>Ga0272441_10004039_pt1 | contig 27156 bp, 14 predicted proteins | sample SSMProp6N_FD_193582 | JGI IMG/M metagenome (GOLD analysis project Ga0272441, IMG submission 193582) | Marine sediment archaeal communities from Little Sippewissett salt marsh, Falmouth, MA, United States - SSM-Prop-6N | ecosystem: Environmental > Aquatic > Marine > Wetlands > Sediment ... | reverse complement strand
ATATATTTATTGTGCATCGAGAAACCTCCTTGTTTCATAAGCGTTGCACAAGATCTATCGGCTGTTGGGCAACATTTACCCAAATATTTAGTCATGAGCGGGCACTAGCTCAGTTGACGAACCTGCGGTTGCTCTGGCTTCACAGCACCAGTCTGAGATCCCTCCCGGACACGCTCACTGGCTTGTCGAACCTCCGGGAGTTCGCCATTGGCTACAACCCCGAACTGCAGGTCCCGCCGTGGCTTGCGGAGCTTCCCATGCTGCATATGCTATATTTGGGAGGGATGCGATTGGGCACGGTGCCCCCCCAGGTATTGCAGTTGAACAAGCTAACGTACCTCTACCTCAACGAAAATCAGCTCACCGCGATTCCGCCCGGGGTAGGCCAGTTGACCAATCTGACCAACCTGTATCTGAACCGTAATCAACTTGCGACCTTGCCGCCCGAAGTCGCGGAGTTGACTAACCTGACAAAACTCCATCTGGAGGACAATCGACTCACCACGATCCCGTCGGAACTCGGACAGTTGACCAACCTGGAACAACTCTACCTTGAACGCAATCCCCTTGAATCCCCTCCACGGGACATCGTCCGCCGGGGAAGCCAGGCTATCCTGGCCTACCTCCGCGAGCTGGCAAAAGGTGCACGCAAGCGCTACGAGGCCAAGCTGCTGATCCTGGGTGATGGCGGAGAAGGCAAAACCTGCGTATCTCGGGCACTGCGGAAATTTGCCTTTGCGCATCAAAGCACCACGCACGGCGTGGAGATTGAACCGTGGGAATTCAAGAACCCCGATGACACGAAGAATCGAGACAAAAGGATCCGCCTCAACATTTGGGACTTCGAAGGCCAGGAGATCAACCACCAATCCCACCAGTTTTTCCTGACCCGGCGGTCGCTCTATCTATTGGTATTCAATGGGCGGGAACAATTCAACCGAATGCGCGTCGAGTACTGGCTGGACACCGTGAGAAGCCGCGCCCCCGGCAGCGAAGTTATTCTGGTAGCGACATGCTGCGAGGAGAGGGAAGCCTACGTCCCCGTCGAAGAACTGCGCGCAAAATACCCCGGCCTGCTGAAAACCGAGAAGTGCTTCTTCGCCGTCGGTTGCGAGTCGGGCAAAGGCGTCCGCGCGCTGCGGATGCACCTCCGCAGACGTGCGGCCAAAATGGAGGTTATGGGAACGGATTGGCCCAACAGTTACTCTAAAGCCGAGCGAGCGATAGAGGAACGAGCCGGGAAAGACACGCACATCACGCGCAGAGCCCTTCACCGAATATTCCGAAAGGCGGGGATTCCAAAAGCGAGCTATGAAAATGTCGCTTCCCTGATGGGTTGCCTCGGTCTTATCACGCATTTCCCCGACAGCGAGCAACTGCACGACTTCATCGTGCTCAAGCCCCAGTGGCTGACGAAGGCGATGAGCAGGGTGCTTGAAGACGAGCAGTTGAAGAAGGACCAGGGTGAAATTACCCGAAGCCGTCTGCACGCGCTGTGGGAAGACGGTTATGCCGGGCTCGCCGAGGTGTTTCATCAGTGCATGCGCGAATTCGAGTTGTGCTACGATCTGGAGTATCGACGGCGTGACCTCGTTCTCATCCCCCTGCGATTTGGCTTCAAGAAACCCAGAAGAATGCCATGGACCAACACGACGGAGGCCAGAGAAAGACGCATCGAGTATCGCTTTGACGTCACCCCGCCCGCCGGCATCATGAGTCGCTTCATCGTCAAGGTACATCCCATGATCGTCAAGAGCCGCGAGAAACCCAAAGGGGTGTACTGGCACAATGGCGTCTTTGTGCGAAGCGAGAAACGCGGACGAAAATGGCGTTCCGAGGCTCTTTGCGAGTTCGACCGCGAACGACGTATCCTGCGCATCACCGTGCGCGCACCCTACCCCCAGAACATGGTCGAGAAGCTCGACACGTACACCGAAGCCGTATTCGACTTCTTCGAGGGGCTCCGGCCGGAGCTGCACTATGGCTGCGTCAAGGGCGAGGGAGCAGCCGAGACACAGTGTACGGGCTTGCACTCAAGCACGAGGGTGTACAGCGAGTTGGACGCAGGCAACCGGATGTTCTGCGAATTCGAGAAGCACTACCTGCGCCCCGAGAATCTCCTGTTCGGAATCTACCGCAAAGTCCAGGTCTCGCTGGATGAGCTGAAAGAAACCACCAGGGAGGCAGTGGCAGAGGAGGTCTCGCAGGTGGGCAGGGACATCATGACCTTGCTCGTAGGTGTTGACAAGATACTCACGCAAACCGAAGCGATTCGCGAAAAAGGGCAGCGCTTGCCCGTCGAGATGGGCCAAGCGGTGGAAACGAAGCTGCGCGACTACCTCAGAGTGCTGGACATCATGCTGGACGACCGCGATTTCACGTCCGCGCCGGGCGTCGTGTCGATCGTGCCCGCCGACCGAAGCGCATTCAATCCCAAGACGTGGTTCAACAAGAAGTACGTGCTCACGCCTTACTGTGAATCGGAAAGCGGCGTGCATCCCGTGGATTTCAGCGTCTCGTTCACCAAGCCCCGCGTGTGGTGGGAAAAGGCCGCTCCGAAACTGGCCGTGGGTGTAAAGGTGCTGTCGGCCGGGCTCTCTATTGGATTTGCCGGTATGCCCCTGGCGATTGGCGACCCGTTGCACCAAGCGGTCAAGAACGAAGTCGCGTTCATGAAGGAGTTGACAAAGCACCTGGAGTTGGAGGGCGGAGCCGCGTCGGGTATCTCCGATGAGGCGGGCGACTTCGTCGAGACCGTCGGAGGCGGACGAAGATCCGCCGATCTGAGGGACCTGGCTGGAGAAGACCAGAAGCACATGGCGCGCCAGCAGTTGGCCGGGCTGCTGCGCGAGATCGCCCCGAAAAACTACGAGGCCCGCCAGTGGGGGCCGCTACGCCGGGTAAGAATGCCCGACAACACCTACCGCTGGCTGTGTCAGGAGCATGCGGCGGAATACCGCAAGTAGGGGCGGCCCATCCTGCCAAATCGACTCCGTGCCCTCGGTGATCTCTGTGGCAGAACATTTCCTTTCGCATCCTTCGCGCCGTTTCGGGCTTCTTGCCCGGGGGGGGCGGTTTTGGTAGGATTGGGCCTTGCTGTGGCGAATCAGCGTGCAATGAAGGCCGATTGGAAGGGAAAAGGACGATGTTGAGCAATTGTGCAAGAATTTCGGTCCTGGTGGGGCTGTTGATGGTGTTCGGGCCGGCCGGAGCGGCTCAGGGCGAGATTGTGCCGTTAGGGCAGCTCGATCTGTCGAAAATGTCGAGCGGCTGGGGCGAGCCACAGGCGGATAAGAGCGTTACGGGCAAGACGCTTTCCATCGCCGGCCGGACGTTCGATTCCGGTGTCGGCACCCACGCCGGCTCGATCCTGCACGTCAAGCTCGACGGCAAAACCGAGCGCTTCGGCGCCCAGGTCGGCGTCGATGACGGCGCCGGTGGCAACGGCAGCATTCGCTTCCGCCTCTACGGCGACGGCAAAAAGCTCTTCGACAGCGGCCTGATGAAAGGCGGCCAGGAGGCCCGGAGCCTCGACGTGGCCCTGTTGGGCATGACGCACCTGATGCTGCTGGTGACCTCAGGCGACGACGGGATCGGCTACGATCACGCCAACTGGGCGCAGGCGGAATTCGTCGTCGCAGGCGCCGCCCCCGAGGCCGTCGATCCGCCGGAATTGCCGGCCGAGGAGAAGGTGATACTGACGCCCAAACCGGGACCGGCGCCGCGAATCAACGGCCCGAAGGTCTATGGCTGCCGCCCGGGAAGACCGCTGATTTACCGCATCCCCTGTACGGGCAAGCGACCGATTCGCTTCGTGGCCCGGAACCTGCCGCAAGGCCTGAAACTCGACCGCGACACCGGCATCATCACCGGCCGCGTCCCCAAGGAGCGCGGCGAGCACGTCGTGACATTGCAGGCCCGCAACGACGCCGGTGACGACAACCGCATCTTCCGCATCGTCGTCGGTGACACGCTGGCGCTGACCCCGCCGATGGGCTGGAACAGTTGGTACATCCACTATCACCACGTCACCGAGGAGCACATGCGCAACGCCGCCGACGTGATGATCGATTCGGGCATGGCCGACTACGGGTACGCCTACGTCAACATCGACGACTGTTGGATGAAGAAGAAAGGCGACGAGCCCTACCGCGACGAGCAGAAGGCCATCCTGCCCAACGCCAAGTTCCCCGACATCAAGGGCATGGTGGACCACATCCACAGCCAGGGGCTCAAGGCCGGCCTCTACACCGGCCCCGGGCCCTGGACGTGCGCCGGCTACGTCGCGACCTACGAGCACGAGCGCATCGACGCCGAGAAGTTCGCCGCGTGGGGCTTCGACTTCCTCAAGTACGACTGGTGCTCTTACGGCGGCGTCGCCGGCGGCAAGGAGCTGGAGCACTACAAGAGGCCGTACCAGAAGATGGGGGACATCCTCAAAACGCTCGACCGTGACATCCTGCTGAACCTGTGCCAGTACGGGATGGCGGACGTCTGGACCTGGGGCGCCGAGGTCGGCGGACACTGCTCGCGGACAACCGGCGACCTCGGCCTGGCACGCGGGAGCCTGCTGCCCGGCTTCTACCACATCGGCCTGAGCAACGCGAGGCACTACGAGTACGCCCACCCGGGCTACTGGAACGACCCGGACTATATCCTGATCGGCTCGGTCGGCAACGCCCGCAACCAGAACGCCCCGCCGCAGCCGACCAGCCTGACGCCGAGCGAGCAGTACAGCTACATGTCGATGTGGTGCCTGATGGCCGCCCCGCTGTTCTTCTCGGGTGACATGCGCTACCTCGACGAGTTCACGCTCAACGTGCTGTGCAACGCCGAGGTGATCGAGGTCGACCAGGACCCGCTCGGCCAGCAGGCCAGGCCGCTGGTGCAAAACGACGAAACGCTGATCCTGGCCAAGCTCATGGAAGACAGCTCCTGGGCGGTGGGCCTGTTCAACCTCAGCGAGATGCCGCGCGAGATCGCCGTGGATTGGTCGCTGCTGGGCATCGCGGACAAATGGCGCGTCCGCGACCTGTGGCGGCAGAAGGACCTGGGGACATTTGACGAGCAGTTCGGCACGAAAATCGGCCGGCACGGCGTGAGCCTGATCCGGCTTTCGGCCGTGCGGTAATGCCCGCGCCGCCGAGCCGGACTCGCACGCGGCGGCGCGTGTGGCGGAATTCCATTGCGCCGGACGCGGTCGCAAAATAGAACAATGAATGTCGGCAATAAAAATCGCCGCGCGTAAGGCCGGAACCGTGCCGGTCCGCTTCCGCTGCTCAGGCAGACCGAGCGAGCGGGGGGGCACACCTCATGGTTACGTGCGGGCTTGCGGGCCCGAAGGAGCTGCCTCATGCGAACTCGAAACGCCTTCACTCTGATTGAGCTTCGCCGGCGTCGGCCCGTTCTGCGACGTCATCGCCGGCTTCCACGACGCCCCCTCCTGCGACAGGCTCGGTGGCAAGGGCAACGCCGTCGCTGCTCGCCCCCGTCACGGTGCGCCGGGTGACGGCGTTGAGGCGATCCAGTTGACCGGGTCGTTGCCGTAGGCGGTTGGGTCGAGTCGGCCAAGTGACGCGCCCAGACCGTCGGCCTCGGTGGGCCAGGGATCGATGCCGGCGGAAAAGTCCTCGGGATGCGAGCCGTCGCTGTAGACGATGCGGTCGACGCGGAGCCAGTGGCGCTCGCCGGCGTCCTCGTCGCCCGGTTTGCTGAGCTGGATCTTCTCGCTGCCGTTGGACAGGCTGCCCGCGCCCCAGGCGAAGACCTGGACGTTGGCCGGCACGGCGTAGTTGGCGACGACCAAATCCGCGTCTTTGGCTAAGACGAGGTGCTCGCCCGGTGCTAATGTCACGGCTGGGTCGCTCGGGAAGAAGAATTCGATGCCCGGATCGTCGGGGTTGTCGGTGAAACGCCAGGGCGCATCCCGGAGTACGTCGTACAGTGTCACGGGAGCGTCACTGATGTTGAGCAGCTCGACGTATTCGACATCGGCGGCATCGATGGGATGGTACATGATCTCGGTGATCACGACGGGCCCGACCTGCGGAGCCGCGTTGGCGGCGCCGGGCGTCGGCGTGCGTAAGGGCACAAAGTTGACCGTTCCCGTGCTCTTGAGGTAGCGGCCGAGTGACACGCCCGGATCGGAAGCGTCGAAGCGCTCCTGCTCGCTGTAGCCCGTTAGCTCGCCTTGCGCGCCGGAATGGAGATATACGGTCTCGCCGTTGCGGCTCAGGGCGAAACGCTCGTGACATCCGGGGTCGTTGCGATTGCCGAAGTGGTGGTCCTGGTCGAAGACGAGATAGCCACTTGCGGGAAGCACGGTGCCGGCGGCGATTTCGTACTTTGTCAGGAGGTCGGCGTCGTCGCTGAGGAACCAGCCCCCGAGGTGGATCGGTTGATTCGTGGTGTTGTGCAGCTCGATCCAGTCGGGCTCACCGCCGACGGAATTGGCTAACAGCTCGTTGATGACCACGGCGCCGAGCTCAACGATATCACCGGCGTCGTCAAAGCCGGGCGAGCCGTCGATGGCGGCGCTGGGTCGCCAGGCGCTCTTGCGGTCGAGCCCGTTCGGCTCAACGGTGGCCGGGTCCTTAACCGTCAACGAGAAGCCCTGGCCGTCGGTGATGTCGAACCAGCCGTCTTCGAAGCGGAAGTCGTGAATCACCGCACCAACGGCGTCCTGAAGCGCGATGCGCTCGCCCGCGTTGTTGAGACTGCCGTCGTACTGACCGGCAATATTGAAACCGCCCCCGTACTTGCCCTCGAAGGCGGTGACATTCCTGACGACGAGGCAGTAGTCCCCCGGCGTCAGCTCGAAGCTTCCAAATGTGAAGTCGATGCCGTTGGCGAACTTGACGAGATTGAGATCGATCGCTTCTGTTCCGACGTTGGTCAGCTCGACGTACTCGGTATTGGGATCGTCTGGACTGCCGGTATCGGCCGGATGGTACATGACCTCGCTGATCCGCAAACTCTCGGCCACGGGCCCGACGGCGAAGACCGCTTCGCTCAGCGCGCTCCAGCGACCGTCAAAGACCCGGGCCTTGACGGGCGTACTCTGCGTCAGGGCAAAGGAGCCGGTATAGGCAATCGCGGTGGGAGAGACCGCTCCCTGGCTGATCTCACCGGCGACGAGCTCGGCCGAGATCAGGAAGTCGGAACTGCCCACCGACATGTTCAGGCCGTGGATGGCCAGGAGATTCGTGCCCTCCCACAGCAGGCCGGCGTGGTCGGAGATGTCGATGGTCGCCAGTGTCACGGCCGCGTCGTCGGAATTCGAACCGCTGGCGATCGAGTTCCAGGCGGGATCGCCGGTGAAGTTGCGCCGGGCCACCTCGGCTCCGTTGATGTACGCGACGAATCCGTCGTCGTAGCGGATCTTCAGCATCATGTTGGCGAATTCTGCGCCGGAGACGGTGAACGGGATGCGGATGTAGCAGGAAGCGTTGAGGTTGTGCATCTGGTCGAGCACGTCGATGTCGAAGTAGTCGGGATAGCTGCCGCCGCTGGCTTCGTAGCCGACGCCGCCGGCGCCGGCGGTCCACGAGGCGTCGTCGAAGTAGTTCGTGAACCAGACGTTGCCCTCTCCCACCTGGAGTCCGCCGGAGGCGATGTCACCGACGAGATGGAAGACGCCGGCACTAAAGGTCGCACGGCTGCCCCGAGCGGCGAAGAGCTCCAGCTCCGAGCCGCCGCCGCGCTCGTAGAAGATCAGCCGCAGATCGTACTGGCCCGCCTCGACGATCTGGAAAGTCTCGATCGTGTCACCCGGTCCCCGGGGGTCCGGGTACGAGCTCGAATAACTCTGGCGGCCGTTCGTCAGCGTCAGGCGAAAACCGTCGTCGCTGTTGACGCCAAAAGTCCAGGCGCCGGTTTCCGGAATCAGGACCTTGGCGGTGGCCAGAATCACGAAGTCCTCGACGTCGGCGCCGATGGCGGTTCCCGGGAAGGGCCGGTCCTCGTCGAAATGGCCGGGGCTACCCGTATTGAAATAGTTGATCGTCGAGGCTTGCTCGCGGGCGGTGTTGGTTCGATACAAAGGATTGGCGACGACCATCTCGGCGGTTTCCAGATCACCGACGCTGACGCCGGCCTTGTAGAAGGTTACGTCAAAGCCGGCCGGCGTGTTGCCCAGGGCGTCGCCCCCGTTGTCCGGGCTGGGCACGAGCACGCGCTTCGGCGCATCTTCGGCCAGCAGCGTCACGATCTTGCTGTCGTCGGAGATATACGCGGGCAGGCGCGGGTCGGTCCCGTCGGTGGTGTAGTACACGGCGCCCTTCGGGGCGCTCAGGGTCAGGAGGCTGTCCGAGCCGATCTGTCCCCCGTGCTGGGCAGCGCCGTCAACGAAGAAAGCGGGCGCATCGACCGTGGGGTACAACCCGGCGTCGCGCAACTGTTCGAGTACGTTTCCTGCGCGCTGCGGCATATAGGTGTTGAGGATCCAGTCGCGCTGGCTCCGCCACTGCTCGATGCGATACGGCGAGCCGCCCCGGATATCGCCCCAGCGGGCCGACTCGCCCAGCATGGCCGGCTCGGCCCAATCGGCCAGGGCCGCGTAGAGAGCCGCGGGACGGTTGCGCTCGGGATGGCTCGGGTCCCACTGCGGATTCGCATCATCGACGTAAAACGGACCATCGTTGAAGAAGGTGCGCTGAACGCGGTCGCCGAATTTCAGACAAAACTCGGGGTTGGTCCGCAGTCTGGCGTAGGGCTCGCAGAGACTGTTGTTCACACTCGTGCGGTTTTCGTTGACGCCCGAGTTCATGCCGACAACCCACTCGGCGTCCCAGGAAAAGGACTTCCAGCCGGTGGGGTCGGTGTGGTTCATCGCGGCGTACCAGTTGTGGCCCGGCCAGTCCCGGTTGCCCACGAAGAAGTTGAGGATCATGTAGTTGATGTAATTGTCGATGTCCAGGTAGTCCACGTAATTGGGGTTAGGCGTACCGTCGGGATTGTTGCCCTGGAGCCGCTGATAGCCGGCGTTGGTCTCGACACCCTGGCGTACCCGGCTGAGCATGGCGTTCCAGGTCGCGGTGGTGCTGTCGCCGAGGGGCCGGCCCGAGTTCAGCGCGTCCCAGTCTTCCTTGTCGCCGCCGAAGTAGGTGGCCGCAAAGGCGGACTCCGGGCGCTCGGTCGGGTTGTAGAGCCCCCAGTAGACGCCGTTGATGTACAGGTGAACGAAGGTGCCGTACGGGGACGGGTCGCCTAGGGCCAACTGCAAGCGCCGCACGTATTCGTCGCGAATGTACTGCGACCGATCTCCGCCCCAGATATAAGCGTCGTTGAAATTAGCCCGCAGGATGAGCTGGTCGAAAGCGTCGGCCGCGTCGGCGCCGAACAACGGATAGCGCAGCTTGGTCGGGCCATACTGGCGCTTGAACATCAGGCGGAACGACTTCTTCTTCTCGCGCCGTCCGACGCCGCCGTAGATGCGGATGCCGCAATCCACGTCGAAGCCTTCGGCCCCGTCGGGGTGGATCAGCTCCACGGCGCAGGGCCGTTCCCAATTGGCGCCGCTGCGGTTCCAATTGGCGTAAATGCCCTCGGAGCCGAACAGATCATCCAGGTCCATCACGATCGACATCGAGGGCAGGGCTTTCAACGCTTCGACAACCTTGCCGCGATACACGCCGCTGTCGACGATATCGGGGTCCATCTCGTAATCGGCGTCCGTGTCACCCCAGGAGGCCGGGAAGCCCGAGGGATTATCCGGTTGCCGCACGACCTGGTCGGGGAAGATGTAGGTGTGGGTCTGCACGGGACTGGGCATCCAGCCCGGTTTGAAGGCCACGATACGCAGGCACATGGTGGAGGCGATGGTGAACGGGCCGACGTAGACCGCGCCGGTGCTCGCGGTCGGGTCCGTTCCATCGAGCGTATACCGAATGGCCGCGCCGGGCGTGTCGCAACTCATGCTCAGTGTAAACGGGGCGTCGTAGAGACCGCGCTCATCGCTGAGCTCGGGTCGGGCCACAATATCGAGGGCGCCGGAGATGTTGGCCCGGCCCGGCGTGGGCGTCACGAAGTACTGCGGCACCCGTACTTCTCCAGCGGCGGCCAACTCGGGCGCGATCAGGAACATATCGTCGGCAATGTTGTCGTTGAGTCCGTGGACGGCCAGGACGTTCCGGCCTTCGCGCACCAACCCTTTACGATCCGAAATATCGAAGATCGCCGGCTGGCCCATGAGTGTATCGGGACGATCGGTTGCAGCGGTTGAATCCCATCGGGGCGCGCCGGCGAAGTTGTCCCGCGCGACCTCCACGCCGTTGAGGTAGGCGACGAAGCCGTCTTCGTAGCGCATCTGCAATCGCAACGTGTCAAAAAACGCGGCTTCCTCGGCCACGAACTCGGTGCGGGCCCAGAGCGAGGCGTTGAGGCCCCACATGCGCTCCTTGAGCAAATTGTTCGTCTGGCTGCCGAAGGAAATGTTCTGAAAGACCGCGGCCGCTATCTTGCCCGGCGCGTGCGAGGTCAGGCACAGGCCGATATAGGCGTCGGACGCCATGTCCACCGCTTCGGTACCCTGCTGCGTCCAGTTGACACCGTCGGCGGAATAGTACCCGCTGAACGTACTGCCCCTTCGAACGATGCGCAGCCACCGCGGGACGCCGAACCCGTTGCCATGATTCGAGACCGACGAGCCGCCGGTCGTGATGCGTCGCTGAAAGGCAGTGCCGTTGCCTGGCGTAACGACTTCCGTGACGTGCTTTGATCCGGGGGCGAGCGTCTCGCGAATCATGACGCCGGCCTTGGCCCAGGAATCCGTGCCCACCATGCCCATCACGAACACGGTCAGCTCGCCGTCGCCGTGGAGCGGCATGTAGAGATAGTAGAACGAGTCGGACGTACCCCAGATATCCGTGCCTTCGCCATGGAGCATGTATCCGGCCCCCTGCGGCGTGTATCCGCCGGGCACAGAGGGATTGCCGATATCCTGGCCCAGCAATTGCGAGGTCGGCAAAAAGCCCAGGCCGGCTGCGCCGGTGTGCCAGGCGTCGTCATCGAAACCGAGGGCGGTCCAGTCCCGCCCCGCGTCCTCGGCCGTCGGTACGTGATAGGAAGCGTCGGAGCCGGAGGTCACAAACTCGGCGGCGTACTGTCCCAGGCCATACGAAATGTCACTGATCTGCTCGGGGTAGGCGGGCCCGTACTCGTGGGCAACCGTCCGCCCGTCGGGCCTGACCAGCGCGAGGGTGCCGCCGCCGGTGCCGAGCTTGAAATTCGTGTGCAGTTCGCCGCTCGTGCGGTCCTTGCCCGAGGCGAAGACGATCAGGAAACCTCCGGGATCGAGTGTCACGGCGTCCGGAAATCGCCACCGCGTCAGATCGTCGGCGTCATCGGTGAGATACCAGCCGTCCAGGGCAAGCGCCTGATCGCTCGGATTGTACAACTCGATCCAGTCGGACGAGTCCCCGTCGGCGTCCAGCAGCTCGCCCTCTTCGAGGGGCAACTGACTGCCGTTGCTGGCCATAAACTCGTTGATTACCGGCGTGCGGGCATCGGCATTCCAGTTCTCCGCCAGCCAGGCGAAGTCGCGCAGGTCCACGTCCCCGGCGGCGTCCAGGTCCGCTTCGCAACCACCAGGTTGACAGCCCTCGGCCAGCCAGCTTCCGGAAAAAATTTGCAAGTCCGCAAGATTGACGCGGTAATCTTCATTTAGATCACCCACGGGGTGCGTTTGGGCCAAAGCGCCGACGGCCCGGAGAACGATAACCAATACGAGCAACGATCGAATTCTCATGCAATCAGACCTCTTCCGTACGGAGTTGTATAGGCCGGACGACGGACCCCGCGAGGGACCGCCAACGGCGATGCGGGCTATTTCGCTGCCTGCTGTCGCAGAATATCCCTTCCTCACAATATCGGCTGGACAACCGTGGCGAAGCAACAAATACGTTGTCCTGGTATGAGTATACCATTTTGGCAGGGGGACACACAAGGCATTATCGGGCCCGTTGTCACGCGACGCCGGCTTCCGCGCAGCGACGGCCTTGACAGATCCAGAGTTTCCTGGTAGAATAAGTTTTTTGATGTACTGACTTTTTCCCAGAGGAACCAACATATGCAAATGAAGCTCAGTTTCCTCGGCGCGGCGCAGAACGTCACCGGCTCGCGTCACCTTCTGGAGGTCGACGGCACACGCCTTCTCGTGGACTGCGGCCTGTATCAGGAACGTCAATTCAAATCACGGAACTGGGAGCCGTTTCACCTCCCGCCGGCCAGCATCGACGCGGTGTTGTTGACCCACGCTCATCTGGATCATTGCGGTCTGCTGCCGAAGCTGGTGAAGGACGGCTTCAAAGGCCCGATCTACTGCACGTCCGCCACGGCCGAAATCGCGCGGATCATCCTGCTGGATTCGGCCAAGATCCAGGAAGAGGACGCCGAATACAAGCGTAAGCGTCACGAGCGCGAGGGGCGCAAAGGCCCGTATCCGGAAATCCCGCTCTACACCGCGGAAGACGCGGAGGCAACGTTCCCCCTGTTCACACCGGTCAAGTACGGCCAGGTCGTGCAGATCGCCAAAGACATCGACGCCATGTTCTGCGAGGCCGGCCACGTCCTGGGCTCGTCGATTATCGGTGTCAGCGCCCGCGTCGACGGCGAAACGCGATGCGTCCTTTTTTCCGGCGACGTCGGCCGGCCCGACCGGCCCATCATTCGCGACCCGGCACACGTCCGGCAAGCGGATTACATCCTCGTGGAATCCACCTACGGCGATCGCGTGCATCGCGGCCGCAGCGACATCAAAGCGGAGATCGGCGAGGTGATTAACGCCACGATGAAAGCCGGCGGCAATCTCATCGTCCCCAGTTTCGCCCTCGAACGCTCGCAGGAGTTGCTGTACTATGTCAACGAACTCCTGGTGGACGGTACGATACCACGCCTCAGAGTTTTCCTGGACAGCCCGATGGCAGGCTCGATCACCAAGGTATTTCGGCATCATCCGGAGTTGTTCGACAGCGAGATGCGAGAGTTCGTCCAGAACGGCGATTCGCCCTTCGAGTTTCCCGGGCTGAATGTCACCGCGAATTCGAAGCAGTCCAAGGCGATCAATTTCATCAAGAACCCGGTGATGGTCATCGCCGGCTCGGGCATGTGCACGGGCGGGCGCATCAAGCACCACCTCGTCAACAACATCACCCGCCCCGAGAGCACCATCATGTTCGTGGGCTACCAGGCGATCGGCACGCTCGGGCGGCGCATCATCCAGGGCGAGGAAGAAGTCCGCATCCTCGGGCAGAATTACCGCGTCAAGGCGCGGATCGCTCAAATCCACGGTTTCTCGGCCCACGCCGACAAGGAAGAGCTGCTGGAATGGCTCAGTTCGCTCAAGCGCCCGCCGCGTCGGCTCTTCGTCGTGCACGGCGAAGCCGAAAGCGCCAAGCACTTCGGCGCCTTCGTCCACGAAAAGACCGGCTGGGACGTCGTCGTGCCCGAGTTCCGCGATGAGGTGACGCTCGACTGAGTTTGCGGTGTAGCCCGTCTTCGATGAGGACTCAGAGATCGAAGGGTTCGCAGTGACCGCCGGTTTCGGAGTCGCCGTCTTTGCGAATCATGATGCGGTAACGTGGGCCGCTGTACGCGGAAAGATCGACCGTCGCAGTCCGCGAATCGAAGGGAATGGCCCGGGCCAGGCGCGCGACATCCGTCGCTTTGGTTGTGGAAGCCATGACGCGCTGCAGGTAAATCGAGACGGTTGCCTGCGGGTCTCTGTGCCAGGCGCCTTCGGGCTTCCAGCTCACTATCGTGCGATCCTTCGGTCCGGACACCGTCACCTCTTCGATAGAGCACACGTTCGTGACGAAGATGCGGTGGCGAGCCAGCTTCCATAATTCGGGTTTGTCAAACCGGCCTTGCAGGTTGTACCGCTGGTCTCCGCCGCAGTTGTTGTCGATGGCCAGCTTCTCGCCGTCCTTGTCCCAGAGCCAGCGGCCCAGTAGGGGTTTTGCATATCGGTCGGAACGCCGTACTTCTTCTGTATGTGCGCTTTCACTCTCTCGAAGAAACCGCCGTAGGCTTTGGCGTCGGTACGGTTGAAGAGCCCGGGATCGTCGGCCAGATAATTCGTCCCCGCCAGCGCCCCGATGTCACGGTTGACCCGGTGTGGATAGACGCACTTGCGATACGGGCCCATCCACAGATCGATCTCGTACCGCGACGAATACGTTCGCGCCGGCGCATCGGCGTATTCAACCAGAGCCATGTGCTGCCGGCTGGATGGATCATGCCGCAGATCGCACGTAAAGGGCTTTATCCTGGCATTGACGACCTCGGAGACGTCCACGATTTTCTCCGGCTTCGTCTCGATCGTCATCGTGAGGTGACGCAGCTTTCGCGGGCCCACACAGGACGCATCCAGGTTCCGGGTGACATTGACCCGGTGCACGCGGGGACCGGATATCCATCGAGTAGGGAACCAGCCAGAGATGCCTGATCTTCCCTGGACCCTTCAGGTGCGCCAATGTCTTGGTCTCGCCGATGGCAAATTTCGCGGAATCGGCGTTGTTCTCAGCATTGCCGCTGGAGGCCCTCATGGACCGCCCCTCCTGCGGACGGGTAATGGCATCCAGCGACTGACAGAAGCCCGGCACATTGAGGGCGAGCAGAGACAATACGAGAGCCAGAAAAACCGCTTTTCTCATGGTGTACTTCTCCCTGATCCGGTCCCTGCACTCATGGCAGCGCAGCCGCAGCGCGGCCCGGCTACATCGTGACCCCGGCAAGTGTCCCATGCCCCCCGCAGCGTGTCAAGACCGCCCGATGTATCAGCGCTTCGCCTGTCGCGGACCACGTGCCACCGCCAGCACCATGGCGGCAAACAGGCCGGCGAGGCACATTATGCCGCTGAGCTTCGCGCGACTGTCTACCGTCGATTCCAGCTCCGCAAGATGGGCGATGGAAACCCGGCCCCGCCTGTCAAGCTGCATCTCCGTTTCGCGCTTGCGACGAACGATCTGCTCGTACAGCTTCCGGTCCAAATCCAGGTCCAATTGCAGACGCTGCAAATCCGCTGAGGCCACAGCGACCTGGCGGGGTTTTCGCTCCTGTTCACTGAGGACTTCTCGCAACTGATCCTCATTGGCCTGGATCTGTTGGAGTTCCGCTTTCGCCGATGCCAGTCTATGCTTAGGTCTATGACGGGCACGGGTGCGTATCAGCTCGTCGAACTCCGCCGCCAACTCCTTTTCTTTCTTTTCAAGGGTGGCCTCAAAAGCAGCCAGCCGTTCCTGCCTCCGGAGAATCTCGGGGTCTCCCGGCGCCAAGTTCGGTTCCGCAACGATCAGATCGAGCTTCATCTCCACAATGTTCTCGACCAGTTCCTTCACCATGGGATCGGAACTCGTATATTGCTTTCTCGCCGCCGCCAACTCGTCCGCGGGCACGTTGTTATCGCCGCCTCGCTCCAGCGCCGCAACCTTTGCTTCGAGGTGGAGACGCTCGATCTCCAGACGGGTCAACTCGGCAGCCAGGGTCTTCTGTCGCCGCTGCGCCATCTCCTGCTGGCTGTCAGAGGCGGTCGTCCCATGCGCTCGAGCAATTCGCTGCAACTCGTCCTGCTGTCGCTGGATCTTTTTCGCCAACTCCTCCTCTTGATCAGTGAGCTGCCGCAGCGTCATGTTTGCATCTCTCTTGGCCTGGACCCCGTAGGTGTTCTCGAACTGCTGCAAGAACGAATTGACGATCACCTTCGCCTCAGGTTCGTCCGGGTATTTCATGGTGATGCCGATGTATTCGCTATGGGGTATGGGCTCGGCGGAGATGGTCCCCGCCACGATAGCCGCCTTGAGTGTATCCACCGGTCCTTCTGGGATCGGTTGGAGTCCCAGCTTCTGTTCGAGGCGCGTGATCATGCCGACAGGTCTATCCGGCGTGAAAAATGCGAGACTGCGGCGGGCTACATCATCAGCCACGTCCTCAAGAATCGCCCCACTGGTCAGCCTTATCGCCTGCGTGTTCATGTAGCTGCCGTAATCGGATATTTGCCCGTCCGGCTCGCCGGTCAGGATGTTGGGGAGAGAAGGAGCGACGTGAATCGCCCCCTTGACCACGCAGTACGGCTCGACCAGGAGCCAAATCACCGGCAGCCACGCCCCGACGACAAGGATAAACGTTATCAGAACGGTGATCCAGCGGTGTGCGATGGATTTGGGAACGTACGACAAAACATGACCACTCACGTCAAACCTCCATTCCAAAGTAACATTTCCTGCGTCTTCCACACACGTTCCATTATCGGCCTTCCAGACCTTCACTCTTCACAGTTTACCGATGATACCACCTCATTTTCAGAGCTTTCTCGTAATTCCCTCCGGCGCAACAGACGACTCCTTGAATGCGGCGGCGGCGGACAGTATGATAGCGGCAGGACATTGCGACCGAGGCGCCGGCCGAAATCAGCGACTCGCGTCGAGAAGCCATGGCAACGAAAGCACGTCAGGAGAGAGCTTATGAACGGTCGAAACACGCATTCCAGGCGGACCCAAACGGCAATGACGCGCAGGAATTTCCTCGGCTCCGTGGCCGCGGCCGGCGCGATTAGCATCGTGCCCCGGCACGTCCTCGGCGGCCGCGGCGGCGCAGCGCCGAGCGAGAAGATCAACGTCGCCATCATCGGCACGGGCGGCCAGGGCATCGTCAACATGAAGCAGCTCTTTCAGGAGCCCGACGTGCGGATCGCGGCCCTGTGTGACGTCAACACCGAGAGCGATTACAGCATGTTCTACTACGGAAACACCGCCGGCCTCAAGCCGGCCCGTGCCCTGGTCCGGAAACGCTACGGCCAAGCCTGCCCCACATACCACGACTACAACGAAATGCTCGACAAGGAGGACATCGACGCGGTCCTGCTCGCCACGCCCGACCATTCCCACGCGGTCATTTCGCTGGCGGTTATCGCCAAGGGCAAGCACCTCTACTGCGAAAAGCCGCTCTGCCGCACGGTCTACGAGACGCGCGTCGTCACCGAGGCCGCGCGCAAAGCCGGCGTCGCCACGCAGCTCGGCAACTTCGGTCACTCCAGCGAAGACCTGCGGCTCTGCTGCGAGTGGATATGGGACGGCGCCATCGGCGAGATCGAAGAGGTCCACTCCTGGACGGACACCGGCGCCCGGCGCTGGACGTCTCTTACGGACCGGCCGAAGGAGAAACCGCCCGTGCCGCAGGGCTTGGACTGGCGGACATGGTGCGACCCCGTGCCGTATCGTCCCTATCATCCGGACTACGCGCCCGTGCGCTGGCGCGCCTGGTGGCAGTTCGGCTCGGGCACCATCGGCGACTTCGCCTGTCACCACCTGGATCCGGCCTTCTGGGCGCTCAAGCTGGACGCCGCGGACCGTTTCACCGTCGAGGCCAGCTCCTACGGAACCAGCAAGGAGACCTGCCCCGCCGCCTCGTTGATCCATTACCATTTCCCCGCCCGCGCGGGCATGAAGCCGGTCCGCATCAGTTGGTACGAAGGCGGACTGATGCCGCCGCGCCCGCAGGAGCTGGAACCAGGCCGGAGCATGGGCGGACACGGCATCCTCTTCCTCGGCAGCAAGGGCGCGATCCTGGGCGGCGGCTGGTCCAAGTCGCCCCGCATCATCCCCGAGAGCAAGATGCGCGCCTACCTGCGACCGCGCAAGACCTTGCCCCGCGTCAAGGGACACCATCGCAACTGGCTCGACGCCTGCAAAGGCAAAGGCCGGCCCAGTACGCACTTCGGCTACGGCGGCCCGCTCACCGAGTTCTGTCTCATGGGCAACGTCGCCCTGCGAGCCGGCAAGAAACTCGAATTCGACTGGAAGAACATGAAAGTGACCAACGCCCCCGAGGCCAACGAGTTCCTCAAGCCCGGCTACCGCGAGGAATGGACGATATAGAAATCGACAGGACAGACCGCCCTTACCCGGCGGATCGCCGTCGCTCGAAAAACCTGAGGTCTGAAGCAGCGACAGGGACTTGCAGCACTGCGTGATTGAGGAGATGCAAAACGATGAGACAACGTTGGAACCGTCGGCAGTTCATCAAGACCGTCGCGGGGGGACTCGTCGGAGTGACCGCCGCCAGGACCGCAGCTTACGGCGGCGCTCGAAAACCGCCCAACCTGGTCTTCGTCTTTCCCGATCAGATGCGCGGGCAGGCGCTGGGGTTCATGAAAGAGGACCCCGTCCTGACTCCCAACCTCGACGCCTTCGCACGCGAGAGCCTGGTATTGACGCAGGCGGCCAGCAACTACCCGGTTTGCAGCCCGTTCCGAGCCATGCTGATGACCGGGCGATTCTCGCACGCCAACGGCGTCTTGAGCAACTGCAACAGCCGCAGTGCTCCGCACGGCTGCGAGCTGCGACGGTCGGATCGCTGCTGGTCCGACGTTCTCAAGGACCGCGGCTACAGCCTGGGCTACATCGGCAAGTGGCACCTGGATGCGCCGCACAAACCGTACGTCATATGCGAGAACAACAGCGAGAAGTTTGCCTGGAATGAATGGTGCCCTCCGAACCGTCGGCACGGCTTCGATTTCTGGTATGCCTACGGAACGTATGACTATCACCTCACACCCATGTACTGGGCCACCGACTCGACACGCGAGGCCCCGATCAGGGTCAAGCAATGGGGTCCCGAACACGAGGCCGATCTTGCCATCGAGTATATCCGCAACACGGGCGGCAAGTACCGCGATCCGCAGCAGCCGTTCACGCTGGTCGTCGCCATGAACCCGCCGCACACGCCCTATCATCTCGTCCCTCAGAAATATCTGAATCGATACGCCGACAAAACGCCGGAAGACTTGATCAATCGGCCCAACGTCAACCTCGAGGGCAACACCGCCGGTGGCCGGCTGGCACGGAAACACATCAAGAACTACTTCGCCATGGTCACCGGCGTGGACGAGCAGTTCGGCCGGATTCTCGGTGCCCTCAACCAAGCCGGTCTGGAGAAGGACACGATCGTCGTATTCACCTCCGACCACGGAAACTGTCTCGGATGTCACGATCATCCGACGAAGAACGTTCACTACGAAGAGTCCATGCGCATCCCCTTCCTGATTCGATGGCCCGGGAAGATCGCCCCGCGCCGCGACGACCTGTTGTTGTCGTCCCCGGATATCTGCCCGACCCTGCTGGACCTGATGGGCTATCGCCGTGACATCCCGGCGTCGGTGCAGGGAGTCAGCCATGCTTCGCTGTTTCTGACAGGCACAGGCCACCGGCCCGCGTCGCAGCTCTACATGTGGGTCCCGGTCGGACAACCTGCCTGGGGACGTCGAGGCGTTCGCACGCATCGCTACACGCTAACGATCAGCAAAACGCCCGACAAACCGGCGCAGACGGTGCTGCACGACAACCGCCAAGACCCGTACCAGTTGAAAAACGTGGCTGCCGCGCAGCCGGACGTCGTTGTAAAACTCACGGGAGAGTTGCATCGCTGGCTGCGCAAGAACAACGACCCGTGGTTGCAGTCATAACGGAGGCACTGCACCGTCGGACGTGTGTGAGAGAAAATCCTGGCATGTGGGTGGCAGCGTCAAGCGGTAGCTTGGCGATGGGGGACTTGTTTGCTGCGTGTGGCGCTGTAGGAGCCTTGGGCGTGGCGCCATCGCCAAGTCCTGCGGACTTGACGCCGCCACCCGGTGCTGTCCAGGGTCCAAGACAATGGTGCCCGAAAGACTGCCCAGCCCGGCCTGCGGCCGGAACCCAATACCTTCCCGCCAAGAGCGCAAAGAAGGCCTCAATGAAAAGACCCTTCAACCTCGGCGATCTTTGCGTCTTTGCGAGAGACATAACTTCACCGTTCGCAAGCCCTTCTCGACGGTCGCAGAAGTAATCAACCACGCCCATAGGGCGTGGCTTTAGGAAGGCCCGCCCGAGCGGGCCGAGCGCGTCGTGAAGCCCCCGTTGGGGGCGATGGAGTCAGGAAGGCCCCGCCGGAGCCGTACGACGCATACGCTATTTGAGGTCAAGCTCTCCTTGACCGGATTCCAGCTTCTCCTGTTCACGGATGTACTGACGAATTCGCTGCTCGTCCAAACCTACGGTGCTCACGCAATAACCTGTGGCCCAGAAATGCAGGCCCGTCATCCGCCGCTCTCGCAACAGATCCCGGTGAATCCGTACCGCACTTTTGCCCTTCACAAACCCGATCGTGTGAGCCACACTGTACTTCGGCGGAATGCTCAGGCACAGATGGACATGGTCCACCATGCAATGCCCTTCCAGCAACTCCACTCCCCTCTGCCGGCACAACTCCCGCAGAATGGGCCCGATCTGCCGTTTCAGCCTTCCGTACAACACTCTCTGCCGATACTTCGGTATAATCACCACGTGATACTTGCACTCCCACCGAACGTGGGACAAACTCTGCCATTCATGCATACTTCGGTTCTCCTTCCTGCCCCACGGGGCCTTCCTGGAAGGAGAACTTACCATGCCCTGACCGATTCGGTACACGCCGGATCGCTCGAAGCTCTTCGGGTCACACGGCCAGAGGCCGTGGTTTAACCGGCGGAATTAGGACCCCTACAATCATCCACCCGCGTCAATAAGAGTCTGCACGTTCTTACCCTTAACGCCGAGCACCTTTCCTGCTTTGGATGTTGTTATCGCTCCCGCGCGCATCATGGCACCAACAAGCTCAAGCAATGCTTTGCCTATGCGATGCCGACGAACCGGATAATAAGCCGGCCCCATTCTTTTCTGGTCACGTGCCCTTATTCGTTCCTCATTGCGCCGGGTGATCCACATCTGCCGGAAACTCTCACTCATGCGTTTCCAGTTCTCAATGTCGATGGTGCCCGTGCGGTATAGCTTGTACGCAACCATGGAAGCGCTGACGTTTCGACTTCTTGCAAATTCACCAATTCGGTTTTTAGCCGATTCAAAAGGTGTCGTTTCGTCGATGTCGAGTTGCGCAAGCTCTGACTGCGGTAAGAGGAACTCACTTGCCACATCGTCGCAGAACTTTTCCAGTGAGATCCCGGCCCTCCAGCCGCTAACACCAGTCTGCCCAAGCCAAATATGAACAAGTTCGTGAAGCAGCGTGAATGACCACGCCGAACGAGCGTCTTGGTCGTTGATTATCACAAATGGCGCTATATCGTCTGCCAGAGCGAATCCGCGAAATGTCTGCAAGTCAATCGTTGTGTGATAACTTCCAAGATTCCCGATGAGCAGAACGAATATTCCTGCCGCTTCAACTCGATCACGCAACAGCGTGAATGCTCTCGAAGAAGAAACCTCGGCACGAAATGCGGCCCTTTCAATGCGGATCGTTTCCCGGATGGACGATAGAACTGCAGATATTCCTTGAGACCTTCTTGCCGAGCCAACAAATGCTAATGGTTTAGTGTCCTCTTCGTCTTCAAGCATGGCCCGAACCATACTCTGGCGTGCCTTCACGTCGCGGATGAGAGCGTCCAACAACGCCTCATCGGTATCAGAGTAGTCATCTGGAAGTGTCCGGAAGTCCTGGCCACGGTCACCTTTTCGAGGGGCCGCTGTCATGTAGAACGTCAACAAGGGTCTCCGATAGTGCTTTGCCATCCTAACCAGAAGAGAACGGGTTGGCTCTTCGTCACCAGTCTCCAAGGCAATAAGTCTCTCAATAGGCGAGCTGCCTCGTGCCTGACGCAGGGTGAGTTTCCTGGTTGCTTCCTCCAGGCTGAGGCCGGCTGTCTCTCTTGCCCAACGGACTATTTCAGGGTTTACTTTCGGCATTTTCGATCCGGGCACATTCTATGGCCGTTGGCCAACATGGCCAATCTGGTGAAAGGCACGATGCCACATTTGGAGGGTTGTACCTGTCCTCTCATTTTCCCAGCACCGCTTCACATGTCAGATAGGATTCTCACCACGGATGCGTCAGAAACAGCATCACAGCGGCTGCCATCATCACGCTATCAAACGTGCGTGGATTTGTCAACAACGTAGTGAGGTATTCAGTCGCCGGGGGCGCGTGGGGCGCTGGTGTCGGCAGGGGAGGCGGCATGATAGCGGAGTGGCGAGCTTATCGGAACCGAAAGGCGTGGGCGGGCGTAGTATTTGTAAGTGACTGTGACGAAAGGTGATGCAGGATGTCGCGATGTGTGAACATAATGGGCCGGGAAACGTGCTTGGACGGGATTGCGTGGTTCTTTGAGTCAGGCATCGTGCGTTTGAGGGTGTTGGTTGGGAAGTGGTCTGCTGTGGAAGTGGGGCGGCAGGCGGTTTGTAACAGGGAAACTGTGAAATCCTTTGTTAAGGGCGCGTTAGAGTGGTGCTAAAGTGCTTTTGGGAAGGGCGGTTGCGGCCTGGAATCGACGCCGGCGGATTGCCGGGGGGCTGTTTTCCGAGCAGGGGTGTAGGAATTTGGCCTAAGGACGTACGCTGGGAAAGGTTCGCGAGGGGCGTGATTTGCATGAGCAGTGAAACCATGACAGGAGGTCCATCGTGACCCGATCTGAGATTATACGGTTTGAAGAGCTTCTGGAGCTTTGGCAGACGGAATTTCGGAGCGTCCCGCTGGCCGAGTTGCTGGGCCTGACCGCCCCGGGCGAGGCGGCTGGCGACGACCGTTACACCTATTCGCGCTCGGCGCTGCGCCGGCGGTTTGGGGGCACCTGGTGGCAGGTCTCCTGGCCGGATCACGGGCTGGACGAGACCGCCGGACGGATTGTGCAGTGCAAGTACGTTGGTGATACGCCGCCTGATTTGGTCGATACCCCGGCTCACAATCCCGCCGCGTGAAAGAACGCTCACCACGGTTTCTCCCGCCTGTCAACGCACCTTCGCCCGGGCAGCGTTGTCCAGCATGCCAGATACACAATCCACCGGAAAGAGGAAGAAATCGGCTGCGGTGCGGGTCTGCGCCTGCGGCCATCGGTAAGGTGAATGGATATGCGGCTACGGCTGACCCAGGAGGTTCTTAGCGACGGCGTAGACGCTCAGGCCCAGACACAGCAGGCCCACGAGCAGGCAGACCAGTCCGAACAGGCTGATGGCGCCGGCGATGAAGCCTTCTTCAAAGTAAGGGGACGACTCCGACCGTTTCCGCAGCCGCGAGCCGATCACGCAGAGCGGGCAGGCGATGCCCAAAACGCCCAGTCCGGTCAGGGCGCTTCGCAGCGGGGCCTCGAAAAAGGGCTGCTTTGAAGCCGGCAGCAGCGCCAGAACGACAAAGCAAACCACCGCCACGGCGACGGGCACGCCCATTACCAGCAGCAGCCTCCTGCGGGAAGGCTGAGCCTCGTTGCCCTGGGTCAAGTTGTCTACCTGATCCATTCTGATGCCCTTCCTGAAACGACCGACGGAACACATACCATGCCCGGCAACAAAACGAAGGTCAAGCCTTTTTGACGACGGGAAGATCGGCTGGGGCTCCGAAAACCTGACAGTCGCTGGATGCTGTCTATCGTGGTTCCGGGCCGATCTTTCGGGTGGAATCACGAGACGCCCCAAAGCGACTCTGCCCTATGAGAAGTGATGAATCTCAAGGCGTAGAATGGCTGCTGATTCTTTCATCAAGCTCGGCCATGCCAAAGCCTTCGGCGGTCACGATGTGCTCCTTATCCGCCAGGATCAGCCAGGGCAGGGATCGCACTCCCCAGGCGAAACGCGTCTTCTCTTCATCACCCTGAATCATTCCCGCCGGGAAGGGAATGTTGTTTTCTTTCACCCATTCTCCGAGTTTCTCTTCGTCAATCTTCGTGGCCTGGATGGCGACAATCGTCACGCCCTTGCGCCTTACTTCATCGGCCCGCTCGGCGAGCTGTCGCACATAGTGTCGCGACGGACGCTGGCTCATTTCAAAGAAGTACAGCAGACTGCGGATTCGGGTTCGTGAGTGCGACGGACGATCCGGAACCGTTGATACGCTGACTGCACCCGGGACCCCGGACGGATTTGTCACGTCCGGGGTCCCGAGCCTGTGTCGTGGCCTATCGATCGCCGGCGAGGTAACGCACTTCGGCGGCGGTCAAGGCGCGGTTGTAGATACAGAAGTCATCAATGGAGCCGAGGAGGAGCGCATCGGGGTACTGCGACTTGCCGATCCAGTTCTGGTCCGTAACGCCCATGTCCCGGGGCAACTGAGCGGTGCCGCCCGAGGCGACAGGCTCGCCGTCGATATAGATGGTGGTCGTCGCGGCCTGGGTGTCGATCGTAACGGCCACGTGGTGCCAGCCGACACTCAGGGTGGCCGGGCCGTCCACGATCTGCTCAGCCCCGGTGGACCCGCGAACCACGAACGTCATGATCCCGGCGGTGCCCGTGCGGGGGCAGAAGAACATGTAGCGCGAGGTGCCTGCGCCGAAGTCGAAGACCCGCTGCCAGGCGCCGCTGCCACCGCCGAAGTAAACGTGTGTGGCAACGGTCGTGTCGGTCATGGTCGAGAGTTCGGCGCCGATAGGCAGGTCCACGTAGGTGTCGATCCCGTTCATGACCAGCGCCTGGCCGGCGTAACCGGCGTCGTAGCTGATGTTGCCATAGATGGTGCCGTGGTAGTCGTTTCCGGAGCTGTCCTGGGCGTTTCCGTCCATCGCATAGCGAGCGACCAGCCCGGTCGCGCCCGGGTCGACGGAACCGGCGGCCGGGGGCGCAGCGGCATACAGGCGGATGTCGTCGATGAACACGGTGCCGGTGCCGCCACCTTCGACGCCGATCGTCAGGCTCCTGACGTTCTCCAGATTCGCACCGGTGGCGGCCAGCGGAACCGCCCACTGCTTCCACAGGGGCATCGCCGTGGCGGCAGCGTTGTCGAGGGGGACCTTCGTATCGTCGATCTTCAGATACAAGGAGGCCGGCGCGTTGCCCACCTGCCCGCGGAAGTACACGACGAGGGTGGTGATTCCGTGCGCCGTCCAGTCCCGGGGCGCATCGAAGGTCCGCGTGGCTTCGGACTTGGATGCGGCCGTATTGTCGTAGTACAATGGCATCGATTGCCGGCCGCCATGGACGAGGGTCTTCTCGACGATGTCACCCTGGATCGGGTCGTACCCGACCATGGAGCCGGAGCCGTTGCCGTCGTTGCCGTTGGGGAAGAACTCATCGGGCGAAAAGCCCAAGCCGTCGACCCAAGCCTGGAAGAGGCGGTGGGGAGAATCGTTCGTGTAGCTCTCGTAATCATCGACGACAAGGTACTCTTCGGTCGCAAAGCTCCATACGTCGCCTTCGTACGGGCCGTCGCCGCCGATTTCGTCGATCCTCCAGTAGTAGGTGGCCCCAAGGTCGAGAGAGACCGGTGTGTAGCCATGCTCGGCCGTGGCGTCTGCCAGGCTCATGGTGTCCGGGTCGGAATCGAAGTAGACCTCGTGCGACTCGGCTTGCCGGCCCGGTCGCCATTGCAGCGAGGCCTCGATGCTGACATCCGTCGCGCCGTCCGCCGGCTCGGGCTCAAACGCCTGCATCGGGACGTAGGAGAACCGAACTTCGCTGAGGCTGGTCATCCCCGGGGAGAGCCAACTGGCTGCGATCGTTAGTTTGACGTATTTTGCGGTGACGCCGCCGAAATCGACAGAGGTGTTCGCCGTATAGGTCGCCTCGCCGGTTCCCTGCCCAAAGGGGGGCACATTGTTCAACGGGGTCCAGGTCTCGCCGTCGGTGGAGTACTCGATCGCGACGTCCTTGGCCCCGAGGCCCATACCGGTCTCAACTCCCGAGTTGGCGTTCCATACCTGCAACTCGTGCAGCGAGTATTCCTTGTCGAACGTGTACTGGATCCAGGCCGGCAGGAAGCCTACCCACATGTCATCCATATCGGTAGAGTGCTGACCGGATGCGTCGAGTCCGGAACCGTCGATGGTCCGGATGGCAGGCGAGGCGCCCTGCTCGCTGGAGGCCTCGACCGTCAGGCTGGTGATTGGATAGGCATACGGCTCGGTCGTGAAGCTCCAGATATCCCCTCTGAAAATGGCATTGTCGGGGGCCTCATTGACCTCGTCGATTCTCCAATAATAGGTCCGGCCGTATTCGAGCGGGTCAGCGGGTACGTACTCCGTGGCCGTCTGGCCCGGACTGACCAGGGCCTCCATCGGATTGTCCCGGTCGGCGCCGTTGACCTCGTCCAATGAGGTGCCGAGGTACACATCGTGCGCTGCGGCGAATCCGCCGGGCGTCCAGCTCAGCACGGCGTCACGAGGCACATCGACGGCTTGGTTGTGCGGCTGAGGATCGGACGCGGACTCCCGAGCCGGCATACCGTTCTGGAAGATCGCCAGCACCTCGTCCGCAGACAGCTCACGGTCATACATCGCGACCTCGTCGATGCTGCCAAAGTACTGCTGGCCGCCGTTCGAACTCGTCTCGGCGCCGACCATCAGCGGCCAATCGTTCGGATTGATGTCCACCTGCCCGGCGGACTGGCCCTCGCCTTCCATCGCGCCGTCCACGTACATGCGAAGCGTTTTGTCGCCGAACGTACCGACAAGGAAGTGCCATTCATTGTCGCTGACCACGGTCGTCCCATCCACGAGCGATGTGGTGTTGTTGACGAAGAACTCGAACCGGGGGAGACCGACATTCTGAGTCAGGACCAGATCGAAACCACTCGTCTGCCACTGCGATTTGTCGATCACGCGGGCCCAGTTCGGGACCGTCGTGGCCTTGACCCAGGCCAACAGGCTCACCTCGGCGGTCACATCATACTGGGGGATCTCCGGGATCGTGACGCGCGAGCCATTGACGAACTCCAGCGCCGTGCTCTTTCGGCCTGCGACCCAGACGGCGTCGCCGACGACCGTGCCCGGGTTGTCGTAGCTGGAAACGTCCCTGGCCGTGATGCCGCCGCCGTCGTCGAACGGCAGGTACAGGACCAGGGATTCGTCGACCGCCCGGACCTGCGCGCCCATCAGGAGACCCAACGCCACTGCAATGATCAGTCTCGATTTGCCCATGATGAAACCTCCTTCCAATTCTCGTCGTGTCAACGTGTTGTTACGAACGACACTCCTTCGCCGCCTGAGCCCAACGTTCTTCCGCAATAGATCCGTTGGCCAGCCACTCCATTACCGGATTATACAGACAACTCGCTCCGCCTCGCAACGGAAATCGCCCGACAGGGCAGTGGCGGTGTGCGAGGAATAATCCTGGCGGGGTCAGGCTGCCGTTCGTTGTGCTTTCCAGTAATCGGGCCACAGGCCGCTATGATACAGACTGGCCAAAGCCATGACCGACTCGGCGTTGTCCTTATCCCAGC
>Ga0272441_10004037_pt1 | contig 27159 bp, 56 predicted proteins | sample SSMProp6N_FD_193582 | JGI IMG/M metagenome (GOLD analysis project Ga0272441, IMG submission 193582) | Marine sediment archaeal communities from Little Sippewissett salt marsh, Falmouth, MA, United States - SSM-Prop-6N | ecosystem: Environmental > Aquatic > Marine > Wetlands > Sediment ... | reverse complement strand
CTCATTTTTTCTTACCTCTTTTAATTTAGATTTTTCAATTAATATCCAATTAGGTGCTTCACTAATATCAACTTCATACTCAGAATTATCTAACTCCATCAATACAAGTTTTGAAATTGTTTCCTTTGATTTCAGTTACCATAACGTTTACACCATTTATTTAAATCTAAATTCTAATATTTCAAAATCTTCAAAGAGATTTTCTTCTTCATTAGCTAACTTCAAACTCTCAGGTAAACATTCGTAAGGGATTATTTCAACTGCTTGAATATATTTTGTTATTGTTCTCCCTGTTTCTTCACATACAAAAGTAATATGAGCATCTTTCCACTCAAAGTTTTTAGTTCCTTCTTTAATTGCATCAAAATATTTTTTCTTTATTCTTAACTTCATGTTTACACCATTAACTTATTTAATTTAGCTTTTTCATTACATCTTTTAGAATACAAAAAACCAAGAAGAATAACACCCAATTCCAACCACACACCAATAGCAATTCCAATCGTTAATACTATCCACCACATTTTCTTACCTCATTAATTTATGATTATTTACATCTAACACATAATCCATTTTTACCAACAAATCCTCCTTGCCCACATTTTTTACATTTTCCATAAACAGAAATCACATCTTTATCTGCCCAATAATCTATTTTAGTTTGATTCTTATCTTTCTTTTTTGGCTTTTCAATAAGTTTAGTGATTTCTACATTATAGTGATTCTTTTTTAAATCATCATAAAGCTGCTCAAGTTTCCACAAGGGAAACTGCCAAGCCTTTTCTTTTCTAAACCACCAGCCTTTGTGTTCTCTCATTATATCAATTAGGTCAGGATTATACATAAAATGTACTCTTATAATTTTTTCTCCTTTCCTTATTTTTACTTTTTGAACCATCCTAACTCCAATATATTATATAGTTTAATCATTTATAAGGATATTGCTTTTTTTAATAGAAGCGTGCAGAAACTTGGGATATGGTTTGATTGGCAGTTTATATTTGCTCCATTTTGGTTTTCTACGCTTCCATCTAATATAATAATAACAATTAAATCCTTGCTTTGCATATTCATTTAAAACATCAAATTGGTCTCTAGCCCTTTGGTCATGATTTATATTAGCATTATCTGCTTTGGTTGATTTAACTTCAATCAATTGATGTTCATTTGGCTTTAAAGCTGTGATATCAAATGCAAAAGAACCTGCGCTTCTTATTACTATCCAACCATCTTTTCTGAGAATATCTCTTAATTCTCTTTCATATACTGCTGACATTAGCAAGCCTCTTGTTTTGATACTAACTTTAATTGATATCCTTCTTTTGGCAATTCTTCTTTTAAGTATTTGACTAAATCAACATTATCAACATTCGCATAAACAATTGTATGTTCAACTTTAAACCGAGTATCAATTAATGAATGTATAAGATTTGATTTATGAACATTTGGTAGCGCACTTTTTTCTCTTAAAACTTTTAAAAATTGTGATAGTGCAAGTCTATATCCAATACATTCTGTAACTGAAGGTCCTTGCTCCAAATCTCTATCTTTAAGTGATTCTGGTTTTGTCCAATCCATTCTATGATTTCTTATAATTACATTAGCTATGGTTTTTGCGTTTTGAGCATCTCTTTTCATTATATGAATAATCCAATCAGCATTTCCATTAGTGACTGTTGGATGCTTATATTTAAATTTTCCATGCATACATGCTCCTGAATCTGTTAAAAGTTTATAAGAATGAAATTGACAAGTTCCATATTCTGTACATTCATTACATCGTTTTATTCTCATATCATATGAATTTCTAAATTTGTATTTTATCATTTGCTTCCCCATTAATTTTATAATATAATAATTATTAATATCCATTTATATACTTTTTGGATTTTTTAATAGATTTGGCGGGTAGATGATGGGTGATACGATACGATGAATTGAACTGTTTCAGCATAAAATAAGTCATCATCTACCTTTCGCCTCTATCTTTTTTCTAAATCTTTATAACTATTTATTAACTTTTTCAAATTGATATCATTATCATATATTAATGTACCTAATGATTGTATACTGCCATCTTTTTTATAAGTAATAGGATATATCTTTTGATACATATATTCCCCCCATTGATTTGTATTCTTTTATTTTCTCCTTCATTTTATTTAATTCATACTTATTTAATATTTCTTCAATTGATGTCTTGGGCTTGTTTTTAGGAATCTTTTCCAAAGAGCAATCAAAATTTAGTTTGGTCAATTTTTTGTTTCCGAGCAATTTATCTATAACTTTTGAACTATAACCATGTTTAATAATTTCTTCTATACAACCATGTTTCCTTAAACATTTAGCAGCTCTTTTAAAACCAACTCCTTTGATGCCTTCTATGTTATCTGATTTGTCTCCAGCAATTGCAAGAAGGTCAGGAATTTGTTCTGGCTTTACAAAAAACTTTTCTTCTACCTTTTTGATATCATACATTGTTTTGCCATCATATATTTGACATTCAGGTCCAACAAGTTGCATGATGTCTTTGTCTTTTGTAAATATTATTAAGGGATATTTAATATGCAAATCATTTACTGAAATTGATAATCGTGCCATAACATCATCTGCTTCGTTGCAAGGAGCACGGAATTGTTCTATTTCAAGTAAAGCAAGTAATTTTTGTAAATCTTTAAGCTGATAAAGATATTGATTGTCTACCTTGTTTCTTGTTCCTTTATAAGATTTAATCAGTTCCTTTCTCCATGACGGAGTTCCATGTGATTCCCATGCAATTATAACTCGGTCGGGTTTAAACTTTTTATAGAAAGAGTTTAATGAGCGGATAAAGGAATGAATCATAGTTGCATCTTTGCCATCGGAAGTTGTAAGTTTATACGGAGCCTGGTAGGACCTGTGTGCAAGATATGGTCCATCTACTATTAGTGTGTTGAAATTCATTCTTTAATCTCCAAGTTTGGACTATCACAAATCGGACAAAATTCTAAAGGTTTCACATCTGCCATCAAGTTTACTTTATATCCACAAGCCTTACAAATTTGTTGTCTCAACCTATCACCTAAAAAGCTTGAAACCAATTGATTATTCTATGTCCAAGATTTACTAATACTTGCGGGTCAGTTATCAAATAATAAACTCCTACGGCTAAAGCAGTCATAAAGAGTATCAAAAAGATAGTTTGACCGAAAGTAAAACTTCTATAACTTTTGTATGTTGGTTGTGGAGCATAACTTGGAGCGGGCTGATAATATTGTCTTGGTGGTTGTATGGGTCTAGGCTCTTCTGTATATTGTGGTTGCGGAGCTGGTGTATAATTATTATTTTGGGGCGGTGGACTTTGTCTACGACTTGGTTTTATTCCTTCTTGTATATCTTGAAATAGTGCTTTTAATCCATATTCCGCGTTTCCTGCGGTTTTCCAATATTTACTTCTTTTCATTCTTATTCCTCCGATGCTTTTATGGCTGCTTCTTTTGTTCCATAAAATTTATCTTTATATTTGTAAACCCAAATACTGACTCCATGTTTAGTAATTGTTGTTCTTTCAATTCCCATTGATTTTAAAGTTCTCATTGATAATCTTCCTCCAAATAATAAGCATCAGCAATTTCTTTACAAGTCCTAACTAATTCTAATCTTGCCTCTGCTTCTTCTTCATCATCTATTGGATTATCCATATTTTCTTGACAATCAAGTAAATCTCTTAAGGTATTTCTAAATCTACAATATCCCATATTAGTCATTTATTTCACCTTTTTGATTATACCATTTTCCATTGTGACTGTTGCATACCATTTCCTATTTCGGTATGGGTCAGGACCGACTACTGCGAATGTTCCATTTTCTTTATACTCGCTTCCGAACATTGATGTTTCTATATAGCGGAGTGGTTTTCCAATTGATTCTTTCAATGCTTTTTTTGTTTTATAACTTGCTCCTAGCATTTTTATCCTCTCCTTGCAACTGCTTTCTTATAAGCATTATCTCTTCTTTTTTCTTCTCGGGCGATTGCTTTTTTGGCATATTTAACACTTGCAGGTGTTGGATTTTTATCGGTGTATCCAGGACACATTGGTGTGACTTGTTTTCTCATTGTTATTATATTTGTTCCATGTAATAATTCACATTGTGCTCTTGGGTCACCAATATAAACCCCTTTAATCGGACAAAACATTCCTTTTTCTCTTTCTTCTAAATGCTTGCAGATGACAGGTCTATATTTTCCTTTTGATGTATCTAAAGTATATTTTGCTTTTCTTTTCTTTTTAATTTTATTATTTTTGCTTAAATGGTAAAGGGCTTGGTAAAGCATTCTATCTAATTTTGTTTCTTTATCATTTTTATAATGCTCTTCTTCATACTTAGCAAGCGAAGTTTTCATTAATTCTTCTTTTATTTGTGTTTTAGTGATGTGTCTAAGACCTGACTGCTTTGAGAGCTTTATGATTTCATATACTGTGTCTTGTACATTTTTTGCCATTTAAAAGTCCTCCACAAATTGTTCTAATTCTTCTCGGTCATAAATATTTGGCATATGTTCGTTAATTCCTATTTCATATATTCCTTTTGGTTTTTTGTGTTCTAATAGTATATTTAGAAATGAATAACAAGTTCCTTTATCGGTCCATGTCCAAAGGACTACTTCATCTTCTGGGTTTTGTTTTTTAAGTTCTTTAATTAATTCTTTGACTTTCATCTTATTAGTCCTCTTTTGATTCTCTTATATCTATTATGTTCATTTCTATATGCATTTCAATATTATGTTTTTCTTCAAACTCGCTTATCATTTCTTCGAACTTATGTTCGAACTCAATTTTTATATTTTCTTTTTCATTCATTTCGTATTCACCAATACCATATACTTTTAGTAGTATATAAGGCTTTTGGTATTTTTAATAGTATATATGGGGAAGGACTAATCCTTCATCCTATATACTATATCTCCTTTCTCTATTTTTCTATCTATTAAACCTTTTGATATCATTACATCCAGTGTGCCTCTGAGTCTATTAAAGGGTAAATTTGTTTTATCTCTTAATTGGTCAAAGGTCGGTTTATATCCCCAGCCATAAGTATTAATTCCTCTCTTAACTTCATTAATATCATCTTGCTTTATCCAAACATTATATTTATCACTTTTACCGACAAATCCTTTTCTTTTCTTTTGTATTACTTTCTTGCCACGATGTCCTTCTACATATAACTTATATGCTGTTGTAATAGAACCTAAAGAAGTTTCTTTATAATTTGGGAAATATTTTCTCGTTACATTATCTCTTAAATATTTCCAACTTTTTCCCTTTGATATTCCCTCTTTTATTGCTTCTAAAGGTTGTGAATGTATACTATTTCCATACATTTTTCCAACTATTTTTCCTTTTTCTACACCTTTCTTTTTGCCAGGTTTAAGTCCTTGAACATATCTCATATATACAGATGCAAGAGCATTGCATGATTCTTTTTTGATGTGTGGCTTATAAAAAGTATATATTTTTGTTCCTATCTGTCGACGGTCAAGTCCCATATTAAACCATTGTTTTACATCTTCCAAAAGATTTTTATGAATTCCACTTCCTCCATAAGTATTGACTTGTTTTCCTTCTTTTCTTAATACTGTTGGTTTTACTTTAAAATCTTTTGATACTTTTTTTGGCTCATAAATTACTTTTTTAGTTGTAAGTTCCATCTCCTGCTTCTTTTTGGCTATTTCATATATTTCACCAAACAATTTTATTTCTTTTATCTGACCATCAGTTACGGTCAAAATATCTGCTTCGGTCTTCATTTTCTTTTCTCCTTTTTAAACTTTTATATGTTTCTTTTAGTTGCATAATCCCTGAAAATGCAATAAAAGGTAAAACTATTGTAAATATAATTAATTCAATTAAACCTTCACCGAAATAGTTAAAATAAACTTTTACAACAAATTCTCCATAGAGAGCCGCGGTAAATAAATGAATATAAAATAAGATAGCAGCCACAATTGTAAATACATGTCCTGTCCATCTTATTATTTCACTAACCGCTCTCTTCATCTAGACAATCCTCACAAACAAGAATTGTATCTCCTCTAGGGCTTCTAAAAGGAGTTAATTCATGTACTGGTTTTTCTTCTCCACAAAAAGCACAAACATCATAATTGATTTCAATTGGTTGTTGTCTTCTTGGCTGAATTGGTCTTTGATGTCTTTGTGGCTGTTGTTTAAATATTGGTTGTCCTTGTTGCATTTCTTGTGGCGGTTGAAATTTACCTGTGAGCATTAGGTATCCAACATATTCTAATATTATAAACATTATAAACATTATAAACCCGCTCCAACCAAATGGATTCCATTTTCCTGTCGTAGTCATATATCCAACTAACCCAAGTATTCCCCAAACTAAGGTTACGATTATCGCTATCTTCAATGCTATTCCATAAAATTTTTTTAATTTTCCCATATCAAACGGCATATTATCACCTTTATATATTTTTTTATTATATATAAATATTATTGTTTATTTAATAGTAATTTAGATATTATATTTATCTAAAACCTCTAATGTTTCTTTTGTTCTTTGCATATCATATTCTCCTTTTTCCATCTTTTCTCTATATTCTTTACATCCTTTCCATTTTCTAATATCTTTTTCAAACCATTTCCAAGTCTTAAGTCCAACAGATTCTAAAGCAATCCATTTCCTAAAACAAGCTGAGCATCTACCACAACTGCCATAAGTTTTTTGGTCATAACAACTAATTGATGTCTTTAAAACTTTTTCAACATAAGCCCTTGGATAGTTATCAAGAAACCATTTGATTATATCTGTTTTAGTCATTTCCCAAAATGGAGATTCAATTTTGATTGTTGGCTCAGATGGCTTTTTAACAAAATTCATAGCAAAAGATATCACTTTAAATGCTTCAGGTGTTTTATCTTCTACCTTGTCTCCTTTGATTCCTCCCATGTATATTTTATTGCCATAATGACTTGCCATAAGAGCGAAATGAAAATTTCTTTGTGCAATATATGCTTTGTCACCAAATTCAAATTTTCCTAGACTTGGACCGTGCGCAAATTCAACATTTAGCTTTGGTATTATTTTTGATAAGTTTTCAATACAATTTACTTCTTTTGATAAATATCTGTGAGCTGCTAAAACATATAATGGTTGCGGAAATTCTAAATAATGCCAAGCAATAAGACTATCTACACCTCCGCTAAATAATAATACTTCTCTATCTAATTCATTAGTTGCTCGGTCGTCTATATATTGATGTCCTTGTGGCTTTGCAAGTGTAAGTTCATCAAATGGAACATTATGATTTAATAACCATTGTTTTGTCATTACTCTATCTTCTTCATATCTTGCACTAAAAAGTTTTACTTTAAATCCGCGTCTTTTATAATCTTTAAGAGTATCAATATTATATTTATTTGGTGTTCTTTTTGGGTAATGTTTTGGTCCAAAGCCTTCTGTTTCTAAAGTTAGAATTCCATCTATATCAACAACTATCTCTCTCATTCTATACACCTAATTCAGATAATGGCGGAGAAATATAACCAACTATAGTTATAATTATCCCACCAATAAACATAAACCAAGACATCATTTCCATATCATAACATCTAAATCTAAGAAGAATTAAAACAAGACCGATAATTGTTATAATTAAGCCTAAAATTATTGATATTATTTCCATTATTAGTCTCCTAGTTTTTCAGCAATAAAAGTCATAAGTTTACCAAGACCATAATACGTAAGTACAATTGGATAAATATTGATAATCATTTTGTATTGTCTTTCTATTCTTTCAACAATATATTCTTCTCTTTTGTTTATATATAAAAAAGGAAATTTCTTTTTGATTTTCAATTCATATTTGTAATGTTTTTCGGTCATAAATACCACTCAGGGTTGTTAATTGGTTTTCTTTTGTGTATATATTTTGGAGCTTTTTCTGTGCCTCCGATTCCTATAAATTCCAAACCACAAGTTTTGCATTTGTATAATCTTACAGGGTCATAATGGTCGTTAGAAAGAACAGTTATCAATTCAAGTTTGTGATTGCATGTCATATTTTACCCTGAAATTAACCATACTATTATAGCTAAACATATTCCTGTCCAAATGCCCATTAAGTAAGCTGTAACTAGATAAAATTTATTTTCTTTATTCATTTAATTTTTCTCCATAAAATAAATTATATAACTTGCTGAAAAAAATAATCCTACAAACCATGCTATAATAAAAAATAAAATATTGTTTATAACAAATATGAAAAAGTAAGAAATAGATGTTATGACTAAACTGAAAATAAAAATCAAGAGCATTGACTTTGATATTATAGAATCTTTAATAACTTTTAAAACTTCATATAACCATTTCCAATATCCCATTATATTTCACCTTTTGATATCATATTGTACCTTTTTTTGATATTCTTTGTTGGATTTTATTTGTAACTTTATACCAATCTCTGCCTTGTTCAGTGTGCGGAAAATGATATATCAAAGCATCAGATGTTAACTTGCCTGTAGTATTTTTTCCAATAGAATGATATTCAAGCATAATATCTTCACAGGGCATACCATGTAAATATTTAAGTTTTTTGATGATTTTTTTAAATCTTTTATCATCTATCTTATCCATATCAAATAAATAATGAAATCCACCTGTTGTTGATATTCTATCTATAGTAAAAGAATTTTTAAAATAATGATGATTAACTGCCCATGGTGACATTCCCTTTGGTGATTCTAATTCTTCTACATCATAATCTGAATGTTTAAGAATATTATTTACATCCATTGCAATTCCTTCAATCCAAACACAATCTTTTAATCTTTTAATCTTTTTCAAAAGTACATCAATTGTATCTGGCATAAGCATTACATCATCATCTACCATCATAACAAATCTATAGTTATATTTTTTAACATATTTTAAAATATAAACTCTTGCCATCGCCAAGCTTCTATCTTTCATACTTCTTCTAATATTAACTTCTATGCCCTTATGAATTTCTAATAAATCTATAAATTGGCGGACATGATAATTTTCGGTCACAGGTTGGTCGCCTTGGTCATAAATCAGAACATCAAAGGAATCAATGGTTTGATGAAATAAAGATTGCAAAACTGTCGGAATTATTTCTTCTCTATTTTTTGTTGGGATTGCAACTAATAGATTTTTCATTTTACTTCCTCAATAATTTTATTAATATTATTAGTGGGAATAGTAGTATTATAATAATTAATAATAATCCATTTAAGATTTTTTTAAATTTATTGAATTCTTTCATTTCTATTTTTATGTTTTGATATCAATCGTTCAATTATTTTTGCATTCTCTTCGTTGCAATAATATCCCTTTGACATCATTTCCTTTTCTTTATCCATGTTTTTTCACATTTTTAAATTGTATTAACTATATTTAAATGTTTTTATTATTTTAATAGTATTAACTGTTGGGGCATATTGCCCCAATCTGTATTAATGTTTTAATTTGATTTGTTCTTTGACTATACCAGAACTCATATATTTGTTCCAAACCTCTTCAAAGTCACCATTGCAATTTTCACAAACTCTTTTATTTTTCCAAATCTTTGACCAGTTTTTTGGGTATGGTGCAGATTTTCTGAGTCCTAATATTTTACTTGCCTTCAATTTTATTTCTTTTCCACATCTTTCACATATTACAATTGTTTCTTCTCTCTTCACAATATCACCTTAAGATAAAGAACACAATCATAGTATTTAAGGTTTTATGTTTTTTTAATAGTTTATATGTTTAGAAAATATATTATTTGGTGGGATGATTTGAGTTTATCTCATTATTTTTGAGCGGACGCAAATGCTCTTTCTATCATCCTCTCACCTAATATAGTCTCTATCATTCTTTTACAATAATTCCAAATCTATACATATTGCCTGTTGTTTTAATTGTATAATAATTAACTTTATTATCCATTGCAAAATTAAAGAAAGCATTACTAGCTCCGATATCATGTGATGTTAATATTCCTTTTGATTTCATGTGTTGCCATGCCCATTCATATTCAAAATATTGAGTATCATAATGATGGTCACTATCATGGAAAAATATATCTATATCTTCATTGATTGTTGGTAAAATATCAGTTGTTTTTCCTTTGATAAAAGTCCAGCGGTCTTTAAGATGTTCTGGGACATATTCACCACAAAAGTCATGTAGTGCTATATCAATTGATATCAATTTGCCTTTATTATTTTTATGTAGAGCATATAGTATGACTGTTGATGAAAAGCCATGGTCGACGCCTGTTTCTACAACTATGTTGGGTTTAAATTTTCTTATGATTGCATAAAGAATATATGGCGTTCCTTTGTATGAAAGGTCTTCAGATGTCCTTTTTGATATCAATTGTTGATATGTTTCTGATGTTACTAATTCTTTTCTATAATTGTCTACTTCTAAAACATCAAAATATTTATCTATAAATCGGTCATGTAGAAATTGTTTTTGGAGTTGGGTTATGTTGTAAAGAATTCTATCCTTTTGCCATTCTTTCATAATTTCTCCTTTTTTTCATTATTTCACCTTATCGATTCCTAAATCATTATAGTTGACTTTTGGTTTTTGTGTTAAAATACTTACAATTACAGTGAACCATCCTATACCTGCGAACGTAGCAAGAAAACCAAAAACAATCCTTTGGTCGTAATTAGTATATTTTGCTACTGGAAAACTAAGAAAATAATGTATTATAATTGCAACTATAAATGTTATTGTGTATATTAAACATTCTTTATATTTTTCTTTCATTTTTCTTCCTCCTATAATTTTCCCTAGCATATTTTTTATTCAATTCTTCTGAGCAATCATCACAATATCTTTTTCTTAATGTTTTGGATATTATTATTTTACCGCATCTTTTACAGGGAATTTTATACATTTTAATTTTCTTCATTGTTTTCAGGTTCTTTTAATAATTTTTTTCTTTTAGTTTTTTCTTCTAATTGTTTTAATATTTCTTTTATTTGTGGACCTAATTCTTTTTCAACTCTTAAATTATTATCTACCATTTTATTTAAATGTCTATCAGTAGCTATAGGCAAAGTATCTTTTATTCCTAATAAGTATTTCATAATATTTATTTTTCTTGTTTCGGTTGTTTGTATATTCCTATTTAATCTAGTCTCTTGTAAATCACCTGTTATTTTATGATAAACACGTTCTCCATTTTTTGATGTTCCATTTGCAACTATAGGAACTGCTTTATTTGTAATACGAATTTTGCTTAAAATAGTTTTAACAATATCATCTTCAGTTATATTTTTAATTGAAAACTTTTTTAATTCATCATTAGTAATAGATATAATTTCTCTATCAAAACAAGATTTATTTTTTTCTTTAGCAAGTGTAAAGGCATCATTATCAAAAACAGAATCTAAATCCAAATTACAAGCATTAAATATTTCAGATTTAGTTGTTGTAAAATTATCTTGTCCTTCTACTTGTGCTACACAATCCTTCTTATAAAGAAACATTCTTATACTATCTATTTTCTTTTGCATTTTTATATTTTTCTTTTTTTTCTTAATTTTTTTCATTCTAATACCTCATGTTCTCCTATATCAATAAGAAGTTTATGAATATAATTTTCCACAAATTTTAACTCTTCTATAACCTCCTTTTTAAATCTTTCATTTTGCATTGACTTAAGTCTTTCTTTATCAAAAAACATAACATTTGTTTTTATATCTCTTACTTTTTTAGCTCTTAACTCATCAGGGTCACTTGCAAATTCTTCTTCCAAAGGAACTTCTCCGTCAGCAATACCTTTATATCTATCTACAACATCATTAAATAATTGTTCATCTTCTTCATCTTGTTGTTCATATAAATCAAATATTTCAGCTTGTTGCTCTGGTTCTTCAAATTCAATTAGTTTTTGTACGTCTTTTGATTCTAAATTTGATTCTAATACTTTATCTTTTAGTTCTTCTGACAAATCTTTTATTCCTTCTAGATACTCTTCTATCATCTCTTCTTGCATAGATAAAACTTTTGCTAAAATTTTGTTATCAACTTTTTCTGGTCCTAAAATTGAAAAGGTTTTATCAATAAGTTCTATATATTTAATATCATATAATCCTGTTCTTATTAATTCTCTAACTTCATCAAAAGCAGATTTTTTATAAATTGAAAGAAGATGCCCTTGTTCTCTAACTCTTCCTTCTTCACTATTTTTTATTGCCTTAGCTAAATCTTTTTGCTCTTCTTTATCGTCAAATGAACTAAGCACAACTGCTAAAGTATGACCTATTCCTTCTTCTCTTTCATCTTGATTTTTATCATGCTTCTTTTCTATTTGTTCTTTCAATTCTTCATCTAATTTTTCGTCTATTTGAATAGTTTGTTGAATTGATGCAAAACTTATTATTTGATTTTTTGCTTTTTTATTTTCTTTTAAATATTCTTCTTTTTCTTTTGTATCTATATTATGAATCCATCTGTAGATTTGCCAATAGCCGATGCCTTTTGATGTTTGTTGGTGTTTTTCTCTTCCTAAAGAATCTTGGACAGTCTTATATATATATAAGTTTGTCAACCACTCAGGATTTTCGTTCAATTGTTTCTTAATTATAGATAAGTTTTCCTTAATTTGACGGAAGTCTCCACTTCTCTGCGATATATTTTCAATCACCATTCCTCTAAGCATTGTTTCATTATCATAATTATGTTCCACAACAGGAACTTCATAATCTTCACCAAAAACTTGTTTTAATGCCTCAACTCTATGATGATGAGATACTAAATGGTACTTTCCATTTATTTTTACAACTGGAATTGCATCCATTAATCCTAACTTATCTAAATTTGCTTTAATGCTATCAATTTGGTCTTGATGTAATTTTCCTTTATCAATTTCTTTTTTAAAGGGATTTGGATGTAGTTCTTTAAGTTTTAATTTCATTTTTGTTTCTCCTTTTCTAATATTGGTTTTATAAAAAAGTCATACCAAGTGTTTTTTAAGCCCTTCATTTTTTGTAACTCCCAGTATTCTTCTTCAGATACTCTAAATTGTATTATAGCTTCTTTTTTTTCTGTTGATTTATTCATTTATTTATTCCCCTTTAAGGTAATTAAATTTCATATCCTTAAAACATTAATAAATTAGAACTTTAAATATTTTTGGGTTTTATTAATAGAAGCAGACAATTTAAGTTCTTGAAAATAAAATTTCCAACCACAAAGAAAAGTTATGTTATCTAAATATTTTGTTCTATTAGTATGAACTTTTCCATGACAGCTTCTACATAAAGGAATTAAATTATCTTCATTACTATTCCTTTTATCATAATCAATGTGATGAACAATCAAATGTTTTTCAATTTTTTTACCACAAAATTGACAAGTATAATTATATTTTTCTCTAATTTTTTGTCTTAGATTATTATTCCATTTCGGGTCATATCCTCCATTATAGTCACATATATGTTTATATCCCATTTTATAAATTTTTTTGTTTTTGGGATTTAAATGTACTTTTCTACTTTTTTCTAAAACTTTTAAAGAAATTGTTGGTGCATTTTTATAAATTTTTTTATACATTTTAGCATTCATATTGTGTTTTACAATTAAATGTGTAGAAAGTTGTATAAATTTTTTACCACATATTTGGCACACTACATAATCAATGTTTTCTTTTTTATTTACAAATCTTTTTTTATAATTATCAAGAGTTTTAAGTGTTTTAATATTTTTATTATATTTAGTAGCTGAATTACTAATTTTCAATCTTGTTTTATCACAAATAGTTTTAGCATTAGGAAATTGTTTTTTATATTGCTGTTTAGTAACTCCATGTGATATTAAATGTTGACCTAATCTTTTAAATTTTTTACCACAGATTTTACATGTTATATAATCTATATTTTCTTGCATTAAATCACTTATGTATTAAAACTTTATCTTTAGATTTACTATATGCTAACTGGAGCATATGATTATAAAAACAATTCACACCTGTTGGATTATTATGACAATCTTTTATATCCTTTTGCCAGTCTTTCTGTAGCTGTTGCAAATCTAAATCAAATATACTATGATTAGGACATCTTTTGCCTCTATAGTCAGGGCACGCCATGATTGTTCCATCTTCATCTACTGCAAGATATTCTATATCTCCGCCGCATTTCCAACTATAATCATAATGTTTTGGTAACAATTTAAAATATTCTTTTACATTATGTAATAAAATATTTGAATTATTTTTAAGTTTAAGCAATTCTTGTGAAATCCAATCTATTTCTTTTTTATTTAACATCATTGCATGACAATCTGTTCTAAATTCCCAATCATTCCAAGTTCCACTATGAACATAACCAACAATAGACCATATATTTTGTTTAGATAATAGTCTTATTAAATCAGGTATATATTCATAACTTTCTTTATGAATTATCATATTACCTACTACATCAGGAACACCAGCCCTTTTAGCCGATAATAGAGTAGAGTACCCTTTATGGCTCTTAAGCTCTATACTTTTACTATGTTTTATATGCTTCTTGGGAACGATATCAACACTACATGTGATGTTCTTGCAAATTGAGTAATCAATATCATTTGTTCCATTAGTTATTATGGCATAGTCTATTCCTAGGTCGTTGGCATATTTTACAAGCTCATTAAAATCGGGGCGGATGGTTGGTTCTCCGCCAAAGAAGATTAAAATTTCTGGGTCTAATTCCGCGACTTTATCTAATAGAAGTTTTGATTCTTTTGTGTTTAATTGTTTGGGTCTTCTATTTTTCCATACTTTGCAATAAGAACAGCGAAGGTTACATTTCCTGGTCATAAACCAGCAGACTTGTCTAATCATAATTTAAACCACACTAAATATATTAATCCTATAATACCAATAATAGCAACAATTAATGTAATAAATTCTAATATTGGAAAGCCTTTTGATGTCTTTGTGTCTGTTTTGTTTGTATCATTATCTGTTGTGTTGTCGGTTGTATTATCATGATTTGGAATCCAAGTATCATTATCATTTGGTTCAGTTGTATTTGTATCATTAACTGGTGCAGTAAGATTTTTTAATATTTCTAAAGTTGATATTTGTTCAGCAGTTGCACCATCATCATCTGTAACTGTAAGTTTTATTGTATAATTGCCAGCGATGCTAAATGATTTCATGAATGTCATATTATAATAATGTTGGTTATCAATGAACCAATCATATTCTACTATATCTCCATCAGGGTCTTCGCTGGAAGAGCCATCAAATGTTATTGATTCATTTACTGTTGCATTTTCTGGGATATCAAAAGAAGCAATTGGTGATTTATTTGGTGGCGGTGGAGTAAATCCTCCACCATTACCACCATTTCCTCCTCCGTCTTCCCCTTCTATTTCTATAGATAAGTCACTGGTTGTTATTGTGTTAACATATGTAACTTCCAAGCCAGGTTGTCCTTTTGCTGTTCCAAAGTTGATTGTGTCTGGTATATAAATATTAAATGTTCCATCGGAAATTGCTTTGAATGTAAGTTGGAATACAGGGTGGTCTCCTGTGATTCTATTTGATTCTGAGCACATATAAAAAAGCATAAGATATGTTAAATTGCCTTGATTAGATAAATCACCGCTGTCTTTCATATTTGAAATATTCCATGGTGATAAGAATGTTACATTTTCGGTGTTGCTTGGTGGTATTAATTCAGCGTGTTTTGACCAAAGCAGTTGTCGGACTGTTATTGCATCTGTGCCATTTGTTGTATTAAGCCAAAATTCAATTGTAAAAGTATCATCAACATCTACTTTTGATTTATCACATTTAAAATATCCATGAGCGGTTTCTTGTGCACTAGCTGTTGCCATTATACCATATATTAGAATAATTATTACAATTATTGTAATTATAATTAATATATCATTAATTTTGTTTTCTGTTTTGGTTTTCATTCCATCAGCTCCTCAAAAAATTCTGGTGGTTGGTAAGCTCCACAGTAGCGGTACCAGTTGGGTTTTTCATTAAGCCTTTGAGTTATGCGGTCTTTGATTCTGTTTTTGTGTTCTTTTTTAGGATTAAAATCTTTATACAAAAGTATCTTTGGATTATCCAATTCAATGTCTTTGGTCGGTTTCATATCGCGGGAAATCATTTCTTCTTTTAACTCATAAAACCTTTTAATTAGATATTTTCTTTTATTATGGTAAAAGCGGATTGGATGCATAAGATTATTAGTTGCCTCTTTTAAACCCTTACCATTATTTTTATTATAATATCCAAAAGCTAAAAGAATTTCTCTATATTCAGCGACAAGATGTTGGTCAGCCAAATGAGCTGGTTCTATTCCACAATTTATTCTTACCATCCATATACCTACTATTTTAAATAATTTAGTGATATTTAAGGTTTATTATTTAATTAATAGTTTTTACTTTTAACTGTTATTGATGCGTTTGGGCTTTCAAATATTGTGACTTTGAATTTGATTTTTGGAAATTGATGTTCAAACATTTCTAAAAATAAACAAGCAATGTTTTCGGCGGTTGGATTTAGTTCTGTTTTTTCATTAATATAAGAATGGTCTAAAGAGTCAATAATTGATTCTATTTCTTTAAAATCTATAAGAAAACCTTCCTCATTAATTTCACCTTTTGCTTTAACTATTACTTGCCAAGTGTGCCCATGTAAATGAGCACAGGCACCTTTATAGTTATATAGTTTATGAGCAGCATCAAAATGATGTTCAAATTTTAGTTTTGCTTCCATTAATCTTCCATTCCGATTGTGAGTATTTTGTTTGCTCTTTTTTCTAGACCAATTGTATTCATTGTTTTTGTGTTGGGTGCTATTTGATGTGTGATGACTTGTGTATATACATTCCAAATATTGTACAGAGTTTCTTCATCTTTTAATTCTTCTATTACTTTGTCCATATATTTCTTTGGCAGGAAGCTGTGCTCTTCAAGCATATCTTTTACATGAATTTTTGTCTTACTGGCTCTTTCAAATAGTTTTGACATATCAGTCCAAACATTTAATTTTTGTTCTATTTTCTCTTCTATTTCAGTTGAAAATTCTGGCGTACCAAATGCTTTAATTCCAACTTTGGCTCCTCTTTTTGATTCTGTCAAACCATTTGTGCAAACTAATCTTGTTGCATATCCTTGAACAGATAATCCTGCATCTTTAGAATAATTATTTGTGATTCTTGCCCCACATTCAATATAATCATCTGGGAGCAATTCTATCTTTTTTGGTTCTCTTTCTGTGACTTCTGCCATAAAAAGTTGTCCATTCTGGAGCAGTCTCATATCTTTTATAATATATTTTTCTAATTTACGAATTTGTTCCAACACACGACCATGTTCAATTACAGCATAATCATTAGGTATTACACAAATTGTGTCCATTGTGGACTTGTCTACAACAGCTTTATAGCCTGTTTCTCTATCATGAGCAAACAGCTTTACTTCATCTATTGAAGGCAGTTCCTTGCCTGTCTCCAATACAATTTCTTTCCATTTCATACAAAAACACCATATCTTAATTCTTTTTTATCTTTAAATACTTTTTGTTATCTTTAATAGTTTTTGATTTGCTTCCATATGCTACTATCCATATTACAAATATAGTAAACATCATAAGGCTAAAAAGTAAAGCCAACATTGGAGCGTTTAATAATATGCTTCCAGTTGTACAAAGAAAAAAAGCTATTACTACTAACCAAGTTCCTTTGACAGCTCTTTTGAAATCATTTTTTGTCATCTTCATCATCCTTTGCTTTTATAATTATTTTATCATAATTTATTAGTATAATAACTACTATTGGTATTAGTAAACCAAATGAGGCAAGTAAAAGATATAATATGATATCAATTAATTTAACATCTTCTTTTATAGTTTCTGTTTTAAGTATAATTAAGGAAATAAATCCTACAAACCACCAAACAAAAACCAAAACATAAAATATCATTTACTCACCGAAAATATAAATGTTATTCTTCACTTATATCTTTTATTAAAGGCAATCCTGTATTGCCGACTGGGACATAATAAACATCACCTTTTTGAAGTCCTTCTTTTATCCAATACCATGTTAAATATTTTTCATCAAGACTTTCTGAAATTATTTGATTTGCATCTGCTATACCTTGTGCTTCTACTCTCATTCTTTCTGATTCAAGTTGTTGTTTTTCAACTTCATATTGCTTTTTCTGAATCTGTTCTCTTTGTGCTTGTTTTTCTTCTATTGCAGTCATTAGTTGGTCTGGCAATTTAACATTTCTTATCATCACTTTTTCTAAAATTATTCCTTTTGATTTCATATCATCATATGCTTCATCAAATATTGCTTGCTCTACTTGTGTTCTTTGTTCACTATAAACTGCTGTAGCATTAAACTTTGCAACTTCACTTCTAATTGCTGACCTTATTTTTGGTACAACTATTTTATCTTTGTAATAGACTCCTATATTTTGATATACATCACTTGCTTCATTTGCATCTAAATGATACCAAGAAGTTACTTCTACATTAACTGACAATCCTTCTTTTGTTAATATATCAGCAGTATGTTTAATTGATTGTGTTTGTATTGACATTGTTGTTATGCCCATTACAGGATTTATTAAATGCAATCCTTGTGGAAATTCGTTATGGTCTACATCTCCAAATATATTTCCTACTCCAACATGCCCTGCTGGAATGGTCGTAGTCGATAGCAGTATTAAAATTCCTACTAATGCAATCACCAGCACCAATATTAATAATTTCTTTTCTCCTTTGTTCATATTATTTCCTCTTTTTCTTATAAATTTGATATTGCTCTTCTATCATATACCAAATTTTATCATCAATTTTTATTTTGATTCTGTCTTTGTGTGTTAAGTTGAATTTTTCTTTCAATTAATCATCTCAAAGAAATTTGGTTCTTCTAAAGCAAGCTCAACTAATTTTGCTCCAATAAGACAACACATCTCTTGATATGTATAATCTATATGTCCTCCGTGCTCATGAGCTAATTCATGTATAATTAATTGGGTAACTTTAGCAGATATTGGATTATCAAAAAAGTTTTTGGGAAGTGTTGCTACATTAAACCTCAGTACCTTATCTGTACGAGAATAGTCTGCAAGAACATTGGTTTCATGAGCTGTAACAAATTTGATATCTACCTTAATATTTAATATTCGGCTTGCAATGTTTTTTGTATACAATGCCGTTTGTATCATGCGATTTGTTGGGGTAACCACTTCTGCATTAGTAAACTCATCATGACCAAATAATTGACTACTTGAAGCAATATTTAGCTTATCCTTAATTGATGACCATTCATCTTTTGACATTTCGCCACCAAAGATGGTTTTATAGCCACGAGAAATTGCTTCTTCCATTGAATGTTTATCAAGTGGATTGGCAATACAATATTTATCACCAAATCTTTGCTTCATAACTCCTTTGACTGCTTCAGTCGTAATCCTTTTATCTTTCATTGCTGTTCGGACCCATAAAGCAGAGGGCTCATCAACTTCATCATAAGTATTATTGAGCACCTCCGCATATAGGTCTTGGAGATACGATGGCAATATGTTATCGCGGTCAATATTAAGTTGCACTTTCTGCTGGACATCAATATGCCACGGACAATCAGTTTTAATAATTGGAATTCCCATTTCATAAACATATGATTGTTCATCAGAATTATACAAATTGATTTGTGTTTGTCTTATCTTACATTTAAAGCGGTCATTTTCTAAAACTTCAGTTATTAGTTTGGCGGAGAAACTTTTAAACTTTTTTCTTGGTTTGATTTCTTTGCCATCAACTGTGTATATGATGTTTTGTGGCACTAATAACTTTTTGGCGTGTTCTTTTAATTCATTAAAGTCATTAATTGATGCTCTAATCATTAATGTAATTTTACTTCCTTTGTCTCTTTTCTTATTTGGAAATTCTTGGCGACCTTCATCATTAAAAACTATTGTTCCTTTTGTAGTTTCAACTGTTGCATTAAGACAAACTGCAAGAACTTGTTTTTCACCCAAATTGAATCTGCCTCTTTTGGTTGGGTCTCTTCTTTTGTAAGTATCAGCGTATAGTGTGTAAGCATGAGCAATTTTTCTAAAGCCTTGTGGGCTATCATCTTGAACACTAATTGTAAGTATTTGATTCTTTGCATTGAAATCAAATCTTATACCACATAGTGTGATATCTTCATCCCAAGCATTTTGGACAAGTTCATTGACTATAAAAGTTTTAGATTTGCCTGCTTGAAGCTGGGCAAGTCCATTTTTGTCAACTTCGAACCAGTTATTCAAACTACCAACTCCTTTTCATTCTGCCACATTCTTGACAAACCATTTGATTAATCAAGGGATACATTTTATGTTTGGTATATCTTTTTCCAGCTGTGCACTTGCAGATATGATTTGTTGTTATAACTTCAAATTCATTTTCAAAGGTGGTCATCTTTTATTCCTCCATATGAATATTTGTTACTATTTGTGAAGGTGAAACATTGAATACTTTACCTGTTTTCAATATCCTGATAGTATAAAACCAACCTGTTTTATTAAAAGGTTTTATTACTTGCGCTTTAATGTCATAATATAAAACATTGTCGCCCTTTTTAAATTGTGGTTCAGTCATCTTTTATTCCTCCCAACTGCAAGCAACAATTAACCATCTTGTATAACAATGATTACATTGAAAGTTTGCTCCTTCTTCTGTTTCTTCAGGGTTTTCTAATCTCATCATAGGTTTTCCACATTCTGGGCAATTCATTCTTTGACCTCCTTCCAACCTTGCACAGCACAAACATATATATTATTATCTAATATTACTATATCACCGACGGACATTGATGTGTGTCTTATTTCATTGTCTTTTAGCCATTGTTGGTTTTCTTCTGTGCTCATTGGATTTATATCATAATTGTTCATAATTTTAAAAATGGTATCTAATATTTGATGTTCATATTCATCATCTGGCATATCAAATTTTGACCAGTAATCATTTGGTATTGGTAGTGTCATATAATCAGCTTCTATTTCCTTTTTTGTAGGAAATCTTTCTTTATAAGAAACACGCATCATCCAATCATCATGCATGTTGTCTTTATTTTTTCTTTTTGGGTACTTAACCTTTATTTTCACTTCGTATCACCAATTGAAAATAGGTTACAGAGTATATAAAGGTTTTGGTTTATTTAATAGTTTTCCCTATTGGGCATTCACTTCCATAAATGTTTTAACATGGTTATAGTGTGTTTTTTCTTCTTCTTCGGAGTTTACTCTGAATGCTCTCCACTTGTTATTTTTATTTGGGTCTTCGCGCCACACACCATACCAGCATTTTCTTCTTAATGTTGGTGGTAACAGTTTTAAAACTATTGATGGTTGTATCTTTGGATAGTGAAGTTCTATGCAATTGTGAGAATCAGTTTTTTCTTCTAAACCAAAATCTTTTTTAATTCTTTCTTTAAATGATTCTAACTTTGATGTATCTATTTCTTTCTTAGGTTTAGGTTTCTTTTTGATGTCTTTGTGTTGTTCTTTCTTTTGTTGAAAAGCAATAACTTCTTCAGTTACGCTTTGAAAATTTTCAGCTTCTTCCTTTGGAGCATCGGTGGTTTGCTCCTTTACTTCTTTATTTTCTATACTTTATCCCTCCTTTATTCTATATAGAATATAGATTAAGTATTTATATAGTTTTGGAAATTTTTAATAGAAAAGATTTAATCTTTCTTTCGGCGCATGTAATCGGTGATTTTTGGAACATCTGGCGGTAAGTGTGCTTCCCAATTCATACCCTTTGTTGGTTTATATATTTTGGTAAATCTGCCCTTGCCATAAATTCCATAACCATATTCAATCCATGCTTCATTGCCTTTAGTGATATCTCGGTCTAGTCTATCTATTGCATGTTGAGATACTTTGCTTCTTGCTACAGGCTTTGCCCCATACATATATACAAGACACATTAATTTGTTGCGGACTCTGTAATCTACATCTGAAGTAACTTGGGTTGTTGCATATACATTAGTTCGACACTTTCTAATTTCTTTTAAAACATCTGATGCTTCTTGTATTTTCCTGTAAAGCAAACCGCTGGAACCAAAGGGAAATAACTCACCATACTCATCCAAAAATAAATGAACCCATTCTCCAACTTCGTTACAATAACTTAAAAAATCAATCCATTTAACTTGGTCATAAAAAAAGACTGCTGTACATTTTCCAGGTGTTGCTTTATCATAAAGGTCATCAAAATTATTAAAAATTTTATGAGGAATATCAATTATTTCATTTCTACTATCTCGGTCATGAAATGTTATATCTTCACTAAATCCAGGATTTTTCTCTACAAGTATTTCCCATTGATTTGGTTCAAGTTTACAGAATTGGAAGGGTGCTCGGTAAGCATTCCTAAAAAAACATTTTTGGTTTGGGTGATTTAATAAAGTATCTTCTAAAAATGTTAACATCACAGCTGTTTTGGCTGAACCAGGAATACCTGTTGCCTCAAGAAAAATAGCACCAATATCATCATTCTGTTCATGTAATCTATCTAATATTTCTACAAACATTGCTTCTTGTTTTGATGCAAATGTTTTATCATTTATTGTGCTCATAATCAACTCCTATAACTTCTTGTTGATGGTGAATATTCAACAGAACCTGGTTTGGCTTGCATCCTAAATCTTTCTGCTGACATTCTTATTGCTTCGCTTTGGGCGTGAGGATAGATTCTTAGCAATTCATCTCTTAATAAAATCCAAAGCCTTTTGATATCAATTGTGTATATCTTGCCTCTAAATTTCCATTTTGTTTTTGGTTTGGTTTGGTAGGCAAGTTTAGCGGCAAACAGATGTACTGTTCCCATTGGAATGCGAGTGTTATCTTCTGTAACATAAACAACCTTATCACCACGCCCAATAGTAAGGGTTGCTCTTGAAAGCCGCTTAAGAAAGATTTTCCTTTGATGTGGTGGTAATATTTTATTACCTTTCGCTAAAAGCTCAATCCAATCTAAAAACTTATTTTGGATGGTAATTGTATCTTCGTAGCTAATCCATATTGCTATTTCTCTATCCTTTGCCATGATTATTTCTTAATAGGTTTTCTTGCTCTTCTTATTTTAGGATTTACTGGTGTTTTTTGTTGCATTGGTTGCCTTGGTTCTATTTTTGCTGGTTCAGGTTCAGGTTCTTCTTCCTCTTCTATTTCTTCAGTTGGTTCTTCTACATATTCAGTTTCTAAAGGTTCTGCTTCTACTTCTTCTACTGGTTCTGCCAAGACTTGCATGATATCAGGATTCATATAAGGTATCAGTTGAAATTCATTAAGCAAATTAAGAATCATTTCAAGCATATCACTTCTATATTCCCACTGAATTACTGCTTTCTTTTGTGCATCTACAATATCCCTAGTGATATCATCATTAACTGTTTTTAAGATTACTTTAAGTTCTTCTAGGTTTGCATTGACAAGCACATCTAAATCTTTTTTTCTGCTTGCAAATTCCTTATGTAATTCGGGTGCAAGTTTTGCCAACATTTCTGTCTCATCTAATAATTCATCAAAGAAAGCATCTTGCCCATTTTCTTTTGCATGATTCATTTTAACTACTTTATCCCAAAGTAGCTGTTCATACGTACTTATACTATCTTGTTGTCCTACCATTTTAATTCACCTTCGGTAATTCCTCCATATTTTTTTTGATTTCTTTTTCTTTAAATCTCTCGGAAAACTTATTAACAATCTTCTTTTTAAATCCATATCCAAGAGCTGATATAGCAAAGAATGCTACTACTATAATTCCTATCCATTTTAGTACAGGTACAACTTCCCCAGCATGTCCATCTAATACTGTATAATTATACAATAGATATATCAAATATGCTGGCAATACTACTATGACTATTGCTAATAATCCATAACCAAAATAATAAGTAGCATCAACTAAAAACTCTGCAATCTTACCTATATTTTCAAACCTTTCAGGCGTGCTACTAAAATAAACTAATATCATTATGATTGCAATTACTGCTAGTGGTATTAATAAAACTCCTCCAATACTAAAAACAGTATTTGATGCATCAATTGCCGATGTTGTGTTTTGTGTTGCATAACTATCACTTGAACCAAGTGATGTTGTGAATGCTGTAAATATGCCCCAGCCTATTAAGCAAATTATAAAGACTGCTACAACTCCCATAGTAGCAACCTTAATCTTTTCCTTTATCATTTTTCTCCTCTCTTTTTTTCTTTTTTAATTCTTTTCCTCTTTTCTTTCCTTCCTCAAACTTTTCTTTCCAATATTCGGTAATCCAACCCATTGATATCACATTCCAAATATTCCTCTCATCATACCAGTTAGATTTTGTCCTTGTGTCAATATAAAGAAGCCTAATCCTAATAATACAATTGCTCCTAGAATAATCCAAATAAGTCCACTTTTGAATGCTCTAAATGGTGGTCTTTTGCTGTAGCCTTTTACTTCTTCTATTGACTTTGAATCGTTATATCGCATCAGAGTTGTAACTGTTCTAGGACTAATTTTATATATTATATAATTTTCTAATTTAGATAAATCAATGGGACGACCAAATAAAACTTTTTTAAATGCTCCTTTGTCAGAATGTTTAGTAACTATTTCTTTATATTGCATATGAGGATTAGTTGCTTCCATTGCTTGCATTTCTTTTTCATACTCTGCAAGTTTTCTTTGCATATCATCATATTGATTAACTAATGGTGATACTTCTTGTGTTTCATATTCTTCTTCATCTTCATAATAGTCATCATCGTAGTATTGGTCTTCGTCGTTGTAGTAATATCCTTCTTCATCATAAGGATAAGGTTCTCTAGGTGCTAGCTGGTTCTGCTTTGGCTTTCTTTTTAACCTTCCTAATCTTTTCGCTAAGCGACTCATTTTTATCTCCTACCAAATGATATTCAGTATCTATAATTGGCTTTTTTCTTTTTAATTTTTCATTTAACCAACCTTGTCTTGCTTCTCTTAAATTTTCAAATCCATATTGAGTTTCAAGCAAGTTAACATATAAAACATAATCTAAATCAACTGCATGTCCAACTACTTCTGGGACAATTCTAATTTTATGGTCACATAAGCTGTATGTTTTAACATCCATTATTTGTGAATCTAATTCTTCATTATATAATTGCCCTTCTCCAACTCTTTTGCTTGGTAATATTCTACATTCTCCATCTGCATAAAAATATAACCATAAAACATTCCCAGGACGTCCTGGATTGATTAAATGATTAACTCCCAATCTACGAGTTCTGCCCCACAGAATTATAATTCCTGTATAAGAAATTATCGTACCAAAGAACCACATCATAAATCTAAACCAATAAGGTATTGCTGGCTGATAAAATCCTGGTACCATTCCTACTAATCCCGCTAGTACTACTCCTATTGTAAATAATATAAACATTATTCCAAAATACATTTTGTTTTCTCCTATAATCCATATTCAGGTGTTGGTGGTTTTTCTTTTCCTTTAACTCCAAATGCCTTTTTGACTCTTTCGCTCCATGTATTTCTTTTTGCCTGTCCCATTAATCTTTGGACTTCTTCAGTTCGATGTACACCTTGCTGTCCATACAAAGTCCAAAAGCCTCCTACTGAACGTGAAAGCTGTAGTGTCATAAGAAAATCAGCCATGAGTTCATGAGCATAATCATAAATTCCTTTTTCTAATAATATAGCAACTATTTTGAAGGTAAGTTTAAAAGCGAGTATATCACGGCGCTCAATATTACCCAAAGCTGATATCTTTGAAAACATTACATAGAATCGCTGGAAGTATGCTTTTTCTTGTTCTGGGATTTCTGGCTTAAGAACAAATTGTGTAACAGTTACTGCCACTTCTTTATCTAGGTCCTCTCCATAACCTGTTGGCATTTAAATCTCACTTTAATTAGCTTTTTGATTGTGCACTAATTTTCTCATTCTTGCGTCTGTTCTTTTTGCTTCCTTCATCATTGCTACAAGAGCTGCTAATAGAACTACTGCTCCTAACAAAAACAAAGTTGTTTTAAACAAAAAGTGTCCACAAAAAAGTGTACAAGCTCCTACAAGGCATCCTACACCAAATGCCAATCCCATAAACATTATAAGCCAATCCATGGGTCTTGTTTTTTTGATTTCTGGGTTTTTAGCGTTATTAACAGCGTCTTGAAAAAGTTTTGATTTGTTTGGTACTTTTCTTTTTCCCTCTCTTGAATTTAACCATTCATTCATATCGGCTGGAATACTAAGTCCGATACTATATGAATTACTTGGCATATTTTTTCACCAAATATATATTACATTTACTACTATAAATAAACTAATTGAATCCGAGCTCAATCTAGGGTAATTATAGATAGATTATAGAATATATAAGAATCAATATTGAATATATGTAAAAAAGCTATTATAGAAGGAATAAAGGTGGGAAGGAAAAGAGGAGAGGACAAAGGATAACTTTAAAAGTGATGAACCTTCCACACCTTATGTGCTAATGATAGAGCACTCGGAATAAATAAAGTAAATGGTATTATTAGAAGCAACCATAGAATCATAACTCAATATATAAATAGTATTCTTTTTCTTGTTTAACTACTCTTGCGTTGTGTCCTATTTTTCGAACAAGACTTGCTTCTGATTTGGCTTTAGTTTTGCTTCTAAAGTAAGCCATTGCTGTATATATTTTGCCATCAAATTTCTTTTTGTTTCCTAGTTTGTGCATTTTATCCCTCTGGGTTATTTTTCATCCATTCTTTTGCAAATTTAATTGCTTCTTCTTTGCTTAAATCTTCTGCAAGTAAATCTTTATAAAAACCTTTTGCTAGAATAACATTAAAATATCCCATACCAAAAATATTGGCAATATCAATTCTATGCCCAGTTTTTGTATTAACATACATTAAACTATCTTTTTGACCTTTATATGCTATTGGAGATGGTGGTGTTCCTATTGCCTTCCATGACATTTTTATTTCCTCCTTCTTGGATGTCTACAAACAGATGTTCTATTTCTTCCTCTACCGCCTTGATTTAATCCTCTTCTACTTCCATCTTTTCTACCATATCCTCTTCTTGGCATTATTTTCTTCTCCTTCTAAATGATTTTACACTTCCTTTTTTATATA
>Ga0272441_10004036_pt1 | contig 27162 bp, 23 predicted proteins | sample SSMProp6N_FD_193582 | JGI IMG/M metagenome (GOLD analysis project Ga0272441, IMG submission 193582) | Marine sediment archaeal communities from Little Sippewissett salt marsh, Falmouth, MA, United States - SSM-Prop-6N | ecosystem: Environmental > Aquatic > Marine > Wetlands > Sediment ... | reverse complement strand
CGGGTGCGGCAGCATCCGAACTTCGACTCGCTCCTGGCGGCGGGATGGCCCGACGTGCTGGCGACGGCGGGGCTGGTGTTCGTCTCCTTCGGCGGGTTGACCAAGGTCGCCAGCGTCGCCGAGGAGATCCGCCACCCCGGGCGGAACATCCCCCGCGCCATGCTCCTGGCGTGCGTGCTGGTCTCGCTGCTGTACGTCGCGGCCGTGCTGGTGACGGTCGGCGTGACCGACGCCGCCGACCTCGGCCGGGGCGCGTACGGAAACATGACGCCGCTGTCGCTGGCGGCGGGGGCGTTCCTGGGGCGGTTCGGCGTGGTGCTGCTGTCCGTCGCCGGGATGCTGGCTTTCATCACGACGGGCAACAGCGGGATCTTGGCGGCCTCGCGGAGCCCGATGGCGATGAGCCGCGACGCCCTGCTGCCCGCGGGCTTCGGGCGCATTTCGCGGCGGTTCGGCACGCCGTGGGTGAGCGTCCTGGCGACCAGCGGGTTCATGATCGCGATGATCGCGGCGTTGAGCATTCGCGACCTCGTCAAGGTCGCCAGCACGATGATGCTGATCCTCTTCCTGCTGGTGAACCTGGCCGTGCTGATCATGCGGGGCAGCCGCATCCCCAACTACCGCCCGCTGTTCCGCTGCCCGCTGTTCCCGTGGGTGCAGTTGGCGGGGGTCGGCCTGTACGCCATGCTGATTGCCCTGTTGGTCGCGGAGCTGGGCCTCGTGCCTCTGCTGACCACCGGCGGATTCATCGCGGCCGGGCTGCTCTGGTGGCTGCTCTACGTCCGCCCCCACACGACCCGCGAGAGCGCCCTGGTCTACATGGTCCGCCGCGCCGCGGCCAAGGAGATCCAGCGCAGCCACCTGGAGGAGGAGCTTCGGGAGATCGCCCTGGAGCGGGACGAGATCGTCAAGGACCGCTTCGACCACCTCATCCACGACTGCACGATCCTCGACCTGCCCGAGCCGACCCCGGCGGCGGAGCTGTTCGCCCGCGCCGCCGCCGCGCTGGCCGAGAAGCTCGGCATGGACGAGAAGACGCTGCGGGAGCGGTTCCGCCGGCGCGAGGCGGACTCCAGCACCGTGCTCCAGCCGGGGCTGGCCATCCCGCACATCATCGTCGAGGGCAAGGGCCTCTTCGAGATCCTCCCCGTCCGCAGCCGGGAGGGCATTACCTTCACCGACGGGCAGCCGCCCGTCCGCACGGCGTTCATCCTGGTCGGCTCGGCCGACGAGCGCAACTATCACCTCCGCGCGCTGATGGCCATCGCGCACATCGTCCAGGAGCCCGGCTTCACCGACCGCTGGCTGACGGCCGCCGGCATCGAGCAGCTCCGCGACATCCTCCTGCTATCCGGCCGGCAGCGAGAAGAGACGTAACACTAAAATGGCATTGCCTTTAGCGTCGATTCGCCGTAGCATCCGCCCGGTATGGGGCTTGAGGAAGAGAAACTCCGGTGCGTCCCAGACGGCGGCGTGCTGCACACGCTGCCCAACGGCATAGAGATTCAGCGCCGCCGGTAACATGAGCCGATCGACACGGAGGGAATGTCCCAGGCCGAGTTGGCACGCCGGACGGACAAGGTGAACGGCTCCAAGTTCCTGCCCGGCACCACTCTCGAACGGATTGTGCAGATGACGAGGGAGATCCTGGAGGAGAACGGTGCGGAGGTTGGCAGCAATGACAGCTATGGTAAGATATATGACAGTGCGATCGGTATCAGCAGAGGCGTTGCGGTCCGCGCTGTGCGGGTCAGGCGATCCAATCGTGGCCGATACGCCCACGCGTACCCCGACGATGAGAAACGACTATGACCGTGGTTGACGAGATCCAGGTCGTTCCGGAGGCCGGCGAGATCGAGGTGCGGCTTATCTTACCGGACTCGCTGTCGGCGGAGACGGACGTGTTGGTCACCACGCGTTCGGACTCGCCGCTGGGCCTGGAAGTCAGGGACCACTGGTTGGGGCAAATCGCGCGCCGCTTGCGGCTGCAATCTCCGATTCGCGGAATGGTCCACGGCGGAGACGCGCTGTACACGATCCGCACGCAGGCCGAAGGCTTCGTTGAGGTGGATGTCTCGCGGGACCCGGGGGTTGCCGATGCCCTGGAGAACGTGGCAAGACTGCTGGAGCCCGCTGCACTTCGCCAAGCCGAAGCGAGGCAGCACCAGCCGGTCCCTCAGCCCCCCAAGTAGGGCGCGGCGGACCGCGACGGGTCCAGGCGCAGGACCGTGCCACCGCGAGACCGCCGCACCCACCCGGACCACCATGCCATGGCCCTCAAGCCCGAGCAATACTTGCGGCCGGACGTGATCCAGCAGGTCAGCCGGCTGGACCTGAAGGCGCGGTTTATCGTCGAGGGGTTCATGAGCGGGCTGCACGGCTCGCCGTTCCACGGATTCAGCGTGGAGTTCTCCGAGCACCGCAAGTACACCCCCGGCGACGACGTTCGCCAGATCGACTGGAGCGTCTACGGCAAGACCGACCGGTTCTACATCAAGAAGTACGAGGCCGAGACCAGCCTCGACGCCTACCTGCTGGTCGACTGCTCCGGCAGCATGGACTTCTCGCTGGGGGGGCGGCTGACGAAGATGGACTACGCCATCTGTCTCGCCGCGGCGCTGGGGTACCTGATGATCGGCCAGCAGGACTCGGTCGGCCTGTTCACCTTCGACGAGAAGGTCCGCGCCTACCTTCCGCCCAAGGCCAAACGAACGCACCTGACGGATATCCTCTCGACGCTCGCGCGAACGAAACCGTACGGCCACACGCGGCTGGGGGCGGCGTTGCACGACGTGGCCTCGCGGGTCCGCAAGCGCGGGCTGATGATCCTGCTCAGCGACCTGCTGGACGATCAGGAGGACGTCATCCGCGGCCTGCACCACCTGCGCTTCCGGGGGCACGACATCATCATCCTGCAGGTGCTGGATCACAGCGAGGTCGCGTTCGAGTTCGACGGGCAGGTCCGGTTTGAGGACCCCGAGACGGGCGACAGCGTGGCGACGGACCCGCAGGCGATCCAGGCGTCGTACCTGGAGGAGATCCGCGGCTTCATCGACGAGTACCGCCGCCAGTGCCAGGCCGTGCGGGCGGACTTCACCACGGTCCACAACGCGATGACGTTCGACAAGGCCCTGATCGAGTTCCTCGCACAGCGCCAGAGCCGGTTCTAAGCGGTCTCGGGTAAGTCCGTTGCCGTGCCTGCGCAGGACGCGGCTCGGCTGGCAAGGAGGCCGAAGCAGGCGATGCAGAGCATCGTCGATGCAGGCCGACGCCGTCAGACGGGTCGTGGACCAGCAGGAACCCAACATGACTTACCTGAGCCCGCTTAGCTCGGCAATCCCGCAACAAGCGGGGGCGTTTCTGCGTAGTACAGGACGTGGGCGAGCCCACGAGGCGCCCCCGGCAGGCTACAATGCCCTGACGCACCTGGAGAGAGCAAGCGGCACCATGCGTAGAACAGTGACTGGATCGTTGGCGGGGGCATTGCTCGGGGCCGTCTTGGCCGCGGCGCCGGCCCGCGCGGCCACGACCGCTCCCGCGACGCGCCCCGGGGCGGTGGCAACGGCCAAAGCGAAGGCGGACGAGAGGCTGGAGGCGATCCTCGCCGGGGGCGTTCCCAAGTCCGCCGAAGAGATCCGGGCCATGGAGCGGCGATTCCGCGAAGTGGCCGAGAAGGTCACCCCGGCGACCGTGGGCATCAGCAGTCGAGGCGGCGGGGGCAGTGGGGTTATCGTTAGCAAGGACGGGCTCGTGCTCACCGTCGGCCACGTCACGCGCGAGGCCGGCCGAGACGTCACGGTCCTGCTGCCGGACGGCCGGCGGGCGCGGGCCAAGACACTCGGGGCGAATCTCGCCGTCGACGCCGGAATGGTCCAGATCACCGACAAGCCCGACGCCAACGCCCCCTGGCCCCTCTGCCCGATGGGCAAGTCCGGCGACCTTCGGCCGGGCCAGTGGGTCCTGGCGGCCGGGCACCCGGGCGGGTTCCGCCGCGGGCGAACCCCGCCGGTGCGCGTCGGCCGCGTCCTGCGAAGCTCGTCCCGGAGCATCACGACCGACTGCACGATCGTCAGCGGCGACTCCGGCGGTCCGACGTTCGACATGGCCGGGCGGGTGATCGGCATCAGCAGCCGCATCTCCGGGGCGCTGGACGGCAACATCCACGTGCCCATCGACGCCTTCCATGCCGACTGGGAGCGCCTGAAGAAGGGCGAGGTGTTCGACCCCCGCCGAACCACGGACGGCGGGGCGTACCTCGGCGTGATGGCGGGCCCGGAAACGGACGATCTGCGCATCGGGCAGGTGATAGCCGGCTCGGCCGCAGAAAATGCGGGGATGAAGCCCGGAGACGTGGTCCTCAAACTGGCCGGCAAGCCCGTGCCGGACTGGGCGACGCTCGTGCGGCTCATCCGAGAGCGCAAGCCCGGGGACAAGGTCAAGATCGTGGTCCGGCGGGGCAAGAAGACCGTGACGCTCGATGCGACGTTGGGCCGGCGGTAGGCGAGGATCAAGCAGTATGGAAAGAGCGGTACCGAGACCCGGTAGGAGCACGAGCCCTTCGCGGCGCTGCGCGGCGGCGGTCCTGGCGGCCCTCGCGGCGTGGCTGCCGGGCGCCGGGCCCGCGGCGGCCCAGCCTTCCAGCCGAGGCCGATTGCGGTGGGAGCGGTTCTGGCAGCGACCCCAGTCGATATCCAAGTACCACGCGTCCGTGAAGAAGGCGTTCGCCCCGCTGGTGGCCGACGCGCGCAAGAGCACCGTGGGCGTCTACTGCGGCGGCAAGCGGGTCTCGCTCGGAACGGTGGTCGATGCCGCCGGGTACGTCGCGACCAAGGCGAGCGAGCTGGACGGCGCCGTGGAGTGCCGCCTCCCCGACGGGAGCCGGCGGAAGGCGGAGATCGTCGCGACGGACCGGACGACCGACCTGGCACTGCTGAAGGTCGAGGGCGGGAACCTGACCGCCGTCGCCTGGGCGGACCGACCCGCGCCGGCCGTGGGCAGTTGGATCGTCACGCCCGGCCCCGGCTCCGAGCCGGTCTCCCTCGGCGTGGTGAGTGTGGCCGAACGCCTTCTCGCGCCCCCGCGCCGCGCCGCGCCGACGTACGGCTTTCTGGGGATCAGCTTCGACACGTCGCGGAGCGAGCCGTTCATCGAGCGGGTCTATCCGAGCACGGGGGCGGCCCGCGCGGGCCTTCGCGCCGGCGACGTGATCCTCCAGGCCGACGGCAAGAAGGTCGCGGACCGGCGCGAGCTCCAGAACCGCCTCCGCAAGGCCAAGCCGGGCGACAAGATCCGGCTGCACATCCAGCGCGGCAGCGGTCACCGCGACATCACCGCAACGCTCGGCCGATGGCTCACCGGGCGGCAGCTCAACCCCCAGGAGCACATGGGCGGGGAACTGAGCCGGCGCAGCAGCGGCTTCGGCCGCGTCGTCCAGCACGACTCGGCCCTCCGCCCCAACCAGTGCGGCGGCCCGGCCGTGGACAGCAGCGGCAAGGCGGTCGGCATCAACATCGCCCGTGCGGGCCGCGTCGAAAGCTACCTCCTGCCGGCCGGTAAGGTCCGGGAAGTGGTCGCCCGGCTCAAGCGGGCGGCGGAGAGGAAGGCCGCGGACGAGAAGGCCGCGGAGGACCAGCGCCCGCCCGCCTCGCAGCCGGCGAAGAAGTAGGCTGCCCCCGCCCGCGCCCTTCGCGAGGGGTCAGGGGCTCCACAGGTCGCCCCAGATCGCCCCGATCACCTCGCCGGCGCCTCTCTCGCGCATCGGCCGCTCGCGATGGACCCACAGCAGTTGCCCCCGCGCGTTGAAGGCCGCCGCCAAGGGCCAGAGGCTCTCGACGCCGTCCGTGGCGGCCGCGTATCGCATGTCGTGAAATCGGACGACGTGCATGCCGTCCACCCGTTCGTACTCCGCCCGGACCCGGCCGGCGGCAAACCACGCGTAGGTCGCGTACTGCGGCAGCCGGCGCGCCCGCTCGACCCACGGGCCGGGCGTCTGCTTGGCGACGGTCCGTGCCCGCCACGCGCGCGGCGGGCGGGTGCTAAGGTGGTGTACGCGCACCGCGTGCCAGGCGCTGTCCGTCTCGATCACCACCCGCCACAGGAGGATCGAGCCGATGGCGGGATACGCGTCGGCCCGGACGACCTTCTCCCCGCCGAGGCGTGCCAGGCCCTTACGGACGGCGCGGTCGTGCAGCAGCCGGCCCGCGCCGAGGTAGCCGACGCTCGCCGCGAACCCGAGCCAGCCGATTACGAGCGTCTGGCGCGTCGCGCGTCGGCCGCCGCGGCGGGCAATGCGGCAGCCCACCAACGTCAGGATCAGGATCGGCGTGTAGATCAGGTCGATGATCGGCGCGGCGTCGATCGCGTATCGCGCGTCGGTCAGCGGCTCGAGCAGCCGCGTGCCGTAGCTCGTGCACCAGTCCAGCAGCGGGTGCGTGAAGACCGCCACGAGGACGCACGCGTACAGCAGGGCGAACGGGGGCGCGTGGGCCCGCCTCGCGGGCGCGTCGCCGTTCGCCTCCCACCGCCGCCTCAGCCGCCACCACAACAGGGCGATCAGCAGCGACAGCACGGGCGCGAACAGCAGCGAGTGGCTCAGCCCCCGGTGGATCCGCAGGAACGCCATGTCGTCGCCCGCGACGCCCACGAGGCGCAGCAGCGGCGGCAGCAGCACGTCGAGGTCCGGCACGACGGCCGCGCCCGCCGCCACCCACGTCGCGTCGCGCCCGATCCGCTGCCGAAACCCCAACTGCGCCGTCGCCGCCCCCAGCAGTCCCTGCGTGATCGTATCCATCGCAGAGCATTATACGCGCGGGGGCGCGGGCGCAAGCGGGGGATGCCACGGTCTCATCTCGCCCAAGCAGCGAAGTGGCCGTGGTCGCAGGGCGCCTCCAGACGCGCCATCCGGAAAATCGCCGCCCAGCTTCCTGCCACGATGGCGACCAGACTACGCCATCCTGTGCGCGTCAGCTTCCGGGCACCATGCGAGGCCCGCCATCGAGATCGGGTGCCGGATCCCTGTAGCCGCAAGAATGCCGACTCGGTCGAAGTAGAATACTCTGGCCCGGCCTGCTCGTGAGTGCTATTCTCCGCCTGCACTAGCTTGTCGAGGGGCAGCTTATGTGGGCCAGTGTTCTGAGACTGGGCGGCAGACGGCACGTTCAGAGCGAGGGCAAGGCACTGCGCTGGCCTCGTGGCGAGTGTCTAGTGAGCGGGAGACGACGCCCATCTGCTAGCCGGGTTTTGTGGGAAGGGGGCAGGAAGATGCTGGGGTATGTGTTCAAAATCATTTACCTTTCTGGTAAATAATTCTTGACAGAGCCCGATCATGGACATAGAATTCGCTACATGGAAACTGGCGAAGGCGTGTAACTCAGAGAAGGCCATGAAAGCCGAGTGGGGTGTGCGAATGGCCAAGAAGCTCAAACGGCGGCTTTCTGACCTGGAGGCTGCCAACACGCTTGAGGAGGTGAGGAGCCTCCCAGGCCGTTGTCATGAGCTTCTAGCGGATCGTAAGGGTCAGCTTGCCATGGACTTGGTCCATCCCCTTCGCCTTATCTTCCGGCCCAGTCACGACATCCGGCCAGCCAAGCCGGATGGTGGCCTCGACTGGCAGCAGGTAACCAGCATCGAGATCCTGGGAATCTGTGACTATCACTGATGCCGCAGACATCGCTGATGGGAAAGGAACAAGGAGTGCCTGCCACCACGCCAATCAAAAGCTACGGTCCTGACTACGCCGTGCCCCCAGGGGAAACAATAGAGGAGATGATTGACGAGCTTGGTATGGACCAGCAGGAGTTGTCCATACGCCTTGGCCTCTCTGCCAAGCACGTGAACCAGATGATCCGCGGCCATGCCTCGATCACGCATGAGACGGCCATAGCTCTTGAGAGAGTGTTGGGCGTCCCGGCCGGATTCTGGTTGAGCCGCGAAGCCATCTACCGAGAGCGTCTCGCGAAGATCAAGGAAAAGAAGCGCCTTGAAGCCGACTTGGGCTGGCTCAAGCAAATCCCCGTCAAGGCGCTTGTCCGGCGAGGGGTGATCAAGCCGACGAATGACAGGGCAGAGCTTCTTGGTCGCGTACTTGCCTTCTTCGGGGTCAGCAGCACGGCGAGTTGGGCCGAGTACTGGGACAGCTTCAAGGTTGCGGCGCGACGATCCAGATGTTTCCAGACACACCGAGTGGACTTGGCCGTTTGGCTGCGCCTGGGTGAGCTTCAGGCGCAACAGATCGAGTGCGAGCCATTCAACCGAAGCCGGTTCAGGAGGGCTGCCAGCGGCATCAGGGAACTCACAACCGCCGACCCCGAGCAATTCGTCCCCAAGACTCGCGAATTGTGCGCGAAGGCGGGAGTTGCGTTCGTGCTGATCCCCGGGATGAAAGGAGTTCCCTGGCACGGGGCTTCCTGGTGGCATACGCCCAGCGAGGCCATCATCGAGTTGAACCTGCGAGGAAGAGGAGAGGATCAGTTCTGGTTCTCTTTCTTCCACGAAGTCGGGCATATCCTCAAGGGACACAGCAAGAAGGAGGTTTTTGTCAACGATGACAGCGAGGATGATCCTCGCGAGCAAGAGGCCAATGAGTTCGCGTCGAGGTTCCTGATTCCCCCTGAGTTCATGGCACAGATCCCGCGGTGCAACCGCGAGGAACTCCTATCCCTCGCCAGAGAGGCCGGCATCAGTCCCGGCATCGTTGCAGGGCAGTACCAGCGGCTGACAGGGAAGTACAACTATCCGTGGGTACATCGTCTGATACGCAAGCTCGCTTGGACAAACGAATGAGAACGCGGGCAGGATTGCGGACCCGCGAGGAGGCGAATCTCACAGCAGGCCATCCCTGCCGAGCGGAATGAGAAGGAGAGGACAGACAACGGGCCATGTAACGGCAACTGGGTCCTGTCACTCCCACTCGATGGTCGCGGGGGGTTTGGAGGAGATGTCGTAGACGACGCGGTTGACGCCGCGGACTTCGTTGATGATGCGGTTGGAGATGATCGCCAGGACGTCGTAGGGGATGCGGCTCCAGTCGGCGGTCATGAAGTCGGCGGTGTCCACGGAGCGGACGGCGACGACGTTCTCGTACGTTCGCCCGTCGCCCATCACGCCGACGGACTGCACGGGCAGGAGGACGGCGAAGGTCTGGGCGGTCTTTCGGTAGAGGTTGGCGGCGACGATCTCCTCCAGGAGGATGTTGTCCGCCTGCCGCAGCACGTCGAGGCGCTCGCGGGTGACCTCGCCGATGCACCGCACCGCCAGGCCGGGGCCCGGGAACGGGTGCCGCCAGACCACGTGCACGGGCAGGCCCAACAGCTCGCCCACCTGGCGGACCTCGTCCTTGAACAGGTCGCGGAGCGGCTCGATGAGCTGGAAGCCCAGCTCGGCCGGCAGGCCGCCGACGTTGTGGTGCAGCTTGATATTCGCGGCCTCGCCGGCGAGGGAATGGCCCGACTCGATCACGTCCGGGTAGAGCGTGCCCTGGGCGAGGTAGCGGGCGTTGGGGATGCCCGCCGCGGCGGACTTGAAGGCCTCGATGAACGTGTGGCCGATGATGCGGCGTTTCTGTTGCGGATCGACCACGCCGGCGAGGCCGTCGAGGAACTCGTTCGCCGCGGGGACGACCGTAAGGTCGATCTTGAAGTGCTCGACAAACGTGCTGCGGACCAGCTCCACCTCGTCGAGGCGCAGCAGGCCGTTGTCCACGAAGATACACGCCAGGCGGTCGCCGATCGCGCGGTGGAGCATCGCCGCCACGACCGACGAGTCCACCCCGCCGCTGAGCCCGCAGATCACCCGCTCGTCGGCGCCGACCTGCCCGCGGACGTCCTCGACGACCTGCTCGATGAACGAGCCCATTCGCCAGAGCCCCTGGCAGCCGCAGACGTCGTACAGGAAGTTGACGAAGATCGTCCCGCCGTGCGGGGTGTGGGTGACCTCGGGGTGGAACTGGACGCCGTAGAAGGGCCGCCGCTTGTGGCGGACGGCGGCGTAGGGGCAGGTCTCGGTGGCGGCGAGGACGGTGAAGTCCTCGTCGATCTCCTCGACCTGGTCGCCGTGGCTCATCCAGACGGTGGACTGGCGGGGGTAGTTGTGCAGCAGGGGGTCTTCGGCGAGGACCTGGAGGGACGCCCGCCCGTACTCGCGCCGCCCGGCCGGGCGAATGTGCGCGCCGAGCGTCTGGCAGGAGACCTGCATGCCGTAGCAGATGCCGAGGACGGGCACGCCGAGGTCGAGGACCTCCTGCCGGCAGCGGGGCGCGCCGTCCTCGTAGACGCTGGCCGGCCCGCCGGTGAGGATCAGCCCCTTGGGCGAGAGCTTGCGCAGCTCCTCGGCGGTCACGTCCGGGCGGGCCAGGACGCTGTAGACCCCGTTCTCCCGCACGCGCCGCGCGATGAGCTGGGCGTACTGGCTACCGAAGTCCAGGATGACGATGGTTTCCGATTGTCCGCTGCGGTCGCGCATGGCCGGGCCTTCTGTCCTTCTCTTCCTGCACGGGAAAGAAACGAACATGATACGGGCTCCCCCCCCGGCGAGCAATCGCCCGCCTCCGCGCCGCGCCCTGCGCCTTCCCCCGACCCCCCGAACGCCCCCTCCTAATTAGCCCCCGGCCCTTGTGGCCGGGGGCACGCGGTGCACGTAGCGGGGGCACGCGGGGCACGCGGTGCACGCAGCGGGGGCACGCGGGGCACGCGGTGCACGCGGTACGGGCCCCGGAGGCACGCGGTGCACGTAGCGGGGGCACGCGGGGGCACGCGGGGCACGCAACGGGGGCATGCGGGGCACGCGGTGCACGAGGTGCGCGCCCCGGAGGCACAGGGTGCGCGGTGCACGGGGCACGGTGCACGGGGCACGCGGTGCGCGCCCCGGGGGCACGCGGTGCGCGCGGTGCGCGCCCCGGAGGCACGCGGTGCACGCGGTGCGCGCGGTGCGCGCCCCGGCGGCACGCGATGCACGCGGGGCGCGCCCCGGAGCGAGAACACTGCGTCAGGGCTTGCCCCCGGCCACAAGGGCCGGGGGCTAAATAGGGGGGGGGTCGGGGCCGATGGGGCAGGGGGGGGGCGATGCGATGGTCCGAGTCAGTTGCTTCGCAACCCCACGGTCGCGAGTTCCCGGATCCTCTCGGGGATCCAGCCGCCGAACTCGATCTGCGTGGCCAGGACGAGCTGCTCGGGCCCCGGCGTGACGACGATGAGCTTCTTGGGTCCGGCGGCCGCTTCGTAGATCGCCTGGCTGCTCTCGAGCGGCACGGACAGGTCGAGCAGGCCGTGCACCAGCAGCAGAGGGCAGAGCACGGACCGGGCGGCGGCGACGCTGGAGGTCGCGTGCGGGTCGAAGTCGGCCATCTCGCCGGCCTGGGCGAGGACGCGCTCGTACTCGTCGTGGCTCATCGTGGGCGCGGTGGCGAAGAGGACGCGCCGGCCCGCGCTGGCGGCGTCCTTGTAGGGCGTCAGGGCGATGACGCCCTTCACGCGGCGGTCGGAGGCGGCGTACTGGATGGCCGTCGTAGCGCCCAGCGTCGCCCCGAAGACGTAGATCTCGCCCTGGACCGTCCCGTCCGCAATAAGCCGGTCCATCACCGCCTTGACGTCCTGCTTCTCCCACGCGCCGTACGTGACGTACTCCCCGCCGCTTCGGCCGTGGCAGCGCAGGTCCACGAGCACGACGTCGAAGCCCTTCTTCGAGAGGTTCTCGCCCGCGGGGAGGTACCGTGCCTTGCTCTCGCCCAGCCCGTGCAGCAGCAGGGCCGTGCCGAGATTCACCCCCTCGGGCCCGGGCTTGGCGCGGAGGACCCACACGTCGATCTCCGTGCCGTCCGCCATCTCCATCCGCGGGTTCAGGTCGATGCGCTTCTGCCGGATCAGCCGCTGCCCCGAGCCGGTCACGTCCATCGCGATCTTGCCCGGGCCCGTGTTGTGCACGAGGATCTGCTTCGCGTAGAAGTCCTTTTCGCAGCCCACGCAAACCGCCAATGCGGCGGCCAGCACGCCCGACATCGCCCGTGTTCCCATGGCTGTCTCCTCGTTGAGCGAACCTCTTGGGTGACCAGACTCGTGCAGCGATGAAGAACCGCGCCTCTTAGGATAGGACGCAGCCGCGGGGATGCAAGAGGCCGGTTCGTCCCGCCGGTCGAAGTGCTACGGCGTGCCGGCAGGTCCGTCCGCGGCGGTCCGTTTGCGCGGCAGCGTGCCATCGGCCAGCTCCGCGAGGCGTTCGGCGAACCACTTCTCCCGCGCGGCCAGGATCGTGGCGTGCCCGGCCCAGGGGACGGTGATCATCTCCTTGGGCCGCGGGGCGGCGTCGTAGACGGCCCTGCCGTGCGCGTAGGGCACGAGCGAGTCGAGCCGGCCGTGGACGACGACCAGCGGGCAGGCGAGGCGTGCGGCGGCGGCGGTGGTGGACGTGTCGTCGGGGTCGAAGCCGGCGATCTCGGCGGCGCGGGCCCAGACGGCGTCGTACTTCGCCTTGCTCATCAGCGGCACGAGACGACGGACGACGGCGCGGGCGTCCTTGTAGGGTGCGACGGAAAGCACGCCGCGGCACCGCGGGTCGATGGCGGCGTAGCGCACGGCAATCGCCCCGCCCATCGACACCCCGAAGACGTACAGCGGCTCGACGAGCCGCCCGGCGCCCGCGACCGCGTCGACGACCTTCTTCATGTCGTGCTTCTCGAGGGCCCCGTAGGTGGTGTGCTCGCCGGTGCTCCGGCCGTGAGCGCGGAGGTCCGGCAGGATCACGTTGAACCCCGCCTCCGCCAGCCGTTCGCCCAGCCCGAAGAACCGCGCCTTGCTGTCCCACGTGCCGTGGATGATCAGCACCGTGCCCCGCGGCGTGGCGTCCCCGGCGCGGCTTCGCAGGACCCACACGTCCAATTCCACGCCCTCGTCCACCACGACCCCGAGCCGTTCGTCGATCCGTCCCTCCGCCAGGAGCTTCTCCGGCGCGGGCAGCATCGCCAGGCGCGCCCGGCCGGGGATCGAACTGCGGCTCAGCAGCCGGCGAGCGTAGAACTCGGTCCCGCAGCCGGAGACGCAGCCGGCCAGGAACGAGATGGAGGAGGAGAACAGGTTTGGGCGTTTCATCGGGCGACGGGGCCTCAGATTCGTCGGAACTGCTTTTCCAGGTCCTTCAACGTCATGCGCAGCGTGGTGGGCCGGCCGTGGGGGCAGGCGGAGGCCTTCTCGAGCGTCTCGGCCTTGGCGAGCAGGGCGTCGATCTCGTCGGCGGTGAGCGGGTCCCCGGCCTTGACGGCCGCCTTGCAGCTCATCATGGCAAGCACGTCCTCCAGGAGGCGTTCCGGGTCGGCGGTCTCGTCGTCGGCGAGGCGGTCGAGCAGTTCGCGGACGAAGTCTGCCGGCGCGACGCCGCGGTCGGCCAGCAGCGTGGGGAACTGCTGGACGGCCACCGTGTCGGGACCGAAGGGGGCCGTCTCGATCCCCAGCCGCGCCAGAAGGTCCTGGTGGCACGTGAGGGCGTCGGTCTCGGCGTCGGTGGCGGCGAACGTCGCGGGGATCAACAGCCGCTGGCCGGTCAGCGGGCCGTCGGTCAATCGCCGGTGGAACTCGTTGTAGAGGACGCGCTCGTGCAGGGCGTGCTGGTCGATGATCGCCAGCCCGTCGTCCGTGGCCGCGACGATGTAGCTGTCGTGGACCTGGATCGCGCGCCGCGCGGGGGGCAGCGGCGAGGGCACGGAGGGCGGCGTCTCGCTTGGCGCGGGGCTCGAGGCGGGGGCGGGCCGTTCGCCCGGCAGGGGTCCCGGCGGCGGGGTCGGCGCGTACGTGCCCGACGGGCGGTGGGGGACCTGGGGCTCGGGGAAGCTCAGTCGCGGCTGGGTCGGCGGGACGGACTTGAAGAAATCCGCCAGGGCCTCCCGGAGGCTGGCTCGCCGCTCCTCGTTCGCCTCGCTGTTTTCTTTCCCGGCCTCGGGGGTGTCGGGCGCCGCGGCGAGGGGGGGCTTGGGCAGGGGCTCGACGGAGGTGACGACCGCGTCGGGGCTGATATCGGCCCGGTTGAGCGTCTCCCGCAGGGCGGCCAGCAGCTCGCCGTGGACAAGCTGGCCGTTGCGGAAACGGACCTCGACCTTCGTGGGATGCACGTTGACGTCCACGTCCTCGGGGGGCACGCGCAGGAATAGCAGGGCGACGGGCCAGCGGTTGGGGTCGACCCGGCCGCGAAAGGCCTCCCGCAGGGCGTGCCCGAGCAGCCGGTCGCGAACGTACCGCCCGTTCAGGAAGAAGTACTGCCACTTGCCGCTGGCCCGTGCCCCGGCGGGCGGGGCCACGAGGCCGGCGACCTGCACAGCCCCCTTGCGCTGCACGACGGGCAGGAGCGTGTCGGCGAGGTCCTGGCCGAACAGGTCGGCGGCCCGCTGTCGCGTGGCGTCGGTGGCGGGAAGCTCGCGGACCTTCCTGCCGTTGTGCGTGAGCGTGAAGGCCACCTGGGGATAGGGCAGGGCCAGGCGGGCGAGTTGCTCGCTGATGTGCCCCAGCTCGGTGTTCGACGTCCGCATGAACTTCCGCCGGGCGGGCGTGTTGAAGAACAGGTCGCGAATGGTGACGGTGGTTCCCGGCGCGGCCGCACAGGGCCGGACGGGGCCGATCTCCTCCCCGGCCGCGGTCGCCTCGTGCCCCCCGTCGTCTTCGCGTCGGCGGGTCTGGATGCGGGCGTGGGAGATCGAGGCGATCGACGCCAGCGCCTCGCCGCGGAAGCCCATCGTCTCGATGGCGGCCAGGTCGTCCTCGCCGGTGATCTTGCTGGTCGCGTGGGGGCGGAAGGCCAGGGCGAGGTCGTCGGGCGACATGCCGACGCCGTCGTCGGTAACCTGGATCAGTTGCCGTCCGCCGTCCTCGACGACGACGTCGATCCGCGACGCCCCGGCGTCGAGGGCGTTCTCGACCAGCTCCTTGACGACGCTGGCGGGGCGCTCGACCACCTCGCCCGCCGCGATCATGTTGACGAGATAGACCGGCAATACCTGGATGCCCGGCATGCATGCACTCCGTTGCACCGTGTGGACACGGGCATTCTAGGCCGGGACGGGCGGACGATCAAACCTGCCCTACAGGAGGCCGCCGTATTCCCGATGAAACTGCTTGTGGAGGGCGTCGGGCCGACGGGCAGCGGCGCGGCGTGGGCGGGTGTCTGCGGCGCGGGCACGATCACGGGCGTGGTCTCTTGGGGCGCCGGCGTCTCGGCCGGTGCTGCAGCCGGCCTCCTCCGTGCCGCCAGGCGCCCGAGCGCGACACTGAGCAGGGGCAGACCCACGAAGCCCATCAGCACGCTGTTCCACCCGAGGCCAAACAGCAGCATCGCGCCCCGGATCACCCAACGGACCGCCTTGGGATGTTGCTCGGTCATTCCACCTCGGGCTCTGGAATCCGACCGGCGCTCGGCCCACCCATGGACTCTGTCGCCTCCGCGCCCTCCGGATTTCGACCGTCTTCCCCTCTGACTTTCCTTCAAGGCCCTTCGGTGGACGTCTTTCCAGCCTTTGGGGTCATTCGGAACCTGGTCCGGCACTCACTGGCGGACGCGGAGCACCAGGTTGAGGGGGGCCTGCTCAAGCTGCTTGTGCGTCATACACGACCCTCCCCTCGAGAGCGACCTCGAACATGAGGTTGCCCGGCGTGTCGCGCCAGTAGTCGTAGTACTCCTCACTCGCGACAATCACATCACTGGGGATGCCCAGAGGCCCGAGCACTCGACGGAGACGGGACATCTCCTCGAACGCGTTGGAGCCATCCTCTTCCAGGACAAGGATGTCCAGGTCGCTGTCTTCGCTTGCCTCGCCGCGGGCATAGGAACCGAAGAGGATGATCTTCCTCGGATTGGCCGCTTCCCGCAGCAGCTCGACGGCCTTCTGGATGGTCTCGTCCGAGATCACGGCGATGTGCTCCACACGTGCGCTGAGTGTACCGGCCCCGGCTCGTCCGGTCAATTCGCGTTGGGGGCACGCTAGTCTCGCAGGTCGTATTCCTTGATCTTGCGGTAGAGCGTCCGTTCGCCGATGCCGAGGATCTTGGCGGCCTGCTCGCGATTGCCCTCGACCATCTTGAGCGTGTTGCGGATCAGCTCCTTCTCGGCATCCTCGATGCTGATGCCGGCAAGCTGGCCCAACTGGGCGCCGGCGATCTCTTCCGGGCGGCGATGGACTTCGTCGGGCAGGTCGTCGACGGCGAGTTTTTCGCCCTCGGCCAGGACGACCATGTTCTCGACCACGTTGCGGAGTTGCCGGATGTTCCCCTTCCAGTCGTGGGCCATCAGCACGCGCCGCGCCTCGGCGGTCACGCCCTTGATCCTGGTGCCGTGGGCCTCGTTGGCCTGCCGGATGAAGTGGTCAATCAGGAGGGGAATGTCCTCGCGCCGCTCGCGGAGGGGGGGGACCTCGATCGTGGCGCCCTTGACTCGGAAGTACAGATCCTCGCGGAACTTGTGGTCTTTGACCCGCCGGGCGAGGTCCGTGTTCGTCGCGCTGAGCAGGCGGACGTTGACGCGGATCGGGTCGTTGGAGCCGACGCGGACGACCTCCCCGTTCTCCAGCACGCGGAGCAGCTTGGCCTGCATCGCCAGCGGCATGTCGCCGACCTCGTCGAGAAACAGCGTCCCGCCGTCGGCGTACTCGAACCGCCCCGGCCGGTCTCCCGCGGCCCCGGTAAACGCCCCCTTGACGTGCCCGAACAGCTCGTCTTCCAGGAGCGTCTCGCTCAGGCCGGCGCAGTTGATGGCGACGAACCGCTGCTCGGCCCGCCGCGAGTTGGTGTGGATCGCGTTGGCCAGCAGGTCCTTGCCCGTTCCCGACTCGCCCAGCAGCAGGATCGGCAGGTCCGTGGGGGCGATGCGGCGGACCGTGTCGAGGATGCGCAGCATCGCCGGGGAATGTCCCACGATGTTGTCGAAGCCGTACTTCTCGTCCACCTGCAGGCGAAGCTCGCGGATCGTCCGCCGCTGGGCGGTCAGTTCGGCGGCGCGGGACATCACCACGCGAAACTCGTCCAGGTCCAGGGGCTTCTCGATGTAGTCGAACGCCCCGTCCTGCAACGCGCTGCGGCAGGTGTCCACCGAGGAGTGCGCGGTGATGAGGATGACCTTCGCGGCCGGGGATCGCTCCCGGGCCTCGGCCAAGACCTTCAGCCCGCCTTCGGCCTCCTCGACCAGGACCAGGTCCGTCACGACAATGTCGAACTGCCGGGCCCGCAGGCGTGCCGTCGCGGCAGGCAGGTCGTGGGCCACCGTGCACTGATGGCCCATACGCGCCAGGGCTTCCTCCAGCACCTCGGCGTGGGCGGTATCGTCCTCGACGATCAGGACCTCGGCCGGCGTGTTCTTCGTCTTCTCGGTGTCGGTCATGGCGATGCGAACGTAGCGTGCGGCTCGGCGGGTGTCAATCGGGGGGCCAAGGGGCGGGGCCGGCAAGAACGGCCACGTTGCCCGCATCCCGAACGTGGTAGACGGCATCCCGGTCCGGGCGCACCGCCGCGGCCGCTAGTGCTTCTCCGAGGGAAGCGGCCTTGCGGAGGCCGAGGACGTCGGCCTGCTCGCCGGAGAGGCCGTCGCTGACGATCCACACGCGCACGGCCCGCGCGGCGGGGTCGGTCAGGTACCGCAGGCGGACGGCCTTGTGATCGCCCAGGCGGTATCCGCGGCTCGCAACCCGCGCCGCCGCCGCGGCGTGCGTTTGGGCCTCGCGAAGCAGGCCGACGAAGTGGTCCTGACCGATCCCGGCGGGGCAGGGGGCGAGCAGGACGATGCACCCGCCGTCGCGGACGGCCCACTCGCAGTTCTTGATGCCCTTGTCGGCCTGGTAGAAGCTCCGGCCCAGCGGCCCGGTGACCTCGGCGAGGACGGCGTCGGCGGGGCGGTCGATCCGTCGGACGAAGGCCGCCTCGGCGTCGGCGACGGCCGCGGCCAGGGCCTCCCGCGGCGCGCCCCCGACCGCCGCGATGGCCGCCCGCCCGGCCTGCACGAGGTTGACGCACGCGACGGGCCGCCGGCGCTCCAGGTCGGCGAGCATGGCGAAGATGCCCTCCGCGACCGGGTTGCCGTCCAGCCGGGCGGGTCGGCAGCGGGGGCTGAGGGCGCCGGCGTGGTTGGCCTCGATGTCCGCATGGGCCGCGACGCCGACCGTGGCGGTCTTGTGCGCCCCGGTGAAGCCGGCGAAGTAGTGGGGCTCGACGCTGCCGATCGCGAAGAGCCCCTCCGCGGCCAGCAGCCACGGATGACCGCGCCACGAGCCCGCCGCGCCGACGGACACGAGGTCGTCCGCCCGGCTGTCGTGCCAGGCGACGGCGGCGACGGGGAGGTCCCCGAGGACCTCCCGCTCGAAGCCCGCCCGCGCCGCGACGGGCGTGACGTGCGAGCCGGAGGCAATCAGGACGCGGAGCCGGCCGGTTCCCACGTGTCGGGTCAACTCGGTCAGGACCGCCCGCGAGGCCGTGTGACGCTGTGGGTCGTTGACGAGCACGGTGATCGGGCCGCGAGAGGGCAAACGGGCCAGGGCCCGCGCAACCGGCGCATCGAGGCAAGGGCGGGGCCGGGCGCCGGTCTGCGGCGCCAGCAAGCGTATGCCGGGCTGTGGGCTGTCGCGCTGTCCCATGGGGCGCCTTTCGCGGAGGTTCTCGGCCCGGCTCAGGCGGGGCCGGTGTCCAGCAGGGGCAGGGCGATGACGAACCGCGTGCCTTTGCCCGGCTCGGACTCCACGCGAAGGGTCCCGCCGTGGGCGCGGACGATCCGGCGCGTGGTGGGCAGGCCCAGGCCCGTGCCGTTCTTCTTCGTGGAGTAGTAGACCTCGAAGACCCGCCCCAACTCGTCGGCGTCCATGCCCCGGCCGGTGTCGATCACCTCCAGGATGCCCTCGCCTCTCTGCGTCGAGGCCTGGACCAGCAGTTCCCCGCCGTCCTCCATGGCCTGCACGGCGTTGATCATGAGGTTCAGCAGGGCCTGCTTCATGAGCCTCTCGTCGACGCGGCAGGCGACGGGCTCGGGGGGAAACGAGGATCGCAGAACGACGCGGGCGTTCTCGGCCTGTGCGGCGAAGAAGTCCACCACCTCCGAGGCCAACCGGCGCAGGTCCAACGGGACGGGCACGAGCTCCAGCTTCCCGGCGTATCGCAGGAAGTCGTCCAGGATCGTACGCAGGCGGTCGCACTCCGTCTGCACGCTTTCCAGCCGCCGACCCCAGCGGCGGTGCTCATCGTCGTGGTGTCGGGCGACGTCCTCGCTGAGCAGCCGCAGGTTCAGCGTGATCGTGGACAGCGGGTTCTTGATCTCGTGTGCAAGTCCCCCGGCCAGCCGGCCGAGCTCGGCCAGGTGGTCCTGCCCCCGTGCGCGCGCGGAAAGCCAGCGGGCGTTCCGCCAGATTCTCCGGGCAACCCAGGCGGTGACCGCCGCCCCGAGCACCGCGCCCCAGACGAGGCCTGCCGTCAACATCCACCACCTGGCCATTCGCCGCTCTCACCGTGTGGGCGGAGCACCGGGCCCGTCGCGCGAGGCGGCCCCGCCCGGCGCGGCTCACGCCGTGGCCTGGGGGCTCTCGCCGGCGTCGCGGTTGACGTTCCGCGCCTGGAAGCCTTTATCGCCCTGGATCAACTCGTAGTCCACCACCTCGCCGTCCTTCAACGCCCGGAAGCCGTCCCCGACGATCGAGGTGTAGTGAACAAACACGTCCTGCCCCTGTTCGCCAATGATGAAACCGTACCCTTTCTTTGGGTCAAACCACTTGACCTTTCCGGTGGGCATGAGGGTCACCTCCTTCGTGCCCGTTCCCTGACGAGGCACACCGAGCCGCCTCGCCGAGGGGCTCACGGCACCCGTCCACCCCGAACGTAACGGGTCGCGGAGGCCTGAGCTCACTGATTGACCTGCCCGCGCCACAATGACGCAAGATCACTCTCAGGTTCCGATTCAGATTTCGCTCGCCCGCACGGGCCGGCCGAAGCCGACCCGCGCCCGCACGCCCGGGCCCCTACGCCCGGGCGGATCTCGCCGGATTCGTCCTGTGCTTGTCTACGACGGCGGCTTGTCACCACCGCGGCTGCCGCCGCCGCTCCTGCCGCCACCGCGGCTGCCGCCGTGCTTCCGGCGCTTGTGCCTCGAATGCCCCCCGCCGGACGGCTGGCCGCCGCCCGAGGAGGACCCTTCACCGTCTTTCTCGCCCAGAAGCACCTTCCGAGACAGCTTAACGCGCCCCTGGTCGTCAATATTGATAACTTTCACGTCGATCGTGTCACCGAGATTGACGACGTCGGTGACCTTCTTGACGTAATCAGAGCTGAGCTCGCTGACGTGGCACAATCCGTCCTGCCCGGGCAGGATCTCGATGAAGGCGCCGAAATCGGTTATTGACACAACCTTACCTGTGTATATCTTCCCCATTTCGGCCTCGGCCGTCAAGCCTTCAATCTCGGCTTTCGCCGCCTCGGCCCCGCCCGCGTCCGCGCAGCCGATGTAGATCGTGCCGTCGTTCTCGACGTCGATCGTCGCGCCCGTCTCCTCCTGGATGCGGTTGATCGTCTTGCCGCCCGGACCGATGACCTTGCCGATCTTGTCCGTCTCGATCCGCAGGATCAGCAGCCGCGGTGCGTACTCGCTCAGCTCCGCACGCGGCTCGGGAATCGCCCCGGTGATCGTCTCCAGGAGGACCCGCCGGGCCTCCTTGGCCTGCTGGAGCGTCGCCCGCATCCGTTCGTGGACGATGCCCCGCGCCTTCATGTCCAACTGGATGCCCGTGATGCCCTTCGCCGTCCCGGCGACCTTGAAGTCCATGTCGCCGTGGAAGTCCTCCTCGCCCATGATGTCCGTCAGCAGGACGTACCGGTCCGGGTCGTCCTCGTCGTGCACCATCCCGATGCTGATCCCCGCGACCGGGGCCGTGATGGGCACGCCGGCGTCCATCAGGCTCAGCGTCGCGCCGCAGACCGTCGCCATCGAGGTCGAGCCGTTGGACTCCAGCATGTCCGCGACGACCCGCACGGTGTAGGGGAAGTCCTCGATGTCGGGCATGACGTACTGGAGGCTCTTCTCGGCGAGGGCCCCGTGGCCGATCTCCCGCCGCCCGGGCCCCCGAATCGGCCGGATCTCCCCCACGCAGAAGGGCGGGAAGTTGTAGTGCAGCATGAACTTCTTCTTGTACTCGTCCAGCAGGCCGTCGATGACCTGCTCGTCGCGCGGCGTGCCCAGCGTCGCCGTCACCAACGCCTGGGTCTCGCCCCGAGCGAAGATCGACGAGCCGTGCGTTCGCGGCAGCACCTTGACCTCCGCGGTCAGCGGGCGGATCTCGTCCATCTGCCGGCCGTCGGGACGCTTGCCGTCGAGGATCAGCTTCCGCTGGATCTTGCCCTGCAGGCGGAACAGCCCTTCGTCCACCTGCCACGGCGTGTACTCGGCCTCTTCGGCGTCCTCGGGGCAGAAGGCCTCCATCGCCTCGTCCTTGATGGCGGACAGGGCCTCGCCCCGCTCGATCTTGCCGGTGATCTGCTTGGCCTCGCGGATGCGGTCGGAGTACCGCTCGGCCAGGGCGGCTGCCAATTCCTCGGGCACGACGCGGGGCTCGTACTCCAGCGGCTTGGGCTGGACCTTCTCCGCCATCTCGTCGATCATGTCCATGATGACGTTGCAGACCTCAAAGCCCTTCTCGATGGCCCCGGCGACGATGTCCTCGTCGACCTGGTCGCCCTCCATCTCGATCATGTTGGGCGCTTCTCGCGGCCCGGCCACCACGAGCATCAGCTCGCTTTCCTCGAGGTCGTCGTAGGTGGGGTTAACGATATACTCGCCGTCGACGTAGCCCATCTTCGCCACGCCGATGGGCCCTTTGAACGGCACGCCGCTGATCCCCAGGCAGGCCGCCGAGCCGATCATGGCCAGCAGGTCCGGGTCGTTCTGGTTGTCGGTCGACAGGACCATGCACTGGATCTGGACCTCGTTCATGAAGTCCTTGGGGAACAGCGGGCGGATGGGCCGGTCGATCATCCGGCACGTGAGGATCTCCTTCGCCGAGGGCCGACCCTCCCGCTTGAAGAACCCGCCGGGGATCTTCCCGGCCGAATACTGCGCCTCGCGGTAGTCCACGTACAGTGGGAAGAAGCTGATCTGCCGCGTCGGCGGCGCCGACAGGACGGTGGCCAACACGACGGTGTCGGCATACTGGACCCACACGGCCCCGAGGGCCTGGTTGGCGACCTTTCCGGTTTCCAGGACCAACATCCGGCCGCCGATCTCTCTCTCGATTCTGATTGTCATTGACTCTCTGCCTTCCTTCTTCCTTCTCTCTTCTCTTCTGCCGTCGGCGCACGCGCAGGCGGTACACGCCACGAGAACCTCCGACGGGGCACATGGACCCCGGGCAGATTCCCTGCGCGGTGTAAGGATCGTATGTGCGGGGCGCAGCGGCGCGCGGTGTCCCGGTGAGCCCTGCTGCGAGTTACTTTCTCAGCCCGAGCCGTGCGATAAGCTGTCGATAGCGATCAGGGGCGTTGTTCGAAAGATACTTGAGCAGGCTGTTCCTCTTCCCCACCATCTTGAGGAGACCCCGGCGGGAGGAGTGATCTTTCTTGTGCGTCTTGAGATGGTTCGACAGATGGTTGATCCGGTCGGTCAGCAGGGCGATCTGCACTTCCGCCGAACCCGTATCGCCATCGTGGAGCCGGTTCTCTTGAACGATCCGTTGCTTCATTTCTTGCGGGATGCTCATACCTCAACGTACCTGGTCGCCGCTAGGCCACATGCCCACCGAACGACGAGCCAAACCTTTCTAGCGTTTCTGCGTTTCGTTCCTTCTTTGCAGGGCCGTCTCTGAGTCTTGACCTGTTCCGTGCGTTTCGTCCTCGACATTATGCCCGGGGACAAATCCGCCTTGCAAGGCTTTTCGGCCCGCAAACCCACGGCCGAGTCAGTCGAGAAGGATGCTCTGGACGGCCTCGACCAGCCGCTCCATCCGGAACGGCTTCTTCAGGTATCGGTCCACGCCGAGGCTCTCGGCATACTGCTGGTGCCGGACCCCCTCGTTGCCCGTTACCATGATCACGCGCGGCGGGTCCGTGCGCTGCTTGCCTTCCTTGAGGTTCGCCAGCACGAGAAAGCCGCCTCGCTTCGGCAGCATCATGTCCAGGACCACCAGGTCCGGGTGGTGCTCGACGGCCTGCTCGAGGGCGCGATCGCCGTCCGAGGCCGTGATGATCGTCGGCCCCAACTCCTCCAGGGCCACCTTCATCGACGTCAGAATGTCGCGGTCGTCATCGACCAGCAGGATCGTCTTGCCTGCCAACTCGTCTGCCACGGCTCCTGCTCCTTGGCAGCCCCTGTGCGCCCGGGGCCGGAAAACCGCACCATCCTAGAGACGGGCGGGCGGGGTGTCAACAGGTTTTGCGCGCAAGTTCGCCTGCGTCCATTCGCCCACCGCCTCCGCCCGCCCTTGACCGCGCCGCGTCCAGCCTCTACAGTCTCTTCGAAGTCGATCGCCCCCTCGGAGAGCCCGTGCATGGAACGAACGTTGATCGTACTCAAGCCCGACGCGGTGCAGCGGCAGCTTGTCGGCCGAATCGTGGCCCGGTTCGAGCAGAAGGGCCTCCAGATCGTCGCGATGAAGATGCTGGCCGTCTGCGACGACCTCGCCCGGCGGATGTACTCGGTGCACGAGGGCAAGGACTTCTACGAGCCGCTGCTGGCGTTTCTCACCGCCTCACCCGTCGTGGCGCTCGTGCTGGAGGGGCAGAACGCGATCGCCGTCTGCCGGGGGCTGATGGGCCCCACGTTCGGCCCCGACGCGCCCGGCGGGACGATCCGCGGGGACTTCGGGATGTCCCGGCGGTATAACCTCATCCACGGGTCCGACTCGCCGGAGTCCGCCGCACGCGAGATCCCCCTGTTCTTCTCCGATGCGGAGATCTGCGGCTACGACCTGGCCGGCATGCGCTGGACCTACGCCCGCGCGGGCGAGGAATGGATCTAGGGCCGTACAATGGGAAACGGCAAGAGGAACGGCAGGAGAAACCGCAGAGACCGCTGAGGACGCAGAGAGAGACCTGGAGCAACGACGAAAAGCTGCGGTGCGCCGCGCGAATCCCGCATGGGGATGCCCGCTGTTTGTCGTCTGCTTTCTCCCGCCTTTCTGCTCCGCGACCTCCGCGGTTGCTCTTCTCTTCTGTCTTGCCTTCTCTTCACCGGCCAAAGGAGAACATTCGACAATGATCATCCGCAAAGCAGACGACGTGCCCGCCGAGGCCGTGGAAATCCCCGGCGCCGAAGGCGTCCAGATCCGCCTGCTCATCCACGACGCCGAGGGCGCCCCCAACTTCTACATGCGCCAGTTCACCATCGCCCCCGGCGGGAACACGCCGGAGCACACGCACGACTGGGAGCATGAGGTGTACGTCCTGGCGGGGACGGGCACGGCCCTGACGCCGGACGGAGACCGGCCCGTCTCGGCCGGGGACTGCATCTACGTCGCCCCCGGTGACCGCCACCAGTTCCGCAACACCGGCGCGGAGGTGCTCACGTTCCTCTGCCTCGTCCCGAAGACGTGACCGACCATGTCCACGGACGCCGAACGGATTGACCAGCTCCGCCGGACCCTTCGGCGGCACGACCACCTCTATTACGTCGAGGCCCGGCCGGAGGTCTCCGACCGCGAGTACGACCGCCTCCTGGACGAGCTGAAGGCCCTGGAGGCCGCCCGCCCGGACCTCGTCACGCCGGACTCGCCCACGCAGCGGGTGGGCGGCGAGCCCATCGAGGGCTTTACCACCGTCGAGCATCGCACGCCGATGCTCAGCATCGACAACACCTACAACGAGGCCGAGCTGCGCGAGTTCGACGCCCGCGTCCACCGCGCCGTCGGCGACGTGCCCGTCCCGTACCTGGTGGACCCGAAGATCGACGGCGTGGCCGTCTCGCTCCGCTACGAGCGGGGGCGCCTCGTCCTGGCCGCCACGCGCGGCGACGGGCGCCGCGGCGACGACATCACCGCCAACGCGCGGACCATCCGCTCCATCCCGCTGACGCTGACCGGCGAGGGCTGGCCCGACGAGCTGGAGGTCCGCGGCGAGATCTACTGGCCGCTCAGCGCGTTCCACCGCCACAACGCCCAACGCGCCGAGCAGGGCCTGGACACCTTCGCCAACCCCCGCAACGGGGCGGCCGGGACGCTCAAGCAGCTCGATCCGAAGATCGTCGCCGCCCGCCGCCTGGCCTTCCTGGCCCACTCGCTGGGGGAGATGTCCGCCTCCGTGGGGACCACGGCCGGGGCGGTCATGGCGAGGCTGGGCCAGTGGGGCGTGCCCGCCAGCGCCCATGCCCGGCTGTGCAAGGACATTGACGAGGCCGTCGCCGCCGTGGAAGAGTGGCTCGCCCGCCGGGGCGAGGCGGACTACGAGACCGACGGCATGGTCGTCAAGGTGGACGACCTCGCCCTCCGCGAGCGGCTCGGGGCGACCAGCCGCTACCCGCGGTGGTGCATCGCCTACAAGTACGAGGCCGAGCGGGCCGAGACCGTCCTCCAGAGCGTGGACTTTCAGGTGGGGCGGCTGGGCACGATCACGCCGGTAGCCCACTTCGAGCCGGTCCAACTGGCGGGCACGACCGTCTCCAACGCCTCGCTGCACAATTTCGACCAGGTCGCCCGCCTCGACGTCCGCGTCGGCGACACGATCCTCGTCGAGAAGGCCGGCGAGATCATCCCGCAGGTCGTCGGCGTCCTCCACGACCGCCGCCCACCCGACACGCAGGCCGTCGAGTCGCCACCGGCCTGTCCCTCGTGCGCCCAGCCCACCAGCCGGGACGAGGGCGGCGTGTACCTGCGATGCACCAACCCCGAGTGCCCCGCCCAATTGCGGGAGCGGGTCCGGTTCTTCGCGGCCCGGAACCAGATGGACATCGAGAACCTCGGCCCCGCCATCGTGGACCAACTGGTGGACGCCGGCCTCGTGCAGCACTTCGCGGACCTCTACACCCTCGGCGACCACCGCGACGAGCTGGTCGCCCTGGAACGGATGGGGGAGAAGTCCACGCAGAACCTGCTCGACGCCATTGAGGCAAGCAAATCCCGCGGGCTGGACCGCCTGCTGGCCGGGCTGGGCATTCGCCACGTCGGCGGGTCGGTGGCGGAGGACCTCGCCCGCAGCTTCGACAGCCTGGACGACCTCCTGGCCGCCGACGAGCCGGCGATCCGGCGGGCCCTGACCAAGCCCAGCGTGGTCGCCGAGCGGCTCTGCGAATGGCTCCAGGCTCAGTCCGAGCCCCCACCGGGAATCACCGGCGAGGCCCTGGCCGAATGGGTGCGCACGTCCGGCGCCAAGGGGCTGGACAAGAAGAAGGCCGTGGCCCTCGCGGAGAAGTTCGACTCCGCCGCTGCACTGGCCGAGGCGAGTGTCGAGGCGCTGACCTACGCGCTGAAGGAGGATGAGGACAGCGTGATCGCGGCCAGCGTGTCGCAGTTCCTCCGAAGCGATGCCGGACAAGAGACGATTCGCAGGCTCCGAGCGGTGGGCGTGGACCCGAAGGCGGCCCAGTCGCCCGAGCCGGTGGGGCGGGCAGCCGGCGCGTCCTCCGCCCTGGCCGGGATGACCGTCGTGGTCACGGGGACGCTGGAGCACTTCACGCGGCAGGCGGCGGGGGACGCGATCAAGGCGGCGGGGGGCCGGCCGGCGTCCAGCGTGTCAAAGAAGACGGACTTCGTCGTGGTGGGCGCCTCGCCGGGCTCGAAGGCGGACAAGGCGCGAGCGTTGGGCGTCGAGATCATCGACGAGGAAGAATTCCGCAAGCGGTTGGGTATGGAATAACGCCCCCTCAGCACCGAGCTGCCCGTCTTGCCGTTCCCTCCCCCCAGCGAACCGGTCGACCGGCCCACCCGTCAACCGTCTCGATCAGCAGAGGGCGGCGAAGCTCAGGAAGATGTAGAAGACCATCTTCAGCTTGCGGCGGATATTCTCACGTGACACGGCGGGCTACCTCCTCGGGCAACCGGTGTTGACTTGACGCTTCCATTGTACCAGAGCGACAGGAGGCGCGAAGGGCAAAACCCGCTGAAACCGTACGCATCCGCTCGTTTTTGGCGAAAAGATAAACATCGCAAGCTTAAAAAGATAGGCAAGATAGTCCGTCTGTGACAGCGCGCCGTCTGAGCGGACAGAGGCCCTGACGGTAGCGGCGTCTTCGATCCCGACGCCGCCGCGGTCG
>Ga0272441_10004035_pt1 | contig 27170 bp, 28 predicted proteins | sample SSMProp6N_FD_193582 | JGI IMG/M metagenome (GOLD analysis project Ga0272441, IMG submission 193582) | Marine sediment archaeal communities from Little Sippewissett salt marsh, Falmouth, MA, United States - SSM-Prop-6N | ecosystem: Environmental > Aquatic > Marine > Wetlands > Sediment ... | reverse complement strand
TTCGATCTCAAAGCCGCAGAGGATAATAGATGGAAATGCCCTTTCTGCCACAAAAGGATAAAGCCCGGTGTAAAGGATCGCGCAGAACAACTTAAGGATTCCAAACCCTCAAAAAGACCACCCTATCTGCATATCATCCCATTGGGGGAGATTATCCAGAAGATCGTCGGATCATCCTCTCCTTCAACAGCAAAATGCATAGAACGCTATGAGAGTCTTACCGGAAATCTTGGTGATGAAATCTCAATTTTGATCGACATACCGATTGGAAAAATTGCTGAAGTTGACCCCCATGTTGCAGAAGCGATCAAACAATTCAGGAAAAACAACATCAAACTCCACCCAGGGGGAGGAGGGAGATACGGGACCTTTGAGATCCCCGGGATCACTGATAGCATCATATAAATCATCTAGATTGCCCGGCCATTTTTTAAATATTGACTGTTAATCCGACCTTGTAGAAATCCTCTGAAGCATCTCTTGTCTGTGTTTTTAGGAATTCGGTGCAAGATAGTGCAATTATGCTGCAAACCTGACATGAGGAGCATCACTGTAGGGGGAGACAGGGCAGGAATAATTCTCCCCCCCCTAAAACACATCCCATTTTGCAATATTCATAATAATTGGATTTATCAGATGAAATTAATGGATATATTTCAATAAGATTTTTTTATTTTATGAAAGGTTTTCAACAGAACCGTAAATTCAAAATTCTAAATAATAGCCCGGATCAAGAAGAATAGTTAAAAATTATGAATTATCAGGCAGGAACCGGCTGAGGTCCTTTACCCTTGCCCACAAGTCCTGTGATAAGAAGCATGATTCCCCATATCAGGGCAAATATGCCCATCACCCATACGACGATGACAGGAGATACAAGTGGATTCATGATCATGTACACACCAAGTATAAACGCGATTATTGCCGCAATGACTAAAAATACTTTATACCATATTGTTCCGTTCCCCGAAAATGCAATCCAGAGATTTGAGAAACATGTCATAAAAGCCCAGATCGCTATAAGGTAGGTCACAAGCATCCATGTGGCAAACAGACTGGACATGACAAGAATTGCCAGGATAATCATGATTATCCCAAATATAGCCATTAGTGCAGATTTTCCGGACCCATCCTTTCCTGCAATGCCTTGGTAAACCGTGATAAGACCATATATGAACATCAGTGCCCCGATAAAGTAGCCGATAAATGCAACCATGTATGCAGGCCATGCAAGTGCCATTACACCAAAGATGATCCCGATAATTCCAGCAATTGCCAGTGTCCCCCAGTCAGGGGTCACGGCCATCATTTCCATCATACTTTTATCTTCACTCATAGGAATACACCCATAAATTAACATTAATCTCCCTCCTGATATAGCTATCATTATTTATCACAATAATGGATTGATAAAAAAACAATGCGAAACTCATTGCTCTGAAAGATATTGTTCGGCGGCTGAAATCATGGACTCGGCAAACACGTTCGTGAAATACGCATGAGAATAACCGGCGACTGTGCTGTACTCATACATGCCGTCGCTTCCCCCTGAGATTCCTTTGCCTCGTTTGAGTGATATACTGAACCTTGCATCCCTGTCCGGTTCAACAACAGAATAATGGAACTCATGCCCCCTAAAATTAATTCCTTTCCTAAATATGCCAGTATCAGATTCAAAGTTCGCGTCCACATAACCAAGAGCCTGGAATCTTTCTTTTTGTACGGATTCTGCGGGCAGAATACCAGTGAAACTGTAATATCCTTCCGTCGTTTCTATACCTCTTGTCAGGTATACAAGGCCCCCGCATTCGCCATAAACAGGCATTCCATCCTCCGCCATTTTCCGTATATCCTTTATGCAGGACGAAGCGGAGAGCTCTTTTGCATATAATTCCGGATATCCTCCCGGCAGGTATAGCATGTCGATATCCGGAAGCACATCCTTCATAGGACTGAAAAAAACCAGTTCCGCGCCTTTTGATTCAAGAAGATCAAGATTGTCCTGATATACAAAACAGAACGCCTCGTCCGATGCAACACCAATAGTGGCCTTTTTTTGGATCGTTGGGTGATCCGGCAGATCCAGATGAATATCCTGTGCGGATCGGGCAACGCCCAGTATCGAATCCAGATCGCAGTGCTCTTCTACGAAACTGCCATAACCTGAAAAGACTTCAGTCTCATATGACATCTTCAGTCCAAGATGGCGGCTTTCGACATTCCCGTCCTTTTTTGTGGGCAGCCACCCGTACGCAGGTTTTTCAAGACCTTCGCCAATCATCAACGCGTGCCGGTTACTTCCGATATGATTGAAGATCGTGCCGGCAATATCCACACCAGGCTCATAACACGAAAAACCCTTCACCACCGCATTTGCGCTTCGCGAACTGCCCTTTGCATCCACCACCAGAACCACGGGTGCAGAGAGAATACGTGCTACATGCGCAGTGGATGCAATATTGCTTCCGTCAAGCCCGTCATACATACCCATGACGCCCTCTATTACTGCGATGTCCGCCCCCTCGGAGGAACGTAAAAATGTGTTCAGCACCCCGTCCTCGCCCATCATGAACGGGCAGAGGTTACGGGAGTGTCTGCCGCATATCTTTGTATGATGAGAGGGATCAATAAAATCGGGCCCAACCTTGAATGGCTGCACTTTCAGCCCCCTTGCGGTAAGTGCAGACATGATACCGGTTGCGACTGTAGTCTTCCCGCAACCACTGTGTGTTCCTGCAACAACTACCCGGGGAATCATCATTGAAATGTCTTCCGTTACCATGAAAAGACTTCTCAAATGATATTATTTGAGTTGGACAAATTTAATTGATTGTGGAAAATTCATTTGTTAAAATTTATTCGTCTAAAATAAAAATATACGAATCGCTCAGGCCGAATAAATCAATAGTCACCCACTACAAGAACAAAAAGACCTGTTTCTGCTTCCGGAGGAACTTCCGAGTCCCCTTTCGATATACGCTCGTCATGGTAACCAAGGCGTTCGCAAAGTGCGATTTTAATCATGCCGTATCTTCTGTGAAGGATTTCAGCCAGTTTATCTGTTTGAAAATCAGGATCCGGCAATACGAATACGATATTGCCCCTGTTCACCTCTTCTGACACACGTTCTATCGCACCGGAATGATCCTTCCCGTGCGCATCAACAACCACCGTCCGTGTCAGCCTGAAACCAAGCTTTGCGCTTGAATACTGCAGTGATGATATCCCGGGGATCACCTCCCCCTCTAGATATCCCAAACCCGCAAGCATTGGATCACCGGTGGAGAGTACTACCGTATCGGCAGGAAGGTTTTTCAGCGCCTTATAATCCCTGATCACATGCACTTCGGCAGAATAAGGAATATACGAAGAAGCTATCTCGATTGCACGCTTCGAGCCCCACATCTGTTTCGCCGATTTGATCGCCTCTATCGCTCTTTCGGTAAGCATGCCCGGGCCGCACCCGACTCCAACGATCTTCATCCGTTATCTCCTATGACATTCCCGTCACGATCCACCAGCACCACTCTTAGATCAGGATATCTCTTCCTGAACATATTCAGGTTTTCATTCACTATATTGTTCCATTCTGGTCTTGATGACAGTTCCTCTACGGTTCCGCACCCGGTGCCTTCCAGTATACCGGGGTTGATGAACTTCAGTATCAGCGCAGGAAGACCACACAACACTGCAACTCCCTTTGCTGAAGTAATACCTGCACCGATCTTCGCCCCGACCAGCACCGCTTCATAATCAGGAAAGAGCAGCCTTGAATATCGAAGCCCGATCCTCCCGGTAGTCATCACCACCCGGTCGGCATTCATGATCCTGTCCATCGCCGATTCAGTGAGATGATCGTCCCAGGGTTCTACGAGGCCCGTCGAACCAAGTACTGATATGCCACCAACAACTCCAACACGGGGATTTAGTGTTTTTTTGCCGGTCTCAACCCCATCTGGGATATCCAGCATAACCCTAATCCCTGAAAGGCCAATCTCTTCCATAGACCGGCCGATATGATACATGATCGATTGCATCGCACTTTCACTTATTGCAGGTTCACCCTTACTGAACCGGGGAGTGTCACGTGCAAACCTGCCGATCCCATCGCCTGCGAACAGTTCAATACCTGAATCAGTCTCTTCAGCAACTGCATGGAATTCAAGCCCTGAAGTAACATCTCCAACATAATCCCCTGAGTCCTTTATGCAAATCGCTTCTCCGTCACCGGCATCCACCGGTATTTCGACATCCAGCCCACATGGCAATGATATCTCAAAAACAGAAACAGGACAGGATAACGATAACACTGATGCACCGCATGCCGCAGCAGCGGTGGTTCCGGTGGTAAATCCCCGCCTTAGAACAGTTCCAGAGGAGGTGAGTACTGCAAGACCTTTTGATGCAAGTTCAAGCATCGCATCTTCATTGCATGCCTTTATCCAATCTTCCGGGTAACTGAATCCAGTAACAGGATCGATCATATAATCACTGTGATCGGTTCTTTTCGATATACATTACAATGATTTCATTCATGCAGGCAATTGCAGGAGGCGTCCCGCCACGGGTTCCCCTGTTCGAAATGGAAGGGGTTTCTAGTTCCCTCAACAGCTCCTTTGATTCCTTTGCATTGACAAATCCGACCGGGGTGCCGATTACCAGTGCAGGGCGGGCATCTTCATCCTTGATCATCCGGCACAGGGTTAACAGCGCGGACGGTGCATTGCCGATCACGACAATTGCACCGTCGATCTTCTCTCTAAGCGCGATAAATCCGGCAGAGCTTCTGGTAATCCCCTTTTCTGCCGAGATCTCCGCACCATGATCCAGCGCACAGATTACATCACTGTTATGCTCCTTCTTCCTGATGCCCATCTGCACCATCCTGATATCCGTGATGATCGTCGCACCGGAGGCGATAGCTACAAGACCGGCATCAACGGGGTTTTGAATGAACTCCATCAGTTCCGCCATGACAAAATCGCCAACCGCTATGGCGCACCTCTGCCTGATCCTGTCCTCGGGCGTATCGTCCCCAACCATCTTCCGCACAAGCGCCCTGCTTGCAGAAGAAATTGCATATCCTTCCTCTGTATCCGCACCCGGATCAATATACATATTTCCTGTCATAACCCCTCGGAGTAATTATTCCCTTCACTTCTCCATTGATCTCAAACATATGTGCATCCTCTCCACCGAGGATCACGATGGAATGCATGTCAACGATCTGATCGTCCTTTACAAGAGAACCAATGTCGGTGTATGTAACACTCTGCCCTTCCCTATAGGCATTCCTGACCACGGCAACAGGCGAGTCCGGGGACCTGTGCTCCAGTGCCATCTTCATTGCCATCGACAAGTTATCCGGCCTGCCCCTGCTTTTCGGGTTGTAGATAACAATTGGAATCTTCATTGCCAAGGCAAGATCAAGCCTGCGCCTGATCTCTTCCAGCGGAGTTAGGAGGTTTGATAGGGATATGGTGATATAATCACCTGAAAGTGGTGAACCTGCAATAGAGGCTGCGGCAGTGGCGGCTGTAACACCAGGAATAACCTCAAACTCAATATCCGAGCCATCATGTTCCAGCACCTCTAGCACGATGCTTGCCATTCCATATACACCGGGATCACCGCCACTGACCATGGATACGGTGTGATCCTTCGCCAGATCGATGCACATACGCGCCCTTTCCACCTCCTTTCCCATGGAGCTGTATATCACTTCCTTACCCTCAACCAGCTGTTCAATCAGACGCAGATAAAAAGCATTCCCAATGATATACTCAGATGCCCTGATTGCCTCAGCAGCCCTGCCGGTCATGTATTCCATGGCACCCGGACCCGTACCTACAATATATAGTCTACCCTTACCTGACGATCGCAACCGTGACCCTCCCGATAATTTTTTTCTCCATAATAATCTCCTTTCTTTTTGATAATGCAAGAGCTGAAGGTTCGGCAACGCCAACCAGCCCGATCTGGTCACTCGCCCGGGAATCGGACACAGGGATCTCGGCGTTGATATCTTCATCGGAGATGAAGACCAGATTTCCCCCAAGCATTCGCACCCCCTCTACCAGACCCTGCTCATCAAGTTTTTTTTCTGTTGTCGCATATGTGAGCACTTCATCCTTTGGGATAACTGCGGAATCAAGAACTTCAGTGATCGCCCCTACCACCTCGTCGGGACTCACGCCCTTTCTGCAACCCACCCCTACGATATATTCTCCCTTCCTGAAGAGGACCGATACGCCCGGCCCTGCATAAATTACTGAAGGACCCTGAATCGTATGCACGGGCACTACTCCGTCAAGCAGTGCCGAATTCACCTTTCTGGTTGAGTCCTTGTTTACTACTTCAAAGCCCTTTTTTTCCGCCATAACCTCGACCGAAGCTAAGCCTTTTGTCTCCGTGGCGGTTGATATTACCGGCAGGATCCCTATCTCCGAGAGCGAGCGAGCCATGTCATTTCCTCCATGGTGGCCTCCAACGACTGGAATGGCATATCGCAGATCTGGCGTCACCACAACAACATAAGGATCTTTCCATTTATCTTCAAGCAGTGGAGCTATAGAACGGACAGCAATTCCCGATGACATGAGAGCAATAATTCCCCTGTATCTTTCAAAAGCCTCCTCAAAAATACCATTTTCGTATTCCCAATGATCCGAACCTGTGAAGCCTGCCAGTCTTCCTGCATCATCCATGAACCTTTCAAGGGCGATGACAACTGTATCTTTCATCACTATTATCCATACAAAACAGAATGTTCAAATCCCGATCCACACGCATCAACGATTCTGCCGATGATGATCAGGGCGGTATTCTCGATACCTGCGTCATGCACCTTTACTGCAAGATCAGAGACAGTCCCCTTGATCACCTTCTCATCATCCCATGATGCCCGGTAGACGACTGCGGCAGGCGTTTCTGGCGGCACTTCAACCTTGGCGAGCACATCATCGATCAGGGCGGTGCCAAGGAATATCACCATCGTCTCGCCAGAACGGGAAAGCTCAGGTATCTTATCGCTCATGAGGGTTTCACCGGCAGGACGTGTAACAATCACCGATTCCGAAACACCCCTAAGTGTCAGTTGCGTATCCAGTGCTGCAGCGGCTGCAAACATTGAGGACACCCCTGGGATGCGCTCCGCCGCCACTCCGGCGTTTTCAAGAAGCGCAACCTGCTCCACAATCGCACCGTATAGTGACGGATCACCTGAATGAAGCCTGACAACAGTCTTTCCAGACAGGGCGGCGTCGGCCATTATCCGGACCATCTCTTCTAGCTTCATACCATGGCTGTCATATTTCTCCTTCGCAGGAGATTCCTCTACCAGTACAGGATTAACGAGTGAACCCGCATATATAAGCACTTCCGCTTTCATGAGCAGTTCCCTGCCCCTAACCGTGATCAGGTCCGGCGCACCGGGTCCGGCGCCTACGATATACACCTTCGCCATGTTACCTCCTCGCATACAATACACTGAAATAATTGCTCTTCTCCGGAAGGTTATCTCCCGAATACACCTTTTCATCATTCATGGAGATTCTTTCCACTAGAACAAACTCCCTGTAGCCTTCAACTCTCATTCTTCTTGCTTCAGCCGCAGGAGCAGTTACTTTAAGCCGGACAATCCCGTTAACGCCGTTCCCGTCATCCACGATAAAACCTGATGAGATGGGAATTTTTGCGGCAGACGCAAATGCGGTCACAGATGTAATGCCAGGCACAGTGCCGAATTCCACATCAGGATGCTCCCGTGAGATCACCTCACATACGCGTGAAAACGTGGAAAATAAGTTTGGGTCTCCAATAATGCCAAATACAGCAAGTCCTTCGACAGCAACCGGTGCCATCATCATCGCATTTCTTTCCAGGCATTTCTGGATATGACCGTCATCATCGGTCATCGGAAATTCCAGTAAAGTTGCATCAGGACGGTGTTGCTTCACAAGCCGATGTGCAAGTTTTCCGGGAACAAAAACCGCATCTGCCTCCCTGAGCAATCTTACCGCCTTCAGAGTCAGGAGTTCGGGATCACCGGTTCCAAGACCTACAGCAATCAACACTTCCCACATTCCCCCACTATGATATACACCGGGTTGATGGGAGAGAAGATGTATCCTCCTGCAACATTTTTTGCACGTGAAACCTGCACATGAACCGCCTCCCTGTATATTCCAAGATTTATCATCGTATCCACCGTATTATAGAGTGTTTCTATCATCACCGCATTCACGACTATGCGTCCAATCACTTTTCCGGAGAGTATCTCCAGAACCTCAGCCAGATCTCCGGAACCACCGATAAAAGCCGCATCAAGGCGACCCATATTTCCAATCTCCTCCAGCGCTTCGCCGTGTATGATATGTACGTTTGAGATACCTGCTTCCTCCACGGATTTCATTGTACAGATAATTGCCTCTTCACGCCGATCGATTGCATATACCTCCGATGCCATCCCGGCAATCTCACATGAAACTTTGCCAGTGCCACAACCTACATCGACAACCTTTTCCCCGCCATTCAGAGCAAGCTTCATCAGCGAAACCGCCAATACTTCATCCTGAGTTGGCCCACCAGGAAGTTTCATCACCATTCTCCAGAAACTATGGATTCAATTTATTTTCGTTTTATAAAATATACTTGTTTATTTGATAGTTTTTTTTATTTACACAATCACCTCACATACAAAAATTATTATGGGAATTCCCCTGCAATATTTACTTAATGCTTATCATTCACAGGGATATTTGCGGGTATTGCGGCTGTTGTGTATCTGTATGCCCGGAAGGGGCGCTTGAACTGATCGATGCATACCTGACTGTTGATGTAAATTGCGTATCATGTGGCATATGTACAAAAGCATGCCCCTTGGGTGCACTGGAGATTTACAATGAAGAGTAAATACGATCTTCTGGTAATTGGCGGGGGACCCGGGGGAGCGATTGCCGCACGTACAGCTGCAGAACTCGGCCTTTCCGTCTGCCTCGTGGAGAAACGTGCTGCCATAGGCTCACCGGTACGCTGTGCCGAGGGCATAGGAAAAGAGGGACTCAAGGAGTTCATCGATCCTGATCCTAGATGGATCTCCGCTGACATCAAACGTGCAAGAATCGTCACTCCCAACGGTACGGTCATAGAAATGGCTGAAGACAGGGCAGGTACCGAAGTTGGATATGTACTCGACAGAAAAATCTTTGACAAAGAACTTGTCTGGCAGGCTTCGATGGCAGGGGCAGAGATCTTTGTCAGGACACGCGCAATAAAGCCCATCATCGAAGACGGTTACGTGAAGGGGGCGACTGTAAAACATCTTAACAAAGAATGTGATATCAGGGCCGATGTAACGATTGCAGCCGATGGTGTGGAGTCCAAGTTTTCGAGATGGTGCGGCATTGATACTACGGTTCCCCTTCGTGAAATGATGAGCTGTGTTCAGTACCTGATGACCGATATCGATATCGATCCTGAATGCAACGTCTTTTATCTTGGGAATGAAATCTCGCCTGAGGGTTACCTGTGGATATTCGCAAAAGGCGATAAAATGGCCAATGTCGGGATAGGCATATCCGCCAGAAAGAACAAAACCGGAAACAGGGCAAAGGATTATCTGGACAGGTTCGTTGAAGAACATTTCCCGGATGGTAAGATTATTGAGGAGATTTATGGGGGGGATCCGGTTTCAAAGCCACTTGAAACAACAGTCTCGGATGGTCTTATGATCGTCGGAGACGCAGCCCGCGTTGTCGACCCGATCACAGGCGGAGGCATATATAATGCGATGTTTACTGGAAAACTTGCTGCACAAACCGCTGTGAAATGTATAAAAAGAGGTGACGTCTCAGAGGGGTCGCTCTTGGAATATGAGACTGCATGGAAAGAATCGAAAATGAACGATCACCTGAAGAAAAATTATATCGTGAAGGAATTTTTCGTTACTCTTACAGACAAACAGCTCAATGATCTGGGGGAGTCCATCGCTGCAATCAATATAGGGGATTTCAGTGTACTCGGACTGATAAAGGAACTGATAAAAAGGAACCCGGCTATGCTCCTTAAACTGACAGAACTAAGGGATCTGATTGGGATCTGATCAATCAGATTAATCAGGAATCCTCTTTGCTAATCAGCTGTGCATTCAGCATTTTCAGGGTTTCGTCCTCCGCTTCTTTCTTTGTGAAGACCGTGATGATATCATTCGGTCGGATCTTGACGTTTCCGCTTGGAATGATCAATCCTCCCCCAGCCCGCTGGATGGCTACAAAGACAAAATCCTTTACCTCGACCTCACGGATCTCCTTGTCTATTATGGGGGATCCCTCGTCAACCCTGATCTCGAACACACTGCCGCTCGGGAGGTGGGCAAATTGAGTCAGGTTTGGATTTTTGGACCAGTAATATAGCATGTTTGCAACAAGTTCATCAGGGTTTTCACTGATCTTTACACCAACTTCTTTGAAAAATTCTGAATGTTCGGTCTTGTTAACAATAGATACAACATTTGGGACATCATAATGTTTCGCAGACCAGCAGGTCATAAGATTCACGGAATCATCACTGGTTGTTGCAACAAGGGCATCGGCTCTTTCGATACCTGCTGCCTCAAGCACTTCTTTGTCGGTCGAACTGCCGGTGATTGCAAGGACGTCATAATGTTCAAGGACATCCGCACACCTTTTCTCATCTTTATCAATTACCACTACGCTGTTATTTGCGCGTGTTGCCACTGCTGTAAGACTTCGTCCAATGCCTCCCAGCCCCACTATGATCAGGTACATCCAATCTGGTTATTTCCAGCCATATTGAAATAGGTTTGCATCCAATTATCTGGATGTGATATGCGGTGTGGATGAAGCAGGGAAAGGAGCGGTCTTGGGGCCGATGATCATCGCAGGCGTACTGGTGAAAAGCGAAAATTCTCTTTCCAGCCTCGGACTGAAGGATTCCAAACTCCTTACGGCCCGCCGGCGTGAAGATCTGTACGAAAAAATATTAACGATGGCAAAAATTCATACAATATCTATAGATGCGTGGAAAATAGACGAATGTAGAAAATCCATGACCATGAACGAGATTACAGCAAGGGGACACGCTGGAGTGATCGAAGCGCTATCGCCATCCGTTGCTTATGTGGACGCGTGCGACGTAAATGCAGAGCGGTATGGAAAAACAGTAAAAGGGCTGTTAAAAAGAGAATGCAGAGTTTTATCTGAGCATAAGGCTGAAAGTAAATTCCTGGTTGTCGCCGCCGCCAGTATCATTGCAAAGGTAAAGAGGGACAGGATTATCGATCAGATCTCAGAAGAGTATGGGAATATTGGAAGCGGATATCCATCAGACCCTAAAACCATACGGTTTCTTGAATCCTACATAAAGAAATACAAGATCCATCCCATAATATCCAGATACAGCTGGAATACCGTGATTGACATAAAATCAAGACTGTCACAGACTTCCCTCGGAGAATATCTCTAACCAATATAATACCCAAAAGCATTAATTAATAAATTTCCCATTGCTATATCACGAATGAGCTTGATCATCATCCTTATCGCTATTGTTGCTGTTTATGGCATAACGGCATACTATATTCATAAAAAAAACCTGTTTCAGGATCATATATCCTTTTATGGCCCACTTATGGCAATAAAATCAAAAAGGGTCGGTTTTTTTGATTTTTTCGTAAGATTCTCAAAATTTTTCAGGGTTTACGGCACCATCGGCGCAGCGATGGTAGGAGTATTGTCTGTAATGATGGTCGTGCTTCTAATATTGTCATTCCAGATAACCATACGTAACCCCCCAAAACCCACAGGCCCCTACGAATTGCAAAATTTGCTGGCAATTCCGGGAATAAACGACTACATCCCCCTCACAATAGCGGTGATCATCGCACTTGCAGTTGCAATTGTTGTACATGAATTTGGGCATGCAATACTATGCAGGGTTGAAAAGATCAGGCTGGACAGCATCGGACTGATTTTGGCAGTCATCCCAATCGGAGCCTTTGTAGAACCCGACGAAGAGGATGTGAAGAATGCCAGGGGAATGCCAAAGATAAGGATGTACGGGGCAGGGATAACAAATAATATACTGGTTGGATTCGTCTGTTTTATACTGATGTTCGGGCTTTTAAATCTCGCTGTGCCTGTCTCAACCCCCCTTGTTATGGGGGTTTATAGCAACTCTCCTGCAATGATATCAGGCATATCCCCAGACTCAATAATCACAGATATCAACGGCGTTCCCATAGACAGCAGGGAAGCAGTGGCAGCCGCAATGGAATACACAAAACCCGGTGAAGTTGCCGCGATAACCGTATTACATGAAGGTTACAGAAAAACATATGAGACAAAGCTTGGGGAATGGCCGGATTTCAGTGACGGTATAGAACGCAGTTCCGGTTTTATTGGTGTCAGTTATTATGATTCAAATTCTGTTAAAAATATATTCAGCAATATCGCCACACCCTTGGGCATAATATACCTCATGGCCCTGCCAATAAATATCATCTTCATAGGAGGAGACTGGAGCTATCTTGAAGTGCTGGTCATTGATACGATACAGCAGTCTGCATGGGATGTACCTTTCCCGGGCTATTGGGTTATAATACAAATACTCTTCTGGTGCGGTTGGTTCAATCTCGCCGTTGGCGTTTTTAATGCACTGCCACTGATTCCTCTTGATGGCGGCTATATCCTGAGAGAAAGTGTTGAACGAGCTCTTGAAAACAGGAGCCTGAAGAAATATTCTGACAATATCGTCTGGACAATAAGCTGGATAGTCCTGTTTCTTCTGATATCAATATTTATGATACCGGTTATCGCTCACGCTTAAGAAAAAAAGAGTTTTGATTCAGGCAACCTGGGCAAGAATTGAGCCAATTCCACCAACAAAGGCAATTACCATTGCTGCAAGAATTACCACAAAGATAAGCGACAGAATAAGTGGGATCAGAACCACAAGGATTGCTTTTCCTGTAGTAATCTCCTGCATCTCCTTGATGCCGACAATCTGCAGAATAAGATACCAGATAAATGCAATGATGTTAATGAACGGAATCCATCCAAGAAGCAGGGCAGGTGTCTGTGCATACATTGTGCATTTCAGCGTCTGAACAATACCTTTTTCCCCACCCATAAGAAGGACAAACAGATGGTATATGAAACCTGAAATGAAGATTGTTACAAGGCCCATCAGGAACATCACATAGGTCCAGAACACGCTGAACAAGCCGATAAAGGTTACAAACTGTTCAGCCACTCCACTTACGGCATCACCGAGAATCGGTATTGCGGCAAGACCTGTTACAAAGGATCCAAAGGCATCCATTGCCGTGACATATGATACAATGCCATACAGGATCGAGAAGATCACAAGCAGAATCACGTAATACTGATAGGAGGTCGAAAGTGAATCGGCCCGTGCTGAACTGAATGCAGCGGTAGGAGTCAAAAGGAATCCTTTAATTTTAGTCAACAATTCGGACATATGTGTCTATTTATAAGTAAAATATATAAAACTATTGCAAGAAATTATATCTTGGGGATGATGATATAATATCTTTCTCCATGAAGTACATGGGAACATATTATTAATGATTACCCGAATAGTCAGTATGGAATTGTCATTGAGAGAAAAAGCCATAGGCTTTATGATTTCCCCGGAAAAAACCTTTAACAGGGTTATTGAAGAGGATTTTGTCGAATCGGTCAAGTATTTTCTGGTACTGGATCTGATCTTTTCTTTGCTCCTGACAATGATAACTGTCGCATTCTTATCATGGGTTCCTTCAATTGGATTCCTTGGATTTGTAATATTTTTTGTCTTTTTTACAGGCGCGATACTGGGACAGTTGATCTTTGGCATCTGGACGCACATCTGGATATACATCCTTGGCGGCAGACAGGGTATTGATGAGACCTTAAAAGCGGTTTTTTATGGCTACACCCCTACGTTGCTTATAGGGTGGACGATAATCGGCCTTTTCATTGGAGGCATGTGGTCCATGCTGTCACAGATAACCGGTATTGCCACACTGCAAAAAATATCCACCGGAAAGGCATTGCTTGGCTACATCGTCAGTATGGGCATGATCTTTATGATCGTATACGGCATCTTCTTCATATTCATGTCTGTAATTATCATGACTGCGGGGCCTGCAATGATGAACTCTGGAAATACATTCCCACTGGAATCAGCACTGCAGTTATGATGACAGAGTCATATTAGTAAATATGGTGGAAGAGATTCCTTCAAAAATAAATGTTTTTTTAACAAAACCAGCGTTAGCATTTGTGAAATTTGGAGGGGATGAATTTCACGATTCGTTTATATATTTCCTGGTTCTTCATATTTTTTTCACCATAATGTCCACCATTTCGGGAGGGCTTGTCCCGATGTATCTTATCGGACCGTTCCTTACGGATATCGGTTTTTCAGGCGCATCAGAAGCCCCGGTGGCCGAAAGCATGTTGTTCACCACCATATGGATGATGATTGGAGGTGTTGTATGGGCACTCCTTTTCCCATTATGGTACCACTTATGGATCAGGATTCTTGGAGGGAAAAACGGCCTTGGATATACATATAATGCCTATTTTTACGCAGAAACCCCCGTGAAACTATTTGGCTGGATCCCCGTTGCAGGCATCGTCTTTGTAATCTGGTCCTATATTTTAAAGATCATAGGTTTCAGGGAACTGCACGGCATATCCACATGGCGTTCAATATCAGCAGTTCTGTTATCTATCCTGATCCCCACTGCTGCGGTCTCCTTATTAATTCCCGGACTGTCAATTCCTGCGCTTCTCTACGCACTATACTCGGCGCACTGAAATTTGAATTATTCCCTGAGCAACGCAATATTTGATCCCTTGGAAATACCAACATGGCGGGATATCGGATCGCATTTTACTGCCATCAGGAATGCAACGGGTGGAAGATCATGATATTCGGTAAAAGATTCATAATTTGCCATCCCCTTGCTTATGATAATTGTCCCTTTATCAATTGCCCGGTTCAGTTCAACAGGTGACAATTCAGGGTTCCAACCCAGTTCCGGGATGCCATTACTTGTTGACACAACGCAATCTGCAATATCATCAATTCCAAAATACCTGATATCATCCATAGTTGCATCATTGAGTATCGGCACATCCTTGACAGCAACCGTGACATGAGATCCATGCTCCTTTAGGTATCTTATAAGCAGACTGTCAAAGGCGATCTCACCGCAGTTGTCTGTAAAATAAACTACACGATCTGTAAGTTCTGCCATTTTTTCCGTGTGATCAACTTTGAATCCTCTTTCATATTGACTCTTGAAAAAACCCATGAAATCATTAGTCACCTCATGCTGACTTGAACCATAGTCAAGAGTATTGCCTATCACAGAAGCCAGACAGAGATCATGAAAAGTGCTGAGTGTACCCCGAACAGATTCACTCACTTTCAACCCGTCTGCATTATTCTGGTTTTTTAGTTCAATGTAGGGATCATCAGAATTCAATCTGGCCATGGCACAACGATGAACCTCACTTGCAATCTGCGTGGACGCAACAGGATCTCCATGACGTCTCCCGATAATCTCCTTACAATCTTCAATTATTTCGTTCACTAAAACGAAATCATCGGTCACTAACAGAGATTCAAAGCGAACTCTTGAAAGCAGACATTCCAAACACTCCGGGCTCGATCTCATTTATACCACTCCATAAAAAAGATGGGGCCACTGCGATTCGAACGCAGGTCAGAAGACCCCCAGTCTCCTAGGATGGTCCAGGCTACCCTATGGCCCCGCCATATTTAGTTGAATATGATTACTTATTTAGCTTATCTTTTGGGAGTTCTAAAAATTCAAATTTTCATATATGAAAAAGAAATAACAAATACATCTTTGACAAGTACAACATATATCTCTCTTACTGGTGAGCCGGGATGTACAACATTTTGGTCGTAGATGACAGTCGCATGATTGTGGATGTATTCGTTGATATGCTCGAAAGATGCGGATACAATACAATACAGACATTCAGCGGCCTTGAAGCACTGGAGTATCTTGAAAAAGCGAAAGAACTCCCTGATTTGATTCTCCTAGACATTATGATGGAACCCATGGATGGATGGGAGACACTTGAGCGGATAAGGATACAAAAACGTACAAGAAACATCCCGATTATCATGCTCACTGCCAAACCCCTCGCACCCACAGAGGCACAGGAGTATGGCATTTATATTGAAGACTACCTGTTGAAACCCACCACCCACCAGCAGTTGAAAGATGCCATCATATCCGTCCTTGAGAGAGAGAGCGCAATAAAAAACAATGTGAAAAATGCTTCAGAGGCAGATATCGATCCTGATCTCATTGATGAATACAAACACCTCAATAAAAGCATATCAGTAAACAAACGACTATTGAACATTTTGGAGACAGCTTACAGCACGACTATAAATGACAATGTTGATGAAAATATCTCACGTGCAATAAAAAGTATGTCTATGAGCATTGTGTATCAGGAAGAGCGCCTTAATGAGATAAAAGAAAAATTCAAGGAACTAATGAACTGAAAGTATAGATTTTCTCAATCAATATTTATATATTTCAGTTTTTTTCAGTATAATTGATGGACATATCATCTAAATACACACCATATTATAAAATTCAATAAAATTTGATTGAAAATCCTCCTCCATCAAATAGTTTTATAAATCTTAAGTGCATTGTAATAATGCTATGCATCTGGATGCATAGGGCCTGTAGCTCAGTTAGGCAGAGCGCCTGGCTTTTAACCAGGTGGTCGGGGGTTCAAATCCCTCCGGGCCCGCTGCCCAAGGGCATCTGGGTTTTTAAAAAAACAGCTGAAGAGAGATCTCTTTCAAAGAGAGGCCGGGAGATGAAAAACTCGTTGATTATACTTGAACATGGGATGGTTCCTGACCATCAGATTATGACAGAAGAAGAAATTCAGGAGCTTTTCTCCACATATAACATCACTAAGGAACACCTACCAAAAATCTATAACGAAGATCCTGCTGTAAGGGAAATTCAGGCAAAAATCGGAGATGTTATCAGAATCATCCGAGAGAGCCAGACCGCCGGACGGGCTGAATCATTCCGCCTTGTTGTGAAGAAACCAAAGAAGTGATCCTAACCGGAGCTGATCAATCTGATAGACAGAAGTGTATTATCTAGATCCTATTTTTCAAGAGAGCATGTCGCTCGCCACCAGCTCGATTCTTACAATAATTTTCTGGAGCATAATCTTCAGAAGATTGTCGACGAGCAAAAAAGAATCGAAACTGACATAGAGAGCAGAGGTAAAGAGAACGAAGCGGTTTGGGTTGAGTTAGGGACAGTTGAGGTGATGAAACCTATCGTGCGTGAAGCCGACGGTTCTCAGTCATTCCTGTACCCCAGTGAGGCACGCCTTCGAAACCTCACCTACTCAGCACCTATTCAGCTTGAAATGACATTGGTAAAATCAAGGGTGATGACCGAAACCGTGGACGGGAAAGAAGTTCCGGTCATGGAGGAAGTCAAAGGGGAAACTGTACCAAAGAGGGTCGAGATCAGGGAAGACCCCGTCATCACCACCATCGGCCAGCTTCCGATCATGATCGGTTCAAAAGCCTGCAACCTACATGGCCTGACGGATGACGAAAGAATCCAATTCGGTGAAGACCCCCTTGATCCGGGCGGATATTTCATAGTAAATGGTACTGAGCGTGTTCTGATGACACTTGAGGACCTAGCCTCAAACAAGATCATGACCGAATACACAGAACGATATAACGAAAAAATCTATGTCGCAAAGGTTTTTTCACAGTATCGCGGCTATCGTGCACTCGTTGTCGTCGAAAGGAACAGGAAGAACCTTCTCGAAGTAACTTTTCCGTCTGTTGCAGGACACCTCAATTTTGTGGACCTCATGCGTTCCCTTGGGGTCGTCAGTGATATGGATATTGTAAACGTCGTATCCAAAGATGAAGACAAACTCACATTCCTCCTCCAGAATCTTGAGGACGGTGAATGCAACACAGTTGAAGAAGGTGTCATGTATGTGGGCAGGAAACTTGCCCCGAACCAGACGCGAGACTACCAGAAAAAGAGGGCAGAATTTGTCCTTGACAACTACCTGTTGCCACATCTCAATTACCTTATGCCTCCTGAACTAAAAGAGGGAGACCCCGGGCACAGGGAGAAGGTCGAAGAGGTCAGACTTGCAAAAGCTCATTTTCTTGGCAGGATGGCAGAGGCCTGTTTTGACCTAGTGCTTAAAAAACGCAGGATAGATGACAAGGATCACTATTCAAACAAACGCCTGAAACTGGCAGGAGATCTTATGGAAGATCTATTCAGGATCTCGCTTAACCGTCTCACAAGGGATGTTAAATATCAGCTTGAGCGTGCAAAAATGAGGCATCGTGACCTCTCAATCCAGACAGCAGTCAGGGCAGATGTACTGACTGAGCGCCTGCTTCACCCTCTTGCCACAGGAAACTGGGTAGGGGGGCGAACCGGAGTTTCCCAGCTACTGGACCGTATCGACCATATGGCAGTCCTGTCACATCTGCGGCGTGTAATATCTCCGTTATCAAGATCTCAGCCACACTTTGAAGCCCGTGATCTTCACCCCACCCAGTGGGGAAGGATCTGTCCCAGTGAAACACCAGAAGGTCCAAACTGTGGTCTTGTCAAAAACTTTGCACAGCTCGTTGAGATCTCTACCGGCGTACTGGACGAAGAAGAGGTCAGGACCATTCTGTATGAAAATGGCGTAAAACCACTAAGGAAGGAGATACTATGAACCAGTCAAGAATATTTGTGGACGGCGCACTTATAGGCCTTTCAGATGATCCCCGCGCACTTATAACTTCTATAAGAAGAATGAGAAGAGCAGGAGAGATCTCTACAGAAGTGAATGTCTCTTTCAAGGAATACAACGGGGATGTCATAGTTCACACAGACAGGGGAAGGGCAAGACGGCCCCTGATAATATTGAATAATGGTGAACCACTTGTAAATGAAGAAGATATAAAAAGACTTGATTCAGGGGAGATTGATTTCTACACCCTTGTCAAAGAGGGTAAAATCGAGTTTATAGATGCGGAAGAGGAAGAAGATCTATATCTCGCAATTCATCCAGAAGATCTGACACCGGAGCACACCCATCTGGAGATTGATCCTGCTCTTATCCTCGGACTTGGGGCTGCACATGTCCCCTTCCCCGAACACAATGCCAGTCCACGTGTTACGATGGGCGCAGGAATGGTCAAACAGGCTCTCGGTTTTGCATCGGCAAACATGAAACTCAGGCCGGACACAAGAGGACATCTTCTTCATTATGCCCAGAAAGCAATATCACACACTCAGACTTCAAAAGCAATTGGATCAGATGACAGACCTGCAGGCCAGAACTTTGTTGTGGCAATCCTGAGTTATGAAGGCTACAACATTGAGGATGCACTTGTCATGAACAAGGCATCCATAGACAGAGGTCTCGGGCGCTCTCATTTCTTCAGAACTTACGAGGGTGAGGAGAGAAGATATCCCGGCGGACAGGTTGACAGAATCGAGATTCCTGATGAGGATGTTTCAGGTGCACACGGTGCTGAATTCTACCAGAATCTGGATGATGACGGAGTAATAAATCCCGAAACCATCGTAAGGGAAAAGGATGTGCTGATTGGAAAGACCTCCCCCCCACGTTTCCTTGAAGAACCTACAGGTGAATTGATCGCCGTAGAGAAGAGGCGTGACACATCGGTTACTATGAGGAGCAATGAACGGGGCATCGTTGATACGGTCATCATCACGGAAGGTGAAAACTCATCACGCCTTGTAAAGGTAAGAACCCGTGATCTCCGTGTCCCTGAGGTAGGTGACAAGTTTGCATCAAGGCACGGACAGAAAGGTGTTGTGGGATTGATTAGGGAACATGAAAGCATGCCTTTCACCGAATCCGGCATGACACCGGACCTCGTTATAAATCCTCACGCGATTCCTTCGCGTATGACAATTGGACATATGCTTGAGATGATCGGTGGAAAAGTCGGTTCACTTGAAGGAAGGAGAATAAATGCAACCGCATTTGGCGGAGAACGAGAAACTGTACTAAGAAAATCCCTTAGTGAGCTTGGTTTTTCGCATAATGGAAGAGAAATAATGTACGACGGTGTCACCGGCCGCAGGTTTAAGGCAGAGATCTACGTTGGTGTCATATACTACCAGAAACTCTACCACATGGTCTCTTCAAAGATGCATGCACGTTCACGCGGACCGGTCCAGGTATTGACACGCCAGCCAACCGAAGGTCGTGCACGTGAAGGAGGTCTTCGTTTCGGAGAGATGGAGCGGGATGTCATGATCGGGCACGGTGCTGCAATGGCACTTAAAGAAAGGCTTCTTGAGGAGTCGGACAAGGTAGAACAATTCGTTTGTGCACATTGCGGCATGATTGCATTTCTGGACAGAAAGCGTAAGGTCACCCGCTGTCTGGCATGCGGAAACGAGACTGACATTTATCCTGTTGAAATGAGTTACGCATTCAAGCTCCTGCTTGATGAAATGAAGAGCATGGGTATTGCGCCGCGAATGAGGCTGGAAGATCAGGTATAGGAGGAAAAACATGACCAGTCCAAAAAGAGTTGGAAAAATCGAATTCGGTCTCTTGTCACCAAATGAGATCAGAAAGATGAGTGTCAGAAAGGTAATCTGGGCTGACACTTATGATGATGACGGTTTCCCCTATCCTCAGGGTCTTATGGATCTTCACCTTGGAGTGATCGATCCGGGTTTAAGGTGCAAAACATGCGACCAGAAAGCCAGTGATTGTCCTGGGCATTTCGGACACATCGATCTTGCAAAACCGGTAATCCACGTGGGTTACACAAAGCTTATCAGAAAACTGCTTCGCGTGGCATGCAGGAAATGCGGACGTCTACTGTTAAGCCCGGAAGAAGTATCAAAGGTTACCGGAATCGGAGAAAACGATCTCGGGCAGGAATTTGTTACAGAGAAAGATATCAAGAAAGAACGTATCTGTCCTCACTGTGGAGAACAGCAACTCAAGATCAATTTTGAGAAACCGACCACATTCGCAGAACTCTGGACGGAAGATCGTAAAAGACACGAACACCGGCTTACTCCGGCAGATATCAGAGACAGGCTTGAAAAAATTCCAGATGAGGATCTTGAACTTCTTGGAATCAATCCAAAAGTTGCAAGACCTGAATGGACCGTGCTGACTGTACTACCTGTCCCACCGGTGACTATGCGACCGTCAATCATTCTGGAAAACGGACAAAGATCAGAAGATGATCTCACGCACAAACTCGTGGACATCATCCGGATCAACCAGAGGTTCAGGGAGAACCAAGATGCGGGCGCACCACAACTTATCATAGAGGATCTCTGGGAACTTCTCCAGTATCATGTAACCACTTACATGGACAATGAGGTGGCTGGATGTCCACCCGCCAGACACCGTTCTGGCAGACCATTAAAAACGTTATCACAGCGCCTGAAAGGGAAAGACGGAAGATTCAGGGGTTCACTCTCAGGAAAACGTGTCAATTTTTCAGCCCGTACTGTTATATCTCCAAACCCAAATCTCAGTATCGGGCAGGTGGGGATCCCCCTTGCCGTGGCAAACGAGATGACCATTCCGGTCAGGGTAACCACGCAAAACATCGAGGTAGTCCGCCAGCTTATTCTAAACGGCCCCGACCGTCTGACAATAAGGCATCCCACAGGAGCCAATTATGTGATACGACCAGATAACAGACGTATCCGCCTTCAAGGAGGAGAAAACGGAAATCTTGAAACTGTTGCCGAAATGGTCGAGGTTGGCTGGGCAATTGACAGGCACATACAGAACGAGGATGTTGTGTTGTTCAACCGTCAGCCTTCATTGCACCGGATGAGTATCATGGCACACCGTGTGGTAATTATGGATGGTAAAACATTCAGGCTTAACCCCGCAGTATGTCCACCATACAACGCCGATTTCGATGGTGACGAGATGAACCTTCATGTACCCCAGACAGAAGAAGCAAGGGCAGAAGCAGAGCTTCTCTGTAGTGTACAGGAAAATATCCTCTCTCCAAGAACAGGCGGCCCGATTATCGGGGGCATTCACGACCACATCTCCGGGATTTTCCTTATGACCCATGAACTGAGGTATTTCAGGAAGGAACAGGTGATCCATCTCATAAAGGACTTTAATATTGAGAGCCTTCCTGAACCTGACAAAACCGAGGACGGGATAGACTACTGGACAAATAAGAGTGTTTTTTCAATGATATTGCCAGAAGATCTCAATCTAATCTTCAGAGCAAGTTCCTGTGCCAACTGTGATACCTGCAAATATGAGAATTGCGATCGTGACGCATATGTCAATATCACGGATGGACAACTGAGATGCGGAACGATAGACAAGAAAGCCATAGGTGCACTTGATGGTAAAATCCTTCAACGCCTGATAAGGAGGTACGGCCTTAAACGTGGAATGCAGTTTATCGATGAAGTCACCATGCTCTCCATAAGGGCAATAATGACGGACGGGTTCTCTTTCGGTATCGATGACGAAGATCTTACAAGTACTGAATATGGCCAGATTCATGAAGTTCTTGAAAAAGCAAGATATGATGTAAGGCGAAGAATCCAGCTCTATGAAGATGGGCAACTGGAACCCAAACCCGGACGTACTCTTGAAGAGACACTTGAGATGGAGATCATGAAAGTCTTAGGAAAGGCACGTGACTCAACAGGTGATATTGCAGGAAGGCACCTTGGTCTTGAAAACAGCGCGGTCGTGATGGCAGTTTCAGGGGCAAGGGGATCAATGCTTAATCTTACCCAGATGGCCGGGTGTCTTGGCCAGCAGTCCGTTCGTGGAGAACGTATCATGAGAGGTTATGAAGACCGTACACTTCCACACTTTAAAAAAGGTGAACGGGGAGCATCATCACACGGATTTGTCAGAAATAGTTACAAGAGCGGACTTAACCCCACTGAATTTTTCTTCCATGCCATAGGCGGAAGGGAAGGTCTCGTGGATACTGCCGTCCGTACATCACAAAGTGGTTACCTTCAGCGCAGAATGATCAATGCACTTCAGGACCTGAAGGTGGGATATGATAATACGGTAAGGACCTCAGGCGGCAGGATTATTCAGTTTAGGTACGGTGAAGATGCAACAGATCCTGCACGCAGCTGTGCCGGAGAACCGGTTGATGTCAAAGGCATTGTTGAGAGTGTACTTAAGGAGGAGGTGAGCAGCTAATGAAGAAAGCAAACCTCAAAAAAATTGAAAGTGCAGCGTTCCCACCAAAAACAAAGGAAGATCTGATAAAATATCTTGAAGAGACTGATCATTCTCAGGATCAGTTCGATGAAATTTTTGAGAGGATTCAAAGCGAATACGACAATACGAGAATTGAGGCCTGTGAAGCGGTAGGGGTCGTTGCTGCACAATCGATCGGTGAACCCGGAACACAGATGACAATGCGTACCTTTCACTACGCAGGTGTGGCTGAGATTAACGTAACTTTGGGTCTGCCCCGTCTTATTGAGATCATGGATGCAAGAAGGGAACCCAGCACGCCAACAATGTCAGTATACCTTAAAGAGGGATATAATGACAACAGGGACCGGGCACGTGAAGTAAGCTGGCAGATTGAAGCAGCACCACTCCATGAATTTGGAGAGATAACCACTGATATGGCAGACATGAGGGTCACGGTAAAACTAAATGTGGAGGAGTGCAAGCGCCGCAAGATCACTTCTGAAGAGATAATAGAAAAAGCACCCAAAAAAATTCGGGAGAGGCGTCATTACAGAGAATTTAACTGCGAAAACGATGAAGATAACGCCACCCTTTATTTCATACCACGTGATGAGCAAAGCTACCAGAACCTCTTCCAGCTTGCCGAACATGTCAAAGAAGTTATAGTACAGGGAATAGATGACATAGAGAGAGTCGTTGTCCGAAAAGAAGAAGGAGAATACATTCTTTACACTGAAGGTTCAAATCTTAAGGATGTATTCAATGTAGAGGGCGTGGATACGACAAGGACACGCAGCAACAATATTAGTGAGATCGCAGATGTCCTTGGTATAGAAGCGGCAAGAAATGCTATCATTCAAGAAGCACAGAGTACACTCAACGAACAGGGTATCAGTGTCGATGTCCGGCACATTATGCTAATCGCAGACATGATGTGCATGGAGGGAGAAGTCAAGCAGATAGGCCGGCATGGTATTGCTGGTGAGAAAGAGAGCGTCCTTTCAAGGGCGGCATTCGAAGTAACAGTCAATCATCTGCTAGATGCCGCAGTTGCAAACGAAACAGACATACTTGAAGGAGTGACAGAAAACGTCATCGTCGGACAGCCCATCCAGTTGGGAACCGGTGATGTAAAACTGATTGCAAAACCCAGAATTTAGAGGAATCATATGGATTTCAACACATCTTTGCGCAGAGCAATAAAAACCGGTGAAGTATCACTGGGACAGAACAGTACAAAAGAAAAAATTACTGAAGGTCATGCAAAATTAGTTGTTATGGCTGAAAATTGTCCAGATGAGTTCAAAACTTACCTTTCAGAACAGGAAGGACTTGAAACCTACAGGTATGAAGGATCATCAAGACAACTTGGTAAGGCATGCGGCATGCCGTTTGTGGTGAGTACACTCGCAGTTATCGACGCAGGCGAGTCTGATATTCTTTCAATAAAAAGTACGTAATAATGGCAACCGTTAGACTTGATGAAGAGTGCCTTGCTATGATCTCGAAATACGAGAGCATAACAGGAGCAGGAAGCAGAGACTGTCTCGTGGACGATAAGAACAACAGAATAATTTTTGTTGTAAATCCAGGAGATATGGGGCGTGCAATCGGTAAGGCTGGCGTTGCCATAAAAAGAGCTTCCAATGAAATGGGCAGACAGATAGAAGTCGTTGAATACTCGGAGGATCGAGACCAGTTTATCAGTAACTGTTTTCTTCCAGCCAAGGTCATATCGATCATTTATGAGCAGGATCCGGAAGGCCAGGAAATTGCCATAGTCAATGTTCAGGAAGAAGATTATGGTCTTGCAATTGGAAGAGGCGGAAAAAATATCTGGAAAGCCAAGATGCTTGCGGGAAGACAACACGAGATCGATGAAGTTCGGTTGAATCTTGAAGAGGAAAGTTAACACAAATAATTTTAAAAAACATAAAAAAATCTTTTTGGTTTTTTATTATATAAAATCTCCACCATCAATTGTGATACACTGACCGGTCACATAACCATTTGAATCAGATATAAGAAAATTAATCAGTTCTGTAACGTCTCTAGTTTTTCCGGATTTTCTTAAAGGTATACTGTTTATTCTATTTTTAATTTCATTTTGCGTTTTCCCTGCCTTTGAGTGTATTCTTGTATCTATAAAACCCGGACATATACAATTAACATAAATACCATTTTTTCCACAATGTTTTGCTAGTGCTCTTGTAATAAATTCAATGCCGGCTTTAGCAGAACCATAGGCAATACTATTTGCTCCTCCACCATGTGCTGCGGAAGCAGTACTTGTAAATAAAATCCTACCACCTTCGGGCATGAGCTTTATAGCTTCTCTTGCCATAAAAAAAGGTATCGAAAGATTTACTGCAATATCATGATCCCAGTCTTTATATGTTATATCTTCCCATGAAACCGGATTTGAAATTATCCCGGTAAGTTGAACAAATATATCGATACCGCCCGCCCAGTTAATAAAATCCTCAACCATAGAAATCCCGTTTTGCATATCACTTAAATCGTGTTTGAAAATTCGAATGTTTTTTGAACCATATTTATAAAGTCTCTCGGTTGTTGAAAATCCATGAAGACCAACAAAATTGCTATCATCATTAACATAAGGTATTAAATTCAGCCCGATATCACTACTGGCGCCAATTATCAATATTTTTTTATTTTTTATCATCATGATCTAAAACACTATAAGTAAACTTTCTTAATAAAATCAATCGCTTTGAACAAATTTTTTTCAGTTTCACCGGGTATTTCCCTCATCTCAATAGATATATACTTTGAATAACCGGTTTTTTTCATTGATCTTGCCGCGATATAATGTTCATTATATTTCTCACTGGGGATTTTTAAATCTGGATCACTTACGTGACAATGGCATATCTTATTATGATATCTCTGCCACGTATACGGAATATCTTCACCAATCTCAATTGAGGTTCTGAGATCGACATGCATATTAAAAAAAGGGTGATTTACACAATTTACAAGGTTCCATGCTTCTGAAGGTGTGTTTATACAATCAGTGAATTTCTTTGAGAGGTATTCAATAAGTATATTCACATTGTATTTTTCTGCATAAGAGGCCAATTCATAGAATGAGTCAATCAAAATATCTTTGCAATATTCCCTGTCCAAACCCCCTGTATCCCTGCAACTCGCTGATCCAAAAACTATAAACTGACAATCAAGAATATATGCCTTTTCTATCAATTTTTTGATATATGAGATTAACTTTTCCCTGATTTGTTCACCTTTAAAAAAATGTAAATCAGGCCGAGTATATGTCAAGGAATGCAAACTTGGTATTTCAAGACCATAATTTGACACATTTTTTTTAAATTTGGAATATTCATTATCTGATATATTTACAGGTTCATCCCATATTTTACTGGGAGCCAATTCCAAACCTGAACAACCGGTCTCAGATAATATCTCCAGATGCCTACCCATATCACCTGAATCCCAAGCGATATTCGATACAGCTAATTTCATATAACAGAGCACCTTCGACAAGGTTCCATAAACTGCCTTCTTCCTGACAGGTGGGTTGAACGATAATCATTCATTTTTGTGGAATTCCACAATTCACAAACTGATTTTGTATTAATATTCCCTACAGAGAGAGAGGATTTGAAATCAGTGTCACAGGGATTTGCATCCCCGTTATACCAAATAAACAAACGTCTCCATAAATCCGAACATGCTTCAGAACATGAATTTGGATTTGCCGAATAAATATCTTCCCAAGGGTTATAATTCACATAAGTTATTTGATCAACTAAATTACTCCATTTTTTTATCATTTCCGGCATGCTCTGTGATGGTTCAACCTTAACTCCCGAAATTCTTGTT
>Ga0272441_10004034_pt1 | contig 27174 bp, 25 predicted proteins | sample SSMProp6N_FD_193582 | JGI IMG/M metagenome (GOLD analysis project Ga0272441, IMG submission 193582) | Marine sediment archaeal communities from Little Sippewissett salt marsh, Falmouth, MA, United States - SSM-Prop-6N | ecosystem: Environmental > Aquatic > Marine > Wetlands > Sediment ... | reverse complement strand
AAGGGGAGTATGTTTTTTTCATTGATGCCGACGGGTCAACGGCCATACAGGTCATTGATGAATTTATCCCCGCGTTCAGACCTGAGATTGATATATATATTGCTGTTCGAACCAAAAAACATTTTGCACCTTTTAAGAGGGTTTTTTTTGGAAAAGGATATATCCGTCTGGCCAATTTTTTGTTAGGACTCAAGCTTTCTGATTATACCTGTGGTTTCAAATGTTATCGCCGGGAAACCGCACAGGCTGTTTTTTCCCGTCAGCGGTTAAAGAACTGGAGCTTTGATGCGGAAGATATCTATATTGCCCGGAAGCACAAGCATAAAATCAAAGAAATTCCTGTTTACTGGAAACATGTAGGCGGTTCGAAGGTAAAAGTGCTGAAAAATGTTATTGTCTGCGGCTGGGATCTGTTCCGGATCCAATATTATAATTTGTGTGGAAAGTACAATTAAATTGAAAGGAAACAGTACAGGATTTTTTCAATTCGCTTATCGATGACGGGCCTTATGATGTTGGCGCCCTTTTTCTCGTCAGGAAGCAGGGATTTAAAATCAAGTGGATAAGAAGAGGGGGCGCACTATGACAGAAGTACAAAAAATAAAATTGAAAGTGTGCTGTTTTAAGATCGTTTTAGAAATTTCTTAAAAATCATGATCAACGATCTGATCGATGCCAGCCCGGCGAAAGACAGTTGATCCGACTTTATTCTGTATCAAATCTTCATTGAAAATACTATTATGTCCCTATTTAAAAAAGCAGCAGTCGCAGTAGATGCCGGATGCATCAAGGGCATCTATGAAGGGCTCTATTTTGATCGTCGGACCCGGGTCCTGACCCGCAGTGTGGCCGAGATGATCCCGGAAAATGCAACGGTGCTGGACATCGGCTGCGGGAACGGTCGGATTTCATCCATGATCGCTGAAAGCCGATCCGATATTGATATTAAGGGTATTGATATCAAAAAACGAAAAGAAAAATGCTTTATTCCGGTTGAAGTCTTTGACGGGCAACATATTCCGTATGACGACAAGAGTTTTGACACGGCAATTTTTGTTGATGTGCTTCACCATATCCCGGATCCCATGATTATTCTTCGTGAGGCGTCACGTGTTGTCCGTAATTGTATTGTAATTAAAGATCACAATGCGGACCGCTTCCTGGGAAATATAACCCTGAAGTTTATGGATTGGGTTGGGAATGCCCGCTATGGGGTGGTTCTTGAATATAACTATCTGAAAAAAGAGCAGTGGCAGGAAGCTTTTTCAGTACTTGGACTGACGGTGGGAGACTGCAACAATTCTTTACACCTCTATCCCGGGCCCGTGGACTGGATTTTTGGAAGGTCTCTTCAGTTTGTGTGTCGGCTTGATGTGAAAAAGTAAATTGCAGCGGTTTTGATGGACGATTAACGGTCTCCTCCCCTGAAAGATGGAATTAAAGCGAAATCAAATGGCCACAAATTTTTTTAGTCGGTGATGTTTGTCCAAAGCCCTTTTTGGACCGTAGGTTTTTTGCTGTATAGAAATTATTTCCGGCACAGAGACCGGGATCATATTAAGCACAGAAATATATTTAAACCACTGTTGTTAAAGCATATTCGTGTCCAAGCCCGTTCCCTCCGAAATTAAATTTTTGAATCAGCCACTGCTTATTCTGCTGCTTTTGCTGTTTACCACCCATGCCTTTCTCATGAACGGTCATAAGCATGTCTACCCTCGGCTGACGGTGGGGACCTATGTGGATCCGATTGCCGCCGAGGCCTATCCCGACCTCTTTAAAAAATCCATTTTTGTCCAGGCCGTCCAACGAACACAGGTGCGGCTCAATCTCATTTACGATATTTATCCCTGGATTTACAAGCATTTTGACTTCGAGACTTTTGCCATTATCCAGGAGATTGTCAGTCTGTTTTTCATGCTGGCGGCGATTTTTGCTCTTGCCCGGGTTATGTTCGGCAGTCTGGCCGTCGGATGTGTGGCCATGCTGCTTTACACAGAGGCTCTGAACATCTGGACGCTGGGCTCTCCCGCGCCGTATTTAAATTTTTTTCATCACGGTCTTCACTATAATTATCCGCTGTTGGCCTGGTCGCTGGTTTTTTTTATTGCCAGACGTTTTCCCCTGTCCCTGTTTTTTGCGGGCTGTGCGTGGAATTTTCATCCCATGTGCACGGTTTTTTTGTTGTTTACTTATACCGTGTACGGGGTGCTTTATTTCAAAGCGATTCCTGTTCGGACAATTTTATTCAGTGCGATATCCTTTACTGTTCCGGCGCTGCCCATACTGATAAAGGCCTTTGCGTATACGGGAAATACCGGGGAGGTTTATGATCTCTGGTTCAAAGGGGTCTACTGGGGGGCTTGGTATACCTGTAATCCGCTGACCTGGCCCTTGAAGTGGATTGTTCGGGCAGGGATGTTTTTATTTGTTTTTATAATTACCCTTTTTCAGGTTGCGGACCGGGACCTGCGGCGGACCATCGGCGTGCTGTCCTTTGCGGTTGCCCTGCTTTGTGTGATCGGTACCGTTTTTGCTGATCTTTATCCTGTTCCCTTTGTAATCCGGCTGAGTCTGTGGCGTTCCACCCTGATCTATTTGCTGCTGGCGCTTCCCTGCATGGCCTGTTTTTTTGTACAGTTGTGGCAGCAGGGATCGGCCCATCGTTTTTTTGTGGTGCTTATGATAGCGGTTCTTTCAGGATATATCGAAGGGCTGAATTTTTTCTATATGCCTGCGTTAATTCTTTTTTTACTGACAGCGGCCTATGCGCGTCCGATAGTCCAAAGGCTGCCCCTGCTTGCGGGCAAGCTGTTCCTTCTTCCCGGTGCCGCATTTTTGGCCACGCTGGTTTTTCAGGCGGTTAGGGGAACGGCGGTTGTTCCGCCAATACTGTTTATAACAGGTGTTCTTCTTTTTCTGTTTCTAGAAAAACGGATTCCGGCTGTTTTGTCCGGTGGAAAAAAAACATGGCTGCTTCCCGCGCTTTTTGTGCTGCTGGTGGATATTTGTGTGCTATGGGGGATGGGGGGGGTGTCTGTTTACTATCATGGAAAGGTCCGGGGAACGGTGGATCCCTGGGCCGATATCCAGATGGCGGCAAAAAAATATTCACAGAAAGATGACCTGTTTATTATACCGCCGTACATGAATGATTTCGGTATATATTCCCAGCGGGCAACAATCGGAGATTGGCCTGAGGGCGGCAATATCCTTTATCTGGACAGCCGTTTTGCACGTGAGTGGTTCGAGCGTATGTTTGATATCGGATGGCGTGAACGATTTGGTGCGAAAACAGGGTATAATGCGCTGACCACTAGTGAAGTGAGAAAGGCAGCCCGGAAATACGGCGCATCTTTTGTTATTACCGAAAAACCCAAAGAATTCGATTTGCCAAAACTCTATGAAAACAAGAGATATATCCTCTATTACCTCAAATGAGGTTTGATCCGGTTTGCCCTGAAGGCTTTTTTTAAGGCTTTTTTATTGACATAAATCCGTACCCAAATTATACTTGCAACGCATATCTTATTAACGGAATAAGCGTTTTTTCTTATAAAACGGGGGATAACCCGACGATGAGTCTGGACCTTGTCCTTGTAAATCCACCGCTAACCATGGAGGAGCGATATGGGCGGTTTGCCGCGCTGGGCAGCAGCACGCCGAATCTGGGCTTGTGTTATCTTGGGGCTTCTGCCAGAGGCAGGGGCTTTTCTGTAAAAATTATTGATGCGCCGGTCGAGGGATTGGATATCAATCGGACGGTTTCTGCTGTTCGGGAATTAAAGCCGCGATTTATCGGTGTTACGGCGCCGACTGTTTCGATAATAAGAGCTGATCTTGTCACCAAAGCGATAAAGGATGTCGGCATAGAAGCACCCGTGATCATCGGCGGCGCGCATGTATCTTCTCTTCCCGAAGAAACCATGAAGGAGTTTTCCGATTTTGATATCGGTGTTATCAATGAAGGCGAGTTTACCATCCTTGATGTATTGAATACGGACGGCAGTCCAGAGGCCTTGGCAAAAACCCCGGGAATCGTTTATAGAGATCATGAAGCGGTTCTTTTAACAGCGGTTAAAAAACCCATAGAGAACATCGATACCCTGCCTTATCCGGCATTTGATTTGCTGCCGGACCTGACAAAATATTATCGTCCGGCAAGCCACAGCTATTTAAGGCTTCCGTCTTCCGCGCTGGTTTCTTCAAGAGGATGTAACGGTACCTGCACCTTTTGTGCAAGACCTTTTATCGGTGAGAAGTATCGTGGACACAGTGCCGAGTATACCCTGGAAATGGTTGATATCCTGGTAAAGAATTACGGTGTCAGAGACATTATATTCTATGATGATAACTTTCTTCTGGACAGAAAAAGAGTTGTTGCCATCTGCGAAGGACTGCTGAAAAAAAACTATAAAATCAGCTGGTCCTGCTTGGCCCGGAACGAAACCATTTCTCCTGATTTTCTGAAACTGATCAGGCGAGCGGGCTGCTGGCAGATTGCCTTCGGAATTGAAAGCGGTGACCAGACCATTCTCAACAATCTCAAAAAAAGAACCACCGTAGAAAAAAACCTCAAGGCTATCCGGATGACCAACGAGTCCGGTATCCATTCCCGGGGGTATTTTATGATCGGCTGTCCCGGGGAAACAATGGAAACCATGAATAAAAGCATGGCGTTCAGTGTGTCCAGTGGTCTAAAGGATTTTCATTCGACTTTTTGCACGCCCATGCCGGGATCGGAACTTTTTGAAACGGCAACAACATTTGGAACGTTTGACCGGGACTGGAACAAGCTCGGATTCTGGGAACCCGCCTTTATTCCCAATGGGCTGACCTCGGATCAGCTGGTTGCCATGCACAAAAAAATGTTCAGGACTTTTTATCTCCGACCGAAAATTATTTTTCGTTATGCCATATTCGGAATGCTGCATCCCGGCCGGATCATCAGTTATTTAAAGGCCGGTCTGGCGGTGTTGTCATATATCTTCAGAGGCAGGAATTATGAATCCAAGGGGGGAAGTAAAAAATGAAAAAAGTATATGTTCGTTCAGTAGGATGCATAGACAATCTTCTGGATGGCAAGTCATTTGCAACCTATTGCCGGGAGAACGGTTGGGAGGTTGTCGACAATCCGAAAAAGGCAGATATGATCCTTTTGAACACCTGTGCTTTTGATCAAAAGCATGAAGATATTTCGATAAAGGATATTGAAGAACTGAAAGAATACCCCAATGCGGAGCTGGTGGTTACGGGATGTCTGCCGAAAATCAACAAGGACAGAATGGACCATGTTTTTGGGGGCAGATATTTCTCTCCGAAGGAGCGGGAGAAGCTCAAGGAAATTATCGGTGGAAAAACCAAGGTCCGATGGAAAGACCAGAATACCATATCCGACAGTGAAATTGAGGAACTTTTTCACCGGAGGCTTGTTCATTCGCTGACTAAACTGAGAAATACTGTTTACAAATACACCAGAGTGAAAATATTTCCCAACTTTGACATGGCGGACCTGGCCGGTGATCAGGAAAGTTATTTTATTGTTGTCGGTGAGGGCTGCCTGGGGAACTGTTCCTATTGTGCAATCAAAAATGCAAAAGGAACACTGGTCAGCAAGCCGATAGAGGATGCTGTTCAGGAGTTGAAAAACGGTGTAGCCAAGGGGTTCAAACGTTTTGTGGTCACCGCGGATGATACGGGGGCCTATGGCATTGACCTGGGGACAACCCTTCCGGCGCTTATTAAAAAACTTGTTGCCGTGGAGGGAGATTTCAAACTGAACCTCTATCACCTTGAAGCAAACTGGCTGATAAAGTACGGCAAAGAACTGGAAGACGTATTTACTTCGAAAAAGATTGATGCGGTTTTTTCACCCATTCAGTCGGGGAGCAACCGAATTCTTAAGTTGATGAGACGGCCGTATACGGCTGAAAGTTATATTGCCTGTATCCGGGATCTTCGAAAGAAAATTCCCAACCTGAAACTGTGGAATCAGTTTATCATCGGTTTTCCCGGACAGACCGAGGAAGACTTTAAGCAGGATCTCCGGATCCTGGATGAACTGAACTTTGACCTTGTCCAGGCTTTTGCTTATTCTGACCGGCCCGGAACCGATGCTTCGAAAATGGACAACCATATATCGGAGGACGTTATTAATAAAAGACTAAAAAGAATAAACAGAAAAATTCTTTTCAAGGTTTTTCTGAGAAAACTTCTCCCGGTTTTTTCTTTCTCGGGCAGCCGAAAATGACGGATTGCAGGATTTAATCTTTTCGCCGACAGGTCTGGAAACCGGCTGGAGTGCCGGGATTTCGACTGTGTCGGCGGCTGTAATTTTAAAGCGATAATTGGGCGAAGTAACGCCTGCTGGTGAATCAAAGAGAGCCTGCTTTAATGACAAGCCAACAAAAAAAAAACATACTGATTCTGGGCGGCGGCGGATTTATCGGTTCTCATTTTGTTGAACGGTATTGCAAAAAATACAATATCACCGTTTTTGACAAAAAATATTTTTCCCGAAAAAACATACAGTCTTATAAAAACTGTATTAATGTTGTCGAAGGGGATTTTCAAAAATCCGATGACTGGCTTTCATCTGTGCAGGCGGCGGATTATATTCTGCATCTGGTCTGGTCGACCCTTCCGGAAAACGCGGACACGGTTTACGATATTGAGAGCAATGTTATTCCAACCCTGAAGTTACTGGAGATCCTGAAAAACAGCCAGGACAAAAAGCTTGTCTTTGTTTCATCTGGCGGGACGGTTTACGGAAATTCGACGCGCGTGCCGATGGGTGAACAGGATCCCACCGCGCCGATCTGTTCCTATGGTCTGACTAAATTGACTATCGAAAAATATTTATATCTGTACCATTATCTTTACGGGCTTGATTATCATATTGCCCGTTTGTCCAACCCCTACGGTGAGCGTCAGGAGAGGATAAAAAGCCAGGGGCTGATTGCCTGGGCACTGGCCTGCGCGGTCCGCTCGCTTCCCTTGACTGTCTGGGGGGATGGGAGCGTGAAGCGGGATTATATTTATATCGGCGATGCGGTTGAATGTATTTTTGAACTTTTCAAGTATTCGGGACCGGAGCGGGTGTTTAATGTCTCCACCGGTATCGGATATACCATTAATGAAGTAATCGCCATGATCAATGAAATCTCCGGAAAAAAAATGCGGGTCGACTATGTCCGGGAAAGAAAATTCGATATCAAAGAAAATGTTTTGAGCAATACTCTCGCGAATGAAAAACTGTCCTGGCAGCCGAAGACAGGTCTGAAAGAGGGGATTACATTATTTTATAACTACTTATTGAGCAAATCAGCATGAGTGTCCTTATTATTGGCGCAGGTGTCGCGGGTTTATCCGCCGGTTACCGTCTGGTCGAACTGGGTTGTCCTGATGTCACCGTTCTCGAGGCTTCGGAAGAAGTCGGCGGTCTGAGCCGGTGTGTGAAAAAAAATGATATCATTTTCGATCTGGGTCCCCATCAAATCCATACCGAGAACCAGCGGGTTATCGAGTACCTGAATAAAATCCTGAAACAGGATCTGCTGATTTCAACCAAAAAAGCCAGTCAATGGTTTTATGGCCGGTACCTGAATTATCCCATGGGGCTGAATGACCTGATTTTCGGGCTGCCGTTTGTGTTGTCTGTGCAGTGTTTTGCTGATTTTTGTTTCGAGTCTTTAAAAAGTTTTATCATTAAAAAAGAGCCCGAAAATTTTGAGGACTGGGTGGTCAGCCATTTTGGAAAAAAAATGTATGATGTGTATTTCGGACCCTATACCCAGAAGGTATGGGGGAAGCATCCCGCCCGGCTTTCCGTGACCTGTGCCAAAGAGCGCATTGCCATTCAGAATATGCTGGATGTTATTTTAAGCGCAATTTCAAAAAACATTACCAAATTCAGAAACCATTATCACCTGCCGCATTCGCCGTACCAAAAGAAATTTTATTATCCCAAGTATGGTATCGGACAGCTTTCCAATATCATGCGCGATTACATTGAGCAGCACGGCGGGCGTGTGCTGGTGAGGGAAGTGGTAGAGCGTGTCAGGAAAGAAGATCCCGGATACTCCGTCCATACGACAAATAAGTCAGCTTATCAGGCGGATACGGTTATATCAACAATTCCCATTAACAATCTGAAAGAAATTTTGTCCCATGATCCTTATCTGGTAAAACCGGATGAGGATTTGGAATTCAGGTCTTTATCATTTGTATTTCTAAGTGTTGCCAAGGACTTGGTGACGGACAATCACTGGATATACTTTCCGGACCGGGACTGCATGTTTCAAAGGGTCATGGAGCTGAAAAATTTCAGCAAACACATGGTGCCCAAGGGGCATACCAGTGTCTGTGCTGAGATTCCCTGTGATTTTCAGGATTCAGTATGGAATATGGGGGATAAAGACATCTATGAGGCGGTGATAACAGATATGGAGAAGGACAAATATTTGAACCGGGCGGATGTTGACGGTTACTGGGTTGAACGGGAAAGATATGCCTATCCTACCTATGCCTTGGATTATGAAAAAAAACTTGCACCGATCAAAGCGTATATTGATCGTTTTGATAATCTGTACTCTATCGGAAGGCAGGGTGCTTTCAGGTATATCAATATAGATGAAGTTATGTTGATGGGTTTAGAGACCGCAGATACGATTTGTAAAAATAAAACGAGTTAGGAACCCCCTTTTTTTTGCAGTTTACGGTCTGATACGCAAAATCTCTTTTTATGTCCTGTTAAAAAGGCTCCTGTCATTGTTTGAATAATTTTACCAATGGTGTATCCGTGTTTTTGCTCTGATGGCTGATGCGGTTTTTTGAAATGCTATAGGGGGAATAATTTTCAAATATATATAGACGGTCTTTGCGTATTCCAAAATTGTGAAGCACTGAGCTGTCAGACCGCCGGAGGGATCATATGCGTTCTATATCCATATGGGTTATGACAGCGGTTATGGGTGTTGGGACCATGCTGCGTTGCTGGAATATCGATCAAAGCTTCTGGTGGGATGAGATATGGAGTACCCTGACCTATGCCGCGGCCCCGTCGATCCGAACGCTTTTCTGTGATCTGGGCTACTATTTTAACAATCACGTACTGTATTCCCTGCTGTGCCGCTTTTCCATAGCGCTGTTCGGCGAAAGCGAGTTTACGGTGCGCATGCCGGCGCTGGTGCTGGGTCTGGTGACCCTCTGGGCGATTGTCCGATTTTCAAAACAGTCTGTCGGAACGTGGCCCGGTATAACGGCGGCTTTCCTGCTGGCGGTGTCCGCTTTTCATATTGACCACTCAACAGAGGCCAGGGGCTATACCGGCTTGGCCCTTTTTTCGCTTTTGGCCACGCACTTTTTCTTTCAAGCCATCAAAACGAACAGGTTGCGCGATTGGGCCGGACATGTCCTGTGTGTGGTGTTCGGGTTTTACTTTCACACCTTCATGATAGCCGTGTCCTTTTCCCACTTTTGTTGTATCCTTCTGTTTTACGGCGGGAACTGTTTGAAACTGGATGCAATCGGTATACGGTTCGAGATTCTCAGAAACTATGTGCTTTCTCAGATTGTGGCGGCGGCAATCACAATTATCCTTTATCTTCCCCTGCTGGATGACTTTTTTAGGAATATGCAGAAAGTCAGAATGGTTGTGGTGGACCGCACGCCTTTTTTGACGAAACTTGCCGACATGATATTCCCCGGAATCCTGACGGTTCACGGCGCAGTCGTATATGGATTTTTGATTGTGGGCGGAATGTTGTTCATTTTTAAAAAGGACAAACGCCTGGGTCTTTTTATTGCCGTGGCGATGGTTTTGCCGCTGACGCTTTACCTTGCCCTGAATCCAATGTTTGTTTTGGAAAGATATTTTATTTATACCCTGCCGTTTGCTTTTTTGGTTCTGGGCTGTGGCGTGTGTCAAGCTGCTCAATGGCTTGAAGGGCATTCCGTACTGCAGGTCCTGTCTGTTCTTTTAATCGTTGGAGTGCTGGGCGGATTACAAATCCCACTTATTCAGGAACTGAATTTACGGGATCGCCAGAACTACCGGGAGGCGGTCCGTTATGTCGAACATATGATCGAAAAGGATTCTGAACAGGCTTACGTTTTTAGCGCAGGATATGCGGGTGAGCATTTCAATTATTATGCAAAATTTCCGGTAAATGTTCCGGACACGTTTAAAGAGTTTAGAGAGCAAATTAAAGGGAAAAAAAAACTGTGGTGCCTGATAACGGCCTGGCTGCCGGAACTTCGCCCGCCTCATGAAGACATGAAACTGTATGCGGAGCATCCGGAGCAGGTAAAGATTTATGCGTATGTGCAAAAGCACTTTACCTTACGGAAAGTATATTCCGATCGCTATTTGACCAAGATTTATGTCTTATCCGTTCCTGAGGACAAATAAAAAATTTTCAGGAGGACCAAAGAAATTCGCAAAAATCATTTTTCCGTGAGCGAAAATCCCTTCTCCAGATATTCTTCAATAACGGGCACGAGTATGTTCAGAAAGGTGTTCAGTTTTTTCTTCAGCACAGCATCTTCTGCAACCATTTCAGACAATCGGCTGCTGGTTTGGTAGTAGAACCGTATCAGCAGCCGGCCGGCCGGTGTCTTTGCCAGGACCCGGTCGCGGAAAGCCCGCAGGGCATCCAGCTGCGGGCTGTTTTTTCCCAGGACCGCAATCGCCGGACAGAGGTGAACGGCATCACAGACATCACCGACGCCGTCCTGATCGGTGTCCTCCTGATCCATGCTGCAGATGCCCAGCCATCCGCAGTCTGAATGGTCGGCGCAGGGCGCGCCGGTCATGCCGGAGGTGCAGGTGCCGTTGTCCGGCCCGTTGGGGATCTGTGGACAATTGTCGCACAGGTCCCCGATGCCGTCCGTATCATTATCCGTCTGGGCCGGGTTGGCCATGTCCGGACAGTTGTCCAGAATGTCAATGATACTGTCATTGTCCGCATCAAGATCGGCCTGAGCGTAATCGGGCTCGATACCCACGGCAATGACCTGGTCCAGACTGCTCCAGGTCCAGGACGCGGTAAAATCACGGGTAATATCGTAATAGGCATCCTGGTATCCGTTCCAGCCGAAATTGATGTGGACCTTGTCGGTCAGACCCTCCCGGTAGCCGTCGATCACGGTCTCGTGCCCGCCGCCGCTGTTGGTGAAGATTGAAAAAATAACCGGTCTCGGCGGGGAGGCGTCCAGTTCGGTCCGGATCAGGGCAAACCATTCTTCGCTGGAAGGAATATCCAGCCGCCAATATTTTCGGGCCGTGCCGGTTTTATATTTGAAATACAGGGGAAGCACCTCATCGGCCCATAGCACACTGTCGGACCCGTAGCAGCCGAAATTCGTTTGTGCCGAAATGGCGGCATCATAACAGAGCCTGGCCACGGCCTGTTTTTCTGTGTCGGAACTCAACGGTTCCAGCTGATCCGGCATGGCCGGCCAGTTGTAGGCGGTGTTGAAACTGACGGAAAGGGTTTTTGTATCGTCCGGCCAGTTATAGGAACGACTTCCAATTCCCCGGTCCGGCCACTGCCAGTAGTGCATGACCTGGGCCCAGGCCAGACCGACGCAGCCCACCAGCGTATGCGCGCAGGAATCAAGCGGCGGACAAAGAAGGTTGTAGGGATCGCTCTGGTCCCATTTTGTGGTCAGCAGCGGACCGGCCGTTGTTGGCAGGGCAACGGACCGCAGGGCCGGGACCGGCGGACCTTTTAATCGGGTCCAGGCGGCCGCCACCCGGCTTGCGCCGTAGGCGGACCGAAGCCCGGCGCTGTTGTTGCGTTGGCTGACGATCTCCAGAGCCTGATGGATGTCGGAAATGATCCACGCTTCGACGGTTCCGGGCACAGACGTGTTTTTCGGATCAAAATCGGAATTTTCCGAATAGAATAAAACCGGACTGAACTCATCGTGAAAGGGAACCAGCAGATGGCCTTTGGGATATACCTTGAAACTGTAACCGATAAACGCGTTTTGATGGGTCAGGGGCCGGGTTTGGGTGATGACCGGATATCGGGTTCCGGCCCAGGTGCCCCGGAGTGCGACGCAGTATGACAGGTAGTTGTCGGCGACTTTTTTGGCTGTCCACCGGGGAATTTCATCCGCCTTTATCGAGGAAAAGGAAAAGCAGAGAATGGACAGCATAAAGATAAAAATCTTTTTTTTACCTGAAAGCATTCATTTTTCTCCGATTATCCGTTTTTTTTTACTATACCATTTTTGCCGGGCATTTTGAAGTTTTTGCTATCGGGCTGCTGAGCCGTATCCGGATTGCGGACGGTTTTTCCGGAATTGCGGCGGAAAGAACAATTGAGCAATTTATGATTATTCGGCAGAGCATTTTGACCGGGTGAAAAAATAAAAAAACAGGTTACGGTAAGCCGACCGGTTTCAGTCTTGACAAGCTGTTTTTTAAAAAGCTATATTTTATTTATGGAAATCGCTCAAAAGTATCAAAAAATAAGAAGGGAAATTCCCGCACACGTGACGATTGTCCTGGCGGCCAAGACCCGGACGGTGGAAGAGGTCCAGACGGTTATCGCTGCCGGGGCAACGGATATCGGGGAGAATTATCTCCAGGAGGCAGAGCAGAAGGTGGCGGCTCTGGGTGAAACGGCCAAAAAGGTACGCTGGCACATGATCGGTGACCTGCAAAAGAACAAAATCAACCGGGCGTTGAACATCTTTGATCTGGTCCAGACGATCTCTTCATTTGAAAGAGCCGAAGCCCTGAACCGGCGTGCGGCGAAAGCCGGCAGAAAAGTTCCTGTTTATATTGAAATAAATACCGGAAAAGAAACGGCGAAAAAAGGAATAGACCCGGACCGGGAGGAAATTGCGAACCTGGTGATAAAAATGTCGTCGCTGGAACAGATTTCCGTTGAAGGACTGATGACCATGGGACCCATGACCGGTGATCCGGAAGACAGCCGGCCCTATTTCAGAAAGGCGAAAAATATTTTTGATCACATCCGCAGCCGGCATATTCCCGGTGTGGCCCTGGAAACGCTTTCCATGGGCATGTCGGACACTTACCGGGTGGCGATTGAAGAAGGGTCGAATATGGTTCGGCTGGGAACAGTGGTTTTCGGCCGCAGGAGCTATTGAATGGATATTTTGAACGACCGGGAAATTCCGGAAGACTTTAAGGCGTGTATCCGCTTTCACGGACATCTCTGCCCGGGAATTGTTTACGGTTACCGGGTGTCCCGGGAGGCGATCCGGGTGCTGGGGCTGAAGCGGGCCGATGATGAGGAGATTGTTTCCATCTGCGAAAACGATTCCTGTGCCGTGGATGCTTTTCAGGTCATTCTGGGGACCACTGCGGGCAAAGGAAATCTGATCATTTGTGATTACGGCAAAAATGCCTATACCGTGATCAGCCGCAGGCGTGAAAAGGCCTATCGTTTTTCAAGAAAAAAGGAATATGTGTATCAGGGCCGGGAAAAAGCCGAGTTTGCGGCAGCGGAACAGGCGCTAACTGCCGGAACGGCAACCCGGCAGCAGCAGCGGCGGCAGAAGCTTCTGAAATCGCTGGATCTCCTGGCAAGGCCTTTCGACGATATTTTTGAAACCCGGCCGACCGACCTGCCGATGCCGGAACATGCGCAAACAGCCCCGTCCAGAGCCTGCGCGGGTTGCGGAGAAATGACCATGGCCACCCGCATGAAGCAGAAAAACGGAAAGTATTATTGCGTTCCGTGTTTAAACCAAACATAAATAAGTTTAAGGAGGCTGTTATGCCGGGAATCGAGTTTGATTTTGAAAAAGAGTCCGCGGATATCGCGCCGGCCATGCGCATGATCTACCAGACGTATACAGATGTAATGCCCTATCCGCACAAGTTCAATGATGCCCTGCTGAAAGCGCAGCTGACCAGTCTGGACTTTGCCGTCAGAAACAATACCTGGCAGGAAAAGGCGGTGCATGAGGCCGAGCTCCTGGCGCCGATCCTTGAGATGATCAAGGGGCGCAAAGAGGAAGGTGGCCCGGACAAGGGGCTTTACGGTATGTTCGAAGCCAATTCCTGCAATTACCAGCTGTTTGAACGGATCGATATCAAGGATGGCGAACGCTCATTTCCCTGCCCCTACAAGGAAATGCTGGAAATCGTCAGTGTACTCGGGACATTCAGCATTGCCTGGAAGGATGTTTGCAGCAAGGGCTGCATTCCGCTCTGGAAAGAGTTTGCCAAACGGATCGGATTTGAACTGGAATATATTCCGGGAGAGATCTGTACGGTTAAGATAAAGTAATACGTCTGGCAAAGGAATTTCGGCGGATTCTCTTTTTATCCCTTGAGACAGACAAAGCTGTCTGTGGTCCAGCGGCGGTAACGGCAGTTGTAGCAGGAGCGGTCCGGATCAACCACCAGCTCATCTTCATCGTCAAGTCTGAAATCAGCGCAGTTTTGCGATTCCCGTTCCGCCGTGCTGAAAGCGTTGCGCCCCAGACGGAACTCCCTTTGCCCTTCGGCGTTCACCCGCCATGAACTCATGTTTGCCCCCTAGTACTTTTTCAGCTGCTGCTTGGTGCAGGTTTGCCAGATGTCCGGCTCCTCCGGGGACTTGAATACCAGCAGGGTGGATCTGTTTTCGAGCAGCACCGATTTTACCTTGTTGCCGAGCCGGATCCGGTCATGATCAAAAAGCGATTCACCGTCCAGAGACCGGGCGCATTCTACATGCGTCTGCCTTTTGATTTCTGCGAGACAAAGCGTGTCCCCCAGACAGTTGATTCTGAAATGACCCCGAAAGCGGCCGTCGTTACCGCTGAGGCGCAGACCGGTACCGGCCAATGCCCCGATCACGCCGATACCGGTGCCGCCGTGTTCGGACAGATGAATGTCCAGTGCTTCGGCAAGTCGGTAAGCGGTTTCCTTGGTCAGAACATTTTTTTTTGCGGTCCGGCCGAAGGCAATGAGCTGCTGTCGGTCCTTTAGTCTGTCCAGATGAACCACACACAGGCCCGGATCCGACCCTTTTGCCGATTCCGTGGCGAGAAAATCCATGGCCAGCCGGGTCACGTCCGCGAACCGTCCGTTTTCAAGGACGGCTTTAAAACACATACTGCTGTTGTGCGAGGTGTAGTCAATGTCCGGATGGATCAGCAGCTGGTGCCGGGTGACCGGACGCGATGTGCCCCAGCCCTTTTTTTCAACAATATCCGCCAGAAGAGAAGCCAGCTCACCGGTCCCCCGGCTGTCGATATTATCGGTATCATCAATACAAAGCAGAATGTTTTCCATGGATGTTCCTTTTTTACGGCTTCCGGTTCGGGGGTTTTTTTCTTTTGCGCATTTTTGACCCGGACAGAATCTGGTCAAGCTTTTTGTCTTTCAGGTCGATAGCGAAAAAACGTTGATAATAGGTCCGGATTTCCGCTCTCATGTCCAAATGGCCAAACCGGTCGGGATAGAGGGTCGCGGCCGTCCACAGAATGGCCAGGGGGGTTTCAATGGAACCGGGATGTCCCCAGCGGGAGATCCCGATGGGCATTTGAAAAACCTTTTTGTTCTTTACCGCAGCCATGGCCGACCAGCGGATGTCCTTCAGAATGAAGCTGCGGGACGAAGGTTCATTCACCAGAATCACGTCCGGATTCCAGAGCAGAATCTGTTCCATGGCGGCATAACTTTTACCGTCAAGGAACTGTAACGGTTGCGCGGCGGACACACTGACGCCGCCGGACCTGTTGATCCATTCCGTGGTCAGGCACTGTTTCGGATCGGTCCGGGTGGGTTCCAGCACGGAATGAAAAATCCGGATTCTGCTGTCCGGCGGAATATCCCGAATGTGCTGATGAACCCGATCCAGGCACCGGTTGTAGTAGTCGAGGTAGCGCGTCCCGCGTTCAGGGACATGCAGCGCCTTTGCGATCATATCGATGGCAAACTGCTGTCCCTGAATGCTGTGATAATCGACAACCAAATAAGGAATGTTGAAAGCGTCCAGTTTTGCCGTTTCGCCCTTGTTGCGGCCGATATCTCCGGAAATAAAGGCCAGATCCGGGCTTGTTTTGACCAGCTCTTCGATATTGATAGCGCCCTTGTACTTGGGAACGACCGCGTCCAGGATCGAAGGGCAGATTTTATGCAGCAGGGTATCTCTTTTCAGCCCGTTTGACACGGCAACAATCTGTTCACCCTTTCCCAGCATCACGGCCACATGTCCGGAAAAAGCATACAGGCAGACAATGCGGTTGATTTTTTCAGGGACCGTCACCCGCCGACCAAAACAGTCCGAAACGAGAGAAGAACTGTTTCGGGCCTCGGCCGGTGACGGTATTGCCGCGGTAATGGCCAATGAAAAAATCAGAATTAACCGCAAATTGGAAGGGTTTTTTATCATGGGTTAACTGCCGGTTTCTATCGGAATGATCTGCGTCCGGGTTTCAGTTTCGTTGATGGCCAACGAAACAACTCTGGTGTTGATGCGGTAAAGGGTTCTTATTTTTTCTTCGCACAGCACCTCCTGCGGTTTCCCGTAGGCGAGAAAGCCGCCCTGGTGCATCAGCGCGGCAGCCGTCGCCAGGCCCCTGTTCTCAAAATAGAAGGCATGGTTGGGCGCGTGCGTGGCCATGATAATGGCAAGTCCGAAATCCTGAACCATAGCGGACATGGTTTCAAGGATCAGCAGCTCATTGTGAAAATCGAGATGGGCGGTGGGTTCATCCATAATAATCAGCGATGTTTTCTGGGCCAGGGCGCGGGCGATCATCACCAGCTGTGCTTCGCCGCCGCTGAGGTGGGTATAGGGCCGGTCGCGAAATTCGGACATGCCGACCATGGCCAGCGCCTCCTCGGCGATTTGCCGGTCTTTTGGGGAAGGGGATGAAAACATGCTGATGTATGCGGCCCGCCCCATCATGGTGATTTCCAGAACCGTGTAGGGGAAGGTCTGTTCATGCCGCTGCGGCACGTAGGCGATTTGCCTGGCCATCTGGCCGGGTTTGAACCGGGTGATGTCTTTTCCGTTTATCAGAACGCAACCTTTTTTTAAACGCAGCGTTCCGAGGATACAGTCCAAAAGGGTGGTTTTGCCGCAGCCGTTGGGTCCCAGCAGACAGCAGATTTCTCCCGGATTGACGTTCAAATTGAGGCCGGTAAAGATATCCGTTGTGTCATAACGAAAAGCGGCCTGTTCGACGCATACCAGTGCCATCTTACCAGCCCCCGCCTTTGGTTTTTTTGAGCAGGTAGACGAAAAAAGGACCGCCCACCAGGGCGGTCAGAATTCCCAGCGGGATTTCCGAACCGGTTATCACCCGTCCCAAATTGTCTACCAGAATCAGGAAACAGGCCCCCAGCGAAACACTCAGCGGCAGCAGAATTTTGTTATCGTTTCCGGCCAGCATGCGGCTGATGTGTGGAATAACCAGTCCGATCCAGCCGATCACCCCGCTGACACAGACCGCCCCGGCGGTGGCCAGGGTGGCGGAAACAATAATGATGCCGCGGACCCGCCGGGTGTTGATTCCCAGGGTCCGGGCCTCCTTGTCGCCCATGGACAAAACGTTAATCTGCCAGCGGACCGCCAGCAGGCCCAAAACCCCGAGCAGCATGGGAACAGCCGCTACGGCGATATCGCTGGTTCGGGCTGAGGCCAGGCTGCCCATGAGCCAGAAAACAATGGTGGGCAGCTGCTCATAAGGGTCGGCCACGTACTTGGCAAACGAAATCAGCGCAGAAAAAACAGAGGAAACGATCACGCCCCCGAGAACCAGCATGATCACCGGGGATGTTTTGTAAATCCGCCCGATCATGTAGCTGAGACAGACGGCCAGGATACCGAAAAAAAGCGCCAGCGGATAGATGACCAGGGCCGTGTTAAACAGCAGGATTGCCAGGGCTGCCCCGAACCCGGCGCCGGAACTGACGCCGAGAATTCCGGAACTGACCAACGGGTTTTTAAACAGTCCCTGAAATGCGGCACCGCTGACGGCCAGGCTGCCGCCGACCAGGGCGCCCAGCACGGCCCGGGGAAAACGAATATCCCAGACAACGCTTTGATGAATGTCCGGCAGTTCACAAGGCGTAAACGTCAGCTTGTTCCAGAAAATGGTTGTCACCTCGGACAAGGGAACGGGGTAACGGCCCAGGCACAGGGACAACAGGATACAGGCGGCAGGGGCGGTGATGATAATGACCCGGGCAATTATTTTTTTTGTTTGGTTCATGCGGTTTTTCTTGTTGTCCCGGCGGAATATGCTTTGTGTCGGGACCCATATGAAGATGGTTTGCCAATCCTTTATCATAATACAGGGGTCAAACAGTGTCAATATAAACGGAGAGGGTTAAGTCAGGACAGGTCCATTATACGGGACAAAAGAATTTTTCCCGTGTTTTGTAAAAAAAATCAATTACCGGGAAAATTATTCATCCAGCTCGGCCAGTTCCTGATCCAGCCGCCGTTTTTTTTTCTCGTAACGGTCCGACAGGGTTTCCAGTTCCGTGAAAAGGGTTTCAATGGCGGACTGTGCGCCGTGAATGCGGGCGGACAGTTCCGCCACTTTTTCGCCGCTTCCCTCCTGAGTGGATTTTTGCATCTCTGCGGTGGCCGTGTTTAAAGCGCTTTCGTTTTTTTCAATCTCATCCTCGATGGTCCGCATGCGCTTTTCAAGGGGCTTTAATTCCGAACTTCGCCGGGCGATAAATTCGGAACGTTTTCTGCGCAGCTCTTTTTTGGACCGCTTTTCACCCGAAGCCGAAGTATTTCCGGACAAGGGCCTGGGGCCGGTATCTTCATCTTCCCAGCCGATTTTATCCAGAAAGTTCTGGTAGGTGTCTTCAAAAATTGTAATCCCGTCCTGCTGAAAGACAATGAGCCGTTCAGCAAGGGCGTGGAGAAACATTTCATTATGGGTGACCATCACCACGGCGCCGTCAAAGCTGTCGATGGCGGCCAGGAGGGTGTCGCAGGATTCCATGTCCAGATGATTGGTGGGCTCGTCCAGCAGCAGCAGGTTGACCGGGGTGACCAGAATTTTTCCCAGCATGACCCGGCTTTTCTCTCCGCCCGACAGCACGGATATTTTTTTCAGCGCGTCATTTCCCGGAAACATCATGGCGCCGCACACATTCCTGGCCAGTTGACTGTCCACATGCGGACAGGTGTAGAGGATTTCTTCTTCAACGGTTCGATTGTCCACCAGATGTTGGATGTTGGTCTGTTCGAAAAAGCTTTTTTTTGTGTTGGGATGGCAACGGATGGTGCCGCTGTCCGGAGACAGATTCCCGGACAGGAGCTTCAGCAGGGTTGTCTTGCCTTTACCGTTTTTCCCGATAACACAAATTCGGTCTCTTCTTGCAATACTGATGTCCAGGTTTCTGATCAGGGGGGGGCCCGGGTTATAGGCAAAAGAGATGCCGGCGGCGTTGAGCAGATACTTGGCATTGAACGCTTTTGACTGAAAGGAGAATTCAAGCGTTCTGATTTTTTCCAGTTTTGCATTTTTCTCCATTTTGTCGAGGGTTTTGATGCGGGACTGGACCAGGTTTGCCAGGCGGGCTTTGGCCCGAAAGCGGGTGATAAACTGCTCGAGGTCTTTCTGCTTGCGTTCATCATTGATCCTGGTCTTTTCATGGATCTCCTCGTCCTGGGCGATCTGCGCATAGTACTTTTCCGTGTTTCCCGGTATTTTTCGCATTTTCTTTCGATGAATCCCCAGGGTATGGGTGACGATTTTATCCATAAAGGTCCGGTCGTGGGTAATGAGCATCAATTCGCGCGGCCAGGACAGGAGGAACTGTTCGATCCATCGAATGGAGGTAATATCCAGATAGTTGGTGGGTTCATCCAGAAGCAGCATATCGGGTTCGGCCACCAGGACCTTGGCAAGATTCAACCGGACCTGATAACCACCGGAAAAACGCGAAGGATGTCTGTGCAGGTCTGCCGGACCGAAACCGAGACCCGCAAGCACTTTTTCGACTTTCCAGTGAAAATGCGCCTCTTTTGACGGCAAGCCCCTGATGCCTTCTTCAAGGACGGTGTTTGCGGTAAAATCCAGATGCTGCCGCACATAGCCGATACGGTAGTGCCGGGGAAGCGAAATGCTGCCGGTGTCCGGTTTTTCCTCTCCAATAATGAGTTTGAACAGGGTTGTTTTACCATGCCCGTTTCTGCCGACCACTCCCACCCGTTCTTTGGCATTGATTTTAAAACCGGCATTATCAAAAAGAGTTTGTCCGGCAAAACTTTTGCTGAGGTTTTCTGCGCTGATCATGACCGTTTTTCCCAAGGCTTGTATTTATTCGGATCAAAAAGTATAACGAAACGGAAAAGGGGTGTCAATTTGGTAAAACAGTCGACGGTGTTTTATAGCGCTGCAATTCGCGACCGGTTCTGCCGAATGATTTTGGTATGCTTTTTCAGGTAGCGGCGGTTTACTTATGACGGCAAATAACATATAATCCATGAACGATCCGCCTGTTTGATAACCCGAAACAGCTGCGGAATTCTTCGATCTGTGGTTGTGAATAAGGATTGGGCCGGCTTCCGCTTTCTCAATAACCACTGGGCGGTGGAGCGGTTAACCGTTCGAAACCTGTGCAACAGAGCCATATGCCGGAAAACAGCAAATCTATAAAATGGCGGCAACTGATCCTGCTGGCGGTCATTTTTACCGTCGGTTTGATTTCCTGGATTCTGCATCCGCGGGCGTTTATCTGGGACGATTCGTATTTTTACCTGGTGATTGCCCGCAACATTGTCTTTGACGGTTCTCAGACGTTTTCAAACCTGTATGTGACCAACGGTATTCATCCGCTCTGGCTTTATCTTCTCAGCGGATACAGTTATCTGGCTTCGGTTTTTAATCCGCAGGTCCTGTTTAACCCTGTTTATGCGGTGCCGCTTTCGGCGCTGCTTGTGCTGATCGGAACGGTGAATCTCTGGAGAACCGCCGCACTGCTCCGGTTGTCCCCGCCGGTATTTGCCGGACTGCCACTGGCTTACGTTCTTTTTTTTCATCTTCTGTATTCTGAAGCGCATGTTTATTATGCGGCGCTTTCATGGCTGTTGCTGCTGCTGGTCCGAAACCACACGATTCGTTTTCAGAACCCTTATCTGATCGGCATGGCCGCGGGACTGGTTTTTCTGGGCCGTTTAGATGCTGTTTTTGTGGTTATCTGTTTCCTGGCCTGGTACCTGGCTGAAAAACAGAATTTGCGAACGGCCATAAAGGTTGCCGTGCCGCTGGTCGTTCTGACGGTGCCCTACCTGCTCAGCAACTATTTCTGCTTCGGTGGGTTAACACCGGTCAGCGGCTGGCTGAAAAGCAGCTTTCCGCAGCTTTTTCTGAATAAGCCGTTCACCCCCAACGCTTTTTTCGGCTACAATATTGCAGCGGGGCTGGTGCCCATTATCCTGGGGATATGCACCTGGCCGATCCTGAAAGTACGGGCGCCGATCAAGCACCTGCTGGGGGTGCTTCTGGCCGGATCGATACTGCACTTTTTTTACACCGCTTTTTTTACCCGGTTTCATACCCTGTATTTCTGGTACTACATTCCCAATGTGCTGCTTTTGACGGGCGTCTGTTCCGCAGTTGTGAAACAGTACCGCATGCCCCGGGGGCTGAAAACAGCCGGTTGCCTGATCATGGTTTTTTTGTTCTGCTTTTTTATCGTTACCGTGCGGTGGAAAAACACAAATGCGGACAAACAGATCCAGACGTCGGTGGCTGAACTGCTGGGCTATCTGCAAAAGGAAAAAATTGAAAAAACCAGTATTCTGGTTTCCGATGTGCCCGGTGTCGTCGCTTATTTTACAGATAATAACCTGATTGCCGCAGATATGGTTACCGCAAACCGGAAACTGTACACGGCCATGCTGGCGTCGGATAATGCGTTGACCTTTTTAATGGATTATTGCAAGCGGAAAGGACGTCCGATCCGGTACTATTATTATTTCGGCAGCGATTTTATTCAGCATGACAAAAACGGCCACGGTATTACCTACTTTGATCCGAAGCATTATCCTGATCTCAAACCGATCGGCCGGTACGATCTGGGACGTGCCCCGGTGTTTACCTCCGGGGATATGTTGTGCCAACTGTGGGAAATTAATCAGCAATCATTAAAAAAACAGATGCGGCAGCGGTAGATCCAGCCGTTCTGCTGTTTTAGCGGTTGTTTTGAATAAAAAGACAGTTTTATATAAAAGATTGCATTTTAAATAGAAATAAATTATACAGAGGTTAAATATAAAAACGGAATTTTTTTCTCAAGGAAATTCAGGAGGTTTTTTTATGCGGAAGTACCGGCTCGCAATTTTTGTTGTTGGAACATTCATTTTTTTCCATACCTTTTGTTATGCAGCGGAAAGCATGTATGTGACGGACCGGCTTGAGGTGGTTGTCCGGGGCGGCCGGGGAATTGAGTACAGAATCCTTGCGGTTGTCAAGACGGATGAAAAAGTGGAGGTCCTGGAATATCAGGGCGACTATGCTTTCATTCGAACGGCAAAGGGGGTGGAAGGCTGGATGTTGAAACGTTACCTGACCCTGGATACACCCAAGTCCAGGGTTATCGAAGACTATAAGAAACAGATCGAACTTTTAAAGGTTGACGGCAGTGATGCCGAGAAGAAAATGCTGGCCCTCAGCGAAAAGGTCAGATCTCTTGAAAAAACAAAAGCGCTTCAGGCCAAAAAGATAAAACAGCTGGAAAAAGATTATCTTGATCTGAAAACCGTTTCTGCCGGTGTTTTAAAACTTAAAGAAGAAAAAGAAGAACTTGCAAAAAGGATTCAGAGAAATTCCCGCAAACTGTCCAGCACGATCAATGAAAATCTGGAACTTAAAAAACAGACCAAGCTGAAATGGTTTATCGCCGGGGGATCGGCAATTCTGCTGGGGTTTATTATCGGAATGTACCTGCAACATTTAAGAAACGAGAAAAAACGGCATCTGAGCTTTTAGGCTTTTTTCCCGTTGCCGGCGGTAAGGGCCACAACGCACATTTCGTTGTGCCGGCGCGTTATCTGCCCTGACCGTAAATGTCTATTTAACCATTTACGGTTTTAATCAAATGATTATTTGGCAAATATCGCAAGCAAAAATCTGTCAAACAGGTTTAAAATACATGAAGACGCAATGTCTTGTGAGGTCTGGTTGACAAAAAATTATTGGCATGCTTTCTGCTTTTTCTCCAATTTTATTCCGGATCAAATGAAAGAGAATTGAGAAGGGGTTTGCAAAAAAAGGGGCCGGAAAACATTTCTTCTAGAATCGGCCCGGTTTTTTTTGGGTAAGTCGCTAAAAACAGAAGGTATACCAGAGATTTCTTGACAGAAGATTTTTTTTTATTTATAATAACAGTTTATGGTTGACGATGCCATGTCAGGAAAGTTAAAGGTGCCCGAAAAAATGAACATCAAGGGCTCTCTCGGAGCATTGTCTCAGGTGGGGAGCTTTGGTTTTATTATGGGGGCGGCGGTATTTATGGGGTATTATACCGGGTCATATATAGACCGCAAGCTGGATACGGAACCCTGGTTTTTGCTTCTTTTTCTGATTCTGTTTATTATCGGAGGATTCATAAAGTTTGTACAGTCTGCAAAAGAAGTCAGTGATAAAAAAGAAAATAAAGGCTAAAGGTAAATAACAATTGTAACCAAAAAATATGCCTCTGATCTTGGACTCCCCAAGAAGAATTTTTTTTTATCCGTAGCCATCGCTGCGGCACTTATCCTGATATCACTGATTGAAGGTGATTGGGCGGTAACCAACGGACTGGTTTTAGGTTCAACTGTTGGTATTGTGTTTTTTCTGATTGCCTGGTGGACGGTAAATACGATTGTCCGGGAGAAAAAACGCAAGACAGCCAACCCCATCATGGCGGTACTGGCAATAAAAGTATTCATACTGAAGTTTCCCATTCTCGGGATTATTCTCTGGTATGCGTTTAAATACATGCCGATAAATCCTTTTGCCCTGATTGGCGGGATAGCGGTAACCCAGATTGCAATATTGATAGCGGGGCTGAGTAAACTTTCAATTTCTGGTAAGACGAAAAAATGAGTGCTGAATCCCACACTGAACACGCGGTACAGGCTGTTGCCCACCAAACTGCCGAAGCGGGTGCCCACGCAGCAGAATCTGCCGAACAAGCTCTTGAGCTGCCTTCTTTTCTCGATTTTATTCCCGGTCTGGACATGCACCACCAGTATTTCGGTTTTACGCCGCATGAGTGGCTGCCGGTGATCATGGCTTTTCTGGTGGGACTGTTTCTGGTCGGGTTTTCCATGTTCGCCACGCGAAAGATGGAACGGATTCCCACCGGCTGTCAGGCCTTTCTGGAAATTGTGGTCGAAACCCTGTATAACTTTTTAGCCGACACGCTCGGCAAACATGCCGGAAGATATGTTCCGCTCCTGGGGACCTTTTTCCTGTATATTATCATGATGAACTTCTGGGGGCTGATTCCCATGCTCCACTCCCCCACCAATACGATCAATACAACGCTGGCGCTGGCACTGGTCACCTTTGTGGTTTACAACTTCGAAGGGATCCGGATTAAAAAGCTTGCCTATTTCAAACATTTTTTTGATCCGCTGTTTATGGCGCCGATCATGTTTCCGCTGCATGTGATTGGAGAACTTGTCCGGCCGGCATCTCTTTCCATCCGGCTTTTTGGAAACCTGACCGGTGAAGACCTGACCATTGCGCTGCTGGTGATGATGACGCCCTTTGTTTTCGGTATCATACCGGTGCCCGTCCATCTGCTGATGGTTTTAATGGCACTTTTGTTCAGCACCATCCAGGCCACGATTTTTACCCTGCTTTCCGCGGTTTATCTCAGCCTGGCCATAGAAGAGGATGATCATTAATACGGCGAAAACTGAAATCGACAAGTCAAAAAGCAACAAAACTAATTTAGAATAACGATTAATAGGAGGTTAGGGTTATGATTTATTTTGGATTGATTGGTTTGGGTATATGTGTAGGTATCGGACTGGCAGCGCTTGGCGGCGGAGCAGGTATCGGACGTGCTGTTTCTTCGGCGCTGGAAGGTACTGCCAGACAGCCTGAAGCGGCCGGCAACCTTCGGACGACCCTGATTATCGGTGCGGCGCTGATTGAGTCTCTGACCATCTATGCTCTTGTTATCGGTATTCTTCTGATGGGCAAACTTCCGTCTCCGGACAAAGCAATGGATATCTTTGCTATTATCAGCGGTGCCAAATAAGCGTGACGGGACCAGGAATTAAATCATAAACATTTCTAAAGAACGATTATGGAATTATTAGCCCCTCTCGGCCTGAACTTTAAACTGGTCGGAATACAGCTTTTTGGTTTTATCATTCTCTTTTTCCTGCTGAAAAAGTTTTTATGGGGAAGGGTGCTGGACATGATTCAGCAGAGAGGTGATGAAATCAGGAAGGCGTATGAAGAAAACGAAAAAGCCCGTGATACGGCCAATGAACTGAAAGCGGAATATGAAAGAAAGCTTCAGGACGCCAGGAAGGAGGCGGAAGCCATTGTTCAGAAAGCGGTAGACAAAGCGGAAAAGGCCGGACAGGAAATTATCGAAAAAACCCGTCAGGAGTCGGACCAGATCAAAGAAAGAGGGCTCGCTGAAATCGAACAGGAAAAAAGCCGGGTTCTGTCCGAAATCCGGACGGATGTGGTGGAACTTTCCATGGAGATCGCCAAAGAGGTTATCGAAAAATCGGTTGACCGTAAAGCGGCTGAAGAACTCACCGACAGTGCCATTAAAAAATTAGGCGGAGTATCCTTTCAATGATCAGGCGGGTGACCAGACGTTACGTGAATGGGTTTCTTCAAGCCGTTGTCGAAGCGGACTGTGTGGAGCCGGTGGAAAGATTTCTGAAGGATTTTGACAGGACTTTCCGGAAGAACAGAGAAATCTCCGAAGTGATTTATCATCCCACCGTTCCTCGAGCCAGCAAGAAAAAGGTCTTGCGCCAGATCATCGGAACGGAGGCGCCTGAACTTCTGCAACATTTTTTTGATTTTGTGATCGATAAAAAACGCGAACGGGTTTTTACTTTTCTCTATGAAGAGTATAAGGCTGCCGCGGACCGGCTCAAGGGAATTGTCGGTGCAAAGGTCCGGTCTGCAGTGGACCTTACCAAAGAGCAGGTGGAGGCCATTTCCGGTCTGCTGGAGCAGAAGCTCAATACGAAAGTAGACCTGGCATGTGAAAAAGATCAAAAACTTATCGGCGGCCTCCAGGTTTTTCTGGGCAGCTATATTATTGACTGCAGTGCCAAGGGCCGTTTGGACAAACTTTATAAAAAGCTGCTTGAAAGCGCGGGATAACCGGGAAACGGACCCGCTTTTACCAGCGAAAAAAAGGAGTTATGAGCTTTGGAATTAAAGGCAGAGGAAATAACATCAGTAATTCGTAAAGAGATCAGTAATTATGATAAGTATCTCAAAATGGAGAGCGTGGGCACGGTTCTTCAGATCGGTGACGGTGTGGCCCGGATATACGGATTGGACAAGTGTAAAGCTTCAGAACTTCTGGAATTTGAAGAAGGGATCCATGGCATTGCCCTGAACCTGGAGGAAGATTCGGTCGGTGCCGTTCTGCTGGGAGAAACCCGCAAGATCAAAGAAGGCCAGACCGTGAAGTCCACCGGAAGGATCATTTCCGTTCCGGTGGGCGATGCGATGCTCGGCCGGGTCGTGAATGCGCTGGGCGAGCCTATTGACGGGAAGGGCCCTGTTGAAACGGATAAAATGCGCACCATCGAATATCATGCGCCCAATGTGGTTGAACGGCAGCCGGTCAAGGAGCCGCTTCAGACCGGTATCAAGGCCGTGGATTCCATGATTCCCATCGGCCGCGGCCAGCGGGAACTGATCATCGGTGACCGTCAGACCGGAAAAACCGCCATTACCCTGGATGCCATTATCAACCAGAAGCAGTATTACGATGCGGGCGAACCGGTATTCTGTATTTACGTGGCCATCGGACAGAAACAGTCCACGGTTCTCAGAGTACAGGAGACGCTTGAAAAATACGATGCCATGAAATATACGGTGATTGTTTCCGCCAGCGCCAGCGACCCGGCGCCCATGCAGTATATCGCCCCTTTTTCCGGATGTGCCATGGGTGAGGAGTTCAGGGATACGGGCCGTCATGCACTGATTATTTACGATGACCTGTGGAAACACGCC
>Ga0272441_10004033_pt1 | contig 27178 bp, 20 predicted proteins | sample SSMProp6N_FD_193582 | JGI IMG/M metagenome (GOLD analysis project Ga0272441, IMG submission 193582) | Marine sediment archaeal communities from Little Sippewissett salt marsh, Falmouth, MA, United States - SSM-Prop-6N | ecosystem: Environmental > Aquatic > Marine > Wetlands > Sediment ... | reverse complement strand
AGATTAGGGCTATGAAGCCAGAGGAAGAACTGATCCGCATCAACAAGCTGATCCGCCAGTTCGAATCGGTCTACCGGACAACGGTGGATGAGGGACAGAAGGAGCGGGTCACCACGGAGCTGAAAAAGTTAAAGCAGTACCGGCAGAAGCTGGAGAGCTTCCATGTGCTGGAAGAGACGGAAGCGGAGGAGAAGGAAGAATTCGAGGAGTACGCGGACTTTCCTTTCCTGAAAAGCCTGCGGGCGCGTGAAAACGAAGACAACCCGGCGGAGAGCTACAGCGATCCGGAGGTGGCCAATATGTACCGCTATATACGCTTCTTCGAGGAGCAGATATTGAACCTCCTAAGCGAGACGAAGTTGAAGCTCGATTTCAAATTCTCCATGGAACGAGACGCTTTCTATCACAGAGTGGAAAATCTGCGGCGACAGCTTGAGGAGTTCGTGGACGACACCTCCCGCATCGATGGCTATGAGGGTCCGCACGGCGAAGAGATGCGCATGCGCAATTTCAAGAAAAAGCGCAACTTGATTCTGGAAGCGGACCGCGTTTTCCGACGGCTTTTGAGCTTTACCGCCGAGCTTTTAAGTGATATCGACGAAGACGGCATGAAATGCCTGAACGCCGAGGAGCGGATCAACTTTGATAAAATTGAAAGAAACAAGTATCTGCAGGGATTATCCGTTCGTGAAGCCCTCAAGCGGGTGAACGAGCTGTGCGGAGAAGTGGTCGATTATCTGAACGTGCCGAGGATTGAGGTTGAGGAGTAGACAAAGTGCAGATTGAAATTGAAGCTGATTCCACCATCGGTGAAAACTCATTTTTCGGGGGGCGTTTTCTGGTCAAGGGAAACATGCGTATCGACGGCCGTTTCGAGGGGCAGGCGCTGCTGGCCGACCAGCTGCAGATCGGTCCGAATGCGCGGGTGAAGACCAACATCAGCGCCACCAGCGTGGTCGTGGAGGGACTGGTGATCGGCAATATCTCAGCCTCAGCACGCATTCTGCTGCTGTCCACCGCTCGGGTTTTGGGAGACATCAAGACGCCGGAGCTCATCATCCAGGACGGTGTCGTTCTGGAGGGGCGCTGCACCATCAGCCATATCCACGTTCACGACACAAAAAGCTACATCGAATCTCTGTACGGGAGGAAAGAAACCTAGTTGGAACAGCTCTTTGCGTTCCTTAAAGGCGTTTATTTTTTCGCCGGCCTCTCCGACCGGGATATAAAAATCATCCAGTCAGTCTGTCACGAGGTGATCTACCGGCCGGGGGAAATCATCTGCGAGGAGGGGTCCAGCGCGGAGCGATTTTACCTTGTCCGCCAGGGAACCGTGGAGGTCTGGAAGGACTACGAATCCGCCGGCAAAGACCTGCTGGCGGTGCTGGAGCAGGGACACCTCTTCGGTGAGATGGCTTTGATCGACGATCTGCCCCGCAGCGCCACCGTGGTCGCCCGCGACCTGGCCCGGCTTTTCTATATAACCCGGGAAGATTTCCATCAGGTGCTGATCAACAACTCCAGGATTTCCCTCTCCATCATGCGTTCCATCTCCGATATGGTGCGGACCAGCAATGAAACCTTCGTCGAAAGCCTGCGGGCCCGGAATATCGAGTTGGAAGAGGCAAACAAAGCCCTGCAGGAAGCTCAGGAAGAGCTGCTGAGACGGGAGAGACTGTCGAACCTGGGTAAGTTCTCCTCCCTGATTTTGCACGATATCCGTAATCCCATCTCGGTGGTGCGGGGATTATCCGAAATGATCCTGATGCACGCCCTGGATTCGGAACGCATCGAGGGCGAAGCCCGCAAGATCATCATGGAAACGGACCGTTTGAACGGATTGGTCAACGAGCTCCTGGATTACTCCCGCGGCGAAGTGCGGCTCAACATGTCCATCGTGGAGCCGCGTAAATTCATCGAGGATTTCATGCGCTCCATCGAGGACAGGTTCCGGGCCAAGAACATAGAGATCAAGACCCGTGTAACCTGTACGGATCCGATCATCGTGGACCAGATGCGCATGAGCCGGGTTTTCCATAATCTGGCCGACAACGCGCGCAAGGCCATGCCGCAGGGAGGCGTGTTCAGTGTGGACTGCCGCAAAACAAACAACTGCTTGAGCATCAAGGTGCATGACACAGGTGTGGGGATGTCGCAGGAGGTCCAGGAAAAGATCTTCGAACCGTTTTATTCGTTCTCCGCCGAGGGAGGAACAGGGTTGGGAATGTCAATCGTCAAGAGCATCATCGAAGCCCACAAGGGCTCCCTCGCCCTGGAGAGCGCGGTCAACAGCGGGACGACCTTCCACATTACGCTGCCCCTCTACGATAAATCCTGAGGGCGTAGAACCCGAATAACTTGACACTTTAGGCCAAACAATGTAGATTTTCACTGCCTCGATTCCCGGTAGTGTAATTGGTAGCACACAAGACTCTGGATCTTGGCGTGGGGGTTCAAGTCCTCCCCGGGAAGAAAACTAAAATATACCAATAGCTCCGGAGCAGTTTACAAGGTGGAATAAATCTGTTGCCGCATAAAAATGTCAGCTGCAGAGGAAAAACCTGCCCGCTGCAGCAGGCTGTCACGCACGAAACTAAAAAGCGCGGCGAAGCGTTCCCGGTTGTTTTCTGAAACCCTTCTCTCCTGAACATCAATGACCAGATTATCTACGGTCTTCCGTATCAGCGAAGCTTCCATACGATCCATGTGCCCGTCCGCAGTGTCATCGATAAGCATCCATTCATAACAGGTGAGCGTGCCAGTGAGCTGGTCACAAACCCAGATATCGATTGTGACTTTTTCTCTGTATTTAAGAGGCTTGCCGGGTGCAGCGATACCCTCGATGATGAAATAGGAATTTAGATAGGTTGAAAAATCGTCTTGAATAAAATCCAGGGTGTCCGGTTTTTCCTGGTAGATAAGTATGCCCAGAAGCAAGTTTCCGCGGATTGGATTGTATCCGACTTCTATATTTACCCGGATCGGGATATCAGGGCGTAAAATTAAATTCAAGCAGTCGTCCTCTGATATGACAGGTGCCTTCGTGATTTCGGATTCTTTAATTAGGGAGGAACAACCGGATAAAAGAAGGATTACGGCAAACAAGGCTGTTTTAGCGAGGATCTTGCCAATAGATATCGAGCAAGAATATCTGTTCCGAATTCGGGGGTCATGCATCCGCGTGATAGTATTAAGTATAGTGATGGCTGAGTGTCGTGCAAGTCCTAACTGTACTATGCCCATACGGGTTAGGGATTAGTATTGCATTTATGGGTGTGCCTCTTGACATAATCTGAAGATTGGATATATTAGAATCGAATCTGACGTAGCTTTGGATAAGGTAGAAGGTCTACCGGATTTTAAGTGATTACTTAATTTTTGGCCCCTTCGTCTATCGGCTAGGACGGGAGATTCTCATTCTTCAAAGAGGGGTTCGATTCCCCTAGGGGCTAAATACGGGTACAAAGACCCGGAAGAAAAGGGTGGTCGCAAGCAAGCGGCCATCCTTTTTTTTGTCAGATTTCCAGCCGCTCGATGAAAGAGTAATAAGTAGTTTATTTTCGAGCTGATCTGATACGGCCGGAGATTACAGACGTGGCTTCCTCTGCCGGATCAACCTGCCGGTCTGTCGTCTCCCGGCCCGCAGAACCGTCGCTCAACGATCGTTCTATTTCCAGACGGCTTCCATGCCGAGTTGTTCCATCATCGTCAAGCGGTCCTCTTCGACCCACCATTCCACTATTTTCCCGTCGGCGATTCTCACCATCTCCACCTGGTTGTATTTGATCGGCAGCCCGGTAACCTGACGGCCCATGAACTCTCCCTCATAGTTCGCTTCAAAGGTGAAAAACTCGATAACCAGGTCTCCTTCACTCATTTCAGCGAGGGGAGTAACATTCATGTCTTTGAATGGTCCAAAAAAGGTCGCCCAACCTTCTATCATGGCTGGAAGGCCGACAACATTCTCGCCGCCCGGGTAATGGAGGACGCAATCTTGGCAAATGACTTTGGGCAGATCCTCATCCCAGTTTCCCTGCTCAAACAACTCAATGAAGTGGTGGTACACTCCCTTGTTCTGAGCCGCCTGATCCGCTTGAGTCTTCAGCGCAGCCATCTCTTCGTCCGGCGTCGAAGCACAGGCGCCAAGGAGAAGAACCGCCCCCATCAAAATCCAGCCAATCCATTGGCATGTTTTTTTCATACTTTTTCCTCCTGAGTATTAGTAATACAGGAATTTTCCACGAAACAGTGTTTCAGTATCGTCACAGAAACATCACAAATACTGCTTGGGAAGCTTTTTTTCCTTTTTTTCTGCATGGATTCTCTCTATAGTTAAAAGTGTGGATGTTGGTGACTCCGGTCCATATCCTGAGTTTCCGTCCGGGTTGACGCTTCAGCTGCTGGGCTCGCCGCTTATCAGGCTGGAAGGAGAAGAGCTGTCGCTGGGACGGCGCAAAGCGACAGCATTACTCGTATATCTGGCTGTTACGGCCCGACGGCAGAGCCGCGATACGCTCATCGACCTGCTATACCCCCAGAAAAATAGAAGCAGAGCCGGGGCTGATTTCAGGCAGACTCTCTCTGTGTTGGCCGCTAAAATAGGAAAAAACCGGCTCGACATAAAGCGCAGCAGCATAGCTTTACAACCCGTCGCGGATCTGTGGGTCGATACACAGGTTTTTCGGAAGTTGACCGTCCCAATCCACCGGACCGGTGAGTCCGGGACAGCTGTAGATCCACAAACCCTGAACCGGGCTGTGCACCTGTACCGCGGCCATTTTCTGTCCGGTTTCTATTTAAAGGACAGTACTGTTTTTGATGACTGGCAGTTCTTTGAACAAGAGGTTCTTAAACGAGAATATGCCGCAGCGCTGAGACATCTTATCAAAATCCATCAGGATCGGGAGGAATGGGAAGCGGCAATAGAGATGTGCCACAGGCTTGTCGCATTAGACGCATTCGATGAATCAGCCCAGCGACAATTGATGTGTTTGTTCACTTTGGCGGGACAGCGTACTAAGGCCTTGCAGCAGTATCAGCGATTCAAGTCAATTTTGCTTGAGGAGCTCTGTGAAGAGCCGGATGTGGAGACGGAACAGCTCTATAATCAGATTCGTTCCAGACAACTTGTCTCTCGAGAGAGGCAACCAACGGAGTTCCACCCTCAACTCGACCGGCTGGTGGGAAACATTCCGCTTCCCTGCTTGAAATCCGGGAAGCTGGTGCTTCTGTTCGCCGATGCCGGATCGAAGCGCAGGCAAGGCTCCCATTCAGGATCGTTGAATCGAATCGTGAAAACCGCACAGGATACGCTTGTAGACGATGAAGGTCGCTACCAGTTTGTATTTCCGACTGTTTCGGCGGCTTTGCGGGCGGCTGTCGATGCGCAGTTGTTCATTAAATCAAAAACTGCCGAGCAGGGCGGTTTAGAAGGGCTGGGTCTGCGTCTGGCCATGGATGTGGTCAAATCGGATAGATACAAAGGGAGAATGCGAAGACAGGCGGCTGAACGAGCCGGGCTGCTGCTCCATGCTTCCCATCAAGGACAAATACTCCTCTCCTCTGCAGCCGCCGAGTTGGCTGCGGAAGCGCTGCCCGCAGGGACCGAGCTGCGTTGCTTGGGGAATCACCGTTTGAACGATCTAACTCCTCCTCAGTCGATTTTTCAGCTGCTGCATCCCGATCTGACACCGGAATTTCCGTCTCTCACAACGCTGGACAGCCGTCCAAACAATCTACCGACCCAATCCACTCCTCTGGTTGGGAGAGAAAGAGACGTGGAGACGGTAAGGAGATTGCTCCAGCAAAATGATGTACGTGCCGTTACACTTACGGGTCCAGCCGGAACGGGAAAAACGAGGTTGGCACTCAGGGTAGCAGCCGGTCTCAGCGCTAGCTTTGAGCAGGGGCTCTATTTCGTAGATCTCGCTCCTCTGAACAGCGCTGACAAAGTGATTCCGACAATTGCTCGTGTGCTAAACCTGCGTGTCTCGATGGAACAGACAACAACTCTACTCGAAACCCTGAAAGGATTTCTTCGAAACCGGCGGATCCTTCTGCTGTTGGATAATTTCGAACACCTCCTTTCGGCGGCCGCCCAGGTGGAAGAGTTGCTGCTCTCCTGCACTGAACTCAAGGTGCTGGTCACCAGCAGAGAGCTTCTTCGTTCAGGTTTTGAGCGGACGTTCGCCGTTTCTACTTTATGCTGTCCTGAAAAGGGGGCTGAATGGAATCCGGAGTGGCTGAATCATTACAGCGCGGTATGTCTGTTCGTCGAACGCTCGATATCCGTCCAACCTGATTTCAGGATCAGTAAAGAAAACGCATCAATCGTTCGTGACATCTGTTTGAAACTCGACGGTCTTCCGCTGGCCATCGAATTGGCGGCTTCCTGCCTCCGTTTTCTCTCACTACGAGATTTGCGCAAACGCTTGAGTCATCGCCTGATTCTGCTCAAGGGAGGACCTCCGGATCCAATGCGCCATCGAACACTGCGCAATGCCATTGATTGGAGCTACACCCTTTTATCAAAGCCGGAAAAAAAGCTGTTCGCTTTGCTTTCGCTGTTTGTGGGAGGCTGCACCCTCGATGCAGCGGAGAAAGTGGCCGCTGCCGATTCTTCGACAGATATCTTGGACGGATTACGGTCTTTGGTGGAAAAGAGTCTGTTAAAACAGAAAGATGATGATGGTGTTTCGAGATACTGGCTGCTGGAAACCATCAGGGAGTATGCTCGCCTCTGTTTTGAGAAGAGCATTGAAGCCGATGCAGGCCGGCAGCGGCATGCCGATTATTTTTTGGAGTTGGCTGTTTATGCCGAACATGAGCTTCGGGGCCCTGACCAGATGATGTGGCTAGAACGGCTGAGCGTAGAAAACGACAATCTGCAGGCGGCGCTGCGCTGGTTTGCAGACCACGGTAAGGTAAAGGAAAGCCTGCAAATGGGATCTGCTCTCATCTGGTACTGGTTCCGCCGCGGGCATATCAGTGAAGACAAACGGTGGCTGGAGGAAGCACTCTCTTTGGATCTTTCCACGGTCTCCTTGGACTTGAGAGCGAAGGCTCTGTATGCATTAGGTTTTTTGTTGTTTTTTCAGGGGTATTGGTTTCAGGCCAGGAAGATTTTACGCCGCGGTCTGGCGTTGTATCACCAATCCGGTGAGCGGAGATGGCAGATTCTGACTATGTCACTTCTGGGCGTCGCAGAACGGTGGCTGGGCGAGCAAAAGAAGGGGAATGCACATTGTCTCAAGGCTGTTAGGATTGCAAGGGAGGAAGGTGATTCGTTGCTTATCGCCGATTCATTGATGAAGGCCTATGGGACAACCAGCGGAAAATTTGTGGGTCATGCACCTCTGCAGCAATTGGAAGAGGCCTTAAGGCGCTTTAAACAGATTGGTGATCTGTGGAGCATCGCCCATGGATTTAACAGCCTGGGGGATCTCTTTTTGGAACTGGGGGACACTATCCAGGCGCGGTTCCATTACGAGGAGGCTCTGCGGCTGTTTAGAGCACAGAAGGATCTCTGGATGAGCGCCTGGAACCTGGAGGGCTTGGGAAGGGTCAGCCTGGAAGAAGACAATCTGTCGGAAGCTGTATCCAACACGCTGGACAGCCTGAAATTGTTTTATCAGTGCCAGGATCGATCGAACACTCTGATTCTGCTGTCCAGAGTAGGTACAATCTATAGCAAGCGAGGGAGTCACCGAAGAGCGGCCTTTCTCCTGGGAGCGGTCGACACCCTGAGCGATGTCGGCAATAATAGAAGACTGGATCAGCCTGCGGAATTGACTTCTTTCTGCACAGAATACCAGACTGACTATATCCGGGAGTGGGCCCGCGGCCAGGCTTCGACCCTCGACCAGGCGGTGGCTTATGCCGTGCATACAAATGAAGACGATGAGGAGCATCCCGGCGTTGGAAGTGGAAATACATGAATTTAGGATCTGTGATCATCGGAAGGCGGCCTGAGAGATCAGTCTGACTTTTTCACCCCGATAGTCAATTCCAGTAGTTTTCGGCTTTTTTTCTTTTCTTTTCCGTATTTCTTGCATAGTTCTGTACGAAAAGTATTCATTTTCTTGACGCCTAGAAGCCCTAGCCGTATAATGCCGTATAAATTTTTTTGCCAGGCATCTTTATCTTATCCAAATGGCACTGAGGAGATGAAACATTGAACCGAACTAACGATTCACCCATTCTTTCCTTGAAGGGAGTACGAAAGTACTTCGGCGGTATCAAAGCCGTGGATGGTGTGTCCTTCGATGTTGCTCCCAAACAAATCACCGGTCTGATCGGTCCTAATGGCGCCGGTAAGACGACTCTATTCAACGTGATATCCGGTTTCTACAAGCCGGATGAGGGGGAGATCACATTCAAGGGCGAGCGGATCGATTCGCTGCCGCTTTATCAGACCTTCCACAAGGGGCTCTGCCGCACCTTCCAGATCAGCCGGGAGCTGAAGCTGATGACCGTGCTGGAGAATTTGATGCTCGTGCCCCCCAATCAGGCCGGGGAGAAGCTGTGGCGGACCTGGTTCTTCCCCAAGATGGTGAAAGAGCAGGAAATAAGCAACCGCGACAAAGCGCTGGAGAGCCTCCGTCTGACCGGGCTTGAGCACCTGAAAGACGAGTATGCTGGAAACTTATCCGGCGGCCAGAAGCGACTCCTGGAGCTGGCCCGCACCATGATGGCGGAACCGGAGATGATCCTTTTCGACGAGCCCGGTGCCGGAGTCAATCCCTCGGAGCGCAAAACCCTGGCGGACCGCATCCGCCAGCTGGTTAACGAGAAGGGGATTACCGTTCTCCTGATCGGGCACGAGATGGAGCTGGTGATGGATATTTGCAACCCCATCGTGGTCATGGAGCGCGGCAAGAAACTGACCGAAGGCACACCGGATGAGGTCGGCAGCGACCCGCGGGTTCTGGAGGTATATTTGGGAGGTAGCAGCGAATGACCATCTTAACAGTTGATAATATCGTTTCCGGGTACGGCAGCATGGAGGTGCTCCATCACGTATCCCTGGAAGTAGAGAAGGGGCAGATCGTGACTCTCCTGGGGCCGAACGGGTCCGGCAAGACGACTCTGCTGCGCACCGTCTTCGGGGTCATCACCCCCCGGGAAGGGAAAGTCTACTACAAGGGGGAGGATGTCAGTGAGGTGCACGCAGAGCAGATGCCCCGCTTAGGGATGGCCTATGTGCCCCAGGAAGAGAACGTGTTTCCCAACCTCACCATCCAGGAAAACCTGGAGATGGGTGCCTTTATCCGTACGGACAACTGGCAGCCCCGCATCGAGGAAGTCTTCGAGCTCTTTCCTGACATTGCCGGCCGCCGCAAGAGCCGCGCCGGTGAGCTCTCCGGGGGCATGCGGCAGATGCTGGCCATCGGCCGGGCCTTGATGCTGAATCCGGAGCTTCTGCTCCTGGACGAGCCCTCCACGGGTTTGGCCCCGGTGCTTGTGGATGCGATCTTCGAGAGGATCAGCGAGCTGAACAAGCAGGGTGTGACCGTCCTCCTGGTGGAGCAGAACGCCCAGGCACTGAAATGCGCCGAGAAGGCTTATATCCTGGAAGGCGGCGAGAAGAAAGCCGAGGGAAGCGCCAAGGACCTGATGGCCGACGAAGAGATCGGCAAACTGTACTTAGGGAGGTAGCATGGAGCTTATCGTATATGGAATCATACTTGGCAGCATCATTGCCATGGGCAGCGTCGGCCTGACCCTGATTTGGGGAATCACCGATCTGTTTAACTGTGCACACGGTGACCAGATGACCGTCGGCGCCTATATCGCCCTGCTGTTCGCCGTGATGTTCTCAAGGATAGGAATTTTTCAGGGCAATTTCGGGCCCTTCTCCTTCTCCTGGGGCGTGTTGATATCGTTTATCCCGGCCATCGCCTTTTCGGTTGGCCTGGCGGTACTCATCGACCGCTGGGTGTACCGGCCCCTCCGTGTCTCCGGGGCCCACTCCATGGCCGGCTTCATCGCCTCCATCGGCGTGGCCTGGGGCCTGCGCGGCCTCATCTACATTATCTGGGGAGCGGATTTTATTTTCTACTCCCAGGGACTGCGCAACGCACTGTTCCTACCCATGGGGATCAAGCTGCGGACCGATGAGATCTTCATCGTCATCGTCGCCCTGGGATCAGTGGCGGCGGTGTATCTGTTTCTCAAGAATACCAAGACCGGCAAGGCCTTAAGGGCTCTGGCGGATAATCCCGGCCTGGCCCGGGTCTCGGGCATCAACACCGAGCGCATGATGGTGTGGGTCTGGGGCATCGCTGGCGCCCTGATAGCCGTGGCGGGCATCCTCTACGGTATCGAGACCCAGCTGCGGCCCGAGATGGGCTGGATCTTCCTCCTGCCCCTTTTCGCCGCGGTCATCCTGGGCGGTCAGGGGAGCATCACCGGCGCCCTGGCGGGCGGACTGGTGCTGGGAATCGCCCAGCAAGTGTCCACGGCTTTTCTGACCCCCACCTACAAGCCGGCCGTGGCTTTCATCATCATGATCCTGGTCCTGTTGTTCAGGCCCAAGGGAATTTTCGGAAGGAGGAAGGCGTAATGGGCATACTAAACTTTCTGATCGCTTTCGCCGTCATGGCCTCGATCTACGCTATCTTCAGCATGGGGCTGAATGTCCACTGGGGCTACACGGGTATGCTGAACTTCGGTGTAGCCGGTTTCTTCGCCCTGGGAGCCTACACAACTGCCCTGGTCACGTCGAAGATGCCCAGCGGCGCGCTGACCGCCTACATCAAGCAGGCCTTCGGGCTGAACGCTCCTTTCCTTGTTGGCGTACTCATGGCGGCTATCGTCTGCGGTATTGTGGCTGTCTTGATAGGGATGCTGACACTGCGGCTGAGCGAAGGGTACCTGGCGATTTCCACCATCGGCATCGCTGAGACCATTCGCCTGTTCTTCAACAACGAACCCTGGCTGGCCAACGGTCCCCAGGGCCTGATTGGCCTGCCCCAGCCGCTGCGCGGCCTGATATCACCGGCCTACTACAGCTATCTCTACCTGGTGATCGTCCTCATCTTCTTAGGGATCATCTATCTCGCCCTGGAGAAGGGCATCCGCTCTCCATGGGGCCGGGTCTTACGGGCCATCCGTGAGGACGAGGTGATGTCCGCCGCTGACGGCAAGAACGTCTTCGCCTTCAAGCTCCAGAGCCTGGCCCTGGGGGCCATGATCATGGGCATCGGCGGCGCGCTCTATACCCATTATTCGGCGGCTATCCAGCCCAGCGTGTTCGAGCCGTTGTTCGGGACGTTCATCATCTGGGCCATGCTCATGCTGGGCGGCACGGGCAACAACAAGGGCGCCATTTTAGGGGCCTTCGTGGTCTGGGCTCTCTGGTCCTGGAGCACCTTCCTGATCATCAAAGTGGTACCGCCGTTTTTCCAAACCCGGGCACCCTTCATCCGCTACGTGCTGATCGGCTTCCTCTTGGTGTTCATCATGGTCAAACGGCCCAAGGGCATCATCGGCGAGGAGCGCCAGGTGTCAAAGTTCTAAACACAGACGCAGAAGCAGCCTGACTGCTTAGGAATATCGCCGGCCGTCTCCCCCGCCCGCAGGGGGGGGGCGGCCGGTTTTTTTCCACAATCCCCGGCCGGAGCCATGATGCTGCCCGGGCAGACAGAAAAAAGCCGGCCGCCCCTGTAAAGGGCGGCCGGCCTGAATTAACTGCAGCTTTTGTACGCTGGTTTGATTGCTCCCTTAAGGAGTTTCCAGGCGCACGGTTTCGATGTAGGGCTCGTCGGCGACGTACTTCCAGATCTCGATGGGAGTCACGACATCGCCGTTCTTGTCGAAGTCCACCGAACCGGCGGCGCCTTCGTAGTTAATGGCCTTGCCGGCTTCGAGGAGCTCGATAGCCTTTTTGATGCCGTCCACGCCGGCTACGATCACCTCACCCGGAGGATTGGAGACTTCCCGCAACATGTCGCGGACATTGATCGGAGTAATATCCTTATCTGCCGCAACACAGGCAGCGGCGGCCAGGCCCGCGACCATGATGCCGTCGTAGAAGTTGGACATAAAAGGAAGGGGAGGCAGCTCGCCGAACTCGGCCTTGTAGTCCGCCTCGAAATTGCTCAGGGAGTCGCCGGCAACGGAACCGGGGGCGGTGCCCAGGAAGCCCGCCAGGTTTTCCGAGCCCAGGGCCTCGGGCATTTGGACGGACTTGGTGCCATCACAGAAAAACAGGTCGGTGTCGGAGGCGTAGCCGGACTCGAAGAACTCTTTCAGATAAACGGTCGCCTGGCCGGGATAGGCCAGGGCCAGCATGGCATCCGGCTTCTTGTTCATAACCTGCTTGAGCTCGGACACGTAGGTGGGCGCCGGCTTCTCGTCGTGGGGCACGTCGGCGACCATTGTACCACCGGAGGCTTCGAAGGATTTCTGGAACTCGTCTTTCAGGCCCTGTCCGTAGGGGTTGTTGACCCAGAATACGGCGGCTCTGCGATAGCCGGCGTCGTAGGCCATCTTACCCAGTACGACACCCTGGAGGGCGTCTGAAGGACAGGTGCGGAACAGAAAGTCCTTGCCTTCATCGGAGGGCAGAAAGCTGAGCAAAGGTGAGGTAGAAGCATTGGATATCTGCGGTACCTGTTTGGGAATGGAGACTGATTCCGCGATGGGGAGCGACACACCACTGGAAGCCGCGCCAATGAGGGCCACTACGTTTTCCAGCTCCACCAGTGTTCGGGCCGCTTCCACGCCGGGAATGGCGGATGTTTCGGTGTCACCATACTTGATTTCTATGGGGAAACCGGCCTCACCGAACTGTTTAACAATCAGGTCACCAGCTTTTCTGAAACCGCCGCCGAATTCGGACAGTGCGCCGGTCAGGGGGACCAGACCGCCGATTTTCACCGGTCCTCTAGCTTCTTCTTTTTTAGCACATCCAAAAAAAAGAAACGATAAAGACCCAATCAGGCAAACGACCATTACAAGCGATAAGATCTTTTTTCCTTTTAACATTCACTTCCTCCTTTTTTTAGGTAATGATATCTTTATATGGCAAAGCCGCCATTGTCAAGAAAAAATATGCGCCGGATGGCTAAAAATGGCATAAATATCAGGATCAAGCGAATTCATTCAACTCGCCGGTGCACTTTCGCCGTTCTTCAGGTCCCCATTGTCGAGGCTTTCATTGTAGTAGTATTCCATGCCGTCCACCAGGGCCTGCCATGAGGCCTCAACGATATTCTCCGACACACCCACGGTTTCCCAGCTTTTTTGGCCGTCCGAGGAGGTGATGAATACCCGCACCCGTGCGGCCGCCGCTTCCTCGGGGTTGAGCACCCGCACCGCATAGTCGATCAGCTTGATGCGCCGCAAAAAGGGATGGCCGGGGAGCAGGGCATCCCTTAAGCAGCGGTCCAGGGTTTCTACCGGGCCGAAGCCGGCGGCTGCGCCCATCAGCGACTTGCCCTCCGCGGTTTTCAAGAATATACGTCCCACTGTCTTGGCGTGGGAGTCGCCGCTCTTGAAGGATTCAAGGTGGTAGTTCTGCAACTCGGGTAAAGGGACGTAGCGTCCCAGGTGGCGGCGGATGATCAGGTCGAAGGAGGCCTCGGCGGCCTCATACTCATAGCCCTCCTCCTCCAGGTGCTTGAGCTCGGCCGTGAGGGAACGGACCTCCGTGGAATCCTTGGTGAAATCGCCGTACTTGCGCAGCTTCTTAACCACCGTGGATTTTCCGGCCAGCTCGGAGAGCAGCAGCTTGCGTTCGTTGCCTACCATGGAGCCGGGGATGTGCTCGATCAGCCGGGGGGCTTTGGCAATCACGTCCGCGTGCTGCCCCGCTTTGTGGCTGAAGGCGGCCTCGCCCACATAGGGCTGGCGCTTGTCGGGGATGATATTGGCTTTTTCCGCAACGAAGCGGGACAATGAGGTGAGATGCTGCAGCGAGGAACAGACCATGCCCTCCGCCTTGGTCTTCAGGCAGAGGTTGGGGATCAGGACGCAGAGATTGGCGTTGCCGCAGCGCTCTCCCCAGCCATTGACCGTTCCCTGGACATGAACGGCTCCGGTCTCCACCGCCGCCAGGCTTGAGGCCACCGCCGTACCCGTGTCGTTGTGGAAGTGAACACCCAGGGGTTTCAGCTCTCCCTGGGGAAGCGCCGCGATGATGCTCCGGACTTCCGAGGGTAAAGTACCCCCATTGGTGTCGCAGAGCACCAGGGCATCGGCGCCCGCCTCGCTGCCGGCGTGCAGGACCTCCAGGGCATAGGCCGGGTCGTCCTTGTAACCGTCAAAGAAGTGTTCCAGATCGAAGATGACCTCCTTACCCGCCTGTTTGAGGTAGAGGATGGAGTCACGGATCATGTGGATGTTCTCTTCCAGGCTGGTATTCAGGACATGGCGCACGTGCTCTGTCCAGGCTTTGCCCACCACGGTGACCGCCTCGGTCTCCGCGTCCAGAAGGGCGCGGATGTTGAGGTCCTCATCGACCGGCACATCCGGTTTCCGGGTGGATCCGAAAGAAGCGATCTTGGCATGCTTCAGGTTTTCCTGCCTGATGCGCCGGAAGAAGTCGGCCTCCTTGCGGTTGGAGAGGGGAAAGCCCCCCTCGATGTAGTCGATGCCCAGCTCATCCAGTGCCAGGGCGATCTGGATTTTGTCTTCCAGGGTGTAGTTGATGCCCGTGCCCTGCATGCCGTCGCGTAAGGTGGTGTCATAGATGATCACCCGGTTCATACAGATTTCTCCTTGAGGTAATTCATCCAGCCGCCCCTCGAGACGATGGCCTGCATGAAGGGAGGGAAGGGTGAGATGGTCAGTTCCGCACCCGTGGAAGTAAGGATAATCCCCTGCTCGAGGTCTATCTTTAAGTTCTCCCCCTCGCGGATTTTCTGCGCCGCCTCGGGGCTTTCCACGATGGGCAGCCCGATGTTGATGGCATTGCGGAAAAAGATGCGGGCAAAGGAGGCGGCCACCACGCAGGAGATGCCGGCGGCCTTGATGGCCAGGGGAGCGTGTTCCCGGGAGGAGCCGCAACCGAAATTTCTTCCGGCTACGATGACGGCGCCGGCCTCGATGGCGGCGCTGAAACCCGGCCGGACGTCCTCCATGCAGTAGCGGGCCAGTTCCTGAGGATCGGAGGTGTTCAGGTAGCGGGCCGGGATGATCTCGTCCGTATTGATATCGTTGCCGAAGGTGTAGGCTTTTCCCTCCAGGATCATTGCTTGTCCTCCTCTGTGCGGCCCGTGGGAGCGGGCGCCAAGTTTTCAGGGCTGGTGATAAATCCCGTCACCGCACTGGCTGCGGCCGTGGCCGGGGAAGCCAAATAGACCTCGCTTTCCCGGTGGCCCATCCGGCCCACGAAGTTGCGGTTGGTGGTGGAAACGCAGCGTTCCCCGGCGGCGAGAATTCCCATGTGCCCGCCCAGGCAGGGACCGCAGGTCGGCGGGGAGATCACGGCTCCGGCTTCCAGGAAAATCTCGAAAAGCCCCTCATCCAAGGCCTGCCGGTAGATCCGGGGCGTGGCCGGGATGATAAGGCAGCGGACGCCCCGGGCGACTTTATGGCCGGCAAGCAGCGCTGAGGCGGCCCGCAGGTCCTCAATGCGGCCGTTGGTACAGCTGCCGATCACCACCTGGTCGACGGCAATATCGCCGCAGGCCGCGGCTTCCTTGATGTTTTCCGGCAGGTGGGGCAGAGCGACCAGGGGCCGGAGAGCGGAGGCATCAATGGTAACCTCACGCTCGTATACCGCGTCCGGGTCGGGGCAGTTGACGGCGACGCTCGCCACCCCGCTGCGCTCGCGGCAGTAGGCCGTGGCCCTCTCATCTGCGGCGAAGATCCCGTTCTTGGCGCCGGCTTCGATAGCCATGTTGGCCATGGTCAGGCGGCCCTCTACGCTTAGCTTTTCAATGACCGGGCCGCTGAACTCCAGCGCCCGGTAGGCGGCGCCGGACACGGAAATCTCGGCGATCAGGGCCAGAATCAGGTCCTTGCCGCTCACGTAAGGGTTGAGGCGGCCACGGTACACGACCTTGATGCTGGTTGGCACTTTGAGCCAGGCCTTGCCGGTCAACAAAAAGCCGGCAATATCGGTGGAACCCACACCGGTGGCGAAGGCCCCAAGGGCGCCGTAGGTACAGGTGTGGGAGTCCGCGCCGATGATCACCATATCGGGCAATATGGCGCCGATTTCCGGCAGCAGGGCATGCTCCACACCCACTTCTCCCTGCTCGAAGAAATGGATTCCCGGGTGCTCCCCGGCAAAATTCCGCAAGATCTTTACCTGCTCCGCGGACTGGATGTCCTTGTTGGGGGTGAAATGGTCGGGAACCAGGTAGACCCGCTCAGGGTATCTGACCTGAGAGCCCCCGGCGGTGCGGAACTCGTGGATGGCCAGGGGCGCGGTGATGTCGTTGGCCAAACCAAGATCGGGCTCGATCTCGATAAACTCTCCGGGCTGCAAAAACTCGCGGCCGGCCTTGGCGGCCAGTATTTTTTCCGTCAGTGTCATACCCATGCAATGTTCCTCAACCGCCGTTGGACTGAAGCGCCTGATAGCGGTTCATGGCATTGACGTAGGCCCGGGCGCTGGCCTCGAGGATGTCGGTGGAGGCCGCCCTGCCGATCACCGTGCGCCCTTCCACCTCCAGGGTCACCGAGACTTCCCCCATGGCTTTCCGGCCCGGGGTTACGGCCTGGACCAGGTATTCCTTGAGGGAGGTTTTGATGCCGATGGCGCGGTCTATGGCATTGAAGACTGCATCCACCGGGCCGTCCCCGGTGGCCGCTTCTTCGCAGATTTCATCGCCGGTTTTAACGCGTACCGTGGCGGTGGGCACAGATACATTGCCGGACTGAAAATTGAAGTAGTCCAGGATATAGGTCTGGGCCAGGGTTTTAAGCTCCTCGCTGACAATAATATAGAGATCGTCATCGTAAACCTCTTTCTTGCGGTCCGCCACGTCCAGGAAGCGGGCGTAGGCTTTTTCCACATCTTTCTGGTTGAGGACGAAGCCCAGCTCGTCCAGGCGTCTTTTGAAGCCGTGCAGCCCGGAATGCCGTCCCAGGACCAGGGTGCTGGAGTCCCGGCCCACGGATTCCGGCTTCATGATCTCGTAGGTGGCCTTGTGCTTGATTACCCCGTCCTGATGGATGCCCGATTCGTGGGCAAAGGCGTTTTCCCCCACCACCGGCTTGTTGCGGGGAATGGGGAAGCCGATGATGTTGGACACCAGCCGGGAGGTATTGTAAATCTGCCGGGTGTTGATCCCCGTTTCGAAGGGCAGGGTGTTCCGGCGCACCTCCAGGGCCATGATCAGCTCCTCCAGGGAGGCGTTCCCGGCCCGCTCGCCGATGCCGTTGACCGTGACCTCCACCTGGCGGGCGCCGGCCTGGACGGCCGACAGGGTGTTGGCCACCGCCAGGCCGAGATCATTGTGGCAGTGCACGGAAATCACCGCCTTGTCGATATTGGGAACCTTCTCCCGTACGGCCGTGACGAAGGCGCTCATCTCCTCGGGTACGGAGTAGCCCACGGTGTCGGGAATATTGACAATCGTGGCGCCCGCGTCAATGACCCGCTCGAAGATCCTGCAGAGGAAATCGATATCACTGCGGGTAGCGTCCTCGGGAGAGAACTCCACTTCAGCTACCAGGTTGCGGGCAAATTTGACCGCAGATGCGGCCATTTCGATCACCTCTTCCGGTTCTTTTTTCAGCTTGTGCTTCATGTGGATGGGCGAGGTGGCGATGAAGGTGTGAATGCGGTTTCGCTCCGCATCCTTCACAGATTCGTAGGCCCTCTCCAGGTCCTTGGGCAGGGAGCGAGCCAGGGCCGTGATAACCGGGCCCTTGATTTTCCGGGAGATCAGCTGGCAGGCCGCGAACTGCTTGGGGGAGGAAATGGGAAAACCGGCCTCGATGGCGTCGACCCCCAGACGAGCAAGCTGCACACCCACCTCGTATTTCTGCTCGATGCTCATGGCCGCACCGGGGGATTGCTCCCCGTCTCTCAATGTCGTGTCGAAGATATATACTCTCTCCATCGTTTTCCTCCCTAGTCTTTTTTGCCGCGCGGAACGGAGATCAGCCCGCTGCGCGCGACTTCCTTGATGTCGTATGGCGACAGGATTTTCAAAAAATCGTCGATTTTACCGGGAGCCCCGGTAACCTCCAGGACCATTGTATTGACGCCCACGTCCATGATCTTGGCGCGGAATACGTCCGCCACCTGAAAGATTTCTCCCCGCTGGCGGGTAGTGGCTGCGACCTTGATCAGGGCCAGCTCGCGGTGAAGCGAGGGCAGACCGCTGAGATCGGTCAGCTCGATAACGTCGATCAGCTTCTCCAGCTGTTTTTTGATCTGGATAATGATGTTGTCATCCCCGCCGCATACCAGGGTGATGCGCGTGATCGACGGGTCGGTGGTGATGCCCGCGGTGATGCTTTCCAGGTTGTAGCCCCGTCCCGAGAAAAGCCCGGCAATCCGTGAAAGCACGCCCTGGTGGTTTTCCACCAGCAGTGAGATTACATGGGTCATGACAGGCCTCATTGAGCGAAGATCATCTGGTCGATACCCGCACCCGGGGGTACCATGGGATAGACATTGGCTTCCGGCTCGATGATGAAGTCGATCAGTACCGGACGCTTTTTAGAGGCGGCCGCTTCCTGGAGGGCCGGTCCGATTTCCTCCTGGCGGCAGACCCTCAGGCCGACGGCGCCGTAGGCCTCGGCGAGCTTGACGAAATCCGGTACATAGGGCGGACAGTTTTCGCCGGGACTACCGCAGTCCTTGGGACAGCCCTCGCCCTTTCCCAGGCAGGTGGAGGAGTAGCGCTCGCCGCAGAAGAGCTCCTGCCACTGACGCACCATACCCAGGTAGCCGTTGTTGAGGATAGCGACGATCACGGGCAGCTCCTTGTACACGGCGGTGGCCAGCTCCTGGATATTCATCTGGATTGAGCCGTCACCGGCAATATCGATGACCCGGCGTCCGGGATTCCCCAGCTGAGCTCCCAGGGCGGCGGGGAAGCCGTAGCCCATGGTGCCCAGCCCGCCGGAGGTCAGGAGCGAACGGGCATTGCGGAAGCGGTAGAAGAGGGCGGTCCACATCTGGTTCTGGCCCACCTCGGTAGCGACGATCGCGTCGGGAAAGGCATCGCTGAGTGCCCGGATCACCTGGTCCGGAGAGAGGTACTCGCTGTCCGGAAACTCCGAAACCATCTCCAGGGGGTGCTCCTGCAGCCAGCCGTCGATGCGGGACAGCCAGTCCTTGATGTCCGGGGCTTTGACCAGGGGCAGAAGCTTTTCCAGCACCTGGCGGGCGTCCCCGACAATGGGTATCTCCACGGGTACGTTCCTGGAAATGGAAATGGGATCAATATCGATGTGGACGATCCTGGCCTCAGGGGCGAACCTGTTGAGGACTCCCGTAGCGCGGTCGTCGAAGCGGTTGCCCACCGCGAAGAGCAGGTCCGAATATGTGACCGCCATGTTGGCGGCGTAGGTGCCGTGCATGCCGAGCATGCCCAGGAAGCGGGGATGGTCCGTCGGAAAGGCGCCGATTCCCATCAGGGAAGTAACCACGGGCACATCGGTCGCTTCAACCAGGTCGCGGAACACCGGCGAGGCGCCGGAGATGTGCAGTCCGCCGCCGATGTAGAACAGGGGACGGCGGGCTTGCTGCAGCGCGGAAGCGGCCCTGGCAATCTGTTTATCTTTGTTTTCCGCGCCGTTGTTTTTCAATCCCCTGATGTTGACCGTATCCGGGTAGTCCGCCGGGCCGGACTCCATGAGCACGTCCTTGGGCAAATCGACCAGCACGGGACCGGGCCGGCCGCTGGCGGCCAGGATAAAGGCCGATTTGATCACCCGGCCCAGCTCCTCCCTGCTGGTGACCAGGTAGTTGTGCTTGGTCACCGGGCGGGAGATGCCCACCGTGTCCGCTTCCTGGAAAGCGTCGTTGCCGATCATCGAGCGGGGTACCTGGCCGGTGAAGCAGACCAGAGGCACGGAATCGAAGTTGGCGGTCGCCAGCCCGGTGATGGTGTTGGTAGCGCCCGGGCCGCTGGTCACGAGAATCACCCCGGTTTTCCCGGTGGAGCGGGCATAGCCGTCCGCGGCGTGCACCGCACCCTGCTCGTGACGGGTGACCACCACCTCGATCTCCTGTTCCGAGAAGAGGACGTCGAACAGGGGGATGACGGAGCCTCCCGGATAACCGAAGAGGAGGTCTATGCCTTCTTCCTTAAGAGCCTTAACGAAGAGCTCGGAACCCGTGATCTTCATGCTTTACTCCTTGTGACGTTTTTACCCTGCAGAGTCCGCAGCGCGCCCCCGGCGGCGGGGCCTACGCTGCCGGCATAGCTTTCCAGAACCAGGCTGTCACAGGCGGTTTTCCTCTCTGTGGTGCCCGCGCGGCGTTTCTCGATTTCCTCATCGCTGACCAGGAGGTCCAGTTTCTTGCCCGGAATATCGATGCGGATGCGGTCGCCTTCGCGGACCAGGGCGATGAGCCCGCCGGCAGCCGCCTCAGGAGTGATATGCCCGATGGCCGCGCCCCGGGTGGCCCCGGAAAAACGGCCGTCGGTGATAAGCGCCACTTCCCGGTCCAGGCCGATGCCGGCGATGGCGGAGGTGGGCGAAAGCATCTCCCGCATGCCCGGTCCGCCCCGGGGTCCCTCGTAACGAATTACCACCACGTCGCCGGACTTGATGCCACCTGCGAGAATGGCCTGTTGGGCCGTCTCCTCGGAATCGAAGACCCGGGCCGGTCCTTCGTGCTGCAGCATGGCGGGGTCTACCGCCGCTTTCTTGACGATACTGCCGCCGGAGGCCAGGTTGCCTTTCAAAACCGACAGGCCCCCGTCTGGATGATAGGGGGCCTCAAGGGTGGCGATGTAGGTGCCGTCAGGTTCGGGGGCGTTTCGAAAGCAGGCGCTCAAGGGTTCACCCGCAACGGTTAGGGCGTCTCCCTCAATGAGTTTCTTTGTATGCAAAGCCCTGCACACGCTCATCACACCCCCGGCGGCATGCAGGTCCTCAATATAATGAGGCCCAGAGGGCGCCAGGCTGCAGAGGTGGGGGACCCGGCTGCTGATGCGGTCGAAATCATCCAGGGTGAGCTCAATTCCGGCGGCGGCCGCCATGGCCGGAAGATGCAGCGCGGTATTGGTGGAGCCCCCCAGGGCCATATCCACGGCCACGGCGTTGAGGAAGGCCCGGCGGGTCAAAATCTGCCTGGCGGTCAAGCCGGCAGTCACCGCGGCAACGGCCGCGCGTCCCGCCCGGCGGGCCAGAGCCAGACGGGCCGAGCTGACCGCGGGGATGGTTCCATTGCCGGGCAGCGCAATACCCAGGGCCTCGGACAGGCAGTTCATGGAGTTGGCCGTAAACAGGCCGGAGCAGGAGCCGATGCTCGGGCAGGCCCGGCATTCCAACTCAGTTAATTCCTGCGCCGTCATGTGTCCCGCTGAGACCCGACCGACCGCCTCGAAAACGGCTTCCAGCCCGACCTTGCGGCCGTGAAAGTCACCGGCGAGCATGGGTCCTCCGGAGATGACCACCGCCGGTATATCGAGGCGCCCGGCGGCCATGATCATGCCGGGCACAATCTTGTCGCAGTTGGTCACCAGGACCAGGCCGTCCAGGGCGTGCGCCCGGGCCACGGTCTCAACCGAGTCGGCGATCAGGTCGCGGCTGGGAAGCGAATAACGCATCCCGGCATGCCCCATGGCCAGCCCGTCGCAGACGCCGATGGTCCCGAACTCCGCCGCCACTCCGCCGGCGGACCAGATACCCTCTTTGACCCGCTCGGCGATCTGACGCAGATGCAGGTGGCCGGGTATGAGCTCGGAATAAGAATTCGCCACACCGATGAGGGGTTTGTCCATGCCGGCCTTGTCCCAGCCCAGGGCGTAGAGCAGGCTCCGGTGGGGTGCCCGCTCTGGACCTTGTTTCATTACCGCACTGTCCAATTTTTTTTGTTTCACTGATTCTGCTCCTAAAAAAAAACCGTCCCCCCGACGGGGGGACGGCTGGTTTCAACCTTTTTCCGGTTGCAGCTAATCTCCTCCCGCCGTGGGTCGTGCCACAGCAATGCTAAGGATGATAATGATGAGTCCGAGAATCACGAGGAGTGCGCTGCTGATACCGAGTGTCCTTGGCATGGCTATGATGTACAGTATCTGAGTTGATTTGTCAATAACCTTGGGGAAAAAATATGCATCGGATTTGAAAAATTACCGGTGTTTATTCTGTACGCGGGCTGCGGGGACGTGTTATTCTGAACCACAGCAAGGCGAATAAGGAATGAGGCCATGAAGCGGTATCGAGTATACACCAGTGCTCTGCTCCTGCTCCTGTTGGCGGCTGCCGCGGCGCCGGCCCTGCCTGGCTGGCTGCTGGGTTCCAGGTTGTCGCCTCTGGGGCCCTGGCAGTCCGCATTCTCCACAGAAGCAGAGGCGGACCCCGGCAGGCTGGATTGGCTTCCCACCGCGGTCCCGGGATCCGTGGAAGCCGCCAAGGGTGCCGCTGTCGGCTACGCCTGGCTGAGAGCGTCACTGCCCCCGGGGGATGAAGAGCGGGCTTTGCTGCTGGGACCCCTGGGTCACTCCCTGAGGGTCTATGTGAATGGCCTGCTGATCGGGGCCGACGGTACTGCCGGGGAAGCTTTCACCTCCCGACTGGGACTTTGCCGCACCTTTCCCTTGCCGGCTTCAGGAGCTGCCGGAGGGGAGGTTTTGATCCGTCTCTATCACAGGCGTTTTTCCTGGATCGAAGCGGGTGTGTGGCTCGTGCCGCTGGAAAAGGCTCAGCTTCAGTCCCTGATCCTGAACGTGATCTTTCTGCTCTCCCGGACGGTGCTGATCCTCCCGTTGCTGTTTTTCTTTCTGCGCGGCCTCTATGCCTACGCCCTGGAAGGCTCTGCCGCCCTGCTCTATCAGGCGCTGCTGGCCCTGCTGGCGCTGCTGAATAGCCTGTGTGCGCTCATCCTGCCCCTGAGCTCGTCCCTGCCGACGGCACTGCGGATGATGCCGCTGTTGCAGCTTAGCGCCGGAGTACTGCTGGTTCTGTTCTGTCTGGCTTTGCTGCAGGTCCGGCGCACGGGCCCGATTTTGGCCGCTCTGGGCTTCTTCTTTCTGGCGGGCTGGGCGGGACTGTTCTGCGCCGATTTTGACACCTTGTTGACTGTCCACACCATCCAGGGTTTTGCTTTCCTGGCCCTCCTAACGGCGTCCCTGGTCATCGGGCTGGCCGGCATGAAGAAAAAAACCGAACAGGCTTTGCCATTGGCGATTTTCCTGCTGTTCCTGCTCGGCGCGCTGTCCTCTCAGCTTTTGCGTTCCTCACCGCGGCCCGTGCCCCTGCGCACCGATGCCCTGTTCGACATGCTGTTGGTTGTTTACCTGATCTACGTGAACCTGGCGGACCTCCACAAGCACTTCAGACTGAGCGACCGGACGACCCGGGAGCTGGTGGAAAGGGTGGAGGAGGACTGGGAGCTGATCATGCGGCTGAAAAGCGGCCAGGAGCGCTTGCAGAGGAGAAATCTGGACAGTATGCAGCTCTCCAGCCGGCTCATGGAGAGCTCGCAGAAACAGGCGCTGACCATGGGGCAAATCATGAAAGCGATTGAGGGAGCCACCGCCGCCGGCCGGGAGGTTGCGGAAAAGGAAAAGGAAATCCTCCGCCGTACCCAGGAGGTGGATGCCCGCATTATTGATTTCAACCTCCAGATCAGGAAGGCATTGGACGAGCTGGAGGAGCTCCAGGATAAATCCAGAACCATTACCCGGGCGGTGGAACAAATCATCGGCATCGCCGAGAAAACCAATATGCTGGCTTTGAATGCCTCCATCGAGGCCTCCAAGGCCGGCGAAGCGGGGAGGGGATTTTCAGCCCTGGCGGCTCAAACCCGCAAGCTGGCGGATGTTACCCGCACCGTCTCGGACCGGATCAACAGGCTCATGGAGGAATCAAACCAGGCTATCAGTAAGGATGTGGATACCGTTCAGACATTGGAGCGCGGCTTCAAGGATATCATGCGCCAGAGCGAAGACATGCGTACCATGATCGAGCAAAACGCTGTCGCCTTTGAGGATGTTTCCCAGGCGAACCTGGATATCAAAGATGGTGTGGCCGGTGTGGACCGGACAATACGGACGATCCTGGAGGTATCCCGGGACCTGCGGGAGATGACGGGACGCCTGGCCGACGCCTTCAGCTGGTTCGACGATCTCCTGCTTATGCGAACGGATGCGGAGCGGCAAAAGGCCTCCGGGACAGGCGCGGCCGTCCCGGGAATTCTCGAAGCGGACGAGTCGGACCGCGGCGGTCTCCGGGAATCCTCGACGGCAGCGGCTCCGCCGAAGGAGGACTATGCTGAGCTGGAGGAGCTCGATGAGCTGGAAGCCGCCGAGGAGCAACCCGGTGGTGCGGCTGTTTGAGGAAATTCAGGCGCCGCTTCCCACCATGCAGAACCATTCAGCTTCAGCAGCCAACTCGTTGTTTACATAGGCCCTGCCCTGCTGCTTCAAGCTGCGCTTGCTGATACGCAGATTTTTAACGAAGATTTTGACCTCTTCATCTGGTCGGACCTGGCGGCGAAACTTGGCCTTGTCCACGGAGGCGAGGAAGAAGAGGGAGTCCTCCGGAAGAATGCCGGTGCTTAAGACCCCGGCTCCCCCGCACTGCGCCATGGTCTCCACGAGAATGACCCCCGGCACAACCGGATACTCGGGAAAATGGCCTTCGAAAAAGAAGTCCGAATGAGTGAAACGCCTGGTGCCGATGATTTCCTCGGCATTAGCGCTGATGATCTTGTCGACAAAGAGAAAGGGCCGCCGGTGGGGCAATAATTTTTTTATATCTTCCATGATTGATTTCCTTTCCTGGTGGTTGTTTCTTGCCGCCGGAGCGGCGTTTATATAAGACCCAGTTTTTTTCCTTCCCTGGCTGAAATCTCCAGCACCTGCTCGAGCTCGGCGTCCGTGTGGATGGACATGTAGGAGGTCCGGATCAGAGAGCGGTCCGGAGGTACCGCGGGGCTGACCACCGGATTGGTATAAACACCGTTCTCGAACAAAGCCTTCCAGAACCTGAATGTTTTATCATTGTCGCCGATGATCAGTGGAATGACGGCGGTTTCGGCGACACCCACATTGAAGCCCAGGGACTTGAAACCCGTGATCATCCGGGCGGCGATCGCCTGCAGTCGCCGGGTATGCTCGGGCTCGTGTTCAATGATCTCAAGGGCCGCCATGACTGCGGCAATGTTGGCCGGGGGCATGCTGGCGCTGAAGATCAGGGGGCGGGCGAAATGCTTGATATAGTCGATGATCACGGCCTCCCCGGCCACGAAGCCCCCGATGGAGCCGAAGGATTTGGAAAAGGTGCCCATGATGAGATCGGCGAAGTCCCGGCCGCCGTAAAACTCTTCGCTGCCCCGACCGCTGTCGCCGATCACGCCCAGGGAGTGGGCTTCGTCGAGATAGAGCCTGGCATTGTAGCTGGCGGCGATCCGCTTGAGCTCGGGGAGCTTGACGATATCTCCCTCCATGCTGAATACACCGTCGGTGACGATAATCTTGGGAATTTCTTTGTCGATTTCGCTTAAGACCTTTTCCAGGTGCGCGGGATTGTTGTGACGGTAACGGTATAGGCAGATGCCCTTGTTGGTCATCCCCGAGGCCAGGAAGGTGGCGTCCATGATGGAAGCGTGGTTGTAGCGGTCACTGAGAATGACCTCCCCCCGGCCCACAAGGGCTGAAATGGCGCCCAGGTTGGTCTGATACCCGGTGGTAAAGCAGAGAGCCGCTTCTTTATTCACGAAGCGGGCCAGCCGTGTTTCCAACTCTTCATGCAGGGTCAGTGTGCCGTTGATGAAGCGGGAGCCTGAACAGCTGGTACCGTACTTTTCGATGGCCCGCTTGGAAGCCTCTTGAACACGGGGATCCCAGGAGAGCCCAAGATAGTTGTTCGAACCGATCATGATGAGCTCACGGCCATTCATGACAACCTTGGTGCCTCTGTTGTCCTCGATGGGGATGAAATAGGGGTAGAGACCGATTTTTCGTGCTTCAGCCGCTTCCTTGAAGCTGTAACATTTTGCGAATATGTCCAAACGAAACACTCCTTAACTGCAGCGTATTTGCATGAGTGATCATTATTACACCCACTCCCTGGCCGTGTAAAGAGTCTGTGTACAATCCTGGGAAATGAAGTTAAAAAAAAGGAGCAGGGAGGATTCAGAGGCCCTGGAAAGAGAGCCAGGAAACCAGGAACGCGGCGGGATCTATTACGCCGCTGAAGATCAGCAGAGCCAGAACCAGGGAGAGAAGGCTGAAGCTGAGCAGAAGAAGGCGCCGGCGGCTCCGGTCCCTTAAGAATCCGCGCAGCCAGGCCAGTTGCAGGAGCAAGAAGAGAACTGAAAAAGTCAGACCAAAAGCAAGGCTGACCTGCCAGGGAGCGCTGTTCCGCCACGCTTCCAGACGGCTCGCCAGGACGAACAGCGCGATGTTGAGTCGCTGGAGACGTCCCAGCAGAACCAGCAGCCCGATGGCGATCAGGAAAAGCCCGCTGGCGATGCGTATTTTATTCAGGTGGGGTTTGAGCCTTTCCGCCTGCCGCAGGAATAGCGAAAAAAACAGGCCCGCCAGCAGAAAGGGCACGCCCAGGCCCGCCGAGTATACAGCCAATAGCAGGGAACCCTGCAGGATGCGTCCGCTGGTACCGGCTAAAAATAAGATGGAAGCCAAAATGGGCCCCACGCAGGGGGTCCATCCCGCACCGAAAGCCATGCCCAGCAGCAGGGATCCGGCCGCACCTGCAGGGGCGCGGTGCAGGTGGAAGCGTTTCTCCATGTTCAAGAGCTTCCAGAAATCGAAAGTGAAGTTGAGTCCCAGAACGATGATCAGGGAACCGGCGGCAATATCGATGATGCGGGATGCGCCGCTGATAAAACCCGCGGTGCCCGAGAAGAGAATTCCCAGGCCGACGAATATCAGGGTGAAGCCGAGGATAAAGAAAAGCGTGCGGGTAAAGACCCGCAAACGGGAGGCTCCCTGGGTTTTCAGGTCCTGGAAAGAGACCCCACCCACCAGTGAAAGGTAGGAGGGTATCAGCGGCAGGACGCAGGGGGAGAGAAAGGATAGCAGCCCCGCCAAAAAGGCGACCAGTATGCCGAGCTGGGTAGTCATTC
>Ga0272441_10004032_pt1 | contig 27181 bp, 30 predicted proteins | sample SSMProp6N_FD_193582 | JGI IMG/M metagenome (GOLD analysis project Ga0272441, IMG submission 193582) | Marine sediment archaeal communities from Little Sippewissett salt marsh, Falmouth, MA, United States - SSM-Prop-6N | ecosystem: Environmental > Aquatic > Marine > Wetlands > Sediment ... | reverse complement strand
AACGGCCCTCGACAAAGAACCCCTGCGCGGGGTCCTTTCCGAAGAGCATTCCGTCGATGCGCCGCAGGTACTCGTCCCGCCGGACCACTCCACCTTCGATCTGCGATGTGGCCAGCCGCTGCTCGGCGGCGAGCACCCGGTTCCCCGGATCCGGGTGGGTGGACTGCCACTCGGGGATGGCGCCGCCGGAACCGTCACGCTGCCGCTCCAGGATCTCGAACATGTCCACGGCGCCCTGCGGATCATAGCCCAGCCGGCTCATGTACCGGAATCCCAGCTCGTCGGACTGGCTCTCGTCGTCCCGACCGAACTTGAGAAACAGGATTCCGAGCCCGCCGCCCAGGGCATCTCCGAATGGACGCAGTTCCGGGACCAGGACCACCCCGGCGACCAGTCCGATCTGCATCAGCTGAGCGCGACTGATCTGCTCCACGCTGTGGCGCGCCGTGATGTGCCCGATCTCGTGTCCGAGGACCGAGGCCATCTCGGCCTCGCTGTTGAAGTGGGCCATGATCCCGCGTGCCAGGTATACGGGCCCGCCGGGAAGCGCGAAGGCGTTGATGACCGGATCGTCCACCACCTTGAAGCTCCACGGCAGCTCGGGGCGCTCGGAGACGGCCGCCATGGCCTGCCCCACCGAGTCCACGTAGGCCTGCAGCGCCGGATTGTCGTACAGTCCCATGCCCGCGTCGACCTGCAGCATGGCCTGTTGACCCATCTCGATTTCCTGCCCCTCGCTCACCAGCGAGAACATCCGACCACCTGTGGCGGGGTTCACGGCGCACGCGCTCAGCACGAGCATGATGATCGCGCCCCTGGTGCGTGTGAGGCGGAGACGGGAATTGTGCTTCTTCATGCTCGATCCGTGCATCGGTTTCTGGATGTTCGGTGAAGCGAGGACATGGGCGTCGCTGTTGAACAAGATATGTATTTGTGGCGCGCGCACCACACTTCCGCCGAAACCGGCGTATGGCGGAACCGACGACCGGCGTGAAATACTGCATCGGATGGAACACCTGTTTTCGTAGCTCAGCTGGGAGACAAGTCTGATGAGTCCGTTCGCACCGGACGACGACAGCCGCATGCGCTTCGCGAGCCGGTGGATTCGCCTCGGCGATCCCGAGCCGGCCGCGCTGACGGACGCGCGCCTGCAGCTCCACTGGGCCGTGCAGCTCCTGGCCGCGTTCGGTGAGTCGTTCGTCCCTCACCGGCCCGACGAGAGTCATTCGGCGATCTTGTGGAGCCCCGAGCGCCGGGCGTTCCTGTCGGGCGAGACCGTGGACGGGTCTTCGATCCGTCTCGGACTGCAACCCGGCGGATTCTCCTACCGGCTGTTCGGCCCGGGGGCGGCCCAGTCCGAGCCCTTCGAGCTGGAGGGCCGGACGCTCGCCGAGGCGGCCACGTGGCTGGAGACCCAGCTCGCATCGCGCCTCGGCCCGGAGGCGCAGGTCTTCACAAGACCGACGCCGGAGATCCAGGGTCACAGGGTCGGCCGCGGCGCGGCGTTCGATGCCGCCCTGCCCGACCTCGCGGAGCTCGAACGGTGGTTCCACGACGCGTCGCTGCTGCTCGAAGCCGTCTCGGTCGCCGAGGAAGGCGCGTCTGCCGTCCGCTGCTGGCCCCATCACTTCGACATCGCGGTGCTCATCGACCTGGACCACGAGGCGATTCCGCCCGTCGGACCCGACGAGACCCGGTCCATCGGGGTGGGAATGACGCCGGGTGACGATTCCTATGCGGAACCGTACTTCTACGTGAGCCCGTGGCCGTACCCGGAACCGGACGAGCTGCCGAAGCTGCCGCCTCCGGCCGGGTGGCACACTACGGAGTGGGTGGGCGCCGTGATGACCGCCGAGGACCTGATCGCGGCGGGCGACGAGGGAGCGCAGGCCGGTCGCGCCGCCAGCTTCGCGCGGGCGGCTATCGCCGGCAGCCGGGCGCTGCTGCGTCGCTGACCGTCCGAAAGTTGACACGAACCCGGTCGCCCGTTAGCTAGGAGACCATGAACGGAAGACAGACCCACCACGGCCATCATGCGATCCACGCCATGCGTGGAACCGGAGGCGTGTGCCCGTGAGGTGAGTCGTACCTGATCCTGAATCACGAAGGCGCCCGCTTCCCGAGCGGGCGCCTTTTTTTGTGCGAGTCTTGCGAGCCGGCCACGATCCGGAGGAATACATGATGGTGAAGCGAAATGGAAACACCCTGAGAATAGCCGTGCAGAGCAACGGGCGGCTGACGTCCTACAGTCTCGATCTGCTGCGCGGCATCGGCCTCGAGTTCGAGGACCACGAGCGAAGACTGTTCGCTCGGTGCCGCAATTTCGACGTCGAACTGCTGTTCCTGCGGGACGATGACGTACCCGAGTACGTGGCCGACGGAGTCGCCGACCTGGGGATCGTCGGGCTGAACGTGATTCGCGAACAGGAGGCGGACGTCGAGAACCTGGTTCCGCTCGGATTCGGATTCTGCACGCTGACTCTCGCGGTACCGAACGTGTCGCCTGCCTCGAAGCCGCTCGACCTTGCCGGCCTTCGAATCGCCACGACGCACCCCCGGTCCCTGTCCCGGTTCCTGGTAGCGGAAGAGATCGGTGCGGAGATCATCGAACTGCACGGTGGCGCGGAGATCGCGCCAGCGCTCGATGTGGCCGACGCGATCTGCGACCTCGTCTCCACGGGCACGACGCTGCGCATGCACGATCTGCGTCGGATCGGTGACGTGTGGGATTCGCAGGCGTGGCTGATCGCCAATCGTGACCTCGAGGCCGACCCGGATCGAGCGGCCCTGGTGAAGCGGTTGCGCGTTCGGCTCGACGGCCTGCTGACCGCCCGGCGCCTCAAGTACGTCACTCTGAACGCTCCAGCCGAAGCCCTGCCGCGAATCCGGGAAATCCTGCCCGGAATGCGGAGCCCCACAGTCATTCCGCTCGCGGACACGGGCATGGTTGCGGTGCACGCCGCGGCGCAGGAGGAAGTGTTCTGGGAAGCGATGGAGAGGCTCAAGGAGGCGGGCGCCACCGAAATCCTGGTCCTGCCCGTCGAAAAGGTGATGCGATGAGCGGTTTGCCGGGCAGCGTATCTGTTCTGACCGGACCCGCCGCCACGAGCTGGATCTCGGGTACGGGCCGCCCCGCCCGGGACCAGGCCCTCGAGGCTTCCGTGCGCGACATCATCGAGCAGGTCCGGGAGGGGGGTGACGAAGCGCTCCTCGACCTCGCCGGGAGATTCGACGGCGGCCGGCCAGCCCGGCTTCGGGTTCCGCCGGCCCGGTGCCGGGCAGCGCTCGATCGCGTGGAACCCGAGCGACGGAAGGCTCTCGAGAATGCTCGGAAGAACCTGGAGCGATTTCATTCGGGTCAGTTGAGCCGGGAGGATCCGGTACAGATCACGGCCGGGGTGCGGGCGTGGCGCGAATTCAGGCCAATCGACCGGATTGGGGTGTACGCTCCGGGGGGACGGGCCGCCTATCCTTCGAGCGTCTTGATGGCTGTCATCCCGGCCCGCGCGGCCGGGGTGCGCGAGATCGCCGTGTGCTGCCCGCCGGGCCCTTCAGGAGAACCGCCCGAGTCCGTGCTCGCGGCCTGCGCCCTTCTCGACGTGGACGAGGTATACGCCGCAGGCGGGGCGCAGGCTATCGCGGCTCTGGCGCTCGGAACGGAAACGGTAGCGCGGGTCGACAAGATCTTCGGACCGGGCGGCGCGTGGGTAAACGCGGCGAAGCTCGCACTGTTTGCCGAGGTAGGGATCGATCTCCCGGCGGGTCCCTCGGAGGTCACCGTATGGACCGATACGGCCGCCAACCCCGACTGGGTCGCGGCCGAACTCCTGGCGCAGGCCGAGCACGGACCCGATTCCATCGTCGCGGCCGTGCTCAGCGACGATCTGGCGGTTGGAGATCGTGCGCTGGCCGGCTTCGCGGCCGCCATCGCCGAGCGTGCCGCAGTGCGCCTTCAGGCGCTCGCAGGTCTGGCGCGAGAAGCCGCCCGGGAGAGTCTGTCACGAGGCGCGATCCTGGTCGCCGATTCCGATGCGGCGGGTGTCCGCTGGGTCAACGAGCTGGCGCCGGAGCACCTGTCGATTCAGCGGCGCGACGCCCGGGATGTCGTGGGTTTGATTCGGCACGCGGGCTCGATCTTCCTGGGCGGATACGCGCCCGTGGCGGCCGGCGACTACTGCAGCGGTACGAACCACGTGCTTCCGACCGCCGGTCGATCCCGGTCGGCCTCGGGGCTCTCGGTCTCGGACTTCGGACGTTGGATGCAGGTCCAGCAGATCGACCGCGAGGGGCTGTCGGTGCTGTCCCCGACGATCCAGGCCCTCGCCGAATGGGAGGGGCTGCCTGCCCACGCCGCGTCCGTGCGAGCCCGGTTCGAGAATGGCGCGGACGAGGCAGGAGGCGCGGGTGAGTGAGATCGAGCCGTTGCTGAGACGGCACGTGGCCCGGGTACCAGCCTACGTGACGGCGCGCTCCCGATACCGGGGGGGCATCCTGCTCGATGCGAACGAGAACGCACTCGGCCCATCGGCTCCGGACGTGGATCGGGAACTCCATCGTTATCCCGATCCGGCGAACGGCGAGCTCCGAAGCGCGCTCTCGGCCTGGCTGGATGTTCCGGGCGACCACCTGTGGATTGGAAACGGATCGGACGAGGTCATCGACCTGCTGATTCGGGTGCTGGTGGACCCCGGGTCCGCGGTGGCCGTCGTGGAACCGAGCTACGGGGTCTACGCCCAGCGGGTGGAGGCACACGGCGCGCGGGTGCGCGGTGTCAGGCTGGATGACCGGTTCGACCTGGACGTAGAAGCCACGGTGGCGGCGGCCGACGGATGTTCGCTCCTGTTCCTCTGTTCCCCGAACAACCCGACCGGGAGCCTCCTGTCCCGCGATCGCGTGCTCGAGGTCGTACGCCGAACGCGGTGCCTCGTGGCCGTCGACGAGGCGTACATCGAGTTCGCCGGATCGGACGCGCGCAGCGCCTCGCTGGTCCGGGAGGCGGGCTCGAAGGCCGGCGAAAGGGCAGGCACCGAACGCATGGTGGTGATCCGCACGTTCTCCAAGGCCTGGGGCCTCGCGGGTGCCCGCGTTGGATACGTGGCGGGCGCCCCGGAGCTAATCGACGCCATGAACCGGGTCGGACTTCCGTACCCGCTCTCGCTGCTCTCGGCGCAGGCGGCGCGAGCGGCGCTCGAGCATGCGCCGGCCATGGAGAGAGCGCGCGACCTGTTGGTAGCAGAGCGGCGGCGGCTGGAGCAGGGCCTGGTTGACAGGGGTCTGCGCGTCCTGCCTTCGGACGCGAATTTCGTGCTGTTCTTCACGGAGCGGGCCGCCGAGACGCAGCGCCGACTGGCGAACGAGCACGGAGTCATCGTGCGGGACCGCAGCGACATGCGGGGGCTGGCCGGAGGTCTGCGGGTGACCGTTGGAACAACGCAGGAAAACGATCGATTCCTTGAAGCGCTGCGGGAGGTACTGGCGTGATCAACTGCCATTTTCACGACCATCGGTCGTCGGACGGCCGGGAGTCGCTCGAGCGCCACTGCGAAGCGGCGGCCGGCAGCGGCGTCCGGCACGTGTGCGTGACGAACCATGCGGAGGTCATGAGCGAGGACGGCTCGTGGAGCGCGGACTTCGCCGAGATGCGGGAGCGCTTCCTCGAGGTGCAGATGTCGGTGTCGGAATGCCAGGCGAAGTTTCCTGATCTCGAGGTTCGTCTCGGCATCGAGCTCGAGTTCCGACCGGAGTGGACGGACACCTTCGACCGGCTCACGGCAGAGTTGCCCTTCGACTTCGTTCTCGGCTCCGTGCACATCGTGGACGGCTACAACGTCTCGGGGGGACCCGGGAAAGACCGGTTCTTCGAGGGCCGCTCACAGGAAGCCGCTTATGGCAGGTACTTCAGGGAACTGGAGGCGATGATCGCGTGGGGCGGGTTCGATGTCGTTTCGCACTTCGACCTCGTGAAGCGATTCGGGCACCGTCACTATGGCGACTACGAGCCCGAGCGCTTCAGGTCCACCATTCAGCCGGTTCTCGAGACCATGGCGGATCGGGGCATCGGCATCGAGATCAACACCTCGGGCCTGTTCGGCCCGGGCACGCCCTACCCGGCGAGACCGATCCTCGAGTGGGCCCGGGAAGCGGGGGTGCCGGCCCTCACGATCGGCACGGACTCCCACGAGCCGGACGTGTTCGCTCACGGGCTCCCGGAAGGCATCGAGCTGGCCCAGCGAGCCGGGTGGTCCGAGCTCACGGTCTATGAAGGAAGACAGCCGGCGCTTCAGGTTCCGATCGCCACGGCGATGACCTGGGCAAGAGACTTTCGATCCGGAAGGCGTTCGGGGGAGGACCGGGGATGAGCCGCCGCGGCGAGACCCTTCGTGAAACACGCGAAACATCCGTCCGGGTCGCCGTCGACCTCGACGGGACAGGGGAGGCGTCGATCTCGACAGGCGTAGGCTTCCTGGACCACATGCTCGAACTCCTGGCCGGCCACTCCCTTTTGGACCTCGATGTCGAGGCGAGCGGGGACCTGGCCGTGGACGACCATCACACGGTGGAAGACGTGGGCATCACTCTGGGAATGGCGCTGTCCGAGGCCCTCGGAGAGCGCCGCGGAATCCGCAGGTACGGGTTTCTGCTTCCGATGGACGAGGCCCTGGCGCGCGTGGCCCTCGACCTTGGCGGACGCCCGTTCGTCGTGTTCGAGGCGGAGTTCAGCCGTGCGAAGGTAGGAGATCTCTCCACGGAGCTTGTCGAAGACTTCGTGCGTGGCCTCGCCCAGCACCTCGGGGCCAATATCCATGTCCGGGTGGAATACGGACGCAACGACCACCACAAGATCGAGGCGATCTTCAAGGCGCTGGGCCGGGCCCTGCGAGCAGCCATCGAAGAAGACCCCCGACTCGAGGACCGCGTGCCGTCCACCAAGGGGGTCCTGTGATCGCTCTCGTCGACTACGGGGCTGGCAACCTGCGCAGCGTGGAGTTCGCTCTGGAACACCTGGGCGTTCCCTTCCGGCGGGCCCGAGATCCGGTGGAGCTGCTCGGGGCGACGGCGATCATCCTTCCGGGGGTCGGTGCCGCCGCGAGCGCGATGCGCGAGCTGGAGGATCGGGAGCTGGCCGGCGCGCTTCGCGAGACCGCGCTCCCGGTTCTCGGCGTATGCCTCGGCCTCCAGCTCTTCACGGAGCGCTCGGAAGAGGGCGATGCTCCGGTGGGCTGTCTGGGCCTGGTTCCGGGAGAGACGAGGCGCTTCGGAGCGGCGAGTGGGGACTTCACTCTCCCGTTGCCCCACATCGGGTGGAACGAGACGGTCCTGTCCGGAGATCCGCTCTTCGAGGGCCTGCCGGACCGAGAGCACTTCTACTACCTGCACTCGTATCGGGCCGTGGTCCCGGCCGACCGCGTCATCGCCGAGGCCGATTATGGCGAGCCGTTTCCAGCCGCCGTGCGGAGCGGGCGCCGGGTGGCCGTCCAGTTTCACCCCGAGAAGTCCGGTGCGGCCGGTCTGCGTGTTCTGGCCAATTTCTGCGGCGCGGAGCTGGCGACATGATCGTGTATCCGGCCATCGATCTGCTCGACGGAGCTTGTGTTCGCCTGTACCAGGGCGACTACGACGCCGTGACCCGCTTTTCCGACGACCCGCTGCGGGTCGCCCGGGCGTTCGCGGCGCAGGGGGCGGAGGCCCTGCACGTGGTGGACCTCGAGGGGGCGAGAAGCGGTGCTCCCGCGCATGCGGACCTGGTGTCGCGGATCGCGGCGGAAAGCGGGCTTCCCGTGCAGGTCGGTGGCGGCGTTCGGACTCTCGAACAGGCCGCGACATACCTCGAGGGCGGCGTGCACCGGGTGCTGATCGGGACGGCGGCGGTCTCGGACCCGCTATGGCTCGTGGACGCCGTTCGGAAGTACGGCGCCGATCGGGTGGCTGCGGCGCTGGATGTTCGGGACGGCGAGGTCGTCACGGATGGATGGCTGAGCGCATCCGGGCGCACGGCGGACTCGGTCACCGCCACTCTGCGCTCCCTGGGCATCGAGACTCTCCTGTACACGGACACTCGCCGGGACGGAACCCTGACGTCGGTGGACGCGGAGGGAAGCCGTCGGCTGGCGGAAGGAGGGTTCAAGGTCATCGCGGCCGGAGGGGTGAGCTCGCTGGCCGACGTGCGGGCCCTGCGGAGTGCGGGCGCGGCCGGGGTGGTGATCGGAAGCGCCCTGTACCGGGGACGGATTACGCTGCCCGAGGCGCTGGAGGCGGCGTGCTGAAGAGGCGAATCGTCCCTTGCCTGGACGTGCGCGACGGCCGGGTGGTGAAGGGCGTCCGCTTCGAGGGACTGCGCGATGCCGGAGACCCCGCCGAACTCGGCCGGCTGTACGCCCGCCAGGGAGCGGACGAACTCGTGTTCCTCGACATCACCGCCACGCGCCGGGATGAGCGAACCGCCGTGACACTGGCGGAGAGCGTGGCCCGGGAACTGTTCATCCCGTTCACCATCGGTGGCGGACTGCGGTCGGTGGCCCAGATGCGAGACGTGCTGCACGCCGGGGCGGATAAGATCGGAATCAACACTGCGGCGGCGGCACGGCCCGAGCTCGTCACGGAGGCGGCGGAACGGTTCGGCTCGCAGGCCGTGGTGATCGCCATCGATGCGTATCGCGTGCCCTCGCCGCCGACCGACGAGGTCCGCTGGGGCGTGCGCGTGCGGGCGGGAACCGAGGAAACTCCCCTCGATGCCGTCGCCTGGGCCGCTCGGGTCGAGCGACTCGGTGCCGGCGAGATTCTGCTGACCTCCATCGATCGCGACGGGACGAAGAGCGGTTTTGACCTCGAACTGCTCACGGCCGTGTGCGCTGCCGTGTCGATTCCGGTGATCGCGTCGGGAGGCGCCGGCGAGGCGGCGCATTTCGGCGACGCGTTCGAGGCGGGCGCGAGCGCCGCCCTGGCGGCCTCCCTGTTCCACTTCCGGGAGCTCGAGATCCCGGACCTGAAGCGAGAACTGGCCGGCCGGGGCGTTCCCGTGCGGCCCTGGAAAGAGGAAGCCCTCCATGCCGACTGAGTTCGACGTGACCACCGTGCAGTTCGACGAGGATACCGGCCTCGTGCCGGCCGTGGTGCAGGACGCGTCGGATGGCGCCGTCCTGATGGTCGGATACATGAACGGCGAGTCTCTGGCCCGCACGCTGGAGACAGGCAGGGTGACGTTCTGGTCCCGCTCGCGAGAGCGGCTCTGGGAGAAGGGTGAGACCTCCGGGAACACGCTGGCCGTCCAGGCGCTCGCCTCCGACTGCGACGGCGATGCCCTGCTCGTGACCGCGACCGCCGCGGGACCGACCTGCCATACGGGCGAACGGAGCTGCTTCGGAGTCGGCGGCGTGGCACAGGCCGGGAGCCGGGACCTCGGGTCCGTTCTGGCCGACCTCGGTGGGGTGATCGCGGATCGCGACCGCAGGCGTCCAGAGGACAGCTACACCACGGCCCTGCTCGAATCCGGCCTCGGGCGAGTGGCTCAGAAGGTGGCCGAAGAGGCAGTCGAGACAGCGCTCGCCGCCGTGTCCGAGCCGGAGCGCGTGCCTGACGAATCGGCCGACCTGCTCTACCACCTCCTGGTGCTGTGGAGGGCCGCGGGAATCGAGCCGCGCCAGGTGGCGGAGCGGCTGGCCGAGCGTCGGGGCCCCTAGGGTGGCGGTGCCCTCAGCTTTCCTTCATCGGGCAGGTTCGCCATCCGAACAACGTGTAGAGCGGACAGGTGCCCACCAGGCCGGTCACGATCGGCACCACGCCGATCCAGCCCCACGGCGTCTTCGGACCGACGAACACGAGGCTGACCAGAACGATGCCTGCGATCACCCGTAGCGCGCGATCCGCCATGCCCTCGTTGTGGGGAAACAGTTTCGATGCCATGAGCGGTTCCTCTCCGGTTGGGGGAGGATTTAGAATATCCTCGTTCCCGACGTTGCCGCAAAGCGAGGTCGCCTTGCCACATCACCATCTCCCGGATAATATGCGCTTAGTCGTGTAAGCGGGTACGCATATTCGAAAGGATGCGCCCTGGAATGAACGAACTCGCGCGCCGTTTCAAGGCCCTCTCCGAAGAGCTGCGTCTTCAGATTCTGGCTCTCCTCGTTCGACACGAAGAGCTGTGCGTCTGCGAGGTGGAGCGTTTCCTCGGCGTCTCGCAGTCCGCCGCCTCGAGGCATTTCCGCTACCTGGCATCCGCGGGCCTGGTCGAGAGCCGACGTGACGGGCAGTGGGTGTATTATCGCGTGGCGCCCCCATCGGACGAGAGTCACGGAATTCTGCTCAACGCACTTCACGACTTGCTCAATACGATGGTAATCCCCTCGATCGGACCCGAACTGGCCGCGATGCGAGAGGAGCGGTGCAGCGCTGGAATCGGGTGCTCTCCAGAAACGACCCCGGGTGCGAAAGAGAGAGAAGCGGAGATGGAGGTGGTGGAGTGAGCACCGTCCCCGTCGAGCCTGGACCTGGCCCGGCCGAGTCGGTCTCGCACCGGCTGTCATTCCTCGATCGTTATCTGACCCTGTGGATCTTCGTGGCGATGGCCGTGGGCGTGGCCGTCGGCTACGTGTGGCCGGCAGGGATCTCAGCCATCAACGACGCCACGCAGGTCGGGACCACCTCGATCCCGATTGCTGTCGGCCTGATCCTCATGATGTACCCGCCGCTCGCCAAGGTCCGGTACGAGGAGCTCGGCGACGTCTTCCGGAACGGCAAGATCCTCGGGCTGTCGCTCGTGCAGAACTGGATCATCGGGCCGGTGCTCATGTTCGCGCTCGCGATCCTCTTCCTGCGCGGCTACCCCGAGCTCATGGTCGGCGTGATCCTGATCGGGCTCGCCCGCTGCATCGCCATGGTGATCGTTTGGAACGATCTCGCCGACGGAGACCCGGAGTATGCGGCCGGCCTGGTGGCCTTCAACTCGATCTTCCAGGTCCTCTTCTTCAGCGTGTATGCCTACGTGTTCATCACGGTCCTCCCCGGGTGGCTCGGCCTTGAGGGAACGGTGGTGAGCATCACGATGGGCGAGATTGCAGAGAGTGTGTTCATCTACCTCGGCATCCCGTTCATCGCCGGATTCCTGACGCGCGCGGTCCTCGTCCGCCTGAAGGGCAAGACCTGGTACCACGAGCGCTTCGTGCCAAAGATCAGTCCCATCACACTGATCGCGCTGCTGTTCACGATCGTCGTGATGTTCTCCATCCAGGGGCGGGCCATCGTCGGCCAGCCGATGGGTGTGGTGCGGGTGGCCGTTCCACTCCTCATCTACTTCGTGGTCATGTTTACGATCACGTTTTTCATGAGCCGGCGGTTCGGGGCTGACTATCCACAGACCGCGACGCTGTCGTTCACCGCGGCCTCGAACAACTTCGAGCTCGCGATCGCTGTGGCAGTGGCGACCTTCGGGATCGCGCACGGAGCAGCGTTTGCGGCGGTGATCGGGCCCCTGGTCGAGGTCCCGGTCCTCATCGCCCTGGTGAACGTCGCCCTGGCCTGGCGCAAGAAGTACTTCCCCGAAGCTGAGGCCGAGATCGCCGGAGTGAGCAACTGCGCCGTCCCGGCAGGAGTGCAGCCGGGTGGGGGAGCCTCGTGAGCCGTTCGATCGAGGTCCTGGTCACGCCCGGCTGTCCGCATGCCGATGACGCGATCGCGCGTGTGCGAGATGTCGCCTCCCGTCTGGCGCCGGGCGCCGAAGTGAGCGTGACGAAGGTACAGGATGCGGAAATGGCGGCGGCCCTCGAGTTCCCGGGCTCTCCGACGGTCCGGGTGGACGGCATGGACCTCGAGGGCGCCGCGATCGGTCCAGCCGCCTTCGCCTGCCGTCGGTACGAGGACGGGTCGGGCGTGCCGCACACGTGGCTGATCGAGGCCGGCCTCCTGCGGGCCATCGCGCCCCGGCACATGCTCTTCCTGTGCGTGGCGAACAGCGCCCGCAGCCAGATGGCGGAAGGTGTCGGGCGGCAGCTGGCCCCTGAGGGTGTTCGCGTGTCCTCCGCCGGATCGGAGCCCTCGAGCGTGCGACCGCAGGCCGTGGCAGCGCTGGCGGAGATCGGGATCGACGCCTCGTGGCACCGCTCGAAGAGCTTCGACGAGTTCGACGCGGATGACGTGGACTGCGTGATCACCCTGTGCGCCGAGGAAAACTGCCCGGTGTGGCTGGGCGACGCGTGGCGCGTACACTGGCCGCTTCCTGATCCGGCTGCCGCGACGGGCTCGGATGAAGAGGTCCTGGATTCGTTCCGGCTCGTACGGAACGAGATCCAACGTCGGCTCGAGGTCGTGTTCGAAAGGTGACACGCGGCGAGCCCAGGAGAGAGATCGATGCATTCGAAGGAAGGGGCGCCCCTGCCCCACCGGAGTAGGAGATTCCTATGGCCGGACCGTTCGATCGCCCGCCGCATCGCGGCGTGGCGCGGACGGGATCGAAGCGCGGTCGCCGGAGCCGTGGATTGGACAAGCGAGTGGAAGCCGCTCGCACTCATTCTCTCGGTGTTTCTCCTCGCCTACTACCTCCCGATCGGCCAGGCCCGGTTCGACGCGGCGCTGGTCGAGTCGCTGGAGTTGACGAAGTGGTACGCCCGCGAGCACGTGCTTCTGTGCCTTGTGCCGGCGTTCTACATCGCGGGCGCCGTGGCAGTGTTCGTGAACCAGGGCGCCGTGCTCAAGTACCTGGGTCCCCGGGCGTCGAAACCGCAGGCCTACGGCGTGGCGTCGGTGTCCGGCTCGTTGCTCGCCGTGTGTTCGTGCACGGTCCTGCCACTGTTTGCCGGGATCTACCAGGCGGGCGCAGGCCTTGGACCGGCCACGGCGTTCCTCTACTCCGGGCCGGCAATCAACGTGCTGGCGGTCATCCTCACGGCGCGCGTACTGGGCGTGCAACTCGGCGTGGCCCGGGCGATCGGCGCCGTGGCCTTCGCCGTCCTCGTCGGCCTCGCCATGCACTTCATCTTCCGCCGCGAAGAACGGGACCGGGCGGACGCCTGGGTTGAAGCGCCGGAGGACGAGAACGCCCGCCCGTTATGGCAACACGCGCTCCTGTTTGGGACGCTGGTCGGAATCCTGGTGTTCGCCAACTGGGGACGTCCGGATGCCGACGTGGGCGTGTGGGCGGCGATCTACGCCGCCCGCTGGGCGGTGACCGGCGCCTTCGCTTTCGGACTGGGCCTCGTGCTCACGTCATGGTTCGGCCTCTCCTTCGCGGCCTTCGGCTGGCTCGTCGGTGCGACCACGCTGGCAGCGCTCAGGTGGCCTGAAGCTCCTGTCATCGCTTTCGTGGTGGGAACTATTGGCTTGAGCGTCGTGGCTGCGCGCGATCGCGGGGAGATCGGCGCCTGGTTCGCGGCTACCTGGGGATTCGCGAAGCAGATCCTGCCGCTCCTGCTGATCGGGGTTCTGATCGCGGGGCTCGCCCTCGGGAGGCCTGGCCACGAGGGTCTCATCCCGTCGGAGTGGATCGCGAGTGCTGTCGGGGGTAACTCGTTCACCGCCAACGCTTTCGCCTCGGTGGCCGGCGTGCTTATGTACTTCGCCACCCTGACCGAGGTACCGATCCTCGAAGGCCTGATCGGCAACGGCATGGGCAGCGGACCGGCCCTCGCCCTGCTGCTCGCCGGACCGGCGCTCTCGCTACCCAGCATCCTCGTAGTGCGCAGCGTCGTCGGCTGGAAGAAGACCCTGGTGTACGTGGCGCTCGTGGCCGTGGCGGCTACGGCGAGCGGGCTCGTGTATGGAGCCCTCGCGTGAATCATCTCACATATCTGGAAGAGATCCTATGAAGAAGATTCAGATCTACGGGACCGGGTGCCCCAAGTGCCGGGCTCTGACTGCAAACGTCGAAGCCGCGGCCCGGGAACTGAAGATCGAGATCGAGCTCGACAAGGTCACCGAGATCCGGGACATCGCGGCGGCGGGCGTGCTCATGACACCCGGCCTGGCGATCGACGGACAGGTCAAGTCCAGCGGACACCTTCTGTCGGTTCACCAGGTCAAGAAGCTGCTGATGTGACCCCTGGCGCTGGCCCCGCTCTGGCCGTGCCCGCTACACTTAGCTGCTCGAGGCTACACAATCCCAGGCAGGAGCGATGATGGAGACGATCGAATTGAAGATCGTAGGAATGAGCTGCGAGCACTGCAGCGGTCGTGTCGAGAAGGCGCTCGGCTCAGTGGCCGGAGTGACCTCCGTTGACGTGATCCTCGAACCGGGGTCCGCGACGGTCACGGGTGAGAACGTGAGCCTGGACGACCTCGTGGAAGCCGTCGACCGGGTGGGCTTCACGGCCACGGCCAGGTGACGGTTCTGCGAGCCATGTCGTGGCACGAACCAGATTGCTATCCGCCTCACCGCCGTAGTCGTTCGAAGGTCAGGTGCGCGCCGGCCGTGACGACGTACACGATAGCGGTGAAGACCAGGACGGAAGGGTTGTTACGCACGAGATACAGGACGAGGAGCGCCACCGTGGCCCCAATCAGGACCAGGCCCGCGAGTATCGGGACCGGCTGACTCGCGGTCTTCGCTCGAAGCCTGAAGTTCGCCACGCAAACTCCGATCGACACGAGCAGGAAGGTCATGCTGGAGAACGCCGCGATAACCTCCAGCCCGCCGAACAGGGTCAGCAGGGCCGCCAGGGCCGCGATCGACAGTACTCCCGCTACCGGCACATCGGTATGACTCCGAAACGAGAAGATGGCCGGCGCCAGCTTGTCGGTCGCAATCTCGCTGGCCAGCCGTGCGGACCCGAATAGAGTCGCGTTGATGGCTGAGGCGGTGGCCAGCATGGCGGCGACATCCACCAATACTGGGCCCGCTCGTCCGAGGATCGGCCTGGCTACCTCGGCCAGGGCATACTCCCGCGCTGCGTGAATCGACTGCGGATCGAGGTTACCAACCGAAATGACCGCGATCGCAACGTAAATGACGGAAGTGATGATGATCGACCCGTAGATCCCCCGCGGAATGTTGTGATCGGGGTTCCGGGTCTCGTTCACGGCGTTTGTGATGAGTTGGAACCCCTCATACGCGACAAAAATTAGCGCTCCACCGAGCAGGACAGACGACCGACCCTGATCAAACAGCGGCACGAACTGGCCTGTGTCGATCGTGAAGAATCCGGCCACGGCCAGCACCGCCAGCAGCACGATCTTGATGTAGACGACAACATCCTCAGCCCGGCCCATCGTACGAGCACCGACCAGGTTGACCCCCACGAACAGACCGAGGACGCCCAGCGAAAGCAGGGCGCGAGCCGCGGCGACGTCCGCCTGGCCCAGCAGATGGGACGCGTACGCCCCGAACGTAAAGGCGTACAACGCCAGGGTGCCGACGTAGCCCACGACGACCGTCCATCCCGCAACCCCGGCAATTGCGGGACGCTTGGGAAAGGCCCTCTCCAGGTAGGTGAAGCTGGCGCCGTCGCTGCGGTAGGCAAGTGCCAGGTGCGTGTAGGAGTAGCCGGCCACGAGAGCGATGACGCTGCCCACCGCGAACGCCAGTGGGGCTGCATTCCCGCTCACGTCTACTGCCAGCCCGAGCACGGAGAAGATTCCGCCCCCGATCATCCCGCCGACGCCGATCGAAATCAGCTCGGGTAAGCCGAGGGCCCTTCTCGCAGTAGGCGGCTGCCCGGCGCCCATCAGCGCTCCGCGCGTTGGGAGGAAACCCTCCGATCGGAAAACGTCCACGGAAACGTTGTCCGACCTGACCCGTTCCCGCAAGAACGGTACATTGCGCCGCCTTCGCGGCCGATTCCACAATCTTGCTGAGGGTCGGCTGATCAGGCCGTCGGCACCGGCCCTTCCGCTTCGCCCTCCCGGTTGAACCACAGGAAGAACTGGATGGTGATCGCCGTCCACAGGACCACTCCGCCGCCCACCTTCATCAGCAAGCCGGCGACCTGCTGGTCTTCGCGCGCCCCGAGAATACCCACGGGCGGAGCCAGTTCGTAGATGCCGTAGAACGGCAGTTCGCCGAACGTCAGGAAGGCGTACGGCATGGTGTTGAGGACGGTGCTCAGGAACAGGTAACCCATCTTCAGCGGATACCCGAAGCGCGGCCTGTCCGGCACCGGCGCGACCACGGGCCACCAGAACAGCATACCACCCCCCAACCACAACGTGTCGATGGCGAGCGACCCCAGCTGGGTCACCATCAGGCGATCGACTACCGACGGCAGGTGCGTGTAGAACAGGATCAACTGGAAAATCGCGATCGCGATCAGCGGGTGCGTCACGAAGCGCAGGATGCGGACCGCCACCGGCCTGGAGGCGAGCCGACGCCATGCGCCGCCCGGCACTCCGAGCAGGAGCAAGGGGGGCGCCACGAGAGCCGTAAGCAGGTACTGAAGCATGTGAGCCGAGGCCAGGTATCCCGACAGGGCGCCCACCGGCCAGTCGAGCGCCACCCACAGGGCCAGCACCCCTCCAAACCACGCCCACCTGGCCTTTCGGTCGTGCGAAGCGTCCGCTGCCCCGGCCGAATCGTCCGAAGCTCTCCCGAGTAGCCAGAACAGAGCAACCAGGAGCGCCACCAACAGCCACACGCCAGGGAACGGCCTTGGATTCCAGCTCCACGCGGCCGTCTGGGCCGAACACCACCACTGGAGACCGCTCAAGGGTCAAGCAACCTGGGGAGGTCGTGCTTCCAGTCGGCCTGCCGGGTGCCGAACGGGTAGATCACCCGGAAGCCGTCGCCGGGAGGAAAGGCGATTACCTGCGACGCGTGCCCCACGGCGTAATCGGGACCCGCCGCGGTGTCACGGATCGCCGCCGGGAGGGCGAGTCCGAGCATGATGCTGTCGACCTCGGCCTCGGTTCCCCGCAGACCCACGAAATCGGGGTCGAAGTTCCCCAGCCAGGATACGAGGCGCTCGGGCGTGTCGCGCCGGGGGTCCGCGGTGACGAAGACGACCCGCATGCCGCGCTGCTCGTCCACGCTCAGGTCGCGCTTCACCGCCGCGATGCTCGCCATGTGGACCGGGCAGACGTCGGGGCAGTAGGTGTAGCCGAAGAACAGCAGCGCCAGCTTCCCCTCGGTCTCCCGCCGGAAGTCGAAGGTCTCGCCGTTCATGTCGGTGAGAACGAAATCGGGACGGGCATCGGCATCCGGGAGGAAGATCCCGCGATAGCCCGTGCTGCGCGCTCTCTCCTCCGCCTGCGTGCGCTCCGGCGCCTCGACTCGGCACGCGACGGACAGGACCGCCACGCATGCCGTGAGTGCGAGAAGTCTCATGCCTCGGCCAGCATGCCCAGGAACTCCTCGACCACGGCCGGATCGAATTGTCCCCCCGCCTGCTCGCGGAGATGAGCCAGGACGCGGTCCTCGTCCCAGGCCTCGCTGTAGGGTCGATCGGACCGCAGGGCGTCCCAAACATCGATGACGGCAAACACTCGTGCCGAGAGCGGAATCGACTCTCCGGCCAGCCCCCGGGGATATCCCTCTCCATCCCAGCGTTCGTGGTGGCAGTAAGGGATGTCGAGAGCCGGCTGGAGAAAATCGACGGCGGAGATCATCTCGTGCGCCCACACGGGATGCTGGCGCATGAGCTTCCACTCGTCCTCGTCCAGGGGGCCCGGTTTCCTCAGGACCGCGTCGGGGATGCCGATCTTGCCGATGTCATGCAGAAGGGCCCCTCGGCGGACGTGTACCAGCTCGTCCTCGGGTACGCCCACCCGGCGCGCCAGTTCCACGGTGAGCTTCGTCACACGCTTGGTATGCCCCTCGGTTTCCCTGTCCCTCAGGTCGAGGGCGCGCACCCACCCCTCGAGTGTGCTGTCGTACGCGTTGGTGAGCGCCCGGTTGGTCGCCTCCAGGTCGGTCATGGCCCGTTCCCGGGCCGTCACGTCCACCGCGATGCCCAGGACACCCACGACCCGTCCCGACGAATCGACGAGCGGTCGCTGCCGGCTCTCGAACACCAGGTCACCCACCCGGACGGCTGAGCGAGCGCGGTGCCCGGCCAGGGCCTTCCGGGCGTCGCTGAGGACCCCGGCGTTCCCGTTGTAGACGTCGAATACCGACCGGCCCACGACCTCGCCGGGCTGCAGACCGAGGGCCTCCAGCCCGTGGCCCTCCGACAGGGTGAACACTCCCTCGTTGTCGAGCGCCCACAGCACCACCGGTGCCTGGTCGACCACGAACTGCAGCCGGGTCTGGTTTTCCTGCAGGGCACGGGTCGCCGCGGAGGCCGCCTCGAGGGCGGAACGATGGTCCTCGATCATCCGGCCGATGAGGATGACCGTGATCAGCAGGCCGATGCTGACGAGGATCGCGGGAAGGGCCGATCCGACGTCCGCGACTCTCGGCCACTCCGCGCGCACCCACGGACTGTTCAGCGCGTGCCGCAGGACCATCAACCCCAGGACGCCGCTGAGCAGGACGAGGCGCCAGTCGCGAAAGCGGCGGACGAGGTCGACCGACCAGAAGAACGCCAGCAGTCGAATGACGATAGACGTGAGGAGAACGATCTGGCTCATGTAAGGCCGTCCAGTTCGGGCCGCACGCAGCGCCAGGCTGCGCGTTCCTCATGCATCCGGAGACTCCACGGGACCCCGGTAACATCCACCCGGGAAGTGGTGCTGGCAAGCATCCAGGCGACTCCGGGAGTGGACAGACGGAACCGCCTGTTCGAGAATGGGGGTTCGAACCCGACCCAAACGAGACAGCGGAGGAGATCAGATGGACGACGTCGCACACTCGAGATACCAGGAATTCACGTGGGCGATTCTGCGCATCGTCACGGGCTTGGCATTCATGACGCACGGACTGCCCAAGCTGTTCGGATGGCTGGGTGGCTTCGGGGGTCCCGGAGAGGCGGCGGAGCTGATGTCGCGATTCGGGGTGGCCGGAGTCCTCGAGACGTTCGGCGGCCTGCTCATCGTGATCGGCCTGCTCACGCGTCCCGTGGCCTTCCTGCTGGCCGGCCAGATGGCGGTCGCCTACTTCTGGATACACTCCGGTTTCAGCGATCCCTGGTGGTGGACAAACGGTGGAGAGATGGCGATGCTCTTTTCGTTCATCTTCCTCTTCTTCAGTGCCTGGGGCGCCGGACCGTTCAGCGTGGACGCCCGGCTGGCGGCCAGGCGAGAGTAGACCAGGCCGGGCGCCCGCGGTCACTCCGCGGGCGCCTCTTCCATCGCCTGGCGTTCGACCCTCGACCACTCGATCAGGGTCTCCGCATCGGCCACGGAGAGGGCGGCCCCGGGGTGCAGCCGAACGTAGAGCTTCAGGGGCATTTCCTTGTCGGCGACCTTCTCTTCGATCTCCTCCAGCTTGCGCTCTCGCCGGCGATCGGAGTACTCGCCCCACTCCGAGAAGTTGAGCTCGTCCCTGCCCTTCTCCACGTCCCTGGATACCAGCCAGGACACCGGGGCCACCCGACTGTACCACGGCCACTCGGTCAGGTTGGAATGGCAGTCGTAGCAGGAATTCTCCAGGACCATCCGAACGTCGTCCGGCACCGAGATCGGATTCACCGCCGCAGGGTTCTCCCTGGGTACGGGGACGAGTTGAATACCCAGTGCCAGGAGTATGGCCACCAGCAGTGCCTTGCGACGTCCACTCATCGATCTTCCTCCGGCTGCATTGTCTCTCGGATCTGTCGTTTGAGACGGCCCAGGATCGCCCCCATCCCACGAAGTCTCAAAGCGGACACGACCTCCTGCAGACCCATCCCCGAGTAGAAGTCCGGCGGTACCGCCACCACGTCTTCCCACGGCTCGCCTTCCAGTCCCTCGCGCAGGATTCCAGCGAAGCCGCGCACGGTCGGCGCCTCGGGGGGACAATCGAAGAACAGGTGTACCGCACCCTCGTCGTCGATCTCGGTGGCCAGGAAGAACGGCGTCTGGCACTCGTGGACCTGTTCGAGCCGGTCCCGGTGCGCTGCCAGCTCCTCCGGCAACGGGGGAACCCGACGCGAGTATTCCAGCAGCGCCTGCACCCGCAACTCGCGGGGCGCGGCCGCGAACTGATCGACGATCGTCTGTAGTTTGTCTGGCATCGGCATCCGAGTTGAGCCCTGTCCTTGAAAGAAGCGTTATCTTTGGTGTGAGAGCACGTGACTGCAACGGCACAACCACGACACAGGAGTACGCCATGCCGGTCGGCCAGGATCCATCACCCCTGTTCCAGCAATTCGCTCACCCGGAGAAGCTCGTCTCGGCCGACTGGGTCGCCGAGCACCTCGACGATCCTAATGTCGTCATCGTCGAGTCGGACGAAGACGTCCTCCTGTACGAGACCGGACACGTTCCCGGCGCCGTGAAGGTCGACTGGCACTCCGACCTGAACGATCCGCTGGTGCGGGACTACCTCTCCCCCGAGCGCTTCGCGGAGTTGTTGTCACGCAAGGGAATCACGCGCGACCACACCGTCGTGTTCTACGGGGACAACTTCAACTGGTGGGCCGCCTACGCGCTGTGGGTGTTCAGCCTGTTTGGCCACCCGGACACACGCCTGATGGACGGCGGACGCCAGAAGTGGGTGGCCGACGGCCGGCCCATGACGACCGAGGTTCCGGAGCGCGCTCCCACCACGTACCCGACGGTCAATCGGGACGACAAGCCGATTCGAGCGTTCCGCGACCAGGTGTTCAGGCACTACGATCGCGGCGGTCGACTGGTCGACGTCCGTTCGCCGCAGGAGTATTCGGGCGAGCTGCTGCACATGCCCGACTACCCGCAGGAAGGGGCCCTGCGCGGCGGGCACATTCCCGGGGCGGCCAGCGTGCCATGGAAGCGAGCCGCCAACGACGACGGCACCTTCAGGTCGGCCGACGAGCTGCGTGCGATATACCAGGATGAGATCGGCCTGAAACCGGAAGATGAAGTGATCGCCTATTGCCGGATCGGCGAGCGGTCGAGCCACACGTGGTTCGTGCTCACCCACCTGCTCGGCTTCACGCGCGTCCGCAACTACGATGGCTCGTGGACCGAGTGGGGCAACCTGGTAGGCGCCCCGATCGAGAAGTAGGCGCCGGTACCCACGAGCGCGGCCCACAGGGGCGACAGGGCGGCGAGGCCGGCCTGTCCCCCGACCAGGATCGAGCCTGCCATCGCTGCCAGCCCGAGCCACTGGGCTGCGCGAACGCGACTTCCGCGAAGCGGATCCCCGCCAATATCGGTGACGGTGCGCGGCGCTCCCGAAGCCCTGATCAGGAACAGGAACGGAACGGTCGCCACCAGGGCCAACCCGGTCACGAGGGTCAGTGGCGGCACGGCCGAGCCCGGTAAGCGGCTCACCACGACTCCCAGCAGGCCGATCGATGCCCCGGCGGCGGCGAGGTGAATCCGGTGTGCAGGGTCCAGGATCGCATCCAGGGTGAATGCCCCGGCAGCCGCGAGGGCCAGGACCGGTTGTTCCCGCCATACGGCCACTCCCACCAGAGCCAGGATACCGATCGTATCCAGCGGCCGGGCCGCCGGCCCGACGGTCCGGTTCACGATTCGGAGTGACAGCAGGATCAGCAGCACTCCCGCGAGATCCGCTCGGCCGAGCATGATCTGCGGGACCAGGCTGAGGCCGGCCGCCACGAAGGCCGACGCGTCGTGGTCGGGATCGAGCTCCCGGGCAACGGCCCAGGCCAGGAAGAACCCGATCGCCAGGACGAAGCCTCCGAGGAACGCCTCCGGAGAGGGCGTGCCGGTCAGGCGTCGCAGGCCGAAACCGAGGATGGCCACCAGCAGGGACAGGCCGGCAATCGCCCGGTTCGTCGGATAGCGCCGGTCCACCGGTCGGCCGATCGTGCTGAAGCGGCGGCGTTCTTCGTTCACAGGAGTCGCTCCCTCAAACCGGCGGCCGGCCGGTCCGAACCAGTTCCCTGTACTCTCGCCCGATCCGGTACGCGACGGCCAACCAGATCAGGACGAGCACGATGTTGAGCAGGGCGAACGCCCGGATACTGGTCCCGAGGAAGTTGACGACTACGAAAACGGTCAGGGCCGCCAGCGTATCACCCGCCCGCTTCGAGAACGAGTCCGTCACCTGCTTCGCCTTGTACTTCTGCTCGCGGGTGGTCGGCAGAAATAGAGCGTTCTGTACCGTGTTCTGCAGCGAATAGTCGGTCGCGTTCTCTGCCGTCTTCGCCCACCGGACGTACTCCAGTATTGGATAGAACGCGATCAGGCCGTAGGAGCCCAGCGCGATGAGGGGAAGGATCATGATCCCCACGTGCACGCCCAGGTACTTGATGACGCGTGAGACAATGAACAGCTGGATGAACAGGGTCGCGACGTTGTACCAGAACTCGAACTTCGAGAAGAAGGCGCCGATGTACTGTCCGGCGTCCACACCGTTGGCCGTACCGGCCTCGATGGCTCGCATGGCCGTATCCGTTACCAGAAAGCCCAGGAGGTTCTGTCCGTTCGTGTTGACCCAGTTGAGGAGCAATACGAGAACCGCGATGTACAGCAGGTAACGGGTGCGGAATACGAGGGCGAACGCGCCTCGCGTAGAATCGGTTTCGGAAACCCGGTCGACTTCCGGTTCAGGTTGTTCAGGGGACCACTTCTCGCCCCGTGCCTCTTTCTCCAGAGCCTCCTTCAGAGCCTCTCGCAGATTCTTGAATTCGCCCGTGTCCATCCGGAATTCGCCGGTCGCGGCCGGGGACGTCGCAGTACTGAGATTCGGAGGAATCGAAGCCTCGGTCCGCAGGCGCTCGCGGCGGTCGACCCAGTTCGTCAGCAGGAGGCTCATGACCAGGAGGGCACCCGCGAACAGCATCGGAAGATAGAGACCGAACGGCTCGATCAGCCTTCCCACGACTGCTGACCCGGCGATGGCGCCGGAGGCCGCCCCGATTGCCACGATCGGGAACAGCCGCTCGCCCTCCTCGTTCGTGTACAGGTCGTTCGCAAAGCCCCAGAACTGGGCGATGATCATGACGCTGAAGATCCCGATCCACACGAAGAAGGCGATCCCGATCTGAGCCCCAGCCGTGCCGGCCAGGAAGAACACAGCGCAGCAGGCAGCGAAGAACAGGGTCACCACGTTGATCAGGCGGCGCCTTGGAAAGCGGTCGGCCAGCTTGCCGTACCCGGCGATCACCGGGATCAGGATGAAGGCCATGGCCGCCGACATGTACGCTGTGAACTCGGGCCCGCGCTCGACCAGGATGAGTCCCGATCGAAGCGGCTTCATCATGGAGTAGGCGGTGAGCAGGATGAAGACGTTCAGCGCCAGGATGACGACGTTGACGCCTTCTCCGGCGCGGACGTCCGCGAAGAGCCGCAGGGCACGGTCGATCACGCTGGGATTGCGTTCGCCGTTCAAGCTTCGCTCCTCCAATCCGGGGGTCGCCGGACCTCGATCCGACACTCGCAGCGAGAGGCGTCAGCGGTGTTCGGCCCCAATTGTAAGCCCGGTCGCCCCCGGTCCGCGAACCTTCAAGCCGGGTTCCGGCGTATTGAGAGGCGTGTAGAGCAACCGAAGAGAACCGAAGGAGGTCCACACATGCCGAAGAGCAACCGCGGCCGGGCGCCCCGAGACCGGAAGAAGCCGTACCGATTCCCGAAGCCTCCGTGCTCGCCGGAGCCGCCTCGTCCGCCGGAACCCGTCCGACCGCATCCGCCGGGCTGCGACACGGGCCCCGCCCTCGACAAGCTCCGCAAACGCCTGCGGCGCAGCGGATAGGTTGGGACAGATCACCCCCCGAAGCTGCCGCTCTTAGCCCGGAACCCCCGCCGGCGCGATGGCCGCGGCGAAATCGTCCTGGCCAAACAACTTGCCCAGGCAATTCTGAAAGCTGTCCAGCATCGCGTTCGGCCGCATCCCCGTAAGTCCCAGGTTCTGCCCCCTGGCAAATCCGTCGGACGATCCCGTGAACACCATCGACTCCGTTTCCGTGTCGTACAACTGCCAGTCCACCGTCAGCCTGACATCGTAGAGTTGCGAGATCGAAATGCGGGTCAGGGTGCCGGCCAGCCTGTAGCGTACCGGCTCGTACATGCCACCGACGAAGTCGAGCTGAGTACCCTGGTCCAGCAGGGGGAGACCTGCAGCCTGGAGGTCCTGCACCGATATCTGGACATCGGTGGATCCCCTGTCCAGGAGGGTAAGCTCGGCCAGCCATCGGTAGACGGTCGGAACCTGGTTGTTTCCGGCCGCAATCGTCTCACCCAGGTACTGGCGGTGCGGAATATCCGCAACGACCCCGAACATGTCGACTCCCATGTCGAGCATGTCGGCAGGGTTGAAATCGGCGACCGGCTGGGAAGGGGTCGAAGAGCAGGCGCCGAGAGCCATGGCGCCGACGAGTAGTCGCAGGTAGCGAGACATGTGAACCTCCGTTCTTGTCTCTTCTTGGAACGGCTCACTCCAACAAGAGAACAGTTTCCCGACCCGCCGCGTTACCTGCCGGGGGAAGCAGGCCGTGGTTGTGTAAACCGGCCCGGCAGGACAAAATCCCGTCGACTCGTTTTGAAGATCACCGAAAACTGCCAGGACGCCTTGATAATGACGAAGCTCAGAACGTTTGCCGCCCTTCTTCTCGCGGTGGCCATGTGCATCGCACAGCCTGTTCCCGCGGCAGCGCAGGACGCGGCGGTCCCCGATCCGATGTCCGAACTGCTGACCCGGCTCGGTGAGATCGAAGCCAGGATCGGGTACCTGCAGCTCCGCTTCGAAGATGCGGTGGGCGAGGACAAGGAGCTGTTCGCCGACCAGCTCGCCCGACGGTGGCGCGAGCATCACGTCCTTCTCGGCGACCTGGTGACCGCCACGCAATCCGCCCGCGAATCGGGGGCCGAGAGGCCGGGTGCCACAGAGAGGATTCGGGTGGCGGTCGAGCGGGAGTTCGGCTTCATCCGCCTGCAGGCGGAACGCGTCGAGGAGCAGATCATGGTGCTGCGCACCGCGCGTCCGGACACCCCGCCCGAGGAGCTGTTTGCGCTCGAGGTGCGACTCACGGAGTTGAATGTCGACCTGGATGAGCTCATTGAGGCCGCAACGGACGACATCGAGCACGCGGAGATCGTGGCGGCGGATCTCGGGCCGGACGTAGCTCTGCTCGACCACCGATTGGAAGATCGGGCGGCTACGATGGCTGCACGGATCGAACTGGCGCTCGATCAGCGGGCGGCTCTGCTGAACCGTATTTCAAAGGCCGGCGCCGACAGCCTGGCGATCCAGAGAGAACTCGATGCTCTCGCGGAGAGGCTGCGTGGAACGACGACCAGCCTGGAGACGATGACCACGCTGATGCAGAGGCGAGACCTCCCGTCGGCCGACTATCGGCGCCTGCTCCTCGAAGCGACGGGCGATCTGGATGTGAACGTCCTGGACGCACAGGTCGTGGGCAGCCTGGTCGAGGACCGGTGGAGGACCGCACGCGACTGGCTGCGGGAACACACGCCGGGGCTGCTGGTCAAGCTCGCGACCATCGTGTTCGTGATCTTCGTGTTCGGAATTCTGGCCCGCGTGGCGCGAAAGGTCGTTGGCAAGGCCATCTCCGCGACCAAAGTCCATGGCAGCGAGCTCCTGCGCCAGCTGCTTGTCGGAATGGCCTCGAAGCTCACGTGGCTGCTCGCGTTTCTGGTCATCCTGTCCGTGTTCGGGATTGATGTCGGCCCGATGCTGGCGGGTCTCGGCATCGCCGGCTTCGTGCTCGGCTTCGCCCTGCAGGACACTCTCTCCAACTTCGCCGCCGGGTTGATGATCACGGCCTACCGGCCATTCGATGTGGGGGACGTTGTGTCCGCGGCCGGAGTGAAGGGCAAGGTCGAGTCCGTATCCCTGGTGTCCACGGTGATCACGACCTTCGACAACCAGATCTTGATCCTGCCGAACAACAAGGTGTGGGGCGACGTGATCAACAACGTCACGGCCCAGGCCACCCGGCGCGTGGACCTCGTGTTCGGGATCGGGTACGCCGACGATGCCGCCAAGGCGCAGGGCATCATGGAGGACGTTCTCCGCAACCACGAGCTGGTGCTGGACGAGCCCGAGTTCGTGGTTCGCCTGCACGAGCTGGGTGATTCTTCGGTGAACTTCATCTGCCGGCCGTGGTGTCTCACCGGTGACTACTGGGAGGTCTACTGGGACGTCACGAAGACTGTGAAACAGCGGTTCGATGCGGAGGGCATCTCGATTCCGTTCCCGCAGCGGGACGTGCACATCTACGAGCAGACCGCGGCGGAGACCGAGTAGATCCGCGACTGGCAGAGCGATCGACGACGCGGGGGTTCGGGGATGGGACGAGGTTGCCGGGACATCGCACGGGGTAAGTCGGTGGCACGACGGGCGTGCCTGCCGCTGCTTGCCGTGTTCCTTCTGGCGGTCAGTGGACAGGCGAGCGCCCAGATGCAGGATCCCTCCCCCTGGTCCACCTGCGCGGCCCCCGACTCGCTGACACGTGCGCTCGAGCGCATCGCGCGCCGGGTCGGCGACGAAATCGGGATCGCTGCAATTCACCTCGAGTCCGGCCTGACGGTTTCCGTGAACGGGGACCGGCGATTCCCGATGGCCAGCGTCTCGAAGGTGCCGATGGCGTTGGAGTTCCTGCGCCGCGTCGACGCCGGAGAGGTGTCGATGGACGAGCGTCTCGTTCTTCCCATCACCGAGTTCCGCCCGGGCAACAGTCCGCTGGCGTCATGGTCGGGCGGACGGCCTGTGACCGTTACGGTGGACAGCCTGTTCAGGCTGATGATCAGGGTATCGGACAACACGGCCACGGACGTCATACTCGGCATGGCCGGCGGACCCGAGCGGGTTACGCGCCGGCTGCGGGAGCTCGGGATCGAAGACATGGACGTGGACCGGTCTGAGGCGAGAACGTTCGCGGACCTGGTGGGGATCCCGGATACCATCCCCGAGAGCGAACTCTATCGCTACAACCACTTTCGGATGAGGGATGCCCTGCCCGATTCGGTCCGCCAGGCGGCACGGCTCGCGTATGGGTCGGATCCGCGGGATACGGCGACGCCGGAAGCGACTGCACGCCTGCTGGCCGAGTTGTGGCGCGGAGCCGGGCTCACGCGCCAATCCCGGGATCTGTTGATTGAGACGATGGAAACGAGTCGTTCGGGTCCACGACGTCTTCGTGGACAGCTGCCGGGAGGAACGCCGGTGGCGCACAAGACGGGTACGATGGCCGCGGCGGTCAACGACGTGGGCATCGTCACCCTGCCGGACGATGCCGGGCACCTGGCGGTGGCCGTGTACGTGAACACCCTTCAC
>Ga0272441_10004031_pt1 | contig 27186 bp, 35 predicted proteins | sample SSMProp6N_FD_193582 | JGI IMG/M metagenome (GOLD analysis project Ga0272441, IMG submission 193582) | Marine sediment archaeal communities from Little Sippewissett salt marsh, Falmouth, MA, United States - SSM-Prop-6N | ecosystem: Environmental > Aquatic > Marine > Wetlands > Sediment ... | reverse complement strand
AGTCGGGAGCCTCTACCAACCCCTCTGAAGGCCACACAAAACCATTATAACTCGTCATGTCGCTTCGGACGTTACGGAGCGCTAATATTTCGTTTTCCCTTAGGTTAAGCTCTTGCATGTCATCCCCTTTTTACCTTGTTTTATGGTTCGTTTGTTAAATGCTCTACTTCATGCCAATCACCGGCATAAAATGCATATGGTTTGTTGGCTTCCTTTTCGGTTATTATGCGTGTTTTGACTTTTAGAATGTTCCCTTCGAAATATCGTACAATTTGTACTGTGTCTATCCCGGCTGTTTGGGTTGAATAGTATCCGGCTGTTTGGGTGGATTTGTCTCCGGCTGTTTGGGCTGATTCGTCTCCGGCTGTTTGGGTTGAATCGTCTCCGGCTGTTTGGGTTGAGACGTCTCCGGCTGTTTGGGTTGATTTGTATCCGGCTGTTTGGGTTGATTTGTATCCGGCTGTTTGGGTTGATTTGTCTCCGGCTGTTTGGGTTGATCCGTAAAGGGCTGTTTGGGTTGAATAATCCCCGGCTGTTTGGGTTGAGACGTCTCCGGCTGTTTGGGTTGATTTGTATCCGGCTGTTTGGGTTGAGACGTCTCCGGCTGTTTGGGTTGATTTGTATCCGGCTTTTTGGGTTGATTCGTCTCCGGCTGTTTGGGTTGATTTGTATCCGGCTGTTTGGGTTGATTCGTTCATCCCTTCTTGTACCGTCCAGTTTACCGGCGTGTTAGGAGGACAATACATTTGTATGATATGTACGGCGTCTTTTCTACTGCCACAGTACACAACCTCACCGACCTTGAACTTGCACTTGTCGTGCATGTCGCCGGTGCCGTGTCGGTATCCGCCCTTATCGGTACAGACCCGGACGACAAGCCATCTTGCATCATTTTCGGCATATGAATAATCACCCCCCACGCCCCAGGGAAGACCATGAAGACCATGACCGCATTCATCGGTATCCTTCCAGTCGGGAGCCTCTACCAACCCCTCTGAAGGCCACACAAAACCATGATGACTTGTCATGTCGCTGCGGACGTTCCGCAATACCAATATTTGGTTTTCTTTTAGATTAAGCTCTTGCGTTATACTGTTCCTATTTTATTTATTTTTTGCATTAAATCTTCCGGCATATCCGATACTGTAAAACACTTTTTGCATTGTGATTTTTGACCATCTATTTTAATTATATCTTCTTTTAGCACCTCACTATTGCATGTCGGACATTGCATGTACGTATCTTCCGTTGCTGCTGGAATAACCTTACTATCCTGACAATAAATATCTTCATACCTCCTATCCCGTATATATCTATCCGGCGCTGGAAATTCAGGAACGAATTTACCCATGCTCCGCAACTTATTTTTATCATCTATTTGTTTTATTAATTTATGTTTTATGCCGGTATAGTCTATTTCTTTTTTAACGGCTTCGTTAAAGTACTTTTCTGCTTTTTTACGATTAGTCTTGATTGGGTATAGTTTAATAAATTCTTCAAATACGGCATGTTTTTCACGCGGAGATAATAAATCAATGTCCTTTTCGGCTGGCTCTTCTGTCTCTTTTGGCTCTTCTGGCTCTTCTTTTCCATTAACGTCTTTTTTGTACGGCGGATAAATACTTGGCCTGTATCGGTCCTTTCTGATTCGCTGGTATTTGCCCCAATCTGCTATTTGCACAAACAATTCATCCTCTACCGCATACCAATTAATTAACGCTATTCTATCGAGTTCTGTTAGCACGTTTACTATTTCTTTGTCTGTTAGTTCCTCATATGGAACGATATTAGCCAATATTTTTATAGGGTCTCCCCGTAGCCGTCCATCATCATCAGCGTGTGCTATCATCCATGTATATGTCACATGGCATGCCAGCCTAAACCACCGCGCCCCCTCAATATCCCTAATTTTTTTAGACGTACTTATGATATTCCACAACAATCGAAACTGCATTTCGCGGCTAGGTAAGGTTCGTGTAGCCATATTATTTTGATGTTCTTTTCTTTTTCGTTTTAAATGACGAAAAAGGTATCAGATTATCCTTAGTTCGTTGAATATTATCCCTCAATTCGTCTTTCCATACCGCTACCTCTTTCGGCGTGTCAGAACGAAATGTTTTGCTTGCCATATATCTATAGTTTATCATTCGCTGAAGTGCGGTTTCTTTTCGTTTATTTTTTCTTGCCGGAAAATTTTTTTGCTTCATTGGTATCAATCCCTTTAAGCTCTATAGCCTGTATCCCGCTAAAAGGATGCAGCAATAGTTTATTTAGTTTATTATCTGTTATTATTATTTCGTTTTTTTGCCAATCAAGCCACACAAAAGAACCGTGTTCAAGTGTTACAATATGACCATCTCGTAAATAAAGTATTACAACTGCAATAATTAAATGATAAAAAATCGTTTTCACCCGTTAACCCTTAACTCCTTTATTTTATGTATTATCTTTTTTATAACGTGTAAAAGGTTCTGTTTTTCGTTTTGCAAATAAAATACTATAACAACAATGCAAACTGATTGTATGTGCAACCGCAATATATCTACCATTTTAATCCCAAACCACCCCCATTATTCTAAGGCCAATAAGCTCTGACCCATCTTTTGTTGCCAGTTCTTTTTCTATGGTTTTTTGAGGAAACCCCATTGCTGAATATTTATCTGTTAGCTCTCTGATTGCTGATTCTTTTAAACGTCTAACATTTTTTGCATATGGTGCCGTATCGCTCCGATAACATGATGTACGGCTTTCACGATCATACTTGAAGCTTAAATGACTAATTGCACCAGATGATACACCGGTCATTTTAGCGATTTCCTTTTTTTTGTATTTTCTGAGTAATCCATAAAATGTCACTTCCCACGGTTCATCATGGTACTTTTTGTATGGCTCCATAAGCCTTTCCCAATCATACCGCTTATGATTCCTCTTATTTTTTCTCTTTTTCTGTTCCATAAAACAAACCTCGTATATATTTTCCTCTGTCGCAATACAGGCATTTATTATTGATATAGTGGTTAGCGCCGTATCCTTGCCCCTCTTGCATTTTCAAGCATTGCTCATACCGTATGAGCCTACACACAGATGGACAATAAAGCAGCGAGCTTCGTAATACACGGTAATAGAATTTATTTAGATGCGTATAGTTCATGTGGCTTGACTTTTTGCATAAATATTGTTAAAATACCTATACTTTTATGATTTGATAAAATGAAACCTTCCATAAAAGACGATAGCGATTATATACTATTTTATACTATATGCCTAGTATAAAAATAACTAAGGGTGGTTAGTACATGAAATTAAAGAACATTATAGGACAAAATATCAAAAAACACCGTAAAGAGCAGAAGGATCTTAGCCAAGCCGCTCTAGGTATTTTTGCGTTTGGATATACGACAAAAGAAACGAATGCCGCTCAACAAAAAATAACGAAGCTTGAGGCTGGTACACAGGATATTACTATAGAAGAATTTTTTAAGATCGCCTATGCACTCGGTGTAAATCCGGTTGACTTGCTGGAAGGCTCGGTATATAGTAAGCGCGCTGAATCGTTGAACGAAATAACTATCACTGCTGATGGAGCTGCACCGATTATCGAAAAGATCAATTATATCGTGCGCTCTGGTAGTACCAAAACCATTGATACGCTCAAGGCGGTCGTAGATTATTTCATTTACGTTATCAATTTGCGTAAAATTATTCTGGGAGACTCCAATATACAGTACCATGATTCACCGTCCGATATGGCCGATATACTGAAGAGTTGGTTAAATTCCAATATAGACTTGGATCAATAGTCTTTTTTAGATTGACAGCTCCCCTAGTTTGCGCTATACTCCCAACTACCAATAAAGGCATAGCATCTGTAAGAATGTAAGGGGGGGGGGGTACTTGCATGGAATTGTCATCGGATATGCAACGCAAGATAGCGGAAAAGATAGGGGAAGACCTAAGCTCTTTTTCCCGTCTCGTCACCATTTATTCAAACACAAGAGAATTATGCTATCTCTGTAAAATGCTCATTCTGTGTATGGGCATCTATACACGGCATAACAAAGACATACATATTTTAGATAAGATAACTATTTTTCTGGAAGATTCATTAAGCGACGAAGGAGGGGATAATTAATGCTTGCTGACATCCTTCCTCGTGTTGCCGAATCTCTACACAATAACAAAAGAAAGCCGAACGCATACAACCCCAGCCCGTCAACTATGGGACCTGAACGATGTTTGCGACAGTACGTCTATCAAGCCCTAGGCGTACCCCGTAAACCTCTTCCCGGTCGCGCTATTATGGTATTCGATGATTCGAGCTGGCATGAAGAATTAACGTTGGACTGGTTGCGGCAAACCACCTACAAGGTTCATTCCGAACAGTTGCATGTACAGCTTGATTGTAAACTAGATTTCTTGCCTCAGCGTATTTGTCCCGCAACATGGGCAAATTGCCATAACATCACCATACCGCAAGGATATATTGCCGGTCACATTGACGGCATTGTTTCAGATCCGCAAACCGATTACATTTTAGAACACAAGGCAATTAACCATTTTACGTTTCAACAATATTGGTCCGGTAAATTACCATCTGACTACATCACACAGACATCGTTTTATATAGCCTCGCTACAACCCTATAACGTCAAACGTGGTATTCTCCTGATCAAAAATAAAAACACCTCGCAATTTATAGAATATCTTATCGAATACGATTACACCTCCGATATTGCGCTTGTGCTTTACCGGTGTCATTCTAACCGAGATATGGTTGAAATGAATTTGCCTATCCATAATGTTTTAAAAATGGCTATTAACCGCGTTAAACTCATCCATGATCATGCTGAAAAAAGGGTATTGCCGCTACGGGAATATAGTTATGATGATTGGCAATGTGAATATTGCGGATGGAATAGGGAATGCTATAAAAATTATATTCAAGAATGCGAACAGAAAGATATAGATATATTATTACCCAAAGAGGCTATTGAACAAGCTCAAAAATACGTAAAGTATACTAAAGCGCAAACGATCCTTAAAAAACGAATAGATTCTATTCAAAAAGACTTACGTGCTATCATGCAAAAAAAGAATTGTAGGTTAGGTATAGCAGAAGAATTTATCTGCGAGATTAAAACCAGTGACAAGGAGGTGCTTGACACTTCGCTTTTACCGCAATATTTAAAGGATAAAATTAAACAGCAAAAGATAACCGATCAGTTCAGTGTAAAAAAACAAAAAACTATTCAACCTAAGACGGTTAACCAAGATGAATAATAGCAATAGTTTTGAACCCATAAAAACGGTTAAAGGTGTAGGTAATATTATTAAACCTCCGTGTCTTGGCAAAATACGGCTAGGATATATGAAAAAAAAGGGTGAAACTGCCTACCCTTTTGAAACTGATTATTTTGTATGCCCCCAAGAAGTCGAAAACATATATGGAAAAGAGCCTCGTGAACTCAAGATATGGGTGCCATCGGAAAACATTGAAGATGTCATACCGTACGCCTATGAATATTATGGTAAAAGCGGTTTAAAATGTATTGGTAATGGTAGTTACGCAAGAAGAAAGAATGAAAATAATCAATGGATTTTACATGAAAATTGCCCCTGTGATTTACTGAAACAAAAAGTATGCAATTTACAGGGTCATTTTCGTGTTATTTTATATGAAGTGTCGTGTGCCGGAATTTATCTTATTAATACTCGCAGTGCTCGTTCTATTAATGATATTAAAAGTGGTCTCCTATATGTAAAGGATCTTGTTGGTAGATTTGCATTTGTCCCCTGTGTTCTGAGAAGAGTAGAAACGATTATTCCCCGGAACGGTAAAAAGGAAAAACATTTTACATTACAACTGTTTTTAGAGGATCTGACCCCGCAAGAGATAGATACCTATCGTAAGGACTCGCAACGCGCCCTAGCGTTTGCTTCCCAATGCCAATTACCTGAACACGAAATTATGTCACCCCGCTATGAAGCATCTGATAGTATCGCCTACGAAGATGAAGAGTTGCAATCCACAACAAATCACGTGGATCAAACCCCTCCACCTATTACAGAAAATAAAGATCCCCAGTCTATTCCCGAGAATAAAGATCCTAGCGAACCCGCATCAGAGAAAACGTCAAATAATTCCGGCACACTTCCTTCAAGAAATACCGAAGGACAATCAGATTTATCTATAAAGGATAAAATCAGTAAACTACAGTGCCAAGCCCTTGAAGGTACATTGCGATTCAATAAAATACAGGTGGAAGAACTATGTATATTGTACAGTATTAACCGTATAGCCGATTTATCGGCGGTTCAACTGGATGAAGCACGGCAATGGATTATAGAAGAAGGTAAAAACAGGGTATAATATCCCTATGGAAAAACGATGGTTAAAAACTGGTCAAGCAGTTACATACAGTTCGTTAGGTGCTCGAAAATTGAAAGAGCTTGCCTTGATCGGCGTGATTCGCGGACATAAAGACCCATCAAACAAGCGTGGGGATTGGTTTTTTGACCGCCTATCTATTGATGCATATATCAACAATATGCTTGATTCCGATTCCCCCGTATCCCCCCAAAAAAAAGCTCTTGATATATTGAGTCGGTTGTGATTATGAAACTAACCATGAGGCTATATAAACGGAAAAGCGGTATATGGTACGCTGAATTTTCCAGGGGGAAAGCTCGATCTCTTGGCACCCGTGATGAAAAAGAAGCCCATGCCATCTATAAAGAGCTAAAACGCGAATTTTTACGGGGAAAATTATTTGATCTTGATAATGTTTCCCGTATGGTGCTTACCGAGTTCGAGAAGATCTATCTCAATACCCGCCTTGATTTATCAAAATGGTCATGCAAAAAGGACGCTTTAACATTCAGGTTGCTCCGTGATGCTCTGGGAGATATCCCCCTTGTAACGTTAAATGAGACTAAAATTAATGAGTTCAAAAACGTATGTCTTGCCCGAAACGCAAAACCCGTGACGGTAAACGGCTATTTACGTCATCTGAAAGCGGCGTTACATTTCGCCTATGGCAATAATTTCATCAAGAAAATCCCTCACATCAAAATGTTACGGACAGGAAAAGAACTTCCACGTGTTCTGCACCCTGAACAAATCACGCTTATTTTTGACCATATACGGGATTGTGATTTTGAACTATGGCGGTATTGTAATTTTTTATTGTGGACTGGCACACGGAGAAACGAGGCGTTAGGGGTTAGAGGTGAAGATATAAAAGATGGATCTTGTACTGTGACCGGCAAGGGGCAAAAAACAAGACGGGTGCCAATCGTCCACGAACTGCTTGGTATCCTCGCCCCCTTGCCGGATATCGGTTCTATTTTTCGGTTCTCATATCATCCTGATACGGTATCGAAAAAATATCATAACTACGCCAAGGCTGTAGGGATTGATACCCGCCTCCACGATCTACGGCATAGTGCCGCTACCTACATGCTTAAATCCGGTATACCGCTACAGGTTGTCAAGGAGATACTAGGTCATAGCCAAATCAGCACGACCATGATTTACACCCATGTTCTCGATGATATCAAACAAACAGAAATGAAGAAATTGAAGTTTGAATAATTTGTTGCCCCCCCCTTAATGCTGATTGCCTATAAAGACAATGCCCTTGTTATTATAGTATTGATATATTCCAGTTGCTTGTGAAGTTCGTTGTTTTCGTTACGCATTAATGCTCTAGCAATACGTTTTCTGTGTTCAAACAATTCCATGAGTGAATTTAAAATTACAAAGTGATCGCCCGTAGCAATACGCCTTACTTTTTCACTATACTCGATGTTAACCGCTATTCCTACTTGATTACCCCTTTCAGTTTCGGTCATTTTACGCCTCATGTTCAAGCCCCTTCCGAACCAGAATAGCTACCATTTTCGAACGGGATAAATTATCAATGGCCCGTAAATTATCGATGGTTTCAAGCAAGCTGAGGGGTAATGATACATTGACATTACCCGTTTTCCTTCCCGTTGCCGGTCTCCCTATTGTCTTTTCATCTTTTTTCTGTAACATTTAATACCCCTTTACATGCACCTTACTATCGGTTAAAAATACCGCATAATATTGATGCTTTTTATTTAATCGTTCTATATCGCTCAACCCTTCGGTTTTGATTCTGGCATAAACACCAGAACAAACTCGTATCCGGTGCGTTCCATCAACAATCCTGCTCCCCCTAAAACTATTTGATATTTTATTGTATTCCTCTTTTGTCATTTCTACTTGGTCCATATGCGTTTCTTTTTGAGCGCTATATGAAGGATTTATAACGGTAATCCCTGATGGTGCTTGATAGTTCAAAAGGGGTAACTGTTTGGGTCTCGGTTTCGGTGCGATTAAATCAGACCTACCTTGATCATCAAGCATGGCCTTTTCATATACTAAACGGTTTTCATAATGATTTATCCATCGCGTATAGTGCGCTTTTAATGCTGGCAAACTGGATTCCTTCACCCATGACCCCCCACGCCCACCACGAGGAGCGCACCATACGTGCAAGCATTGTTCATTGCTGTCCCGTGATGCCATCATGATCGGCTTTTGTTTTGGATCTGGCGTAAAATAGGCTTGACATTGCCTGATTTCAGCCTCAAGCTTTTTGATTCTTCGCGCCCTTACGTCAGGTCGTTCCTTATACTTTGCATGTTGCAAAGCTCCTTCTGCTCGCTTTTTCCAATAATCAGCCGTTTCCCACATCTTGACAGCTTTATGCATGCCGTCTTCGATCCGTTTTATATCTCTTCTCGCCCTGCCTTCCGAATGATGCCCTACAAGGATAGGTTGACCGAGGGGAATATTATCAACAATAGCAGAAACCATATTTTTTGCAGTTTCCGCGTCCCTTAAACGGTTCTTGCTATACCCTTCAAGCCGACTGACTTTTTCTTCCGCTCGATCTACAAGGCTTGTATCTTCGTCTTCTATTTCACCACATAGATTAATAAGTAAGTCTTCTCGTTTTGGTGTCCACATTGGAGCAACAAACAGATTTTGACGAGGAGCCCACCTAAAACCAGCGGCTTTTATTTTGCTGTATGTTTCAGAATCTAACCGTTCCTCTACATACAGCCGTAGCTTGTTATCTTCTGGCGAATATGTAGCGTTCATTTTTATCACCCGTTCCTTACTCCTTCTTTTTACCAATCGCTGACCCCATAATCATTTTCCCGTACCGCTGCTTTGAATTCCCTTTTGTATCGTGTCTGAGGATCATTGCTATAATGTCCGCAATCACCATGGCACCATGATTCACAGTAGAAGCAATATCCTGTTTCCACCTTACGCTTAATATCGGCGGCTTCAGCGGCTTCAAATGCTGCCCTCCGTTCGGGTGCTGTTTCCCATTTTTTCCGGCCCGCACGGATTTTATCAAGCAATTCGCTGTCAGTCTGGTTCCGGTTGTCTACATCGTAGCCGTTTTGCAATTTTGTCTTGCATTCAGCTAGGATTTCCGAATCAGGCTTTGTGATATCTCCCACCCATTTCAAAGAGCTATAGTCTCCCCAGCCCCTTGAAGACAGGTAAATTTCAACTGTTTTTGCTTCCTCTTCTTCTCTCTCCTTCTTTTCGGCTTCCTTTTTGGCTTTAAGGGGATGATTTTCCCATGCTTCATCATCCCCCGCCCATAGACCATTTTCGTTATCGCCAAGGCGCGTAAAATATTTTACGTCTATTTCGTCGTATTTTCGCGCCTTCATTAAGGCGGCTATCCGTTTTTTCTCGGCATTTTCCGTAATGCCAAGAACAGGGTTATTCTGTACCCAAATCGTTCCATCAGTTTTCACCTCAACTTGAGCAACCGGGAACGTGAGTTTAACCTCATTGTCCCTTACTATCCTAAGTATTCCCTTCATTTTTCTAACCCTCCTTTATTTCTCCCTTGATGTGATTTTTTCTAAAAATTCTGCGACGGCTATCGGGTATTGCGTGCTCGGTGTTGGATTAGATCCTGACCAATAGTGATCAGTCTCAAATCCACTCGCACTAACGACTGCCCGCGTCCATGCTGCAACCCCGGGCACTGTCCAGCCGCCATGTGTCCCACCATTTCTACAACGGCGATTCCGATACTTTTCAGGAAGCGATGCTAATATTTCTTCCTGCCGCGCCATGATTTCGTCTCTGTTCTGCTCCAATGCTTCGGTCATTTCTTTTATTGTCAGTTTCATTTTTCTAACCCTCCTTTGCTTTACATTTTAAAAAAATTTTTGTATATATAAAAAGCTTTTACCTCCTATTTTAGGAGGCTGGGGGGTATCTTGCCGGATGCCCCCCGTTTTCATTCATGATTCAACTTCTTCGCCTACTATAAAATCAAAGGCTTTTTGTGCTTGCGCTGCTGCTGTAATTACCATTTTCTTGTCTTCCTTAAGCACCCCAAGCCATGATTTTATATACGCAGCATTGTTTTCAATGGTTTTGTTTTCGATTTGACAATGCCCACAAAGAAAAGCTGCTCCCATTTCTGCTATAAGCTCTTCTTTCGAATAATCTTCGGAACCGAACATTACAACGCCCATAACGCCCTTTCTGTTGAGTCGTTTTTCATGACCTGTTGAATGAGTTAACTCATGAAAAAGCGTTGCATAATATTCTTTAGCTCCTACAAAGGATTCAAATTTCGGCATATTAACAGTATCGGCTAAAGGACTGTAATACGCTTTTTGCTCTTTACTCTCTATTGCGGGTCGTTTAGGCATTGCCTTGACGATATTTTCACATATATCGATCTTTTCTTCTTCGTTATGCATTTCGGGCAATGCAGGAATTTTTTTCTTGTCAATATTAATGGTCTGTTCAACGTTGAAAACGGTATAGTAACGGAGCATCGGTATCTTTTTTTCCTTTTCCTCTCCGTTTTCATCGCGCTCTTTTTTGATGAACCACTTCCAGAAAACGACAGGATGCCCCTTTTCGCCCTTCTTGACGTTGCCGCCTAGAGCGTTTATCTGCTTATAAGTTGCCCAATAAGGAGAAGAGTAATCTGAACACGCCAACACAAAACTATTAACTCCTCGATACCGCCGCTTAGTAACAACATTCATTGGGCATTCTCCCCCCGACCAGGGCCTTTGCCAAGGGATGGTCCCCCGTTCGAGTAACCCGACAATTCTCTCTGTTATGATTTCTTCAACTTTCATTTGCTTTTACCTCCCCCCGGTTGCCGCCGGTCTTTTTGTATTTCTTGGTTACAGTCTACTCCTTTAATTGCGCAAAGTCAATAAAAAAAAGCAAGGATAGTCGTTTTTAGGAAAAAGAGTAAATAACTTGAAGAAAATGAATCCCAAAAGGTCAGAGTTGACAAGGGGGTTTATGCATGGTAAGTTATCAAAAGTTACTTAAAAAAAAGTGCAGTTAGTAGAAAAAAGACTGTTGCAGTCAAAACGCATACACCCAACAAGTAAGTTACCGGAAACACGAACCCGGCAAACTGACTTTTAATCCGTTGGCCACCGGTTCAAATCCGGTACGGCCCACCAACAAAATCAAGGGTTTTAGCCACTTAACAGCTAAAGCCCTTTTTTCATTTTCAGTCCATTTCCGGCTATTTCATCCCTTTTTGCAGTCAGTTTGCATACAGCTATTTTGCCGCAACCCTCCACCATGTCTGCTTGATTGACTGATGATCGTACTTTTTTTCGATTAGCATACACGGTTCCGCTGTCCATCCGTTACCGTCCTGGCTCGATCCATCTTCAATAGTTAACCCCGCTATATCACCCTCTTGTATATCGTAACCGATATGATACGGTACAGTATTTTCACAAAGATCATGCCGGAATGCCCATAGATCTAAATACCGTGATGCTACAATTTCAGCCGTATACTGATCATGCACGTCTGACAGCATGATTATTTTTTTAGGCTGTTCACCGTATTCATAATAAGATCGGTTGCATAGGGTGTTATTGGCATAATTATAGGTTAATAGCCCTTCGTACTGTCCCGTTGTTGGATTAAGTGCATATTGTACCTCAAGGTTGTTACAAATCATGTGATACGGTGTCATTGAGAATTTTATATCGCTGCCTATCATATCCGTTGTTTGGTCAATGGTTCGTAGACTTTTTGTCTCTGATTTCGTGGTTTTGAAGGTCATTATACCTATCGTGCCGCCTGTGCGGGGTATAAGCGCCGCTTGATATTGCGATAATATACGGTTTACAATGTCAAGACCCTCTGCCTCTGCATTGATAATCGTTGCTGCCTTCACTGCTGGCAACAATGATTTCATTGTCTGGATATCACCTTTTGATATCTCATCGACACCCATATTAGAATGATACTGCATTAAATACTGAATGATGAGACCCGGATGATTTATTACCTCGTCGATTGTGCCGGTGATTTCGCCGGTTCCGTCTCGAATACCTGCAATTGAACATGATAACGGTTCGTTGGCTGTTTGGTCAGATGTAAAATCCGCATACGTAACGACATTGCCCAATCCGTCATTTTTTGTATAAATCGTATAGTTCGCCGCCGCTATTACATCACCATCCTTATCGTATATATTTTGCGTAGCTGCCGAAAAATCGCTGTCGGTGCTTTTTGTGGTATTTTGCGAAATGATATATATATGATTTACCGTATCAACACATAGTAAGGGCACCCCTTTAGACCAATTGCCAAATAAAAGCGGCTGTGCCTTACCTGACACTGATCCTGAGCCCGATTCCAAGCGGTGGTTCGGCCATGTTTCGTTATTGATTGTTACTTCGGGTAGAGTGTGAAATTTCGACTTCGTATTATCCTCTATAAAGAACGAATAAATATTTCTAGTATGATAGTTCTTCCGAAATACACCCTGTAAGATCAATCCATCCGTTTCAATATCATCCCAGGTCAACCCATCGCCCCATACATATACTCGACCTATAGCACCGTCCATACGTCTACGGCTTTCTTCGTCCTGAAACCGACCATCATTCCGTATGTTAATATGAGCCGACGAAATAGAGTACCGCATATTTTCCATGTTCAGCGATGTACTGATTGATATATCCTGCATTAATTTAGCTTCGAATAGTTTATCTCCTATTGATATATTTTTAATAGCGAATCTTTTTATCATACCGTTGATATCTAACTCGACCAATAAAAACGGTTTCGTATGCTTTAATATATCGGTAATAGTGGACATTTATAGAACCTCTTCTAGCGTTATTGTAAAATCAAACCGCTCATCAGGGAAACGGTATTTTTGTTTAATGTCTCCGGTAGACTTAACCAAATAGCAATCAGTAAGCGTCGATGAATCAGGTATTAATGCAAGATTTTTACCCTCCAAATAATCGATTGTTGCCAGCACTTCTTCACGGGTATCTTTTGACGCTTTCCAGGGTAAAGAAAATGTATATTTTCGATCTGCGTTTTTTATAGGTAATATACCACCGCCCTTAGTTGCTAGCATATCGATATCATATACATTATTTCTATTGTACCCAATACCCCATTCGCGGCTTAACGCAATAGCCCTACCAGCCACCATAACCCCAATTTTATAGTAATTATCAGCCGTTTGCTGTGCGGGAATTGAAATACGCATATACCGATAAATACCACCGGTAAATGTTTTTGATATACAGGATTGGAAAATAACAAATGTGTCATCTGTTTGTATGTTTAAAAGTGGCGTATCAATTAATATGTAGCTGCCTACATTATCCAGTATCCCGACCGTCGTATTTATATGACTACCCGATGTAAAGCGCATGAAGTATTTCTTGTTGCCTTGTCCTTTTAGTTGATGATCTTTAAACGATGTCAATAACGCTGCATCTATAATGTGATTGAGTGATGCCGAATCCACCACACCTGCATCTGTTACATCAAAAGAAATAGATTCATCCACCGAAGGGGCACCCCATGAATCTGTTGCATTCATTTGAAATGATAACGTTCGCATATTACAGCCAAAAAAGGCTATGCCATTGGCATAAAATTTTTCATTCACTCCCATATCGATTACAATATTGCACTCGGTATTATCCTGCGTTGATTTCCACGGTTTCGACGGTGAGTCTGATATAATGTTTTTTGCACCATAATAAAATCCCGTCTCCATCGTCCAAGAATCCCCCACTGCACCCGCACCGCCGTACCACGTTATACGGATACCACATACAAGATGTTGTTCCTGTGCATTGGGCGGACATACACATGCATTAGAAGCGTATGCCTCCCATATGCCACGGCGCACCATATAAAAACCACTATCCGTGCTCGCTTCGCCGTAGCAACAGATAATTATATGACCGTCAACCATAAAGAGCGATTGTCTACCCTGTGCTGACAACGCACCATCTGAATACAGGTCTATGTATGTTGTCTTGTTCCATGATTCGCCGTCATTATCAGAATAAGCCAACACAATATCTTCGTCGGTCGCTCGTGATGCTGAACAATATACCCGCCCGGTTATGTCTAACAACAAACACGGATATCTCAAATCTTTTGTATTGTAATCCATGACATCAATTTCAGATCCCCATGTTGCTCCACCATCAGTCGATATTTTACATTTAATTTCCCAGTTGTCATCAGTATCCTCTTCCGATTCGTAGGCCGCTATAATATTACCGTTTGCCGTTTCGCAGACATTTGCATAGAATGAATCCTTATCGACAGATACATCAAAAATAACAACCTGTTCACTCCACGTCGAACCAAAATCATTGGAAAATATACCGATGATATCCCCGGAATTATCGCCGCCGATAGCTCGTCCGACAGCCATAAGTGAGCCACTCGACAACTCTATGTATTGTGGCCCACCGATACCGGTATAATCCATCGTGGCAATACTCCATGTATCGCCGTCATCGTCCGAATACGCCATACCCGTACCGACAGCAAAGGCGATACGCCCCGAACGGGTTTTAAACATCCGAGAAAATACCACACTACTCGATATTACCGTTACGGCTGCCGCCCACGTCAAACCATTGTCAGATGATTTTTGTATTTTGACGACACCTCCGGTATTTTCTTCGTAGGCTATGACGATATCGCCATTGTCGGCTTGCACGCCGGTAACGTACGAATTTGTACAATCAAGACCCGCAGCGATAATTTCTTGCCTACCCAACCACGTAGCCTGATTAGGGTCATCACGTCCTAGATAATGCGACCCTCCATCATGAGACCATTTATGTGTTGCGTCCTTTGTATCTCCCGAGCTGATCAACTCAACGATAAAATCTCTTGTTGCAAATGATAACGTTACGTCAAATGTATCGCCTGTTTTTGTAGCGTTTACCGCCCCTGACCATGCAAGCGTACCTGTTGACTGTGTAAAGTCCGTTACTGTTTTCGTTCCGCTGGTATTTTCACCTCCGGTAAATTCTATAGTTGCGCCAATCAAATAATCATCACCAAAAATAGATAGATGAGAATCAATAATTGTTGTCGTTGTGCCGTCGCTTGTCGCAGTTCCCGAATATTCAAAATCCTGTGGTGTTTCATGGGTAAACGGTCTCATTGCCCCTGTATTCGAGCTGTTTAAAATTGGTTGCTGCCAATATTCACCCGCCTGCTCTGTAGCTGATAGGAACTTCGAATCCTCTAATATATTTTCGGCAATTATTTTCGTGGTCATATATCAATTCCTATGGTTGCAAGGTTAACCTTTTGGTAGGTTGATCCTGTACGTGCTTGTTGTGCATTATCTATACTTGAGCCCATCCAGCGGTTAAAATCATCCGGCGTAAAAACGCATCCTTGAAAAATATATTGATTGCCTTGCTGGTTGTTTTCGTATGCTTCTGTTTCAGCTTCGCTTAAAACACGTTCACCTTTTTTCCCGATAATCGGAACCTCATTTACTTTGAGTCCATAATGTGCGCGTGGTGCGTTCGTGTATGCTGTTATAGGTATTTGCCTTTTTGCTGTGCCTGATTGCCCGATGGTTCCGCCTTGGTGAAACAGATCACCGAAGAAATCACCGATACCGCCCACAACATCCCCCACAACATCGCCGATACCGCCGACAACATCCCCCACAACGTCAGTTACGCCCCCAATAACATCCGTTACACCACCTAATAAATTACCAAATACCCCTGATATTTCGCCGACTACAGGGAGACCACCCAACAATCCACTGATACCCGGCAAAAGCGTATTAGCCCCGAATCCGATAGCCCATTCAACAGCTATTTGTGCAATCATATCAACGGCTGTTTTTAACATTGAATCCCATAGACTATCCCAGCTAAATTTTATTTCATCAAAGTTGCCGGTGAAAGCATTAAACAGAATATCGGATAATTGGGACTGCATATTTTGAGCACCTGAATCAATAACGCTATACATAATAGAGGTAGCGTTTATATTTTCATCTTGAAAGTCTTTGTAGCGAACCCTTAATCGTTGTAATAACGTTCCGTATTTTCGTTCATAATTACGATCCAATTCCTCCTTTTTTAAATAGTACCATTTATCCAGATCCGAAGTATCATCTAAAAACGCTTTATATTCTTCATATTGTTTTTCCAATAAACCATATTTTAATTTATATGAATCCTTATCCATATCGGCCATATCTGCCCGTAGATTTTCGTATATTTGCCCTGCTTTTTGTGCATAATCCATATCCATCTCATACACACGGTTCATGACATCATATTTTTCACGCGCCTGATACTCCCATAATCCGGGTTCATATATTGCTTTTGTTGCTACTGTACCCAGCGTACCGCCCCCACCACCTACCGAAATATTGCTACGTGCCGGTTTGCTTGTGCTTGTACCTCCTTTTCCCGGTATTTCGTTCGGTGCGGCTTTTGCCTTGTCGATCCAACCCTTAAAGGATTCAATTGCATCGTTTAATTTCCGGCGAGATTCTATATTTTTTTCTCGCATATCTTGAAACGAACTAATAACCTCATTATACATGCGTATATTATTCTCTAATTCACGCCGCCTGTCTTCTGTTGCTTCGCTTGTTTTTAAATACTTCTCATAGTAATCCTTACCGACCGCCATTTCAGTAACCGACTGTCCTTTTGATATGTCCAGTTTAGAAGCCTTTTCTAAAGCAGATAAATCACGAGCGTTCAAAGCCATTTTTAACTCATAAAATATTTTAGCAACACTGGCTACAAGTTCACGGAACCGATAAACGACTGCCATAAGTTTTTCAAAACCTCGTGCGATAACATAGAGCGAATCCAAAATAACAACCGCCGTTTTTCGTGCCCATTCATCAAGTTTACCTTCTTTTTTTAATCTATTTAATTCATCTAACGCGGTTCGAGCTAAATCTTTCATGACCTGAAATGGCCCCGATTGCATAACTGCATTTCTGAACTGAAACCATTGATCTTTAAACATGGACGTTAAGCCGCCCCATGTTCCGGCCAATCGTTCCGTAGCGCCCCTGAATTGACTGCCAGCCTTATTCCATTGATCCATCATTATTTTACGGGTTTCTTCAGCGCTATACTTAACCCCGGCTTGGAATCCCATCATCGATAGAACGCCACGTTCTCGGAACATATCAGCCGCCGCCGCACCCGCTGAATACATCCGTATTACCTGACTTGTCGTTTCTTCAATAGTGAGTCCGGTAACTGCTGCCAGATCTCCAATCAACGGCATCCAGCCCTTAACCTCATTCACGCCGCCTTTCATAACGCCTGATAATGCCGTTGCTGCCCCCATAACTTTCTCAAACTCAAAGGGGACACGAGACGCATAATCAGCCATCGCGCTAAACATACGCGCCCCTTCTTCCGTTGATCGCAACAATACCCCTAATCGTACAGCATATTGTTCTGATGTATTCGCTGCATCAACAAACGAATCTGCTAAACGTTTTAATCCCCACCCTGCAAGCGCAGTGACGGCTATAGATTTTAAATTGATTAACGATCTGCCTAATGTGCGGGTACTGTTCGATATGCCCTTATGCGCCGCATCCCAGGCACGATGAAGCCGCGTTGCTACGCGGGTGCCAAGCGTGTTATGTTCGCGTAACGACTGTATAGATTTCTTTGTTTCTTCACGAAATCCTTTAATACGTGGCGTTCCCTTTTTATCATCAACAACGATTTCAACAAATAATTTTCGTTCCATGTTAAAAAACCTATTTGCTTATACATACAAATAGGTTTTCATATTACGGTTTATCTTTCCTTTTTTTTACAAAATAATCATGTATTAGAACCAGCTTTTGATAAAAATTATATGCGTCTTCTTGGCACATCTCAAAATGAAAAATATCATGTAATAATAAAGCCCCCACAGCCGGAAAATCATATACAAATTGATTAGAAATCAATTGATATATTTGTAAAGCGGTATCGTCGGCTTCGTTGAGCTCTAAATTCCATTCGCAATTCTCGCAACATTGAACGCCATCTATTATATTTTTATCAACGATCTTTTTACCGTTTAAAATGTTTTCTAAATTACGATCACATGTTTTGCACCGACCCTCTTTCAGATCAAGTTTTTCAAGGTAATTCGTTATTGTTCCAAAGGGTCTGTATCTACGTCATTGCCCTCCTGTTTTCGCACCGTATTAACGCCGGTCTTTTCGTAGATTTCTGATAATGCGCTTTCCGGTAACGCCAGCTTTGTTTCAATGGTACAGGGTACGTTTTCAGCTTTATTGTTAACAACGTCTTGCCATCCTGTGATGATATAGTCTAGGACAGCTTTGTTTAATCCGTCTTCGTCAACATCGGTATAGAACCTGCCTTGCCGGTCCTTTCGCCTTCGTTTAAATGGTTTTTCAATTTTCTCCGCTACCGCCACCGAATAGCGCCTACAAAAAATAACTGATTCTTCTATTTTAACATCAATCCGTTCGTCTTCTTCTACTATAGTTAAAAACGCCATATGTGATTTTATTCAGGTCGACTTTATGCCGCTACCCGTCCTTACGCATTAGCTGTAAATGATGGTTTTCCAGTGCCCTTAAAATTAACCGTTTCTTTAACCAAATCGCCTATAGGTGCATTAATTGAGATATTGCTAAATGTTGCCCATAGATTAAATCTATCGCCTGTTTGATCGTCATCAGGATCATAATTATAGAGTTCCACGAAAAAATATTTATTAGCCGTTATTGCCTGATTAACACCCTCGAAAAAGGGATTAGCTGCTAGAAAATAGGCCCCTGCACTTCCATCTGTTTCGGCCATTCCTGCAATATGTTCTTTCCATTTTTTTTGCATCCTGTTTCGTGATGCAATGTCAACGGATACGCTAAACGACCATTCGTAGAGTTCCCCCATACGTTGTAATGCACATTGCGGTATGTACGTACCAGCTACCGTCACCACCGTTACATTACCGTCAAACGTTGCTGTACCGGTTGTATAATCAATATCAATAACGTTTTTGCCGCCTGTGTCGGTAAATGTGGGGGGAGTATTAGGATCTAATATCCGCATAGTGCTATCAGTTATTTGTGCTGTTGCGTCTGCCTCCGTACAGGCTTCAGCGTACAGATTCCCCCGTGCAAAGCCATCATCCGCCGTATGCCCTGTTGTCGCCCCGAATGTAATAGCTTGCGTACCGTTTGCCCCTACAAGATCCTGTGACGCTCCGGTAATATTCACATCTGTTGTCCATGCGCCTCCATTTTCGCGCCATTTAAACGTATCGGGTGTTCCGGTGCCGTCAATAACAACCTCAAAATAGGATGAATCCGTAGCGCCCGAAAACGCCCCCCAGGTCAGATCATTTAAACCGACACCCTCAAAACCGTTTAAGCGGTATCGGTACAACATTCCAAGTTTTCCATGTTGTGGTGTTGCCGGTGATGCCATGAGTCACCCCGCTTATGCCGTTGTTAACGATAGCGCATCATCTCCGATGAAATTAAATGATACCTTCACTACATCGCCCACCGGAGCCGATACCGGCATACTGTTGATAATCAAATTACCTGAAAAATAGTCTCCCGAATCTTCCAGCATAAATTTTAGATCATCTAGTACCGTTCCGGGTGATGCTGTAACAATGTTTGTCATCAATGCGTACTGTTCGGTATTGCCTGCCACAAACTGGCACTCAATAGACCCGTCCCATTCGCCTTGTCCTGCAATATGTTCCTTCCAGTTTTTTCCTTGCCTGCTTTTGTCTGCAATATCGACCCGTACATTTATTGTCCAACTTGCAGTAAATTCTATGTCCGTACCGTTTTTATGACTTCGTGCTGTTTTACCGTGTATTGGGGTTGTGTTCCCTGCCATTTTTTGTTCCCTCCACAAAAAAAGAGCCTGTGCGGTTTTTCCCGCTACAGGCTCCCTAAAAGAGTAATCCTATTCTTATTATAATTATGTCTTTATTATACTATTATTTTTATGTTACGTAAACGATTCTAAATTCATGTGCTCGATGATACCATATTTTATGTGTGTCGGGATTGATTTCAGTCAAATCAATTGCCCCATCATCAATTACAATTTGTATGGTTACTGTTTCCTCTGCTATCGTTACCGCTCCACTATAATCACGTAATCGCGCCGTTACCTGTGCGTCAACTGCTGATACACTTGTATAGCTGTCGGCCCATGACGATACCTGAAATAACGGCATATAAAAATTTGGATCGTTGCCCTGTGTATGAATATTACCCGAATGGATACAAAAATATGTTATATACGGCGATACCATACCGTAAGGCGCACTACCTGGATATATTTTTGTACCAACTAATGCGATAATCCCACATATTCACTTAATAATTTATAGATAGCTTTTCCAATATCCATTATTTGAATATCTTGGAAATGGCTTTAACCATTTCATCCATTGCCTGATCTTTACCAGCTTCAGTGCCTCGCCTAAAAAACGGATCTTTCGGCATAGGTGCTGCTTCCTTACCATAGAATTTCCCTGTTTTTTCATCATACAATACTTCCGTTTCTAGTGGCTCTCGTTCAACGGTTCCGTATTCCACTAAGTGTGCATGAGGAGCTATTCGATAGTCCATAGCGACAAACGCCCCTGTTTTCCTTGTTTCTTCTTTCACTACTACGCCACGGCCTAAATTGCCCGTTGGCCCCTGTGGTGCGTGTTGCTGGATATGCAGCTTTATAATATGAGCGCCCTTTCTGCTGATTGCTCGCAACTGATCTTCATTGAGATTTTTTATCATCCAACCAAGATCTTGCAATAATGCTTTATCGCCTACTATTTTAAAGTTCATACCATTTCATTACACCGTATTATTATTTCACGGTTGCTTTCGTTTGTTACCGGATTACTGATAATCTGGAAATATCGATCTCCTTTTTTCATCCTCATATCCGGCGTTATGGTCAGCCCCGCTCGATAGCGAATTACTGCTTTATAATTAACTACATTTTTTTCCGCTTCAGCAAGTATGTATTCTCTCCCGCTGATCGGGATTAGTGCACCCCATACCGTTACGTACCGTGACCACGTTTTGACATCCTCACCGAAACTGTTTTTTGTCGTCGTGTAATGCTCGAATGTTAGCCTATGCCGTAATTTACCCGCTCTCATTATTCATACACGCCATTTACTTTATGATCTAATAAAATAGATTCATATACTTTTATTGTTTTCGGCGTCCCTTCCGATAGCGTTAATTCTCTGTTTTCATATATTTCACCGCATACCGCCTTCATCCATGTACGGAGCGTTTGCGGCACATCTTCACCGCTATCACCATACCCACAGGTTATTTCAATAGCAATGGGATTGACAGGAAAAGGGGTAAAGCTAGGCCATGTTTTACCGTATGCTAAAACTACCATTCCGGGTTCGGAATCAGTATCAACGACATAATCAGTATCTTCCGTTAATGTCGTCGTATCGCCGCTGCTATTCCTATAGGAAAATGAGTTGACGGTTTGAAGACTGCCAAAAGGTAATTGTATGTAATTTTTTTTCGGAAATGAATTACGGTAAATTGTCCATGTCTGTGTTATCCACGCTCGACGGGTTACATGCTCTCCATGGACTCTAGATAGCTGAATTAACGTCTTCAGATATTGTTCATCTGTTGTATCGCCCTTTTCTAGCCGTAAATGTTCCCTCAGTTCGCTAGGCGTAACCGGTTCAATTGTCGGACCTGTTTTCAATGTCCAAATCATCTAATTTCTGTGACATAAACTCTCGTAAATACAAACTCGAATATGCCCCCTGTATTAATTGTTATAATAAATGTCAATGTATATCGCCCATTACCGGATGTAGGATATTGCAAGCGTACATTAATATATTGCCCGTCTATTCCCGTGCTGACAACTAATTCCGCTGTTTTTTCCGTGCCCGATTCGTCATATGCCTTAACCGTAGCATCTGTAATTGTCGATCCATAGGGTAACGCGCCGTCATTCGCTGTTACGCCTGTACACTTCGGTAATTCAAAGAGAAAATCGATATCCTTATCGCTTGGCTGTAATTGGATAATATCGGTTCCTTCAAAATCGCTCATAAAGATGCATTAGATTTTACAACCTAATTTTCCATTTTTCGTTGTAGAATGTATACTGATCTTTTATCTGTTTAAACACATGCTCCATTTGATTCATCCACCGCTTTCTCACGGTTTCATTTAGCTCTAGCTCGTCGTATCGTTTTTCCTGATTCCGTCTCCACCCCCGTTCACATCCGTCAACATCCCATCGCCCATGTAAAATATAGACCTTTTCACCGTTCCATGCTTTCCAGAAATTACCGCCTCGGTTCTGTATATACGTTGTTATATCGGTATATCCCAGATGTACACCTGTCCATGCATAATTCGGTAACGCTACAATATTATCCTGTACACCTGCTAACCATAGAGCAACGTTCATTGAAATAATATCTGATACGTATTCACCTTTTTTGTTCTGTATGGTCCCCACGTATTTAGCCGCTGTTTGTAGGAATTTTCCGTTATGTTTCGGATCTAAAAAAAGCGGAGCGTTGCAAATCATCCAATCCATCGGCATTTCTGGAAAATCTTTCTGGCCCTCAATGCAATAGTTGTTTAGTGCCCACTTATACCGCTCGTTGCATCCGATAATAATTTTTGTATTTTCTACCAGCTTAAAAAAATGCATGATGTTATGTACTATCATCATATCAACATCTAGCATTACAATAGCAGCGTATTCTGTCATTTCTTCCAGCTTGCCGTATCGCCCCATCTTGCTCGTTACCACGAGTTCCGGCCATCGCATATTTTGGGCTATTTTCCGGTACGCCCCATAGTGCTCATAATCGCTATATGCTCGTTTATGCACTATCGGGTGAAAGGATAAATCCTTATATGTATCGAGCTTATCCAGATAGGTATTAAATGCCTCATCTTCGTCTTTTTTGTTGCCGGTAACGGCTATAATATGCACATCTACCGGATGATTTGTATAGTCAACGCTATTTAGCAACGCATTCAAATACTGTACGTAATTAGCTGTACAACTTACCATAATTGCATACTGATGTTTCATTACCTATCCACCTATCTTGTGAAGCAGCATCTCGCCGCGCATCGATTCACGATATTCATATTTCACTACGCCTTCATGTTCTGCTATCCACCGCGCCACACCGCTTCGAACAGGTAAAATAAATGCTATATCATCAATTAGTATTATACCATTATTTTTAGTAGCACGGTATGCTAGATCTAAATCATGCATAACACCATTAATGGTATGATCACCGTCAACGTGGAAAAAGTCAATACCGTGAAACTTCTTACTGAGATTTAACAGCGACCTATATTTTTGAGTATCGGCTTCAAATAAATGAACGTCATACCCCTGCAATATTCGTTTTGCCCATTTCAAATAATTGCCGTCTTCGCCGCCCTCGCCTCCGTGCATACCATTGTTTGCATCAATACCCAAATACGTAGCGTTTGGACATGCTTGTAGAAACGCCCAGGCACTATAGCCGGTTCGTACTCCAATCTCTGCTATTTTAGTGGGATTAAATTCTTTGCACATCTGATATTTATTATAATAGTATTCGTTAAATTCCGACGTTTCCAAATCTGCCTTTATTGGATCATCGAAATAAATAATATCTTTTATAAATGTACTAGCGTTTTCTTTCATATAACCGGCACCTTCCTTCTATCGTTATTTCATACCAGCCGTTCAAATATTTTTCGATTAGCATTTTTTCATGATCTCTATAGCCGTCATGTACTAAGATTAGATCGGTTTTTTGTACCGCTATTTCAAATTGGTGGTCACGAGGTTCTTGCCCATCGATAAAGCATAGATCGTAATAATCAAGTAGAGATTGAATATTCAGCGAAAGTTCTTTGTTGTTCCATAAATAGATACGTAAACAGTGCTTGCCGCTTTGGTCTACAATATCAAATACTTTATCAGCCCACTTTTCTCTAGTTTCTAGGCTATCCACCTTCAAACCGTTTTTGCAAAACATAACCGTTGAATGCCCTACCCCGAATTCCAGGACCGATTTAATGTGATATGTGTTAATAGCCCATCGCATACCGGCCCAATCATAGGTTGAAATAGCCCCGTTCCCGAAATGCGTTTTATTTCTATCGTTTTTGAAATAGCGGATTTCCTTTCTATTCGGCATGGAATAATCAACTAATACCTCGTTCCAATCGTCTAAAATATCCTGATCGTCAACAAACTTAGCGATTTTCCACGGTCCTGCATGAAAGCCATCATGTATAATGATTTTATCTGTGAGCTGCTTTGCGGTTAATATCTGGCTATCACGAGGTGCAACACCGTCAATAAAGGCAATATCAAAGCTTTGCGATTTCCATTTTACGGGTATGTTCCGATTATCCCATTTTTCGATTATAATTTCTGGCCGCATTGCATGTACTTCGTTGATCCATCGTTGTATGCTTTCAAAGCATACAAGATGAAGCCCATAATCATAAAACAATACCGTTGATATACCGGCACCGAATTCAACGATTGAAACCGGTTTTTCTGCGTGAAATATTGTTAAAATATCTTCCCAGTCATTTTGACGTATACCGTATCCTAGTCCTACACCTATCATTACGTACCTCTTGAAATAGTTGTATTATTATAGAAAATAGAGGGGAGTTGTTACCCCCCCCCTATGCATAAATTAACACGGCCAACCCATTTTGGTTTTACCAGTATTTAATACACCGCCCTCATAATACATAGCAACATTATCAATAATCTGGTATGGCTTGATTAAATCATAACAACGGGGATACCCGCCCGGCATTAGGTCTAAACAGTTCCCATGAACACCCCCACGCCAGCACCCACCGGACGGACAGCACGTAAGCGCCCCGTTGGTATACATGTACCTACCAAAAGGATATAAATGCCACCTGACCCCCTCCTTGCCTGCTGCAAGCACTACATGAGGTTGTTTGTATGCCGCACTCAAAACGAATTGAAATGATAATGGCCCGATGGTTCCGTGAGCCCAATAACATAGCCGTATAAGCTGCCGTAGATCCGTTTTACCGACAAGACTGTACACGCCATCAAGGGGGGGATGTGTTTCGTTACTATGCCCGATTTGGACTAAGCGCACCGATCCCCGAAAATGGTCATTAAATAGATCCGCCACCTCCTGCCACCGATGATATTTTTTTAACTCGTTGTCCGGTTTCCATCCCCCGTTGATTAACCAAAACGGTCCTTGCCATCCAAATTCAACAGCCACTTGGTTAACCCATATTTTTTCATCCTTCGATAAAAATAGTTCAGGGGTTATGCCGGTCCGTTCAAATTCTAATCCGGTTAGTTCTGCTATATCATCATGGTAGGCTTCTTGCCAATGCCGCGCATCTTTTTCACAACTATGGATACCCTTACCGTTGCGACCGTAAACAATGCCGTAGTATTCAACGGCCATATCTTTTTCGTTTAACGGTGTTAGGTACGGGTTATTTTCCCATATTGCAGGGCATGGCGTCCGTACATCGATTTTAATATCAGGGTATGCACGAGCAAAATCATTGACGCTTCGTGTTAATGTTAAAATATCCCCTGCTGATTGATGTTGACTAAATATGATTTTTCTCATAAAGTTTTTACCCTTTGTCAATAATCGTTCCGTCCGGTACATAGATTGCGGCTTTTTTCCGTTCGTTATGAACAAACTTCAACACCTCTCTCACAACGACTTCAAAATTATCTATGGGAAAATCTTCAGTCATCATAAATGAATTGATTGTTCCATTGTCATCTTGAAGATAATGGATAGAACAAAAGAAATGCTTACTTTCCATTGCTTCGAATGCTTTTTTTATTATTTTGTGTAATTTTTCGCTATAAATATCGTTTTTGTCCTTTTCCATATCAAGAACTGTTGCGGGTGTTTTTATTTCTTTGTCTGTTGCCATTTCTTCTAACGTTTCATTCTTTGCTTTTTTAGCTTCTTTTTGCTTTGCCATAATGTTACACCTTCCTTTTTTTAAATAAAAATGATGTTATATCTACTCTTAATGCATTTTCCGGTTGACCTTTTTTTAAAAGATCAAACCCATATTTATTAAACAACGCTTCTATGATTTCTTCGGTCATAAAATGCAGATGTTCCCCGGGCTTAAAATGTTTCCATTTTGTCACATCTCCTTTGTTGTGCCAAATGGGTAACGTTACTGCTACATGGTTAGATAGGGCTAATATAGGTTCGATTTCGGCAAAATCAGGTACATGTTCAAGCACGTCCCAAAAACAACATAGGTCATACATTCTCAGCGTTATGCCTGTCTGAATAACCGGCATAATATCATATGTATATACGTCTATGCCAACGGGTGCATATGCTTTAAACCAGCCGATACCGGACCCATAATCTAATACTGTTTTAGGTTCAATTTCTGATACCCAATCCCACCTAATTTTATTAATTGTTTCTGCTGTTTTGCTGTAGATGCGTAGCATATTTTCATAATAGGCTAGATCGTATTTAATCATGTTCTGTTATCCTTGCTTTGAAATAATAAAAAGCGCCCTTTCCTTTTGCATAATATAATCTATTTTTGGCATCGTAATATTGTATTGGAATAAATGCCCAACTTGAGGAGCTGGACGAACTCGATGAACTGGACTCCGATGATGAAGAACTGGACGAACTCGATGAACTGGACTCCGATGACGAGGAGCTGGACGAACTCGAAGAACTGGACGAACTCGATGAACTGGACTCCGATGACGAGGAGCTGGACGAACTCGAAGAACTGGACG
>Ga0272441_10004030_pt1 | contig 27189 bp, 21 predicted proteins | sample SSMProp6N_FD_193582 | JGI IMG/M metagenome (GOLD analysis project Ga0272441, IMG submission 193582) | Marine sediment archaeal communities from Little Sippewissett salt marsh, Falmouth, MA, United States - SSM-Prop-6N | ecosystem: Environmental > Aquatic > Marine > Wetlands > Sediment ... | reverse complement strand
GGCCGCGCAGGGGGCCGAAGCAAGGAGCCCCGCCAGAACGAGCATCGCGAGGGGGCGATCAGAAGCCATGTCATGCTCCTCGGGAGTGGTCTTAAAGGTCCGCGTCCAGTCTATACCACTTACACCGCTGGCGCCCGGAAGTTCGGACGGTTTCCGCAGAAGGCCCGAGGGGCTTGTAATCGCCCCCGTAGAGGGGTATACTCCGCCCACAGGAGGGCCGCATAGATGGAGCTCGTCCGACTGCCCAAGGCCGCCGAGAACGTCACCGAGTCGACCGTCGTCGGCTGGCTCGTGGCCGAGGGCGATCACGTCGAGGCCGAGCAGCCCATCCTCGAGATGGTCAACGAGAAGGCCGAGTTCGAGATATGGCCCCTCACCTCGGGCACCGTACTGCGGATCACCGCGGCGAGGAACTCGACCGTGCCTGTCGGCTACATCCTCGCCGTCGTGGGCTCGGGGGCCGACGAGGTGCCGGACGTCGATGCCGAGAACGAGAGCATCCTCGCGAAGGCCCGGGAGGAGACCGCCGCCGGGGCGGCCCTGGCCGGCGGAGCTGCCTCCGACGTCTCGAGCGTGCCGGGGGCCCGGTCCTCGCGCGTGAGGGCCACGCCCGCCGCCCGCAGGCTCGCGAAGGAGCGCGGCGTTGAACTCGGCGACGTGAAGGCGGCCCTGGGCGTCGACCGGGCCATCACCGTCGACGATGTCGAGGCGCATCTGGCAAAGGACGCGGGGGCGGGGGGGGCGGGGGGGGAGTCATGATCGTCGGCGTGGGCGTCGATATCGTCGAGATCGACCGCATCAAGAAGCTGATGGAGGAGAAGGGCGACCTCTTCACCAGGCGCATCTTCACCGACTGGGAGATCGCCACCTGCAACGCCCGCGCGCGCCCCATGCAGCACTTCGCGGCGCGCTTCGCCGCGAAGGAGGCGGCCTTCAAGGCGCTCGGGACGGGGCTCGGCTCGGGCGTCAGCTGGAAGTCGGTGGAGCTGGTCAACCAGCCCTCCGGGCGCCCGGTGCTGAGGATGGGCGGCGGCGCGGCCGAGTGGATGAAGAAGCTCGGCGGGACCAAGCTCTGGGTCTCGGTGAGCCACGGCCTCATGCACGCGGTGGCCACGGTGATAATCGAGTCCTGAGGCGTCTATCGGCTATGGCAGCGTTCACCGCAGAGAGAGTCGTGGTATTCGGCGCCGGCGCGCTCGGCAGCGCCATCGGCGCGAAGCTCAGCCGTCGGCTGCCCGTGACGCTCGTCGGGCGCCCCCGCCACGTACGCGCCATCCGCGAGAGAGGACTGCGCGTCTCGGGCTTCGACGACTTCGTGGCCGATGTCGACGCCGCCGAGAGCCTGCCTGAGGTGACCCCCGGCACGCTGGCGCTCGTCACGGTCAAGCTCTTCGACCTCGACGCCGCGGCCGACGCGCTCGCCGCCGCGCTGCCTGCGGAGGGCTGCCTCGTCCTGCCCGTCATGAACGGGCTCCACCCCGAGAGAAGGCTCCGCGAGCGGCTGGGGCCCGGCAGGCCGGTCGTCCGCGGCGTGGCGATGTTCGGGGCGACCCTAGAAGGACCGGGCCACGTCTCGTACTGGGGGGGCGGCGTGAAGCTGGGGCCAAGCGAGCACTCAGGGCGCCTCGCCGACAGCTTCGCTTCGGCGGGGATAGAGTGCGAGGTGGCGGGCGACTTCGACGAGCTCGTCTGGCGGAAGTTCGCGGTGAACTGCATCTGGAACCCGCTGACGGCGGTGCTCGGCGTGCGGAACTCTAGGCTCGTGACCCCGGAGCTCGACCTCCTCCGCCGCCGCGTCGCCGAGGAATGCGCGGCGGTCGCGCGCGCCGAGGGGGTCACGCTCGCCGGCGATTTCGCCGAGACGACCGACCGGGCTCTGGAGCAGTCCAACAACCGCTCGTCGATGCTGCAGGATATCACGCGCCGGGCGCGTACCGAGAACGAGTACCTCTCGGGCGAGCTCGTCCGCCTGGCCGAGGCGCACGGCATTGCTGCCCCCGCGAGCGCACTCCTCCGCGACCTCGTCGCCGCCATCGAAGAGATGCCCGTGGCGGCACGCCCGGCCTCGCTTGACACCGCGGCAGCGCGGCCTTAGATTGCCGCCGGAGGTGAAGATTGAGCGATAACACGAAGCCGCTGGAGGGCCGCACCGCGCTGGTGACGGGCTCGAGCCGAGGGATCGGCAGGGCCGTCGCCGTCGAGCTCGCGCGGCTCGGCGCCGCCGTCGCCGTCAACTGCCGCGCGAGCGCCGAGGCCGGAGAGGCCGTCGCGGCCGGGATCCGCGAGTCCGGCGGCAACGCGAAGCTCTTCCAGGCCGACGTCACCGACATGGCCGCCGTCAAGGAGATGGTGGCCGCGGTCGGCAAGGAGCTGGGCCCCCCGGGCGTGCTCGTCAACAACGCGGGACTGCTCCGCGAGTCTTACGTCGCATTCATGAAAGAGTCGGACTGGGACGAGGTTCTCGCCGTGAACCTCAAGGCCGCGTGGATCTGCTCGAAGGCGGTCGTCCGGCCGATGGCCAAGGCGAAGTGGGGAAGGATCATCAACGTCTCCTCGGCGGCGGCCGGGCTCGGCGACGTGGGCCGCGCGCACTACGTCGCGGCGAAGGCGGGCCTCGAGGGCCTGACGAGGTCGCTCGCGCGCGAGCTCGCCTCCAGCGGCGTGACCGCGAACGCCGTCGCCCCCGGGGTCATCGAGACGGATCTCATCTCGGCCATCAAGGAGGAGGCGCTCGAGTGGACGCGCGAGCGTGTGCCGCTCAGGCGCTTCGGATCGCCCGAGGAGGTGGCCTCGCTCGTCGGCTTCCTGGCAACCGACGCCGCCGCCTACATCACCGGGCAGGTCATAGGCATCGACGGCGGGCTGGCCTTCTAGCCCCTCCGGGAGGGCGCCGAGGATGTCCCCGGCACTGAACGCCGTCGCCACAGCATCGCTCGTTGCCTGGGCGGCCCTCGCGTCCCTGGCCTGGACTCCGGCGGCCCTCTGTGGCGAAAAGGCAGACGTCCCCGTCACCGACGCGGAGATCGCGGGCCTCGCCGAGGACGTGAGGTCCAAGCGGAGCTCTGACCGGAACAGGGCGCTTGATAACCTCGAGTTCCTGGGCGAGCGGGCCGTTCCCGGCCTCGCCGGCCTCGCCCGTGACAAAGACTCGCTCGCCCGCAGCAGCGCGTTCATGATCCTGAGGAGGCTCGGCCCCAGGGCGGCCGGGGCCATTTCGGCCATGGTGGAGATCGCGAGGTCGGACGAGCACGACCTCAACACGCGACTGAACGCGCTCAGCGTTCTCCGCAACATCGGTCCGGCGGCGGTGCCGTCGATGATCGCGCTCTTCGACGATCCCGACGAGAAGGTCAGGTCTTACGCCATCCGGTACGTCGGCGAGGTCGGCCCGGGGGCGGCCCGGGCGATACCGGCGCTCGCCGTGATCATGGCGGGCGGCGACAAGAAGTTCGGGTACGCGGCCCTCGAATCCCTCGGCAAGATCGGGCCGGAGGCCCTGCAGCACGTCAGGGCGGCCCTGCGTAGCGCCGACAGCGGCTACCGCAGAGCGGCCGTGCACGCCCTCGGCGACATCGGGCCCGAAGCCAAGGTCGCCCTCGGCGAGCTCGTGGCCGTTAACACCAGCTCCATGACCAAGATCGTGGCGCTCGGGAAGATCGGCCGGGGCGCGAGGGGAGCGCTGCCCTTCGTGCAGCGGTGCCTCGTGGACAAAAACGCCTCCCTGCGCACTGCGGCGGCACGTACGCTTTGGCGGATTTCGCCGGGCAACAAGCGGGGGCTGAGCGTTCTCATCCACGCCCTCGGCTTGGAGAAGCAGTACCTGGTCGCCCCTGCGGCCGAGGTGCTCGGCGAGATGGGCCGGGCGGCGGAGCCCGCGGTGGACAGGCTGACGCAGCTTCTCGAGAGCAGGGACCACCTCATCCGCAAGCGCTCCGCCGTCGCCCTGGGCATGATAGGCGGCCGGGCGGTGAAGGCGGCCCCGGCGATCATGAAGCTCGTGAGGGAGGACAGCGACGAGGTCTCCGAAGCTGCGGTCCAGGGACTGGCCCTGTTCGGTGCGCCGGGGGCCAAGCTCCTGATCGAGGGGCTCTCCGACAAGAAGTACCGGACGCGGCGCTTCTGCGGCGAGGCCCTCGCCAAGGCGGGCGATGCCGCGAAGCCGGTCATCCCGCAGCTCGTGAGCGCCCTCGGGAGCAGGGAGTCCTCCACCGCCTCCTGGGCCGCCCAGGCGCTGGGCAGCATCGGACCCGACGCGAAGGAGGCCGCCCCCGCCATAGTGAAGGCGATCCTGGAGCGAAAGAAGGGCCTGGCGATTCCCTGGTCTTTTCCCTACGCTCTCCGTAAGATGGAGGCCGACTGCGACGGTCAGCTTGAGGCCTTCGTCAGGGCCCTGAACGCGGGCGGCGACTGGCGGACGCGCGAGGAGGCGGCCAGGGGGCTCCTTCGGTTCGGGAAGGAGGCGGCAGGGGCGGTCGAGGCGCTGAACCGGATGACGAATGACAAGCGGCTCTCCACGAGGTTCGTGGCCCGCGAAGCGCTTGAGACCATCGACCCGGTTGAGGTGTTCTAATACTCGTGGCCCTGTCGACATATTGCCCTTGACGGAGGGTGAGGAATGAGGCGAACGGCACTTGCCTGCGCTGTCCTGACGGCGCTCGCGGCGCTCGCGAACGCCGGCGAGGGCCCGGGCTTCCCCTACGACCCCAAGGCGATACCCGAGCTCGTCGAGCAGCTGAAGGACAAGAAGGGCCACGTGAGGGACCTCGCCCGGGACAACCTCATACTCCTCGGAGATCTGGCGCTCCCGGCGGTCGTGCCGGCGATGAAGGACCCCGACAAAGGTCTGCGCTCCCGCGCCGTCTACATCATCGGGGAGATGGGCCCGGCGGCGCAGGGGGCCATCGGCGACCTCCTCGAAGCGGCCAAGGCCAACAACTTCGAGCAGCTCTACGCCGCCATGGGCGCTCTCCTCAAGATCGGCCCGGCCTCCGTGCCGGCACTTACCGCCGCGCTCAGCGACGCGGACTGGCGGGTGAAGGAGCAGGCCGCCCTCGCCCTCGGCAAGCTCGGCCTGCCGACGAAGCCGGTGCTGAACGCCCTCTCCCTGGCCCTGCGCGACGGGAACGCCAAGGTGAGGGCCGCCGCCGCGGGCGCCCTTGCCAGTTTCGGCTCCGATGCGGCCCCGGCCGTCCGCGAGCTGGCCGAGGCCACGAAGCGGCCCGGCACCGCCGAGCCCGCCATCGCCGCTCTCGGCGCCATCGGCCCGGCGGCCAGGTCGGCCCTGGCGCCCATCATGAAGTTCGTCAGGACCGGCGGCAGGGAAACGGCGCGGATCACTTCGGGCGGCGCCTTGGCGCGGATCGTGCCCGGCAACCAGGAGGGCCTGGCCGTCATCGTGAAGTTCCTCAAGCATCCGAACGTCCAGCACAGGCGGCTCGCCGCCAGGACGATGGGCGACGTCGGCGCGCCGGCGAAGCCGGCGGCACGGTTCCTCATCGCGGCGCTCGGCGACAAGGACGCGCAGGTGCGCCGCAACGCCGCGGACGCCCTCGTCAGAATCGGCGCCGGCACGAAGGAGGTCCTCGCCGCGGTGACGCCCGAGCTCGACGACAGGAGCTACATGGTGGCGCAGCGGGCCATCGACCTCATCGCCCGGATAGGCCCGAGCGCAATCCCCGATATGCTCAAGCTGGCTGCCGGGAAGGACGCGCGGCGGCGGCGGCGAGCCATGGAGGCCATATCGAGGATGGGCCCGGTCGCGAAGCCGGCTCTCGGTGACCTCGTCAAGTATCTCTCAAACAAGGACAGCTGGATTGCGACCTACGCAGCGCGTACGATCGCCGCTATCGGCCCCGAGGCCAGGGGTGCGGCGGCTGGCGAGATACTGAGGGCGCTCGACTCCCATCCCAAGCACGCCCCGCCGTGGATGAGCTTGGTAAGCGCACTCGCCAAGATCGACCCGGCGAACCCCAGGCTCCCGGAGTACCTGAAGAGGGCGCTGGAGAGGCACAAGGGCTGGAAGGCCCGTCAGGCCGCCGCCGACTGCGTCGCGGCCGTCGGGCCGGCGGCCGCGGAGACGGCGCCGCTGCTGAAGCCGATGCTCGCTGACGCGCGGTACTCGATGAGGCTGGCCGCCGCCGGGGCCTTCGCGGAGATGGGCATCGACGCCGAGAGAGTTTCGATCCCCGAGGCGGCTCCACCGGCCCCGCCGAAGCCCGAGTCCGAGAGCGGCACCAAGCCCGGAGGCGAGACGAGCATCGAGTCGTTCTAGCCGCGGCGCGGCCGAGCGGAGGGGTTGCCCCGATGTCAGCACGGAGACGGGTCGTCGTGACGGGGCTTGGCGCTGTGAGCCCCTACGGCAAAGGCGCCGATCTCCTCTGGGAGTCGCTCGTCGCCGGCAAGTCCGGCATCAGGGATATCACTCTCTTCGACGCCAGCCCCTTCCGCAACCCGCAGGCGGGCGAGGTGCCGGGCTACGCCGCCGAGGACGGCGCCACGCGGGCCGAGCGGTTCCTGGTCGACGCCGGCGCCGAGGCGGCCGCGGCGGCGGGGCTGTCGACGGGCTCATTCGATCCGGCGCGCTCGGGGGTGATAGCCGGCACGAACTTCGGCGGGATGTCGGCCGCCGAGGAGGCGCTCGCGCCGGGCGCCCAGACGTCGGACCTCACGTCCTACGGCTTCGGCCACGCGGCGGGCGCGCTGGCGCGGGCGGAGGGCTTCCGCGGCGACCGCTCCGTCGTCAGCCTCTCCTGCGCCTCCGGGACGGCGACGATACTCGCCGCCCACCGGGCCATCGCGTCGGGCCGCGCCGATGTGATGATCGCCGCCGGATACGACGAGCTGAGCCTCTACTGCTACGCCGGGCTCTCGGCGCTGAGAGCCGTCACCAAGGAGAAGATCCGGCCCTTCGACGCGAACCGCTCGGGGACGATCTTCTCGGAGGGCGCGGGCTGCATCGTCCTCGAGGCGATGGAGCACGCCCGCGCGCGCGGGGCGGAGCCCCTGGTCGAGGTCCTCGGCGGCGCCGTGAACAACGACGGCTACCACATGACCGCGCCCGAGAAGACGGGCCGCGGCATCAAGGCCCTCATCGCGGCCGCCCTCGCCGACGCGGGAGTGAGCCCTCCCGAGATCGACCACGTCAACGCCCACGCCACCGCCACCAAGTACAACGACAAGATCGAGACCGAGGCCATCAAGCACGTCCTCGCAGAGCGGGCGGGCGAGATAACCGTGACCGCGAACAAGTCGATGATCGGCCACGCGATGGGGGCGGCTGGATCGCTCGAGGCGATCTCGGCCGTTCGCTCCATCACCGAGGGTGTCGTGCCGCCGACGGTCAACCGCGAGACGCCCGACCCCGAGTGCGACCTCGACTGCGTGCCGGACGCGGCCCGCGAGTGCGAGGTAAGGACCGTCCTCACGACCAGCTACGGCATGGGCGGCACCAACGCCGCGGCGCTGCTGAGAGAGGTGCGCGAGTGAGCGCCGAGGCACAGAGCAGGGAGCACGGCCCGCTGGCGCTTGTCCTCGGCGGAGGCGGGGCCAGGGGCATCGCCCACCTCGGCGTCTTCGAGGTCCTCGAGCGCGAAGGCGTCCGGCCGGACCTGCTCGTCGGCACGAGCATCGGCGCGCTGGGCGCCGCCCTCTACGGACTTGAGCCCGACGCGGCGGCCGTCGCCGAGCGCGTCCTCGGCTACCTGCGGAGCTCGGGCTTCGCCGCCTACGGCAAGGGCATGACGGGCTCCGGTGAGCCGGGGTTCGTCGGGCGGCAATGGCTCAACTTCAAGCGCGCGGCGGCGCTCGGCATCATGTCCTTCCGCGGCGGGCTGGTCAACCCGCGCCGGCTGCGCGAGGCGATCGAGGGCGTGCTTCCCGACAGGAACTTCTCCGACTGCGCCGTCCCCGCGCACATCACGGCCTTCGACGTGCTCGCCGCCAAGGTGGTGGTGCTCGGCTCGGGCTCGCTCCGCGACGCCGTCACCGCGAGCTGCAACCTGGCCGGCTTCTTCCCTCCGGTCAATCGCGATGGCTGCTACTTTTGCGACCCGTCGCCGCTGGCCTCGGTTCCGGTCATCCCGGCGAAGCAAGCCGGCGCCGCGCGCGTCATCGCCGTCGACATCAGGGCCGAGATCCCGCCCGCTACGGCCGCCGCTCCCGCCCCGACCGGCACCGACGTCGTGATGCGCCTCACCGCCGCCGCCTCGATCAAGGCCGGACAGGTCGACCTGCTGGAGGCCGACGTCATCATCAAGCCGGAGGTGGGCGAGCTCTTCTGGAGCGACTTCAGCGCGCTGGATGAGCTCGTCGCGGCGGGCCGCCGCGCGACGCTCGAGAAGATGGACGAGATAAGGGCGCTCGTCGGCCCCCCCGCCCCTCCCGCGGAGGCACCATGAGAAGGCTCTTCCTGCTCAGATACGACACCGAGCGCGCCGACCGGGGCGAGATGGCGGGCTTCTTCGAGAAGGTCGTCGCCGTCCACCGCGCGGAGGCGATACCGGCCACCTTCTTCTGCACGGGCAGGGCCATCGACGAGAGGGAGGAGGAGTTCCGCGCCTTCGGCGCCGAGGTCAAGGGCGATCCGCTCTTCGACCTCCAGAACCACAGCTACTCGCACATCGGCCTGGGCTACGCCGAGGGCAAGCCCGTCGACGTGCTCGAGGCCGACTACCGCCGGTCCTTCGACGCCCACGAACGCGTGCTGGGCGTCCGGCCCACGGGCATAAGCATCTGCGGCACGAGCGGCGCCGACGGGCCGCGCCTGCCGGGGTTCGACGCGACCGCCAAGGGGGCGGCCGAGCTTGAGATGGTCGTGGCCCTCGGCGCCCGGATGATCAACTCTCACCTCGCGGGCGTGGACGAGTCGAAGGAGTTCTGCAGCTACGCCTCGCTCGGCCACCCCGACGTGATGGGCTTCCCGAGCGCCCACAGCGACACGTCGTGGATGTACCGCGCCGAGCACGGCGACCCGGAGGAGTACGTACTCTCGCTCATCGACGGCGCGGCCGACCGGGGCGAGCACATGCCGCTCATGCTCCACGACTGGGTCGCGTGGTGCCACGCGCCCGACAGGGAGCTGACTCACGTGAAGCGCTTCGCCGAGCGCTCGCGCGAGCGCGGCTTCGAGCTCGCGACGCACGTGCAGTGCTACGATGACGGGACGCTCTGGCGGGAGTGACATCCGAAGCGCCGCGCACCGGCGTTCGGAAGCGGAGCCAGGCGATCCCTGGAACGGCTCATCCAAGGGCGTGAGCGAGGCGCGTCGGGCCTCGCCCAAAGCCATTTGACACGGGCCTCCGGCGGGCTTAGCATCCCCCGCTCTTCTGAACGCGAAACGGTCGGGAGGAGCAATGGATCACGACGTGAAGGACCTGGGACTGGCGCCCGAGGGCAAGAAGCGGGCCGACTGGGCCGGGCGGGACATGCCCGTGCTCGCGCTCATCAAGGACCGCTTCGAGAAGGAGAAACCCCTCGACGGCCTGAAGATGTCGGCCTGCCTGCACGTGACGGCCGAGACAGTGAACCTCTGCCGCACCCTCAAGGCCGGCGGGGCGGATCTTCTTCTGTGCGCCTCGAACCCGCTCTCGACCCAGGACGACGTGGCCGCCTCGCTCGTCGCCGACGACGGCATATCGGTGCATGCGATCACCGGCGAGGACAACGAGACCTACTACAAGCACATCCGCTCGGCGCTTGACCACAAGCCCGATATCACGATGGACGACGGGGCCGACCTGGTCTCGACGCTGCACACCGACTACGCCGACGAGTGCTCGCGCCTGATCGGCTCGATGGAAGAGACGACGACGGGCGTCATACGCCTCCGCGCGATGGACGCCGACGGCGCGCTCAAGATCCCCGTCATCGCCGTCAACGACGCCGACTGCAAGCACTACTTCGATAACCGCTACGGCACCGGGCAGTCGACGATGGAGGGGATACTCCGCGCGACCGGGGCGCTCATCGCCGGCAAGAAGTTCGTCGTTTGCGGCTACGGCTGGTGCGGCCGGGGAACGGCCGAGCGCGCCCGCGGCCTCGGCGCCCACGTGATCGTCTGCGAGGTGACCCCGCTCAGGGCGCTGCAGGCCGCCATGGACGGCTTCCCTGTGATGCCCATCGCCAGCGCCGCGGAGGTCGGCGACATATTCGTGACCGTGACGGGCGACAAGTCGGTCCTGCGGCTCGAGCACTTCGAGAAGATGAAGGACGGCGCCGTCCTCGCCAACTCCGGCCACTTCAACGTTGAGATCGACCTCGAGGACCTGGCCGGGGCCGCCAAGGAGGTCAACAAGAGCATCCAGCGTTTCGTCGACGAGTACGTGATGCCCGGCGGCCGCCGGATCTACGTTCTCGGCGAGGGCCGCCTCGTCAACTTGGCCGCCGCCGAGGGGCACCCCGCGTCGGTGATGGACATGTCCTTCGCCGTGCAGGCGCTCGCCACCGAGTGGTGCGTCAAGAACCGCGGCAAGCTGGAGGTGACGGTCCACCCCGTGCCGAGGGAGATCGACGAGCAGGTGGCGTCGCTCAAGCTCGAAGCCATGGGCATCGAGATCGACACGCTGACCCCCGACCAGGCCAAGTACCTGGCGAGCTGGCAGATGGGCACGTAGGAGGTGGGCATGGCGAGGCGCGCGAACGGGGCACCCGGATGGGCCGCCGGACTGGTGCCGGTTGTCTTGGCCGCCGCCCTCGGCGCTGCCGGCGCCGCCGAGAAGAACGTGGAAAAAATGGCCATCCCCGAGAAAGCCACCATCGTCTTCTTCGGCGACTCGATCACCCACTCCGGCACGGTGAAGAACCCGGAGAAGCGCTGGCCCCGGCTGGTCGAGAAGCGCCTTCGCGCCTCGGGATTCGACGTGACCGTGATCGCCTCGGGCAAGCCCGGCCAGACGACCGGCCCGGCGCTCGGGCGCTTTGACAAGGACGTCATAGCCCGCAGGCCCGACCTCGTCTTCATAGAGTACGGCTGCAACGACTTCTGGAAGCGCGACGGCCGGAATCATCAGACGCCGCCGGACAAGTTCGAGGCGAACCTGAAGGAGATGATCCGCCGCGTCCGGACGCGGACGAAGGCCCACGTCGTCCTCATCCGCAACCACGCGCGGCGCTACTTCATGAAGGCGAAGGCCGAGGGCAACTACAGATACGGGGACGAGGACTACGGCGAGGCGATCGCCAAGGTGGCGGCCGAGACGAAGACGCCCCTCCTCGACATGCTGGGTCCGTTCCTGGCCGAGGCCGCGCGCTGGAAGGAGCTCTACCACGACTCGGTCCACCTCGCCGAGCCCGGCAGCGTCCTCTACGCGAAGATCGCGGGCGACTGGCTCGAGAAGCGCCTCGTGAAGGGGCGGCCGAGGTGACGCGCCGCCCTCCCCTCAGAAGGCGCCCTCGTCGCAACTGCGGATAGTGCTCTCCATCTCCTTCCTCGAGTGAGGCATCCAGTTCGGCCCCAGACTCTTGCGGAGCATCTTCATCGTCTCCGCGCGCGAGTTGCCGGTGTTGCGCTCGTGGCGGAGCCAGAACCTGTTCCACCACTCCGGCGGCTCCTTCTTCGAGGCGCCCTCGGCGTCGTACTCGGTCGGCCGCCCGGCAGGACCGTCGGTGACGAGGCTGCCTACGTAGTCGCCGTCTGAGTAGACGCGGCCCAGCTGCCCGGCGATGTCGGCCGCGTCGGCCTCGGAGAGCTTGCCGTTCGAGGTCGCCTTGTAGAACTGGACGGTGACGCGGATGGGGTAGCGGGTGTCGCGGCGCACGGGGAGGCCGTCGATCTCGGTGAAAGGGCCCTCGAGCTCGCCGTGGCCGATGACGGCATCCTCGACGTCGGGCACGGCACAGAAGCAGCAGAAGCCGCCCCCCCCTGCCATGCCCCCCGACGGCCGGGGCTTCGGCTTCTTCTTCCTGAGCGGCACCTGTATGAGCAGCACCATATTGAGCGCCGACTCGGAGCCCGCGTTCACCGCGGTGTCGAGGTCGGCCGAGTCGCCGTCCCCGTCCCCGTCGTCACCGCCGCCCTCCCCGAGCGCCCTGTCGGCGAAGTCGCTCAGGCGCTCGCCGGTGAGGCTCGCGCGCATCCCGCCTGCGTTGAAGAAGAGCCGCTGCCCCCAGGTGTCGCCGGCCTCGAAGGCGTCGCGCTTGTTGTCGATCACGGTGACGGAGGTGCCCTCGCGCGTGGCGAGTATCGTCAGCACCGCGGGGTCGCCCTCCTCCGACTGGTAGTTGAATATGACGGGGTTGAAGGGGGCCTTGCCTCCCTTCGGGACGGGCAGGAAACAGGCCTGGGCGCTAACGAGCACGTGCGAGTCGCGCCGGCAGAGCATCGAGCGCCGCCGCCCCTTCCACGAACCGGGTTTGGTCAGGTGGCCGCGGAGGTCGCGAAGGAACTCGTAGAGCGAGACCTTGGTGAGCTCGGGCTCCCCGCCCTTCTTCGCCTTCTTCTCGTTGCCGACGAGCAGGTAGAACTTCTTCGGCGAGATGTCGGCCGTCTTGTCCGAGTAGTTCGGGTGCCGGATGACGGGCATGAGGTCGAGGGTGTACTTGCCGGTCTGGGGGTCCTGCTGCTGGACCTGGATGGTCACGTCGCTGATGTTGGGCCCGACGCACGAGTCCTCGAAGCGCGCGGTATCCTCCCACGTCAGGTTGACGATGCCGAGGCCCTGCTTGAGGGCGAGCTCCCTCGCCTCGTCGTCCCAGACCATCTCCTCAGTGTTGCGTACAACCTCGCGGTAGGCATTGAAGGCCTCGATCTCTGCTGCGGTCGGCTTCCGCTTCGGTTTCGGGACGGCCCGAGGCGCTGGCTCCGCTGGAGCGCCCGCGGGAACGACGGCCCCGAAGCCGGCCGGCGCGAGCGCGAGGAGTATCCACACGCAGAGCTTCCCTGCAACAGAGGCGGCGGCCATTGGCGATCTCATCACGATCTCCTTCCACCACCCCTGGTCCACGTACGTATGGCGGCGGAACAGGCCGTCCTATTAGACGGCTCCAGCGCGCCTCTCACTCGGCAGAGAGGGGGCAGGTGTAGAGGTAGTCCACGGGCCGGAAGCTGACGACGGCGAGCTCCCGGACAGTGCCCTCGATGGGCAGAGCGGCGCGCCGGGCGACGGAGACGGCCTTCGGGACGAGCTCGTCGGCGACGTCGGTCGCGAGCGTGCTGTGGGGAACCCACCTCCCCGGCAGGTAGATGCGCCAGGCGCCGGACCCGAGGTCGCCGAAGCGGCGGTAGAAGCCGGCGTGCGTCTCGAGGAGCGTGGGCGTCGCCCCGGCGGCGAGGAAGACGATCCCCCTCTCGGTGGGGAAGAAGCCGACGGACGAGAAGAAGACGGGGAAGGGGGAGATGTCGCGGCCGAAGTGGTCGAGCCCGCCACACATCTCGTCGAGCTGCACCTCCTCGAAGACCGCGAGCGTCAGGTGCGGCCGCGAGCGGATGTCGAGCATCGTCGACTCGACGCCTGCGTCGGCCAGGTCGTGCCAGATGCGGCGTATCGCCGCCTCGCACTCGGTGTTGAAGAAAAGCTCCACGGCGTAGGGCATCCCGGAAGCGCCTCCCTTCCCCAAAAGACTGATAACCGAAAGGCCCGCGGCGCTCAAGCGCCTTGGCGGCCCGCCGAGCACTGAATAATCCCCTGCTGGAACCGTCTAAGAGTGCGGCATACGGGAGGTTGACGGGATGAGATCGAAGACGCCCGCGTTCCTGGCGATATTGCTCGCGGCGGCCCTCGCCGGGTGCGGCGACGGGGTCGTCCACGTCGACGATGGCGATGGCGGGGGCGGGGGCGGGGGCGGGGAAGTCCTCCCGCCGCCTGCCGGGATTATCTCCACCGAGAACGCGGCGTATGCACTCGCGGTGACCGAGCTCTACGTCGTTCCAAGCTGCTCGCCCGACTGGGGGTACGACCTGCTCGCGGGCGACGTGATCCTGCCCGGCGAGTGGCTGGACCTCAGCGGCCTCACCGAGGGCTACTACGACGCGCTGGCCGTCTTCGAGGGCGGCCACACGGTCGTGGAGTACGACATCGAGGTGACCGGCGGCGATGTGTCTGCATGGCGGGCCGTGCTCGGGACGGTGGTGGTGCGCAACCTGACGTCGTCCTCCTACGTGGACGAGCTCTACCTCGTCCAGAGCTGGGAGCCGGACTGGGGATGGGACTTCCTCGACGGCGACTGGATCGCCCCGGGGGAGGACTATCACATCTACGACGTGCCGGAAGAATGGTACGACGGGCTCATCGTCTTCGACGACCATGGCCCCCTGGCCGAGTACGACATGCCCGTCTGCAACGGGCAGGAGACGGTCTGGGAGCTCTCGGACTGGTAGCCGACCCCGCGCGGGGCGGAGTTGCGATCCCCGCTTCGCCCCGCGCCCTCACCCCTACGCCGTTCCGTCCGCCTGCTCTTCGAAAGGCACCCCTTGACACCCGCCGCGCCCGCGGTATCCTGAGCCCACACCTAGCGTCGACGCCACTGGCGGACTCCTGACCCCGGAGGCCGGAATGAGACCACGAATCGCCTGTCTGGGCGCACCAGTTCTCCTCGTGGCGCTGGCACTGCTCCTGGGCCCGGGGTGCATTCCCCGGGCGCTCAACCCCTACGCGTCCCGCGACACTAGGACCCGTGCCGACAGGCGCGCCGAGGCCGACTACGAGACGATGGGCCGCGCCGATGCCTTTCCCTTCAGACGCGCCGCCGCGGCCCGCATGCCCGCTCACCTGGCTCAGTCGAAGAAGTTCCGCCACGTGCAGCCTGCGAAGCTGATAGAGGGGCTGCGCCTGACGCACGAACTCGACTCGGAACCCGTCGTCAGGCAGGAGGCCGGCGTAGCGCTCTACGGCGTCTCCGCGGCCGACCAGGAGAGGCTGCGGCAGCAGGTGCTGAAATCGCTGAAGGAAGGCGACAAGACACTGCGCTGCAACGCCGCCACGGCCCTGGGGGCGTCGACCGTGCCCGAGGTCGTCCCCGCCCTCGTCGAGGCTCTTTCCGACAAGGACGAGAGTGTCCGCGCCGCGGCCGCCCGGTCCCTCGGGAGAATGGGCTTCGTCGCCTTCGACGCTCTCGGCGCCCTGAAGCGCGCCCAAGCCGACAAGTCGAAGAAAGTCCTCCGCGAGGCGACCGAGGCGGCCCGGAAGGTCGACGTGCTGGGCGCCTTGTCCGACCGCAGGCGCGACGTCAGGCGCACCGCGGCGCACTTCCTCTTCGAGCACCCCCGCCCGGAGGCGGTGGACCCGCTGATCAGCGCCCTGGCCGACAGGGACCACTGGGTGCGCTACTACGCCGCCTACGCGGTGACCGGCTGCGGCCCGGGCGCGGCCCGCGCAGTGCCGGCCCTGAAGAAGCTGCTCGCCGACCGGAAGGCCAGCGTGCGCGCGGCCGCCGCCGATTCCCTCAGGCTCATCGAGTCCGGGAAGAAGCCCAGGAAGGACATGATCGAGGTGATCGTGCCCGACTAGCTAATGCGCCGGACGCAGGCGCTGTGTCTTGAAGCGCGTTGTCGCTTCGGGAAGGTCCGCAGGCCTGCTAATGGCGGGAGCGACGGGACTCGAACCCGCAACCTCCAGATCGACAGTCTGGTGCTCTGACCAGTTGCGCTACGCCCCCGCCCGGGGCATTGGTGGTGGGCGATACCCGATTTGAACGGGTGACTTCCTGCTTGTAAGGCAGGCGCTCTAGCCGCTGAGCTAATCGCCCTTCAGACGAAGGAATCTACCTCGTGGGGCCCGCGCTGTCAAGGGCCAATTTTACCCGAGCCACCCGGCGGCGGGGGCCTGCGCGGCACCTCAGTGCCGGATGCGCGCGAAGAACTCGTCCTGCAGCTCCTTCGTCACATCGTCCTCCCTGACCGCCTTGATGACGGCTGCGACGCTGTCGACGCATTTCCCCATCAGCAGCTCGCCCTTCTCCTTCGTGGCCGTCGCGGCGTCGCCCGCGTAGTGGTTGGGGAAATCGGCGTACCAGTTGATCGCCTTGCCGGTGACCGGGTTGTGCTTGAGGCGCCCCTTGGGCTTGCCCGACTCTGGATCGGCGACGGCGTCCATCCTCACGAGCTCCGAGTCGACGGCCAGCATAATGCTCGTCTCGCCCTCGCCGGCGTGGTAGTCGAACTCGCTCTCCTGCATCGCCTTGTACTCGGGGCTCTCGACGGCCGGATGATGGTAGCCGGAAAGATCGAGAACATGGACGACGTAGTCGCGCTCGACCTCGATAATAGTCCGCACGAAATGCCCGAGCATGGCGATGTTCCCGCCGTGGCCGTTCATGAGGATGATCTTCCTCAGGCCGTTCCGTGCGATCTCGTCGCAGACGTCCTCCAGGAGCTCGAGCGCGATGCGCATCTTGACGGCGATCGTGCCCGGGCAGTGCTTGGCGCAGTGGATCTGCCCGAAGAGGTAGAATGGGAAGATGATCGCCGGCTCCTTCTCGGCGGCCCGCTCGGCGACGGCGCGGGCGGCGAAGACGTCCATGCCCAGGGGCAGGTGGTCGCCGTGCTTCTCGATGACCCCGATGGGCACGACGCAGACGCCCCCGGCCTCCTCCACGGCCCGGTCGAACTCGGGCGCGGTGAAATCCTCCCACTTCCAGCTCATGGCGGTCTCCTAGGCTCGGGTCCGTGCTGAGAGCATTCTATTCTCCCGGGCGCCCGAGTCAATGACAGGAGCCTCCGCGATGCGCGCCGCGCGAATTGGCTTTGCAGAAGCCGCTCGCAGCCAATATCATCACGGCTCCTCATCGCACCCGGGGCGGCCAATCGCACCCCGGGCAAGGCCGCAGCCGGGAGAGATAAATGAAGCTCGAGGAGATCGATCTGAAGGGCTACGGGCGCTTCGAGCCCGGGCCCGCCACGTTCACGTGTTCTAAATACCATCTGCCCGCGCCGTGGGAGTACGTCTACACCAACGGCGACATCCTCCTGCGACTCCGCCACGACGGCGGGGGGTACCTTCAGCTCGAGCCCCCCGGCGGCTCCGCGCTCTTCAGGGCCGAGCGCGGCCACGAGGCGCCGCAGATGTTCACGTGGCTCATCCCCGATGTGCGCGGCGAGCGCGAGGCTTTCGCCAACTTCCACCGGCCGGAGCTGCCGCTGGGCGCCCCCGGCTCCGAGCCTGACAGCTACGCCTGCACATTCGGCCCCGAGGCAGCGGCCTTTCGGCTGCGCAGGGGCGCCTGGCTGGTCGAGACCGAGATATTCGTGCCCACCGAGGGCGCGGCCGTCGTGACGACGGTGACGGTCACGAACCGCTCGCGGGGACGGAAGGCCGTCACGGTCATGCCGGTGCTGAGGCCCCACCTCGCGCCCTTCTCGCTCGATCCCTGGGACGTCCCGGCCAACTACCAGACCGCGTCGTTCTGCAGGATGGGGAAGGCGTCCGGCATCTGGATGGAGACGCGCAACCCGGGCGGCGACGCCTCGGCCCGGCTCCGCGCCGCCGCACTCACCGACCTCGCGCCGACGGCATTCGAGGTGGCCCTGGACGAGTTCGTCGGCGACGGGGCCTGGACGGCTCCGGCCGCCGTCTGGCGGGGCGGCCCCGGACGCAAGGTCGGCCGGCGGAAGTGGCCCTACGGAACCGTGAAGCCGGAGGGGGCGCGGGGGGCGGTGATTGGCCAGCCGATCGTCGCCGCCTTCGCGCGCAAGGTGAAACTTGCACCGGGGAAGAGCTTCACCTTCACGACCGTCTTCGGCAAGCTGCCCGACATGGCGGACGGGTCCCTCCCGCCGAGGTCATCGCTCGCGGCGCTGGCGAGGTACCTCAAGCCCGGCATCCGGAAGCGTGCGAAGGACGCGGTGGCCCGGAAGTACCGGAAGCTCTTTGCCGCGAGGACGGTCACGACGCCGGACGCTTGCCTCAGCCGCTACGCGAACGAGTTCCTCCCGCTGCAGCTCGACTGGGTGACGCAGCTCGACCGCGGCTGGCCGACTGGGCTCCGCGGCACGCGCGACGCCGCGCAGGACGTGACTGCGGCCATCCCGGTCGACCCGGCGCTCGCAAGGCGCCGGCTGGAGGAGCTCTTCAGCGTCGAGCGCACCGACGGCTGGTTCGTCCGGCAGTACAGCACCGCCGGCCCCGAGGGCGCTCACGACCTGCGCGAGTACGTCGATTCCGCCGTCTGGGTGTGGGAGTGCCTGCGCGAATACATCTGCCTGACCAGGGACTTCAAGTTCCTCGCGAGAAAGCTCCGCTGGTTGGACATCCGCTCGAAGGACGCCGTGCTCGAGCACGCGTGCCGCCTCTTCGATTACTACCTCGCGCGCCGGAACCTCGGCGAGCACGGGCTCTGCAAGATTCGCGAGGGCGACTGGAACGACTCGGTCAACCGCGCGGGGGTCGAGGGGCGGGGCGAGTCGGTGATGGTCTCCTGCCAGGTGGTGCTGGCGCTGAACGAGATCGCCGAGCTGCTCGAGCTCCTCGCCGACGAGGGCGGCCCGGCCGCGCGCACACACCGAAGGCGGGCCCGCACTTTCCGCTCCGGCGCCGCGAAGCTCCGGCGCAATCTCCTCAAGCACGCATTCAACGGTTCAGGATACTTCAACGGCGTCTTCAATGACGCCGGGCGTTGGATCTTCTCGCCGCGCGATCCCGACGGCCGGAGGCGCATCAACGGCCCGGTCAACAGCTTCGCGGTGATCTCGGGCGTCGCGCTCGGCCGCCGCCGCGATTCGACCATCAGGGCCCTGGACACGCTCAGGGGCCCCGACGGCTGGCGCCTCTTCCACCCGGCGATCGGCGATCCGCCCATCGCGAACCTCGGCCGGATCGGATCGGGCGACCTCGCCGGGGGCCTCAGCGAGAACGGCACGCCCTACAACCACGGCTCGCACGGCTTCCTCGGGCGCGCGGCCTGGACGGCCGGCCGCGGGGCGATGCTCCACGAGATCCTCCGCTACATGCTGCCCTACGACCAGAAGGCGCACCCGATCGACCGGTCGAAGACGGCTCCCTACGGGGTCGTCAATCACTGGCGCGAGGTCATGGGCATGGAGGGCCACGGCGGCGACACGTTCCTCTCGGGGAGCATCACCACCGCTATCAGGAACATCTACAAGGGCCTCGTGGGCTTCCGCCCGGGGCTGAGGCACCTGATCATAGACCCGAGCCTGCCGGCCCGGTGGCGGCGAGTGACGGCGGAGGTGCCGCTCCTCGGCGCGAAGTACACCGTCCTCGTCGAGAACCCCCGCCGCGCCGAGTGCGGCGTGGCGGAGTGCACCGTCGACGGCGAGTTGCTGGACGTCGTCCGCCACTCCGAGATGCTAGAGCGGCGCGTCGCGGCGATCCCCATCGAGGGGCTGAGAAAGGGGCGGGACTGCAAGATAGTCGTGCGACTGGGAGAGCCCGGGTGATGGGCGCTTCAAGTCAGCCTCTGGCACAGATCCTCGAAGGCCATGCGTCTGTCTGGGCCGAGCTCCGCGGCCGAGACATCGTCGTCAGCACCGCCCGCGGCGGCGAGCGCGCGCTCTGCCGTGCTGGTGACATCGAGGCGGAAGCGGCCGTCCTGGCGGAAGCGGGCGTCGAAGCTGGAGCCCTCGAGGCTCTCTGCGGCGCTTTTGCGGATGCAGAGCTCGACTCTCCCTGCGCCGTTGACCTTCTCCAGGCGCTGCAGCTCGTGCGGCGGCAGAAGATCGCGCCCGCCGAGGCGATCGTGCGCTCGCGTATCCGTTACTTCGGCACGGACGGAGTGCGCGGCAAGGTGGCCGCTGACCGCGAGGGCGTCTCGCCCCTTGCGGCGCTGGTCGAAGAGGGGCTCTTCACGCCGGGGCTCTGCCGGCTCCTGAGCGCGGCTCTGGTGATACGCAAGTCGCCGGCCGCCTCAGCGACGGTGGTGGTGGCCGAGGACGGTCGAGACACCTTCGGCGAGAGGGCCTACGCGCGGGCCACGATGGCGGCCTTCACGCGCCTCGGATGCCGCGTCATCGACCTCGGCGTCGCGCCGACTCCGCTGGTGCCCGCGGCGTGCGCAATGCTCGGGGCCGAGCTCGGCGCGGCGATCACCGCGAGCCACAACCCCGCCAACCAGAACGGGGTCAAGTTCTTTCATCACGGTCGCAAGCTGCTGCCTGAGCCCGATGACTGCGCGCTCTCGGCGTACGCGTTCCTAGGGCAGCTCGAGGGGCTGCCCGACGAGATCTCCGGCGGCGGAGTCTCCGAGCGGGACGCCGGCGAGCTCCTCTCGAACTACATGCAGGCCGCCGTGTCGGGCGAAGACGTGGCGGCACTCAGCGACGCGCTCTTCGTCGTCGACTGCGCCCACGGGGCCTTCGCGCCGTACGCGGCCGCCGTCTTCGAGCGGCTCGGCCTTGCCGCCGAGATCATGAACGACGACATGACGGGCGAGAACATCAACCGAGACAGCGGCGTCGCCTACATCGAGGGCGAGGAGACGATAGCCGCCGGGGACATCGACGGCCAGATCGCCCTCGTCGGGAAGACGCGTGATCTCGCGCGCTCGGAGTCGCGACGGGTGTTCGGCCTGGCCCTCGACGGCGACGGCGACCGCGGGCTGCTTCTCGTATACGACGCCGAGGCCGACGCGGTGCACGTCATCGATGGTGACCGCCTCGGTTACATCCTCGCCGGCGAGTGGCGCGCGCGCGAGGGCGTCTTCGCGGGCACCGTCGAGAGCGACCTGGCGGTATTCGCGGCAGTGCGCGAGCTCGGCGTCGAGACGGCCATGACCCCCGTCGGCGACAAGTGGCTCTCGTCCGAGCCCGGCGTGGCCGAGCGGCTGCTCGTGGGCGAGGAGGCGTCGGGGCATCTCGTCTGGCCGGTGGAGATCGAGAACGAGGACGGGGAGCCCCGGCTGGTCATCACCGGCAACGGCATCCTCACGGGGCTCCTTGGTGCGGCGGCTATCTTGCGGGCCGGGCTCTCGGGGCGCGCGGCTGCGAGGCCCTTCCGGCCCGGGGTATGCAGCACGCTCTACACGTACTTCGTCGAGAAGGCACGGTTCTACCGGGGCAGCCCCGTCTGGCGAAGGGATCTTGAGATCGCCGCGGACGGGGTCGCCCGCCTCACGGGCGAGAATCTGCTGCCGCCCGGCGCGGGGATATCCCCCGTCTCCTTCGAGAACGACCCCGACATGCTGTACCTGAAGATCGAGGCCGCGGGCATCCAGCTCGGCGCCGTCTTCGTCCGCAACTCCGGCACCGAGAACAAGACGGCCACCTACGCGCGCGGCTCCGCCGAGCACGCCGAGGGCCTGACCGGAATGGCCCTCGCCATCAACCGCAACCACATCGCGATGATGAAGGACGACCGGCTTCCGGAGGCCGCGGCCGGCGACGCCGTCGCTGATGCGCTCGGCGAGGGGGGTCGGCTCTCGCCCGACGAGGCCGTGGCCGTGGCCGCCGGTCACGGCGTGACGGGGGAGACCGATGTCGCAGCGCTGGTATTTGCTCTCACCAAAGAGGGCCGGGCCAGGCGTGACGGCGAGGACCTCGTCAGCACTTGACGGGGGGCGTTCAGCCGAAGAGCTCTCCGAGCAGACGCTCGTGCTGCGACCAGTCCGGCACCAGATAGTCGGCTCCGGCGCGGATGAGGCGCGAACGCTTGGCCATGTTCCATCCGTGGCGGCGGGGCTCGTCCGAGGCGACGCCTAGGGCGATGCCGCCGCGCTTGCGTGCTTCGCGGAGCTCGACCGGCCCGTCGCCGCAGACGAGCAGCGCTTCGCCCGAGTCCCCGAGGCCCGCGAGCGTCCTCTCGATGACCATGAGTTTCGAGCAGTGCTCCACGTCCCCGGTGGCGCCGTAGATCCTGCCCTCAAACAGGCCCGCGTAGCCCAGCGCCTCCGCCTCTCGCCGGACGTCGGCCTCGTCGGTGCCGCTGGCGAGAACGAGCGAGACGCCGCGCTCGCGGAGCGCCTGCAGGCACTCGACCGCACCCTTGATGATGAAGTCGCAGGCGTCCCTCTCGCCGCGCTCGAGGCGTGCGACGCGATCGGCCACGACTCCCATGAGGGCCTCGTTGTAGACGGCCTTGTAGCCGTGGATGTCGAGGATGTCGCTCTCCGGGACGATGCCGAACTCCCTGACCATCCTGACCAGGCCCTGCATCTGCCGGAGCGTCGCGACGCCGGTCGACTGGTCGATGAAGGCCCGCGCCGCCGAGACGGCCCGCGCGTAGACGCGGTCGTCGACCTCTTCCGGTTTCGCACCCAGGATAGCCCTGACCATCATGGGCTCCATGACGTGCTCCCAGCCCTCGCGGAGCGTCGAGATGGTACCATCGTGGTCGAAGAGCGCGAAGCGCACGTCGCCGAGATCGCGGGGCCTGATAATCTCGACGTCGAGACCATCGAGATAGCGGGCGCGGCGCGGGTTGGCGGCGAGCTCCGGGTCGTAGACGTAGTCGACGTCGGTGCCGATCTCGCGGATCTCGGCCTCGGAGGCCGTCCCCGTCTGCCGGAGCTTCCGGACCGTGACCGAGGCGGCGAGATTGGCGAACGTGACGGCCTCCTCGAGGCCCAGGCCAGCGCCGAGAGAGCCAGCGAGGGCCGAGACGAAGGTATCTCCCGCGCCGACCGTGTCGATCTCGCCGATGGTGTGGACGCCCGGGACCTCATATACGCCCGACGCGTCCTTCGCCACGGCGCCGTTCGCGCCCCGGGTGATGACCACGGGGCTGCCGAAGCGCTCGTGGAGATGATCGAGAGCGGCGGCCGTCTCATCCTCGGTGACCTGCTCGCCCGGCCTCACATCCCTGCCGTGGAGCCTCGCCGCCTCGTTGTCGTTCAGCTTGACGATCATGCCGTGGAACCGCTCCGGACAGTCGCGCGAATCGACCACCCACGTGACACCCGGGAACTCCGCCGCCAGCCGGCCGACGACCTCGAAGAGAGCGTCGCTCCAGACCCCCTCGCGGACCTGCTGGTTGAGCACGACGGCGTCGAGCTCGCTCAGCATGCGCTTGAGGTGCGCCGCGACTGCGGCGGTCGTCTCGGCCGAGACCCGGTTGGCCACGCCGTGGTCGAGGCGAGACTCCTCGACGCCCTCGACGTAGGGCTTGACGTAGGCGCGCGTGGAGAAGCCCTCCTCCTGCAGCACCAGGCCCGCCGGGTCACAGCCCAGCTTCTTGAGGCTCTCGACCATGCAGATGCCGTACGGATCGTCGCCGATGCAGCCGACGCAGTGCACCTCGCCGACGCCCAGCGCCGCCAGGTTGGCCGCGACGTTCCCGGCGCCGCCGGGGCTGTAGCGCTGAGAGGCCACGCCGCGGATCGGCAGCCCCGTCTCGACGGAGGTCTCGCGCCAGTGGGGGTCGATCAGCAGATAGTGGTCGATGCAGAAGTCGCCCAGCACCGCGACGCGGACATCGCGCATGGCGTCGAAAACCCGGTTGAAGTCCAGCTCGCTCATCGGCCTCCGGCCTCGATCAGCCCCCGGTAGAGGGCGGGCACCGTCTGCAGGTGATCGCCCTGCACGTAGTACCCCCGGCCGCCGAAGGCCTCGGGGATGCGGTTGACGATCGACTTGTGATCGCGGAAGTAGTACGTATGCGAGCGCTCGTTCTCGACGCCCCCGGCCTCGACCGGCCGGATGTCGAAGCTCGCCGTGACGAGCCCCGTCGGAGGGCTCCCGACGTTGGCCGCCATGTTCACAGCCTTAAGTATCACCTCCGGGCCCTGCACCGACGAGCCGACGTTGAGGATCACGCCGCCCTCGAGGTCGCACGCCTCAGCTGCGAGGATGCCGAAGTCGATCCCGGAGGCGCCGCCCTTGGCGGCGGGGTCGAAGCACGGATGCTGGTCGATGATGTCGGTGCCTATGGCGGCGTGCACGGTGACGGGCACGCCGAGGCGCAAGCCCGCGGCGGCGATGCTGACGTCCGCGTGCGGGAACTCGACCGTCTCGGGCATCGGTTCGCCGCTGATGAGCATCCCCAGGGCCTCGCCCGCGCCGAGCCCGGCGTCGAGCCCAGCCCGGAAGCAGCGGTTCATGAGGAGCGGCGTTTCGCGGCACATGCCGAAGCTGCCCTCGGGCAGCGCGTTCGGCACGATCTCGCTCGTCTCGCCGATCAAGGCGAGCTCGAGGTCGTGCGTCAGCCCGGCGGCGTTGGTGCCGACGAGCGTCACGAGTGACCGCTCCATGAGGTCGACGATGAGCGGCCCGAAGCCGTTCTTCACCATATGAGCTCCGGTGAAAAGGACAACTGCGCGCCCCTCCGCGCGGGCGGCCGTCACGGCCTCCACGACGGCGGCGAGCTCCGGGCTCCGGAACCGGGCCTCCGGCTCTGCGAGCACGTCCTCGGGACGTATGAGGTCACCGACGGAGACCTTGTTCCGGCGCTCCGAGACCGGATACGTTCGGACGGAGTCGAAGTCGAAACAGCGGTAGCGACCACGGTACTCGATCGGCATCCGGTTCTCGCTCCCTAACCCTCGGCAAGCCTCTCCAGCCGTCCCTCGCACTCGATCATGGATCGTATCGTGTGGTAGTTGATCTTCCAGGCGTGCGCCATGTGATCGGCGAGGGGCTCGTTCCCGGGGCCGAAGAGCGGCCACCACTCGCCCACCTCGTGGTTTATCACGGTGTCGAAGACGAACCGGTGGACGTTCTCGTAGGCCGCCCAGTAGCTGTCGTCGCCGAAGACCTCGACCGCGTCGAGCATCCCCACGAGCGTCTCCGCCTGCTGCCAGAACTCCTTGTTGCGCTCGCGCGCCGGCCCGGCGTGGGCGCCTTCGCAGAAGACGCCCCCCTGCTCGCGGTCGATGCCGTACTCCACGCAGTGGTCGTACAGCTTGCGCATCGGCTCGAGATAGTCGCCGCGCCCCAGGCCCAGGACGTCGATGGAACGGTTCAGCAGCCAGGCTAGCTCGACGTTGTGGCCGTAGGACGTATTGTCGAGGGGGCGCCCCTCGGGATCGTCGACGTCCCGGTCGGCGCCCCAGACGTTCCGGAAGAGAATCTGCCGCAGGGGTTTCCAGTCGAGGGTGAACTGGGCGACGCCGGTCCCGTGCTCGCGGTGGAGCACCTTCTCGAGGATGAGGCCGATGATGCGCACGGCCCTGTCGCGATGGTCCGGGTCACCGCTCGCTTCGTAGAGGGACGTGAAGGCCTCCATGAGGTGCATGTGCACGTCCATCGACTTGCGGTCGCCGCCGTAGGCGCCCCCGGCCTTCGGTGCCCAGTCGGCCTCGTGGAACTCCGTGTAGCCGCCCAGCGGCTCGTCGAAAGCATTCCTGTCGAGCACGTCGTAGGTGCGCTCGGCCCACTCGAGGGCCGCGGCGTCGCCCGAGGCGATGGCGTATTCGCTCAGGCCGTAGATCGCGAAGCTCTGGCCGTAGGCGAGCTTGCTGCCGTCGAGGACGGCGCCGTCGCGCTCCGCCGTCCAGTTCCAGCCGCCGTGCTCCTGGTCCCAGAAGTGGCGGACGAGGAAGTCGTACCCCTGGCGGGCGCGCTCGAGAAAGACCCCGTCGCCGTGACCCGCCCGGTGGGCGGCCGAGAACGAGTAGAGGCACCGCGCCTGGCAGATCAGCGTCTTGACCGATTCCCCCGTCGGCTCGCCGTTCCGGTCGAAGTAGGTGAGGAAGCCGCCCGGATCCTCATCGACGCCGCGGCTCAGCCAGAAGGGCAGCAGCTCCTCCCTCAGGTGGGCGCGCACCTCCTCCAGCTTCGCCTGGTAGTCGCGCCCCATACGAGGCCCCTCACCCCCCGGAGTCTGCTCACCCGGCACCCCGCAGGGCCCGGCCGATCTGCCGGGCCATTCTACATGCTCCGACCCTTAGGGCAAGTGACCAGACCAAGAAAGCCTTCCCCGCCGCGCACTTTTTCCCGGAGTAACTCCCTTGCGGGAGAAACTGCTCCGTCCGACGGGCCTCGGCGGCGGCAGGATGCCTCTGCGAGGCGGTTCCCTTGGGCCGGGGCGGGTGGCACGCCTTTTGATATGGGTCCAGCGAGACGGACAGGCGCGGCTGAAGGCGAGGTGGGCGAATGCATTTGGGAATCGATGCTGGAACCGTCTCCGTCAAGCTGGCCCTGGTCGACGGAGACGGCAAAGTCCTGGCGCTGCGAGGGCCGGTGCGCCACGAGGGCCGACCGGCAAAGGCGCTCGCCGGGCTACTGCGGGATATGCCGCTTGCGGCGATCAAGTCGGCGGCGGCGACCGGCGCCGGCAGGGAGTGGGTATCGCGAGCGCTAAGCGTGAGGGCGGAGAACGGGCTGCGATCACTCTCGAAGGCCTTCGCCCGGCTGCATCCCGAGGTCCGCACCGTCTTCGAGATAGGCGGGCGCGACTCCATGCTGATCGCCATGCGCGAGCTGGCCAAGGGCGAGCCGCCTGTGGGGGTGGACGCCTCGCGCTCGCCCCTCTGCGCGGCCGGGACCGGGTCGTTCCTCGACCAGCAGGCCATGCGGCTGGGCTTCAGCTCGGCGGAGCTGGCCCGAGTGTCGATGAAGTCCGAGCGCCCGGCCAACGTCTCGGGGCGCTGCTCGGTCTTCGCCAAGAGCGACCTGATCCACCTGCAGCAGATAGGCACGCGCGACTGCGACATGCTGGCCGGTCTCTGCTACGCGGTCGTGAGGAACTTCAGGTCGTCGGTGGCGAAGGGACGGAAGACAGAGCGACCCATCGCGCTCTGCGGGGGCGTCGCGCTGAACGAGTGCGTCCGGAAGGCCGTGACCGAGATATTCGAGCTCGCGGAGGGCGAGCTCATTCTGCCCGAGCGCCCGGAGTTCATGTCAGCCATCGGCTGCGCAATGGCGGCGGCTGATGCGACCGGGGCTCCGGCCGCCGGGGCGTTCGGAGAGGAGGCCGTCGATCGTCTCGAGCAGACGGCGAACGATGCCGCGAGCGCCCGGCGCCTGCCCCCGCTGCAGCGCCCCTCCCCCGCTCCGCTCCGAAACCGCGAGGCGGTCAAGACGCTCCTCTGGGGAACCACGACGCCCGTCTACGTCGGGGTCGACATCGGGTCGATCAGCACGAAGGTGGCCGTCATCACGGCGAAGGGAGAGGTGGTCGCGAGGCGCTACTTCTGGACGTCGGGGAGGCCGCTGGAAGCCGTGCGTCGCGCGATGAAGGAGATCGGCGAGGAGATCAGCGACCGCGTCGAGGTCCGCGGAGTCGGCACGACGGGTTCGGGGCGGTACCTCGTCGGCGACTTCATCGGGGCCGACATCGTCAAGAACGAGATCACGGCGCAGGCGAAGGCGGCCATCGCCTTCGATCCGGAGGTCGACACCGTCTTCGAGATCGGCGGCCAGGACTCGAA
>Ga0272441_10004029_pt1 | contig 27193 bp, 24 predicted proteins | sample SSMProp6N_FD_193582 | JGI IMG/M metagenome (GOLD analysis project Ga0272441, IMG submission 193582) | Marine sediment archaeal communities from Little Sippewissett salt marsh, Falmouth, MA, United States - SSM-Prop-6N | ecosystem: Environmental > Aquatic > Marine > Wetlands > Sediment ... | reverse complement strand
CGAATGGCTGCACGAGGACGAACCGGTTGCGTCAGCCTCGTTGACGCGATCCGAGGATGGCTACTGGACCGGCTTCGTACCAGATGTCAAAGCCGGCTGGCTGTATCGCTACGAATTCGAGCACAACGGCCATAGGTTTCAGCGTCTGGATGCAGCGGCACGCGACGTGATTCACTCGCAGTTGACGCGGCACGACCCAACCAGTGAGAACGCATCGATCGTCGTGACTAATCAGCCCTACGACTGGGTGCCATTCGATACGCCGCGCTTCAACAATTTCCTGATCTATCAGCTGCACTGCGGCACCTTCGCTGGGCGCAACGATCATTTCAACAAAGAAATCGCGCGCTTTCCGGATCTGGAGAGCAAGCTGTCTTACATCCGCGAACTCGGGTTCAGCGCGATCAAATTGCTGCCTGTGCAGGAGTTCGCGATGAGTCGGTCCTGGGGTTACAACCCGGCCGCGTTCTTCGCCCCGGAGTCGGCCTATGGCCATCCGAAGGAGTTGAAACACTTCGTCAACGCAGCCCATCGCAACGGTTTGGCCGTGATCTTCGACGTGGTCTACAACCATGCCGGGCCGGGTGACAATGTGCTCTGGGAATACGACGGCTATGTCGGTGGTGAACACGAGGGCGGTGTGTATTTCGAGGGCGGGCAGTGGACCGACTGGGGCAGAGGGCCAGCCTGGCACAAGGCCGAAGTGCGGGATTATTTTCTGCAGAACGCCTGCATGTACTTCGACGATTACAATGCCGACGGTCTGCGCTTCGATGTAACCACCCAGATCAACGGCAATCATCTGCGCGAGGTGCTCTGGCAGTTACGCACGAAGTACCCCGACAAGTACTTCATCGCCGAACACCTGCCAGCCGATCCCTGGATCACGACCTTTGGTAATTTCGATGCAACCTGGTTGGCCAAGTCGCACCACGAGACGCAGCGCGCACTGAACGGCGACAACCCGGTCGCCAAGATCCGCTCGATCCTCGGCTGGGACGGTTTCAACAATGCCTGGAACCTGGTCAAGTACACGATGGGCTCGCACGACGATGTCGGGGATGACAAGAACGGCAACGCGAAGGACGGGGTCACCAACTGGGACGCGCGCCATCGCTATTTTGTCGATCAGTTCGGCGGGCGCAACAGCTGGACCGCGCGCGCGAAGTGCCGACTCGCCTGGGCGCTGAACGTTGCGATGCCGGGCACACCGATGATGTTCATGGGCAGCGAGTGCCACATGGGTGCACCGACGGTCGGCTGGGGCTATTGGCACGACAGCCACGACAACAACGGCGATCACCGCTTCGACTGGGCCATCGCCGGCGATCCGATCGGCATCGAAATGCGCCGCCTGGTCAGCGCCGCGAACCACTGCCGCTGGGCCAACCCCGCCCTGCGCAGCAACACCCTGATCATCACTCACGAGGACACCAACAATCAGGTGATCGCGTTCAAACGCTGGGCCGACGGCAACCTGGTGCTGACCGTGGTCAATCTCGGCCATACCAACTTCCGCAACCATGTCTATGGCGTTTCGACCGGCAACCAGTTCGGCCAGTGGACCCAGATCCTGTGCACCCAGGACAAAGCCTTCGGCGGGTGGGACGGTGCTGGCAATGCGTTCTACGAACCGAGTACACAATCCGATGGGCGCATCCACATCAACCTGCCCAAACTCAGCGTGGTGATGTTTCGACTCACACAAACCTGACTGGCCCGCATTTCTCACCAGGCGGCGTAGAGCACTGATAAGGCATTAGCCTTATGAGGAAACTCGAATGATCGAAAATACAGCGTGCTTTTCAACAGTGCCTATCACGGTTCAAGCTGGTCTTCGCCTGCCCAAGATCGTAGGGTGCGCCGTGCGCACCAGAACCGCCCACCGAACTGAAGATGCGCGGTGCGCATGGCGCACCCTACGGTCTCTTCACTCAAACCGTAGCTATTGCTACGCTTTTCGCTCCAGAGCGGCGCTTACGAACACCAGCCCGCCTGTCTCACCAGGGGGCGAGATGATCACGCCGAGATTTGGATGCACAAAGGAATTTGCGAAGGAGTGGAATAACCTTGTGTATTGCCGACTGAGCAAAATTCTTTGTGCATTCAAAGATCAAGTGAGGGCTCGTCCATCTGGTGAGACAGGCGGGCTAGCCCCTGCTGGCTGAGCTGCCGTCATTGCGAGGAGCCCTAGCGACGCGGCAATCTCCTACAGATTACGCGAGTGTCGCGAGATTACTTCGCTACGCTCGCAATGACGCGTAAGTCGGACGGCAGTGGCGAGATATCATCGATCAGCAGGCCGTTGGCCTGGTTGTCTGCGATAACCACGTCTGTAGCTGGCTTGCGATGTAATCGGCTGATAACCGTTCCTGCTCGAGTCGCAAGCCTTTGTAGCCGCCATATCGGAGTTCATCGAACAATTCGATTTCTTCGGCGGTCAGGTTTGGCGGCAATTTCTCAACTGGCGAAGGCTCGGGAACCGCGCGCTGGCGAAATCCCGCGAACGTTTTTCGGTCCATCATCAACGCATTCAAAGCCGGCAGGTATCGACGCGCATCGCTCAGTAGCTTGAATCCCCAGGTGTCGATATCCCCCCAGTAGGCGATGTGCTTGTCGCGCAGCCAGCCGGCGTCGAGCCAGCTCACGTTGGCACCGCCACCGAACACTGCGATCGTATCGTCCAGGCGGGGCAGGCCGTAGCCGGACTGGTTGTTTTCAACGATCAGGATATTGCCGGCCGGCAACGCAGTCTCACGCAAAGTCTGCGTCGATAATTGCAGGACTGGCAGGTTGCACAAGCGTTCTCGGCTATGCCGGCACAGTGGGCGCACCAGAAGCCAGGCTTTGGGTAACTCCCGGCAGCCGAGCCAGTTCATCAGGCCATTGGCCCGAGTGATCTCGCCGTTAAGGTGCGCGTCGAGCAAATCGGCGATCAGTACAAGATTGTTCTCAAGAAACTTGGTGTCGACCTGTTTCAATGGCAATGCGCGCAGATACGATTCCTGGCCGATGTTCTGATGCAGTTGTGTGACCAGTCTGGCGATCAGCGTCGCATCTTCCTCACTCATCTGCTCGAGCGTCTGCAGGTGACGAACCAGAGCCGGGTACAGGTTGGCATTCAGTTCTAGTATCGGCGCCATCCGTTCTCCCCAACGCTGACTGCGCGCAATTGCTTTCGGCCCGATAAAGGCAATCAGGTCCTGCATGCTGTCGAGCGTCAGCGTGGCGGGCACATGATGGCTACCCAGTTCACGGTATTGTCTTTGGACCCATTGGATACGCTGCCGGTGCGGCGATTGCTGCCATTGCCTGATGAAGCTGTGGAAGCGATCGACCTGCTTCAGCGCCTGGGCGCCGGTCGGGACCTTGAGCGAGACCTGCAATGGAAACGGTCGTTTTCCCAAAAGACGATCACGCAGATTTCTTGGTGACTCCCATTCCTTTTTCAGCAACAGCGCCCGCACATCTTCGGGCAACAGTCCCCAAACGCTCATGAAGCATGTTCCAGCTCAATACCGAGTTCGTTTGCAAGCATTCGGGTTTGCTGGTCACGGGCGGCCTGGGTTTTGTCCAGCTCTTCCCAGGTCACTTCGCACAAGCGGCTTTCATGGCTGGTCGCGTCACGCTCGGCAATCACCAGGGAGCGGGCGGACTCGCGCGCCAGATTCAGGTTCTTGAACGGTGTGATCAGGTTGATATGGATGTTCAGTTCCTTGAACACGCGCAACACGCGTCGACTCACCGCTTCGGCGGTATTGGAAAAAGCTTCGTCCAGAAAGACCGTGCAGTAGGTTGGCCGGTCGGCGCCCTCCGGCGTCAATACATAAGCCAGGCTGGCCGCGACGATGGTGCCGGCGAATGATTCTTTCTCGCCACCTGACTTGCCGCTCGATGACATCAACACATCACGAACCTCGCGTGTTTCCGCGTCGAGTTCTTCAGCGTAGAACGACAGCTGGTAGCGCGGGTCGAGCAAGCGCAGGCTTTCCTTGTTGTTGGCGGTGAGCGGGTCGCTGGCTTTGTCCAGAATCGCAATCACGGCCTGCAGGTCCCGGAAGCGCTGCTCGTGGTCATCGCTGCCGGCCTTGGCGAATACCTGGATCAGGCGCCGGTTGAAGTCTTGCACGTGAGGGAATTGCTCGGATTTCATGCCCAGACGCAAATGGCTGCCGGGGCGGAACTCGGTGCGTATCAGCACCCGGTTGATGGTTTCGATACGTTCGCTGATCTCTTCGCGTTCGGCATCCATGCGCGATTTGATGCCGGCCAGCGAATACGTGGTGTGTTTGTTCAGGCGCTGCTTGAACTTCTCGACCAGCGCCGGCAGGCCTTCGTGTTCCAGCTGCTGTAAATGCTGCAAATAGTCATCGATGCTTTCGATGCTGCGGCCCCAGTCAGCCGCGATCGCCTGCCAGTTGTCCTTGCTGTAGAACGTGGACATGATCGATACCGCCTGATTGCTCGCCTGCGTCTTGCGATTGCTGGCACCATTCAGCTGCCGCTGGAGGGTATCGCGATGCTTGGCTTCCAGCTCGTGGGCCTGTTCGAGCTGGTCGGCGGTCAGTTCAGCGACGCGTTGATACAGCCAGGCGCGCACCGCGTCATCGAGGCCGGCAGAGGCGATCAGCTGCGCCTTATCCCGGGCCGCTTGGGCCAGATCGCGGTCTTTCTCGTGCCCGGCAATGATTTTGTTCTGATCGGTCTGTTGCTGTTGCAGGCGCTCCAGCTCGTGCTTGGCTGCCTGCCAGCGCTGTTGCGCCTGTTCGAGGTCACCCCCGGATTGTTGCAGTGCGTCCAGGTCCGACTGCTGGCTGTGCAGCAGGGTCTGCCAGTGCGGTACATCGATGTCCGTCCAGTGAACACCGCCGAGTTGTTGCCAGTGTTGTGCACGTTGTTCGACCTGGTCCATCAGCGCGCGGCGTTGTTTGGTTTGTTGCGTCAGTGTTTCCAGCTCGCCAGCCAGCTGTTCGGCTTCCTGGCGCAGCGTGTGCAGTCGAAGCGTGTTGGAAAAACCCAGTTGCCACTGGCGTTTGTCGTCGATCCGCTGCCGGTCTTTCTTCTCGAAACGCCCTTTGTCGAAATGGATCAGTCCTTGCAGCGTCAGCGAATACGGCGTGCGGTCGAGATCTTCGGTGCTGGCGACACAGTGCAGATCAAAACGCTGCAAATGGTGTTTCAGCCAATCGCGGTACGGGTGGTCGCGCCAGTGCAGCTTGCGCAGATAACCGTCGCTTTTGAATCTTGCAGTGTCATAGACTTTGCGCACCACCTGGACCCGCACGTGCAGGCCGGTGTGACGTTGATTCAGCCAGCGGGTGATCAACGGGTAGCGGGCTTCGGGGACCACCATGGTCGTGCGCAGGCCGCCCAGGGCACGCTCAATCGCACCTTGCCATTCGCGCCGCTCCGGTCGGACGTCGATCAATTCACCGATGAAAGGCAATTGCTCGCTATCGAGTTGCAGTGCATCGCAGATCTCGTCGCGAAGCTGTTGGAAAGGCACATCGATATTGGAATCCGGGCGCGCTTCAATCTCATGGATTTCTGCTTCGAGTTCTTTCTGGTGCTGGTGCGCATTGGAATAACGCGCCGCTGATTCGGCAAAATCATTCTGCGCCTGTTCTTTTTCCAGCTGGATCCGGCTCAAGGCTTCGTGTTGCGCGTCGAGGTTATGACTGAAAGCTTTATGCTCGATCGCCGGATCCAGCCCAAGCTCGCGCGCGATCTTCTGATAGTTCGCGGCGTTCTGACTGATCTGCTCGAGACGTTCTCTGGTGCGCTGCAGATCTTTTTTCAGCTCCTCGATACGGTTGCCGCCGACGCGCAGGTAATCCGCGTGCAGACGCTCGACTCTTGTGTTGGCACTGAGCACCTGTTGCTCGATATGCTGCAATGCGAGTTCGGCGTCGGCGAGTTGCAGGCGGATCGATTCTATGCGTTGTTCCCACAAAGCCTGGCACTGCTCGCCAAAATAAACCGGCAAGCCATCTTGCGCGGCGCTGAGTTCAGCGATGTCTTTTTTGGCCTGCTGCAGTGTGCTGTTGGCCTCCGGCAGCGCCGCCAGCGTGTCGCGTTGCGCACGCGCATCCAGCAAGCGATTGTGCACTCCTTCGAGATCAGCGAATTCGGCGACGGCCTTGCGCGCATCGTCGCGCACGCGACTGGGCTCCAGCACCAGTTCACGTATCAATCGGGTCAGATCGTCAATCTTCTTCAAGCCGAGCGCGCGCGACAACAATGCCGGCGCATTGCTGTTTTCCATCTGCAGCAATTGACGGTAGGTTTCCTGATAGGCGCTGAAATTATCGTCGCAGGCGATCAACTGTTCGTCATCACGCAGATACTGCTTCAACGCGCGCGCATTGCCCTCGCCAAATGCCTGGAGCATTTCCTCCAGCTGCAGGTGACGTTTGGCCACCACATAGATACGCTTCAGGTCGGCCAGTGCATTACTCGGCTGTGTCATCCAGAACAGGGCAGCCAGCGTGATTTCGACACCGTCATCGGTACGATAGCCAGCCCTCAAGCCGCTAACGGTTGCACCCGCGCGTTTGTTCTGGGTCTGGGTCTGGCTGCCGTCGTGGGCGGTACCGTAACTGCCACGGATGTAGGACACCAGGCTGCGGTCGGTACGGTCACCCTGAGCAGCCGCGATATTGAAGCTGGCGCTGCCGGCAGGCAACAACAAAGCCATCAAGCCATCGATCAGCGTGGATTTGCCGGCACCATTATCACCGGTGATCAGTGTGCCTTGCGCGTCGATGTGCGCGGTGTGCAGACCGTGAAACGAACCCCAGTTGTAGACGGACAATTCGGCCAGGCGTATCTGGCCGTGGTCGTAGAGATCCGCCTGCTTAACTTGCAGATTACGCTTCATTCATTGATGCCTCGATGTTCATGCCGGCCTGTTCTGCCATCTTCTGATATTCCTCCAGCAACTGCTGCAGAAACTCGGCGTTGACCACGTAACGGATGACCGGTGTCAGTTCGAAGCGTTCATCATCACCCGGTACGCTGAGTATCAGGCGCTTATCTTTCAGTTTCTTCAAGGCGCTGCTGAGTTTGCGTCGGTCGCTGCGGCTGTTATTGGTCAGCGGCAAAAATGGCGTCAGGCGTGACTCGATCCGGTCGATGTCGATGTAGATCCGTTGCTCGCCGGCCGTCTCTCGTTCCTGGAAGTGTTTGCGCAGTACCAGAAGCAGCAGCGTATCGTACAAAGACAATGGCCGGCGCGTGATCAGTGAAACCGTGTCTTCGTCATCGTCATCGACCTGCTGCAGCAGCACGGCGACACCGTTGGCCTCGTCGATCGAGAGCCGTAAAAACATATCCGCCAGACGACTCTTTATCCTGGCCTGTTCCTTCAGCAGCACATCGAACAGTTGTTGTTTCTGGCTGGCCAGGATGACGCCGTGGCGTAACAGGCTGACCAGACAGCGGCGCGCATCGTTCGATAGACGACCGGCCGCGCTTCCGCTCTCCTGTTCGATATCCAAGCCGCCAAGCTCGGCTTCGGTCTGCTCCAGGCTGGCGTTCTCTACCGGCTCCGACGAAATAAGCTCTGACATTGACGCTGCTGGTTGATCGTGTTCATCGTAGTTCATATCGCCAGCTCCTCCAGACGCTGCGGAAATTGTTGTGCGCTGAGCAACAGCTCGGGGATGGTCGCGCGGATTTGGTCGCCATTGCGGTCGGCGATCACGACGGTCTCTTTACTCTCCAGTTCGGTCGCACCGATCGCCTTGGCCACACGCAGACAGGCAACCAGCTCTTCGAGGCCGGATGTAACCGGCTGTTCTTTGATAAACTCGCCGATGCTCAGCGGACCCTGTTGCTGCAACAGCACCTGCATGCGCTCGGCGACCTCCATGACTTTCACGCTGTGCAATTGCTCGAGCATGTGCCGGCTGGGTGCATTGCGGTTTTGTTCGGCTTTGATATCGCGGGTGTCCAGCTGTTCTTCCGGATGACGCAATCGCATACTTTGCGGTGAGCTGATCAAGGCCTTGCCGCTGTGCAACTCGAGCGGAAGTTGGGTTCGCCAGTCGATATCATGCTGCTGGAAACGAACAGCCAGGCGCTCCAGCCCACCGAGCAGCTGCTCGACGCGACGATTCTCCAGATGCGCACCGCTTTCGACATAGGCTCGCAGGCTTTCCTCGGTGCGTCGCCGCACCTTGAACACGCGTTCACTCTCGCGCGTCAGTTCGCGCACGAGTTGGCCGAGATAGCGCGATTCATCCTTTCGTAAGAAATCTGCTGCCGGCCGGCTCAATAGCGAACGCAGTTGCTCGCGAAATTCCATACTGCGGTTCTGATCGCACAACAACTGAAAGAAGCTCTCGAACGCGCGCCCGGCATCGGACTCGGCCAGCAGGGCCTCCTTGTGAAACAGCTCCTGCAACACCTCACCACGGTTGCTGTCGGCCTCGATCATCTGCACGCGCAGTGCTTGATCGAGCGTGCGAATATCGTCTTCGACGCGACGAAAATCGCCGGTCAGGACCGAGGCCAGCTGATAGACCTCGCGTATTTGCTCGCGCTGCTCGGCTTCGCTCAGCTGCACGACGATGCCGGCATTCAGATCATCGATTTGTGCCTGCAGTTCGGCTTTGCGCGATTCGAGCAGCGCGATGCGTTCGCTCGCATCCGGGCTCAGGCTGGCCGCCAGGTCGCGGACCGCGTCCTGCACGATGCGAAGGTGGGACGCGGTTGCTTTGTTGTCGCGTCGCTCCAGATCCGCACAAAAACGCAGGGCCATCTCCGAGGCATCGGTCTTGCTCAGAAGGTCGTCAAGCTCGCGCAGCCAGCCGGCCTGTATCCATTCGCGCAAATAGGCCGCTGCCGATTTCTCGCTTTCGAACCACTCCTCTTCGCGCCAGTGGGCCAGTTCCAGCTCCAGCGCCGCCTTGGCGCGGCTGAACAACACGTCATTGCTCTGATCGAACAGCTCGGTGATGAAGGCCAGCACCATCGGCGCATTGGCCGCGCGCAACAGGCGCCAGGCGGCGTTTTCCTGGATCTGGCGGCGGTAGCGGGCGTGGTGTTCGAGCAGGCTCATCGTGCGATTGTCCACCTGTGCGGTGAAACGGGCGGAAAACTTCGGTTGGACATCCGCTAACACTAACTTTTTCACGGAAAAAGTCCAGTCGCGATTTAAGGAAACTCTGATTAATCCAGAAATTTTGCGGCGCACGGATGCGCCGCCATTTTTAATCGCCTTAAACGATTGAAAATGATGGGGAACAGAAAACCGCATTTTGTGTTCCCCGTGCTCTGATAATTCAGGGATTAATTACTCAGAGCTTCCTTAAAGTATTCGACGAATAACCGGTTTTCTCACAATTTTCCAGTACCTGTCTAAGGCCGTCTTCGATCACTGCTTAGATGATCGCGAAACAGGTCATGATCGCGCCGCAAGACCCGCAGCCGATACTCGGGAAGCCGTATGCCAGCGCGCAACGCTTGAAGCGGGTGTTCGCTATCGATGTCGAAACTTGCAGTGTCTGCAGCGGCAGCATGAAAGTCATCGCTTGCATCGACGATCCGTGGGTGATCAGGAAGATACTGACGCGCTTTCGCGCTATGTTGATTTTTCAAAAAGTAATTCAAGATAATTACGACATTGAATCAACTGCTCAGATGCCAGTTTCGGTTCATTCATCACTTTGGCGAGAATAAAGGCCCCTTCAAACGTCGTGAGGAGGTGATCGGCCACTTGATAGCTTTCTATCGGGATTCGAGGCGGGTTTTGTGCGGAAATCCTGCCAATCAGATGAGTCAAATTATCTCGCCAGTAGCGCATCATTTGTTCAACCGTTCTGATCATATCAGATGAAATCGCACCGCTTTGATAACAGTAAGATGCATACAGACAGCCTGGGAAGGGATCTTTAAGTCGCTCGGTCATTTCGATAAACAAGCCGACGAATATGAGTAGCTGTTGTAATGGATCGCGCGACAACTGCTGTGCCTTCGACATGAATTCAGAGAAATGCTCGCGATCATCACCGGCATAACGTTCGATCAGCGCTGCCGCCAGGTCATGCTTAGTTTTGAAATGGTAGAAAAACGTGCTTTTGGTGACATCCGCCTGCTCAATGACTTTTTCAACGGATGTCCCCGATAGCCCGACACTCAGAACCATCTGCTGAGCCGCATCCATGATCCTGGTTTTGGTGACATTTCCGTCTCTGGGCATGACTGAATACCTCCGGTGATCGCAAGCGGAAAAACACTTGCCGTTTTATTTTGTACCCGCAGTCAGAAAAAAACAAAAATCAGCTGAAAAAGCTTGTGAAGGCAACCACGCAAAATAAAGAACGTCTTTAAATCAATGGGTTAATTTCCTTAGAAATATTTTGTTTTCGTATTGAAACCCTAAATTTCAACTCATTACACTTTACTCATCCGATCAATTAACCCAAGAGGAGCGGAACATGTGTAATGCCTGCATACCCATGCTGAATGAAGCAAAGATTGTCGATGATTTTGCCGATCAACTGCTTGATGTACTGAACCAGGGCGCACTGTCGCTAATGGTTTCGATCGGACACCGAGCCGGACTATTCGATGGCATGGATGAACTGGGCTGGTGCGGCGATCAACAGATTGCGGAGCACATCGGCCTGGAACAACGATACGTCCGAGAATGGTTGGCGGCCATGGTTAGCGCTGGAATCGTTCAATATCAACCCAAGGACAAACTGTACAACCTCCCGGAAAGTCATGCCGCTTTGTTATGTCGAAAATCCAGTCCGAACAATATTGCCGTTTTTGCACAATATATTGGCATGATGGGCAAGGTCGAAGATCAGATCGTTCATTGTTTTCGAAATGGTGGTGGTGTGGGTTACGAGCACTATCCAAATTTTCATAGCGTCATGGCGGAGGACAGCGGCCAGACCGTATTGTCCGCTCTGGATGAACATATTTTGCCCTTGGTTGCCGGTATCGAGGAAAAACTGATAAAGGGCATCGCAGTACTGGACATTGGCTGTGGACAAGGCCGTGCATTGCTTCATTTGGCGGAAAAGTATCCAGAGTCAACCTTCTGGGGGTATGATCTGTCCGCATCGGCATTGGAAGAAGCGCGCCAGATCGCACAAACGAAAGGGCTCTCGAATGCTCTTTTCAAAGCGCAGGATCTAACCGATTTCGATGTTGAAGCGGAACAAGAGGCTTTTGATCTGGTGACGGCATTCGATGCCATTCACGACCAGGCCGCACCGCAAAATGTGCTGGATGGTATCTATGCCACGTTGAAACCTGGTGGACAATTCTTGATGCAAGACATTCGTGCGTCGAGTCACCTGGAAAATAACCTGGATCATCCCATAGCGCCGTTGCTCTATACCCTATCTACGATGCACTGTATGACCGTTTCGCTGGCTCAAGGTGGAGCTGGGCTTGGCACTATGTGGGGTGAGGAAAAAGCCATCGAGATGTTGACCCTTGCTGGATTCGATAATGTTTCGGTCAACCAACTTGAGCATGATTTTCAGAACAATTTCTATGTGATGAGAAAATAGGGTCACTAACGGGGTCGCGCCCTCGACTAACGGACTAACGGGGTCGCACCTACTGCGACTAACGGGGTCGCACCTACGCAACTGCTTGATAACATTGCACTAACGGGGTCGCACCTACGCAACTGCTTGATAACATTGCGATCTACTCAAGAAACACGATGTTTTTAGCGCTTAGAGCCTCCATTTCGGGTGCAAAATGGACGCTATAATCCGTACTGAGCTCTATCAGCGCATCAACATCCCGCCGTTCGATCACCGACTTGCGACGCCCGGTCACACCGAGAGCGACCCTGACACGTTCTACATAATCTCGGTGGTCAGCTGCGTACATCGGCCAATCTCACCTTGTCCGCGATCACGGACCAAGAGATGGATATGGTTCGACGTAATGATGTTATTCAGAACACAAAGCCCATAGCGTTTCTTGGCCTCAAACAACCAATGCCGCCAACAGTCTCGATCTCTGGCGAATTTCAGCAGGAACTCTTTTTGTGGCAGCGGTGGGTAATGTGCCCGACGTGGCCGGGCTGGAAATGAGGATTGGCGCGTGGCATCAGGCTTTCTCCTTAAAGCGGTGTTTTTGTTTATAAAACGAGGCCTTTAAGCCTCTTGAATGCGGCTATCTTAACCGCTAGGCTAGGTTATTCAATAGCTTATGTTGGTGCGACCCCGGCATCCCACTCCCGGCATCTGTGCGACCCCGGCATCACTTCCTCTTTGATCGGGCTTGGGCAAAGTTGTTCTGGTAGTTTCGTTTCAAACGCTTTGTCTCCCTATCCAACCAGATATCAGTGGGTAACCAATCGCTGGCGATATCCATAGAATGTGGGGTAAAGTAACTGTTTTGACATTTTCGGCAATCTCGATCTGCGCCGCGGATTCGAGGCTGAAAAACGTCTTCCATGGTAAATTTTTCTGCACTCCAGGCACTAGTTTCCAAGATTCAGCGAGACAAGACCTTGATATTTTTCATACGTTTTGTCCGTTGATGAAAGTGGATTTGATAATGAACGCGAGTGCTTGCGGCCAGGGCGCGAAAAGTCTGACGGCCCACTTCTGCTCGCCGGGAAATACAACGACGGGCTGATCGTACAGCCGATGAGAGATTCGGTTGGAGTGGCTTTTGTCTGAGCCGATGCGGCACAAAGCCGACGTAACTGAGATGTGGTCTCGAGTGCGGCAGGGGAAACGCGCATCGAAGAGATTGCGATACGCCGGGTTGCGGACAGGTGCGAAATTGTCTGCCAAACTGGAGTGCTAAAATAAACCTTCGAGATATTGGTCTGTCAATGGTTGAGAGACAATCGTGTATTGCAATTGAGCAGAGAGCGGAAATGCCACAAGGCCCTGTTAATTCAACCATCTTTCACGCTATCAAACCGAAAGTGGCTCTGCCTTTCTGGGCGGCACGCTGGTTTGGTTTGCTGCTATTGGTGTCGCTTGTCTTGGCACCGCTTGCGGTTAATGCCACTACCAGAGACACCTATCATGTGGAATTCGATGTTGCACTGGATCCTGAAACAAGCTCAGCCAGTGTGCGAATTGATCTGAGCAAGCGGGCGCAATATGTGCGTTGGATTCGATTCAAGATTGATCCGAAAGTCCATAGTGAATTTAAAGGCAGCGGACATATTCAACACGCCGACAATACGGTGCTGTGGGAGCCGCGCGGTAAAAAAGGCTGGTTAACATTTAACGTCAAGATAAATCATCAACGCAGTTCAGGGCGTTTTGATGCGCTGATAACCGAAGATTGGGCGCTGTTTCGCGGCTTTGATATTGTGCCGCAAGCGCGCATCGATATGAAGGACGGGACGCAGGCTAAATCCAAACTGCGTTTTCAGTTACCTGAAGAGTGGTCAGTCGTGGCGCCTTATGCGCGTTACACAAGTGGTGCTTTTAAGATAGACCATGCTCATCGATTGTTTGATAGACCCACTGGCTGGATGTTGGCCGGCAAAATGGGCATTAAGCGAGATACGATCGAAGGCGTCTACGTCACTGTTGCTGCACCAAAAGGGCAGGGAGCGAGGAGAATGGATATTTTGGCCCACCTCAACTGGAATTTAGGTCCTATACTTGAGGTTTTCCCGGATTTTCCACCGCGGCTGTTAATTGTCAGTGCCGGTGATCCGATGTGGCGTGGTGCATTGTCGGGGCCAGGTTCTTTATATGTACACGCTGATAGGCCGCTGATAAGCGAAGATGGCACTAGCCCGATACTTCATGAGTTGGTTCATGTGGCAATGTCAGCGCGCTCTGCCCCCGGGGCAGATTGGTTAATCGAAGGCATTGCTGAATATTATTCGCTGGAGTTCATGCGGCGCTCGGGTACGATCACAGAAAAGCGCTATCAAAAGTCGCATCAGCAGCTGGCTAAACGTGGTGAGTCTGTGAAGCGGCTGGATGTTGACCTGTCCTATGGTGATGTTACTGCAAAAGCGGTGAGTCTTATCAAAATGCTCGATGAGGAGTTGCGCCGTAAGACTAATGATAAGATGAATGTTGATGATATCGTTAGAGAGCTTGCCGCTCATTCAGGTAACGTAACGGTAGATTTGGTTCGATCCATTGCCAAAAGAATCACTGGTGTCGAGCTTGACTGGCAACCAACCAGTGCTGAAAAAAATACAGCCAAGGCTGCAGCTGGCGCGGGGATGGACTAGTTAAATGGATTTTTATCGAAACCAGTTACAGTCGACGGGTTGTAGTTTGTTTAATGGGCCAATGACGACGCTGCGGTCGATGAGAAACTCGTCGAATCCCGGCGCTTGCGAACACGAATCCTGCGCCTGTTCCCGTGATCCTGGTGAGAAATGCGGGCTAGCGGTACGACAGAAAATCCTTTTTGAAGTGGTTCAGTGTGATCCTGACGCCTATGATTAAAGCCTACTCTCAACGTCTCCTGCCCCCATATTCAGGCCAGGTTCAGATTGCCGAATCGGAACAGGCGCGCGCGGTCACCATGGATATGGACACCTGGGAGATCCATTTCCGCCGTCATGAAACGAGCTTTGTCAGGGTCGCCTGGGTTAAACACGGCGATCTCGGCGATGTCGAGGCCCGAGCAGCACGGGAGGGCGAGGAGATCGATGACCGGATCCTGGAGCTGACGCGCTTTCTCGAAACGGCATCTCTCCCTTTCCCCGCAGCGGACAAGTTCGAGTACTGGCTGCTGGACCCGGTCGACGATTCGCCGCTGGCGCTGATATTCAGCTGCACGGAAGGGGAGCAAATGGGGCGGTTTCCATCCCACCCCGAGTGGACAGCGTTGCCCGCTGCGGTGATGCCGGTCGAACTGACCTCCGAGGAAAAGGCGCGCTCCGATACGCCTGTCAATTATCGACTGGAAGGGCTTGTAGCCGAGCGCGCCGGCAGAAAGCCCCATGCCCGCTGGTTCCAGCGACACCCCGGCGAACCTGATCAGTTTCCACCGCTCATGGTCAGGGAAGACTGGGAGAGCGAGGCAGATCGTGAGATCTGCCAGCGCTACCTGAACCGGCAATCCACACGTCTGCTGATGCTGCATGGCCTGGAATATGACCAACGCAAACGCCTTGAACAGGCGGCGAAATCCTATGCCATGGAGGTGTTCAGATTCCATTCGCTGTACCCGGAAATTGCCGACGAAAAAATAATGCGGTCAATTCTCGTGGAGGCTCGGATCAGGGCCTCCCACGGAGAAAAGGACGATCGATTGCGGCGCCGGGATGGTATTTATTATCTGTGAAGGTTTCTGATTGCGCTGTCAGCCAACCGGGAGGAGCTGACATGAGATTTTTCCCGATCCTTCCCTTATTACAGCCGGTGCGGGTTGGATTATGAGTGATTCACCCAAATCACAGCCCGAGGTCCCCGAGGGCCAGTCGCGCGATGTGATCACCCGGCAGAAGAAGGCAAATGAAAAGGGTTACGTCGGCAACCAAATTAGCCGGGAGCTGTTTCAAAAAGTGGTCAAGCACGAAACCCCGAAGCGTCCGTTATTCCGGTATCTCCCAGCGCCGCGCGGCCACACATTCTTACGGACAGGGTATAATCGGGTCCGAATGACCCGGTTGGCAGTTCGTACTATTGCAATCGGGTCTGGCGGATCGATTGTATTTAAATGGGAGTTAAAACCCGATGAGTGAAACAGGAGCAATGATGACGGCAGGTGAAGAGTGCCGTTTTTGTGTAAAAAAGCCGGGCAGGCGCCTGATTATTGAGAGCGAGTACGGATTCGCTGCCTGGGATCGTCATCCCGCCAGCGAAGGACATTTCCTGGTTATTCCGTATCGCCATTTCGCCAGTTATTTTGATATCAATGATGAGGAGCTTGTGGACCTGTGGGGGCTGGTTGCGAAAGGCAAGCAGGTCTGTGACGATAAGTACCACCCCGATGGCTACAACATCGGGATCAATGTTGGTATTGCCGCAGGTCAATCCATCGCTCACCTGCATATTCATGTCATTCCGCGATACAAGGGTGATGTGGAAAATCCGAAGGGCGGGGTACGAGGCGTTATCCCCGATAAGAAGCTTTATACTTTTGTACCCGATTAGGCTGTCAGCAGCTCCCGTTCGCACGGATATGGATGTCGATCCCGGATAACTGTTAACCCGCATTTCTCACCAGGCGGCGTAGAACGCTGATAAGGAATTGGCTCTTATGAGAAAATTCGAATGATCGAAAATACAGCGTGTTTTTCAACAGCGCCTATCACGGTTCAGGCTGGTCTTCGTGTCCGTAAGCTTGCTCTTCACTCAAACCGTAGCTATGGCTACGCTTTTCGCTCCAGAGCGGCGCTTACGAACACCAGCCCGCCTGTCTCACCAGGGGGCGAGATGATCACGCCGAGATTTGGATGCACAAAGGATTTTGCGAAGGAGTGGAATAACCGAGTGTATTGCCGACTGAGCAAAATTCTTTGTGCATTCAAAGATCAAGTGAGGGCTCGTCCATCTGGTGGGACAGGCGGGCTCCGTCCTGCGCCTGCTCCCGTGATCCTGGTGAGAAATGCGGGTTAAGGGTTCCGGTTCCAGCGCGGTATCGCCATTCGGGCTGGCCGCCCAACAGTGGACAAGCTGATCGAGTATAATTCAGTGCATTTGGCCGGGTGGGTCATCAGGAGTACATCATGCAATTAAAATTTGATATCGAACAATTCGAGAAGCGCCAGGCGATACTCATTGATGAGATCGCGCAACGTATCAAAGTCAGGCTTGTGGAAGCAGGCATGGAAGGAGAACAGCTGGAGGATTATGTCGCGAAAATTACCTTCAGCGTAGCCAACGTCATCGATGATATGGCAGCCGTCGAATCTGACGGCATTGATGTCAGACCGTACCTGACTTTCCGTGAGGGTGAAGACACCTTGCTTCATTGCGGTGAAAATTCCTACACCAATGAATTTGTTCACCTGACATTGAAAAAACTGTTCAGCTGATTCTTTGAGCAGAACGCTCGGGACCCCGGCGGTCTGGCCCGAGCGGAGCAGGGCAGAGAACCTTCGGGTACTGTATGACGATTTAACCCGCCCCGTGTGGGAATATCCTTTAGAATTACGACACACATAAATTCTCATGGTGACAGGTTCGTATGCCGCAATTTATTTTCGTATACCTCGGGGGCCAGGTCCCTGCCAGCCCTGAAGAAGGGCAGAAGCATCTCCAGCGCTATCAGCAATGGCTGGATTCACTGGGCAAGGCAGTCGTCAGCCCGGCAATCCCTTTTAAGGATACGCATGTGGTGCAACCGGACGGCACAGTCTCGCCCGGCAGCGTGAGTGCGATGTCGGGTCTCAGTATCATCAGGATGGGATCAATGCAGGAGGCGCTGGCTGCCGCTCAGTCGTGTCCTTTTCTCGAGATAAACGGCACCCTCGAAGTTTCTGAAATGATCGAGATGTCCGGCCAATCAGCCGATCCGGCGAATGAGAAGCGCAATTAGCGAGAAGAATATACGCAGGCGCGATGATGAGTGATCCATCCAGGATAATCGATCCCCAGCAGATCGAAACCTCCATTATGATGCTGAAGCAGTATGTTCGAGAGGATGACATCGCACCGCTCATCGATGTGCTCGAGTCGATGGCGGTGGACCCTCGTAACGAAGCGCTGCTCGATCAGTTGTCAGATGCTTTTGGCAAGCTTGGGCTGCAACAGGGCATCGTACTGACCTATGCACCCTATCTGTCTACCCTTCTGTCAGACGGTCTGTTTGATGACACCGACTGAAAGCTAGCCCGCGTTTCTCACCAGGCGGCTTGGCGTCCTGATAAGACATTGGTCTCTTTGAAGAAAACACGAATGACTAAAATACAGTATATTTTTCAAGCATGCCTATCACGGTTCAGGCTAGCCGTTCCGGGATAGTTGGCCGGGAACCGGTTTCAGGTGGAGTTTCGGCAAGCCGAGTTTAACGGTGAGCGACACTGATGGTGATACCCTTGATCTGGAAAATAATGTAAAATATGTCCGCTTCCCGCGCCTGAGGTGCGGATGTCAGATTGCAATGTCAGTCAGTCGGGAGGGACTGGCAGGGATGATTATTTATTTACACCTTCCGTATTTTATTTTTTAGTAGAGGTAGATTATGAGTGATGCACCCAAAACCCGACCCAAGGTTCCCGAGGGCGAAGCGCGCTTTGTGAAAACCCGTCAGAAAGAGGCGAATGAGAAAGGTTACGTAGGCTACGAAACCATCTGGCAATCATTTCAGAAAGAAGTCAAATACGAAACCCCGAAGCGTCCTTAATAAGGACATCACCGGTCGCCGCGCGGCCCTGTCCGGGCGCGCGGCAAAATATTGCCTTTTGAGATTGTTTCCGTTGTCATTCTGGCAGCGATGATCTGTCAGATCGGGACCGTTTTGCCCCCGGAGAGATCCGGCCCTTCTGCAACCTTGCCGCCGGCCTGAATTTCTTCTTCAGTGGCGTCGCGCACGGTCAATATATTGAGCTTGAATATTACTTCACGGCCGCAAAGGGGGTTATTGCCGTCGATGGTGATGAGGTCGCCGGCGATACGGGTTACCAGGAAGCTCTTGGTCTGTCCCTTGTCGTTCTCCATCAGGATCGACGTGCCGACCTCGCGGTACTCTTCCGGCACGTTGTGGATGTTTTCGTTGATGACCAGTGATTCGTCCCTGGGGCCGTAGAGCTGGTTACAGTCGATCGGGACTTCAATCGTGTCGCCAGCCGCCTTGCCTTCGAGTTCCCGCATCACGGTCGGCGCCAGTACTTCGTTGACACCGTGCACGTAACCCAGAGGAAATTCTACCTCAGTCAAAACGCTATCGGTCTTGGCGTCGATGACTTGGTACTTCAGTTCGACGTACTTGCCATCGGTAATGATGTCTTTAATGATCTCTGTCATAATTCTCTCGATAGGGGTCTAGAAGATGGAAGCCGCGAAGATCCGCACTTCACCTCGTTCGTAGCCAATCACCATCCGGCCCAGCCATTCACCTTCCTTTTTGGTACTCCTGACCCGGTACAGGCATGTGACATGCTGGCCACGACGGATGAACCCGAGAAAATCATAGTTCGGGTCAAGGTTACGTGTCAGGTCGCTCTTGGCGAACTGCTTGCCGATTTCTACCTCGTTGAGACCGAGCAGGAGATCGTATGAGAATTTCTTGACGAAATTGCCGTACTCTCCCTTGTTGGAGTATTCAATGAGTTCGTTCCACATCGGCTGTGAGATCGCAAGCAGTTCCTCGTCGGTATGATCGATGATGTTCTTGAATGCTTCTTCAGACTGTTCGCCCGCTTCAGTTGTCATAGTCATCTCTCTGTCGTGTCGATTTCAGGTTAATCTAAGGAAACTCTGAATAATTCATCCCGGGATTATCAGATCACGGGGGAAAAAGCGAGTTTCTGTTCCCCCTCATTTTCAATCGCTTAAGGCGATTGAAAATGGCGACGCGCCAGTGCGCCGCGATAACTCTTAATTGATCAGAGTGTCCCTAAACGGAAAAAGATCAACAGCTGTTGATCTTTTTCCAATCTACTCTGGAAGCCGAGTGAGCCCTGCATCCGCAGGGCAACTCGGTACAGCACTCCCATTAAGCAGCAGCTGACTCCCCTGCTTCATCCACAAGGTGGTAGCAAGGCGCCTTCTCCATGGTGTATTCGCCGGTGACGGGATCACGACGGGACACTGTCAGTACGTGCCAGTTATCGTCATCGACCTTCAGGGCGTCACCACGGTAATAGTAACCCGGCCAGCGTGTTTCCTTACGGAACAGGGTGTGCTGCATCACCGCCTCGGAGGTGAGCTGACGATGCTTGACTTCCCATGCACGCAGCAGCTCGTGGATGTTTTCTGCAGCGATCTTCTCAAGATCCTCTTCCAGGGTCTTCATTTTCTTGAGACCGATTTGCAGCAGCTTCTCGTTGGTCATGTAGTTAACCGTTACACCACCGGCGTATTCGTCCATAAGCTTCTGCAGGCGGTCCAGTGCCTGGCGCGGGTTGATGTAGTTCGGGTTGACTGAACCGGCAGTGATCTCGTTGCGATAGATACGATAGTGTTCCATCGGCTTGTAGATCTCTTTCTTGCGCTTTTCGATCTGCTGCTCGGAAACCGTGATACCTGCGGCCTTGCCGTCGTCGATATACTGGCAGGCCGCTTTGGCTGCGAGACGGCCTTCCGTGAAGGAACCCGAAGAGAACGCGTGTGGCGTACCACCGACGGCATCACCAGCGCCGAACAGGCCTTCGACCGTGGTCATGCGGTTGTAACCCCAGAAGTATTCGTCGGGAGATACATCTTCCGGTCCCGAGCACCAGGCACCACAACCTGTCGCGTGGGAACCCATAACATAAGGCTCGGAAGTCGTCAGTTCCGGGTTCTCGTATTTGGGATCCACGTCAGTTGCAGCCCAGAGTACGGCCTGACCGACAGTCATGCCCAGGAAGTTGTGCCAGCCAATCTCTTCCAGATGCGGGTCCTGGAAGGCTTCCATGGTTACCATGTGAATCGGACCGCGTCCGGCGTTGACCTCGGAGATCAGCGCGTGGTTGCGCAGGCAGGTAGGAATCGGACGGTGTGTCGCGTGAGACGCTTCCGGGTCCAGGTACTCTTTACCGACCATCTTCTGCAGTTCAGGGAACCACTTGGACTCGTACTCTTCGCCCAGGCAGTTTTGAGTATAGGTCTTGAGGTGCAGGAAGTAAGCACCGACCGGGCCGTAACCGTCCTTGAATCGAGCCAGTACGATACGGTTTTCCATCTGCGTCATCTTGGCGCCAGCGCCGATCAGCAGACCATAGGCCGAACCCGAAGACCACGGGGCGTACCAGACGCGACCTGCGCCTTCACCGACCGAGCGCGGCTTGTAGATATTAGACGCGCCGCCGGCACCGACGATGACAGTCTTTGACTTGAAGACGTGATAGTCGCCGGTACGCACGTTGAATCCGACTGCACCGGCCACGCGGTTTTCCTTGGACTCGTCCATCAGCAGATGGGTGACACAGATCCGGTTGAAGACCTTGTCGGCCGACTTCTTCGCAGCTTCTGCGACAATTGGCTTGTAAGACTCACCATGAATCATGATCTGCCAGCGACCCTCGCGCTGGTATGCGCCAGTCTTCGGATTGCGCATCAGTGGCAAACCCCATTCCTCGAACTGGTGGACCGCCGAGTCAACGTGACGGGCCATATCGAAGAGCAGGTCTTCACGGACCATACCCATCAGGTCGATACGTGCGTAACGGACGTGGTCTTCGGGGTTGTTTTCCCCGAAGCGGGTGCCCATGTAACAGTTGATCGCGTATAGACCTTGAGCCACAGCACCGGAACGGTCGATATTCGCTTTCTCGGCGATCACGATCTTCTTGTCCTGACCCCAGTACCGGGCTTCCCACGCGGCCCCGGTGCCACCAAGGCCGGCGCCAGCGACCAGGATGTCAATATTATCTTCTACGATAGTTTTGTAAGCCATTAGTAGTACACCCCTGCTTCTAGTTTCAGGCCATTGGACTCGAGGGTGTGGATGTCACCATCATCGAGGCGAATGTATTTGGGTTCGTTGAATAAGAGCTGACTTTCACGTTGCTCCTGTGTAGGTGCCGGTACGTCACGTAACTGCGGGATGCAGGTCCCCCAGGGCTTGGTCGTGATCGGCGCCAGCAATTCCATGTCCTTTTTGCCGTTACGGAACTTGATGCGCCAGGCAATAACACCTTTTTCTTCATCACGTTTCACGCGTACCGAGTGGCCCAGCGGCGCGAAGTCTGCATAGCCGCGGACGTCGATCGCCTGATGCGGGCAGGCCTTGACGCAGGAATAGCACTCCCAGCACATATTCGGTTCGATGTTGTAGGCACGGCGGGTGACTTTGTCGATGTGCATGATGTCTGACGGGCAGATATCAACGCAATGACCACAGCCGTCACAACGAGTCATATATACAAAAGTTGGCATTATGATTTCTCCTTCGCTTTCGAAGTTTAATTAGTAGTGACGCGGGGCTTCGCGGTTAATACCAGGACCCATATTGGGCGGGTTTGTTCCCATATATTCCGGGATGTCCGGAAATCTTTTCTGCACGGAAGGATCCGTCAGATCGAAATCATCGGGCAGGTTCTCTCTCGAACCGTCCGCCTTGACGCACTTCTTCTGATAGGCTGCGGCGGGTTTGAAGAACATGTGTGCGAACTTGGACCAGTAGACACTGCCGAAGAGCAGGGTGCTGGATGCGATGAACAGCACGAAGAACAGCATGTTGATCACGTTGACGCCCATGGTAAACGACCACAACAGGGCAAAAGTCGCCGTGCTGAGCAGGCCGACAATGAAGAGGTCGCCGCGGCCGTTGAAGTTGTACCATTTCACACCTTCGGAAGCGACGTCGACACGAATGTCAAACCAGAACCAGTAGCCACCGAAGCATAGAGCAAGGGCGCTCAGATGCCAGAGGGCAGGCCAGAAACCTGCGTCAGGTTGCGTTGCGTAGCCGAAAATCAACACCGCAGTGCTGACAACGAAAAAGACGAATCCATACATCGTGAACAGGTGAGAGATGCGGCGCTTCGGGTTTTTGAACTCTGAAGAGGCCAGGACTTCACCAGCGACAGTCTGCGCCGCAAGCGAAGCTTTTTCGCCACCGCTCAGGGTGCGCTTGGCATCTTTCTCTGCTTTTTTGGCATTTTCGAAAAAGTACTGGGCGCTTTTCTTGTGCATCATATCCAGGATGGTGCCAGCGATTACCAGCAGGATCATCAGGATGACGTATCCCTGCATAATCGCAGGGGATATAACAGCCGACAGTTCGGCGAAAGGGTTAGTGCTGAACATATATGCAGCTCCGTAACAGGTTTAAAGGTCAGTGAGTAAGGTCTACAGCAGTCCACTACTATAAATCGGATCGCGGTAGACTCCAAATCAAGTTATTTACCCATGTATAGATAATTTGTATCACGCAAATGATCACGTGCTTGCTGTCGCTTTTCGACGCTCGAGGATCCGGTCGACAATCGCGAGCCCTTGTAAAAAAGCTGGCTGCTTTTGCAGACGATACGATCTTGGCACGCAAAAATCTACGGCGACTTTGTCAATATCTATTTTGAGAAATGGGGACACAGACTTTAGTCTTTACCTACCCACTCCTCGCAAGGGTAACATCCGCCTATGTGGGACCGAATCCATGTGGATTTGTTCATGAAACATTGCCTGACGGACAATTAAACATCCGAACAAATAGACGAACAAACGAACAAATAACGAACAAATAGACATCCACAAATTAGGGGAATAATGGGAACAATAGACATCCATAAATTAGGGGAATAATAGACATCCAAAGATTAGCAAAACAAAGTTCTAACAGGACGGATTGGTTTTTGGGGTCAAGAATCCCGATGTCCCATAGATGGAGTCTGAAAGCATGCGATTGAAGCGAACAGCTGAGCCGCGTTGGCCCAATTTCGTGTTCGTCAGGCAAAGGCTTGCATGGACTGCTGTGTTGAGCCCCGCAGTCGTGATGGTATTTCCGGTTTAGGCTAGGTGCTCGAAAATAATCGTTCGCACTGGCTGATGCCTTGTGCCCAGCGTTGACCAATGGTCTCGCAAGCACTGCGAACGTGATGAGCGGCACCGACCAGGTGCTTGAAGGGATGTTCGAAGTTGCGGGCCAGGTAACACCAGTTGCGTGCGTCCAGTTGCAAGCTTTGCAGGATCGCCGGTAGATCCTCTGAGATCGTGCCTTTTTTGTCTTCACGCAAGATGCGACCGCTCCAGTCGATCAGCTCGAGATAGTCGTCGAGACGGAAGGGTAGGCCAGCGGGCATGTCGTTGCGCAGATTGCCGGCGAAAGGCATCAGCCGTTCGGGCTGCTGATCGCTACGGCCGGGTAACTGGGTATGGCGCGCTTTTCTAATACGCCGCTGCACCGAGGTGTGATCGGAGGTCTCGGGTGTGGGCGCCAAGCGGGCGCGAATCGGATTCAAGTCGACGTAGGCCATACATGCCGCGAGTGCTTTTTCATCTAGCAGGGCCTGGGACTTAAACCGGCCCTCCCAGAATCGGCCGGTCACATTGTCTTCGAGGTTGGCGGCGCGAGCAATCGGTTCGTTGAGGCAGCGCATGAACCAGCTGACCGACATCAGGCGTTGGCGCCACTGCGCGATTTGTTCGGCCAATGCCTTCTCTTCAGCCGTTGTCAGCACTTCGTCGCGGCAGTAGCGCTGGCTTAGCAAACTGCCTTTGAACAGGCGGTGCCAGCGCTGACAAGTCTCGCGTTCAGACCAGTTCTTAACTCGTTCCTTATCGATATGTAATACCACGTGGTAGTGGTTACTCATAACCGCGTAAGCGGCGACGTCAATAGCAAAGATGGTGGCCAGTTCAAGTATTCTCTCCTCAATCCAGTCACGGCGGTGATCGAAATTGCAGCCACTGCTGACGTCCTTGCCGCAAAGAAAAGCGCGGCGTACGCAGCGGGACACGCAATGATAGTAACGGGTGGCATCGAGGGATATCAGGGTGTTCCGTGATCGGGGCATGGCGCTCTCCTTAGCGTCTAGACTGCATAACGGTACGAATTTGACAGTTCTCTGTCAATCAGTTTGTGGGTGTCTATAGTCGGTGGTTCGTGTCTTTAGTTTGTGGGTGTCAGCAATTAATCGGCTAGTTCCTGCGTCTGCTCCCATGATCCTGGTGAGAAATGCGGGTTAGTCTTGCTAAGATGTCACAGGAAACGCAGTATGGTCGCGCAACGAATGAGCTTGACTGCGTTAATTCGGGCGTGGCGCTGTATTTTGCTATTGTAAAAACAATAACAGGCACCAGTGAATTGCTGCGTTGCTTGTTCAATCCATGAGAATCCAACGATGAACTTTGATTTAACGGCTATGCCGGTCACGATCGATCTGCTCCATGTCAGCCTGGGCGCAATCGCGCTAGTCCTGCTGATCCTGATTTTGGTCCGGCGCGGGTCCGCAAAACCCACGCGAATGCACGATCTCGCAGACACGGTTGGATCACCACCTGCTTCTGCGCCTGCCGCAGAAACAATGACTCCACCACAGCTAAAAACCACCAGCCCTGATGCGGCCCTGCAACTGCTGGCGCTGTTTCAGCAGGAAGCAAGGTTCATCGACTTCATTCAGGAGGACCTGCTTGGCTATTCCGATGCCGATGTCGGCGCGGCGGCGCGTGTGGTGCACGAGGGCGGCAAAAAGGTCATGCACGATTATTTTTCGCTGGAGGCTGTCAGAGACGAGCCGGAGGAGAGCCAGATCATGCTGCCGGAAGGCTTCGATGCGACAGCAGTTCGCCTCACCGGCAACGTGGTCGGGCAGGCACCTTTTACCGGCACCCTGGTGCATCGTGGCTGGCGGGTCACCGAAGTCAGGCTGCCGAAGCTGGCCGAAGGCCATGACGCGCATATTGTTGCACCCGCGGAGGTGGAGCTTTGAGCAGCGAAGAACACGGACCTGGCGCACGGTTTGCGGTCGGTATTGACCTTGGCACAACCAACTGTGTGCTGTCCTACGTTGAATTACAGACAGAGCAGGACCCCGCGCCCCATCAGATGATGCACATTCCGCAGTTGACCCGACCTGGTAGCGTCGAGGACAGAACGCAATTGCCCTCCTTCATGTACCAGGCGCACGAGGCTGAACTCACGCAGGGCGATCGCGCGCTGCCGTGGAACGCGGACTCCGACACCATTGTTGGCGCGATCGCGCGTGAGTTGGGCAGTAAGACGCCCATTCGTCTGGTGTCCAGCGCCAAAAGCTGGTTGTGTCATGGCGGCGTTGATCGTCATGCCGCATTTCTGCCGCTGAACAGCCCGTCGGAAGTCGAGAAAGTCTCGCCGGTTGAAGCGACTTACCAGTACCTGGTGCACATGCGCAATGCCTGGGATTTCCGTTTCCCCGACGCGCCGCTGGTGGACCAGGATGTGACCATCACGGTGCCGGCATCGTTCGATCCCGCCGCCAGAGACCTCACGAGCGAAGTCGCGCAACGCGCCGGCTTCAAGCACCTGACCCTGCTGGAAGAACCGCAGGCCGCGGTCTACAGCTGGCTTGAGTCCAACAGTGACAGCTGGCGCACTCAGGTCGGTGTCGGCGATGTGATTCTGGTCATCGATATCGGTGGCGGTACCACCGACCTGTCGCTGGTCGCGGTGACCGAAGATGCCGGTAATTTGAGTTTGAATCGCGTCGCGGTGGGGGACCATATCCTGCTGGGCGGAGACAACATGGACCTTGCGCTGGCTTATCAGGTGAAAGTCAAACTCGAGCAGGAAGGCAAGTCGCTGGCGCCCTGGCAGATTCTCGCGATTACACACAGTTGCCGTGATGCAAAAGAAGTTTTGCTCACTGACCCTGATATTCATAGCGTGCCGATTGCGATCCCGAGCAGAGGCTCGAAACTGCTGGGTGCCACCTTGCGTACCGAGCTCACCAAAGTCGAGGTGATGTCGACCCTCGTCGACGGCTTCTTCCCTGAAGTCGGCATCCATGAGCATCCGGTACAGCAGGCACGCGGTGCTTTGAAACAGATGGGGCTGCCGTATGCGCAGGACGCCGCGATCTGTCGTCATCTCGCTGCATTTCTATGCCGGCAACAGGCTGCGGCCGATGAGTTGCTGGGTAAGAGCGAGGGTGACTTCATCAAACCGACAGCCATCCTGTTCAACGGGGGTGTACTGAAAGCACCGGTTCTCGCTGAACGGACCCTGACGGTGATCAATCACTGGCTGAGCCATGCCGGCGCGGCGCCAGCCAAACTGCTGGCGGGCACGGACCTCGATCTGGCCGTCGCCAGAGGCGCCGCCTATTATGGTTTCGTAAGGCAGGGCAGGGGTGTGCGCATTCGCGGAGGTATCGCCAGTGCTTATTATGTCGGCATTGAAAGCGCCATGCCCGCGATCCCCGGCATGGCGCCGCCGATGCAGGCGCTCTGTGTAGCACCGTTCGGCATGGAAGAAGGCTCGGCCACGGAAGGTACCGGCCAGGAATTCGGCCTGATCGTCGGCGAACCGGTGCGCTTTCGCTTCTTTGTCTCCACCACGCGGCGTGACGACGAGGCGGGTGCGCTACTCGATGACTGGGAGCCGGAGGAGCTGGAGGAGCTGCCTGAGATTCAGGCGAACCTGCCCGTCGAAGGCCGCAAGGCGGGTGAGGTCGTGCCCGTCGAACTGGCCTCCCGTGTGACTG
>Ga0272441_10004028_pt1 | contig 27195 bp, 20 predicted proteins | sample SSMProp6N_FD_193582 | JGI IMG/M metagenome (GOLD analysis project Ga0272441, IMG submission 193582) | Marine sediment archaeal communities from Little Sippewissett salt marsh, Falmouth, MA, United States - SSM-Prop-6N | ecosystem: Environmental > Aquatic > Marine > Wetlands > Sediment ... | reverse complement strand
CGAACGTCGATGGCTGCGTTGCTCCTCAGTTGAATACTCCCGGTATGCGCCTTCGTCGCGCCTTGCCCTCGCCGCCCGGCGACCGCTAAAAACCCGGAACGAACTTCCGGGGCGTGGAACTAGCCTGACCCAGGCCCTTGGGGATCATTCCGGGAAAACCTGCCCGGCTCGAAGGTGAACCTCTGAAGGACGTGGTCGGGGCGCTCGTAGCCGTAGACCTGCTCCAAGGGCACCACCGGCTCGGCCATGGGCATCCGCCCAAAGATCTCGTGGATCTGCTCGGGCGTGAACTCCCGCTCCCGGGTCTGCCCCCGCGGCTTGATCGTCATGCCCATGGGCTGAAACAGGTTGATGTAGGCCCGGGACTTGAGGTCGTACTGGTCGATGAACACCCCCGAGAAGCTGACGAAGTCGTAGTCCCGGTAGGCGCCCAGGCGCACGGCGTCGGTGAGCCGATTGTGCTGGATGGCGGCGTTGACCACCGCGGCCTTGAGCGGGGCCGGGGAGTGGCGCGCCGACAGGATGAACTTCATGTACAGCAAGAGCCGGTCCACGGGCAGGCCGTTGTCCAGGTCGGCCTCGCTGTCCCAGATGTTGAAGTACCGGTGACGCAGCAGCCGCCCGATCCGACGCCGCTTGGGGGTGCAGAGGCTGCGCGCCATGTCTGCGTCGAGCCCGTCGAGGAACCGCGGGTGCAGATAAAACAACGAGCGTCCCATGGTGGTGGCAGTGTGCGGCAGGTCCGGCTGGTACTCCACCTCCCCGTCGGTCAGGTCTCCCAGCGTCACCAGCAGCTTGATCCGCTCGCTGGACCAGGTGGGCTGCACATACTCGTTGGGCACGCTGATCAGCGGCCGCTCGCCAGAGGGCTGCGACACCAGGATGGACTCGCAGGCGTCTCGATAGACCCGCGCGAAGGGCGCCAGCACCCCCATCAGATACCCACAGTCCGTGGAGTACTGCTGGGTGGCGGGACGCCAGATGCGGCCGAAGGAGCCCCCTTGGTCGTCGGGCACGTAGCCCACGTGGGACCCGCCCACGTCGACGTTGATGCTCCCGTGAAGCACCGCCGCGCCCAGTGAGGCCGCGTTGAACATCCCGCCGATCTTGCCCTTGTCGAAGGGGTAGGCCCGGGTGTGAGCAAAGATGGCCAGATCCACCCCGAAGAGGGACTCGTCCGAGCACTTCCAACGGCAGGGGATCACCCGCCTGGGATCGTAGTGAAGCCCCACCCTCTTGATCTCGTCGGTCTCCAGAAAACTGATGGCTTTTCCGATAAAATCCTGTACAAGCATGGGCCGCCAGTTGAAAAGAGCCCGGGTTTCAGGGATTTTGGGAAGGAGGGCATCGGGATTGCAATAGACGGGTAGCCAGTCGCGGTTCGTACGGGACATGTGAGACCTCCAAGTGAGGGAACAATAACTTCTCTCCACAAAAACTCAAAAATCAATATCATGGCTCCACATTCGAGGACGACACGATGAACTCAACCTGGACGGCCAGGCTGCAGTCTAAACGCCTGTGGCTGTTTCTGATCCTGCTTTCCGCTCTGCTAATCTGGCTTTTTTCGAGACCCCAACCCGCAAAGGGCGCTGAGTCGAGCCCTGTCAAGAAGCCGACCGCGGGAAAGACCTCGGCGAAGACCGACCAGAAGACCGACAAAAAAACCAGCAAGAAGATCGGCAATAAAATTGCTACGGCACCCCGCTACGTCTCCATAAAGGGTCTGAAGCGCAAGCGAAAGTTCGTCGCCGGTGAATCCGGCAACCTGGAGGTGCTCCTCTACGTCGTCCAGACCACCGATGCCATGGGCAACACGCTGCGGTGGAACCCCGAGGGCTCGCGGGCCGCTCTGAGGGTGACGATGCCCAAGGCCAGCGGCGTCCGCTTTGGCAAGGGCAAGAAGGCCAGCCACGACGCGGTCGTCGGGGTGAATGTGTCCAAGCCCGACAAGGGCATCGTGACTGTAAAAATCCCTTATACCGTGTCGTCGCGCGTGCGAGTCAAGACCTACCCCCTGCGGCTCCACGTGTCGGCGCCGCTGGTGGCCTCTGACGGCGCGCGGATCCAGGACAGCGGCTCGGTGACCCTGCAGACCAAGGTCAACACGCCCCTGACGACCAAGATCATCGTGATCGCGATCCTGTTTGTCGCGGTGTTCCTCTTCATCGTCGAGTGGGTGCGCGTGGACGTGGTGGCGATGCTGATGATGGTGACGCTGCCCCTGCTGAACCTGCTGGACTCCAAGGCCACCTTCACCGGGCTGAGCTCCAACGCGGTCATCGCCATCATCGGCGTGATGATCGTCAGCGCCGGGTTGAACAAGGTGGGGCTGGTGTCCCGTGCGGTCAAGCCGGTGATCCGAGCGGCGGGGTCCAGCGCCTCCAAGCTGATGGTCTACCTGTCGTCCTTCATCGCGCTCATCTCCTCGGTCATGCAGAACACGGGCGCGGCCGTGCTGTTTCTGCCGGGGATCCGCAACGCCTGCAAGGTGATGAAGATCCCGATCTCCAAGGTGCTCATGGCCATCGGCATGGCCGCCATCCTGGGCGGGACGCTCACGATGATCGGCACCAGCCCCCTGATCCTGCTCAACGACATCCTGCCCGAGGGCGTGGAGAAGTTCGGTCTGATGGAGCTCACGCCCATCGGCCTGGGGTTCGTGGTAGCGGGGATCATCTACTTTTACACCATTGGTGGACGGTTCCTCACGAAGATCTCCGAGGCCCAGCGGGAGCGCGGGGAGATTGGCGACGTGGGCGACAACGCGGGCGATGTCTCCTCCTTCTACGAATACCTGGACGGCCCCTTCGAGATCCGCGTTCCAGCGGACTGGAGCCACGCCGAGGACCCCGAGACCATCACCGAGATCCGCATGAAGTACGGGGCGAGCGTGGTCGCCATGTCAGGCACCACCGGCACCGTGGAGATGGCCCCCACGTCGGACCGGACCCTCGGCCCCGGCTTGTCTGTCTGCGTCTACGGCCCCGCCGAGGAGGTGGCGCGGTTCGCCCAGGACTTTGGACTCGAGCTTCTCGACGCACCGGTCAAGTTCAAGACCCTGTTCAACCCGGCGGTGGCCGGCACGGTGGAGGCGGTGGTCTCGCCCCGCTCCTCGCTCGTCGGCTCCACCATCCGTGAGATCGGCTTCAGGGACAACTACGGGGTGACGACCCTGGCGGTGCACCGGGAGGGCAAGACCTACTACAAGGAGAAGTCCGACATCCCGCTTCTGTCCGGTGATGCCCTGCTCATGCACGCCAAGTGGGAGCACCTCCAGACCCTACAGGAGGCCCACCAGCACTTCCGCATCATCACGCCGCTCGAGGCCGAGATCCAGAGCCCGGGCAAGTCCAAGGCCGCCATCGTCTGCTTCGTGACCGCCCTGACCATGATGATCCTCTCGAGCTTCTATTTCCAAAGCCTGCCCTACAATCCGATCCCCCTGTCGGTATGCCTGATGGTGGGCGCCGTGGGCATGGTCGTCACGGGGGTCCTGTCCATCCAGAGCGCCTACAGGGCGGTGGACTGGCGCACGGTCTTTCTGCTCGGAGGCCTGATCCCCCTGGGCATGGCCGTGGACCGCACGGGGACGGCGGAGTGGATCGCCACGGGCGTGGTGTCTGCCCTGGGATCCAGCGTGACGCCCCTGGTCCTCATCATCGTGCTGGCGTGCCTGTCGAGCGTGTTCTGCCTCGTGATCTCCAACGTGGGCGCCTGCACGCTGCTGGTGCCCCTGGGCGCCTCCATGGCCATGCAGATCGGCGTGGACCCGCGGGTGGCCGCCATCGTGGTGGGCCTGGGCGTGTCCAACTCGTTTCTGCTGCCCACCCACCAGGTCAACGCGCTGTACATGGGGCCGGGCAGCTACCGCACCAAGGACTACATGAAGATCGGCGGCGGCATGAGCCTGATCTACATCCTGGTGCTGGTGTCGATGACGTACTTCTTCTATCTGTGAGCCGCGCCCGGGGATCGGGGGGAAGGGGCTATTCGTCGTCCGCGGGCGGATCCGCGTCGGCGGGTGCGGCGGCGCGTCGTTGGGTGGCCGCGGATGCCTGGTTGATCTTCTCGGCCAGGGTGACGATGTCCACGGGCTTGTGGAGGTAGTCGAAGGCGCCGAGCTGACGGGCGGTGCGCTCGTCCTCCTCGGACCCGTGACCGGTGACCACGATCACCTGGATGTTCGGGTGCTCGCGCTTGACCCGGCGGAGGACCTCGATGCCGTCGATGCCCGGCATCTTCAGGTCCAGGATCATCACCTCGGGCTCCTCGACCGCCACGGCCGCGAGGGCCTGGTGCCCATCGTAGACCACGTCCGAGGCGATGTCGCGCATCTCCAGCCGCTCCGACAGGGTGGTCACGTACTCCTCCTCGTCGTCGACGAGCAGGGTCTTCGGGACGCGAGGAGCGCCGCTGAGCCGGACCGACACCTCCTCGACTCCTTCCACCGCCCGCGCGATGGGGCCGGCCGCGTCCTGCTGACTCTCCTGGCGGATCGCATGGACCGTTCGCCCCAGGGAACCCTGGGGTGCAGGCTTGCTCACCTGGGTCACGGTGACCTTGCCGCCGTCGGCCGTCACCTCGCTGCTGTAGTGCCCCTTCTCGAGCAGGGCGAGGCGCACCCTGGTGGCGAGCATGAAGTCCAGCGCGGCCTTGATGGTCAGGTCCGTCATGCGGAGGGCGTCCCGAGTGATGGCGTCGCAGATCAGCTCCACGGCCTCGTCCGGGTCCCTGGCCGGCAGCTGGAGCCGGATGTCGAACAGGGAGGGATCCCATGGGGGGCTCCCAACCTGCTCCTGGACCCAGCGGGCGAGCTCCTCGTCCCGCTTCGCCACGCGGGCCTCGGCCTCCCGCTCGGAGAGTCCCTCCCGCCCGACCACCTGGCGGACCCGGTAGTCATGATCGGCGACGATCCCCACCCGCAGCACGTGCTCGATGGACGTCGGCACCAGGTAGGATGCCGGGCCGTAGAAGACGATGCCGTCCTTGGCGAGCAGCCCCGCGAGAGCCACCTTGATGTACACCACGCTCTTTTCGTAGTCGTGGGTGATGGCGTTGAAGAGCGTGCGGTCGCCGGCCATGGCCCGCTTGAGCTTCTTGACCGTGGTGGCGTGCTTCTGAGCGGTGTCCTCGATCAGCGCGTCGCTGACATAGGTGTACTCGAGTCGCTCGGCGACCTTCCTGGCGATCTCGTCGCCCGATTCCTGATGATTGCTGACAATGGCAATAACGGACATGTCTCGGTCTTCATTCTGTTAACGAGGCCAGACCCTATCACAGCCAACTACCCGCAGGAAGCCGAAGTTTCCCCCGCGAGATGGCCGCCGATGCCCAAATCTGCAGGTCCCCAGGGGTATCGAGTTCTAGGTGTTGGAAGTATGTAGAGGCATTGGTTGGGCGACTCGGCGCCCCGTTGGGGAGCCGACCGGGCTACTACGGGCTCCGCGTCTTGCCTCGGGGATGCGCCGCGAAACAGGTCGGCCACGCGAATCGTGGGACCAGCGCCGCCACCGAACGGGGTACCGCGTCTCGCGCGCAGGCTGCTGGGCACCGCAAGGATGCAGCAGCGGCCGGAGCGCGCCTATCGGCCGGCTACCACCATCGACCTACCTCCCGCGCCAGGGATGCGGAGGGTGCGAAGCAGTCACGCCGCAGGCGGGACCGGAGCGAAGCGAAGCCCGCAGAAGCCCGGTCGGGGCCCCGAAGGGGACCCGAGGCGCCCAACGCAACCTCCCAAAGGCGATTCACGACATAAAAGCTCCAATACCGAAGTCGGAGAACTCGATCGCCCTGTGCAGGTCCCTCCTCCCCCTTGACCCTCTGGGGGGGACGGGACCATACTGGCGCCAATGTCGATCCCCACCCAAGGAGCGCAGCGCGCCGGAGGGCGGCCCACCGTGCTGCTCGTCGACGACGAGAGGGACTTCGTCGACACCCTCTCCAAGCGCCTCTTGGCGCGGGATTACCTGGTCGCAGTGGCCTACGGCGGGGATCAGGCCCTGGAGATCGTGGCCCGGGACGGGTGTGAGGTGATGATCCTGGATCTCAGGATGCCCGGCATGGGCGGCATCGAAGTGCTCCAGCGGATCAGGGAGGAGGGGCACGAGGTCGAGGTGATCATCCTCACCGGCCACGGAGGCGCCAAGGAGGAGCGTGCAGCCCGTGCCCTCGGGGCCTTCGAGTACCTCCACAAGCCGGCCGACATCGACAAGCTGGTTGATGCCATGCAGCGCGCCCACGCCAAACGAAACGAGCGGCGTTCCGCTCCCTGATCCGGCGGCCAAGGAGGCCACCGCATGGACGATCCAACAAACCCACTCAAGTACGAGCACCGCCCCACCAGCAGGCGCGCCGCGGCTCCATCCCTCGCCCCCCGCCGCTACCGGCGCCTCTTCCGTCGGGTGGCGCTCTCCACCGCCGGGGTGACCATCCTGCCACTGCTCGTCATGACGGGGATCAACTACTACCAGTACCAGCGGGCCATCGAGGCCGAGACCCGCCAGCCCATCGCCAGCCAGACCACCAACGCCCAGCGCGCCGTGGAGTTCTTCCTCAAGGAGCGGGAGTCGGCGCTGCGCTTCATCGTCAAGCAGGGCACGGTCACCCTGGACTGCAACAACGCACAGCTGGCCAAAAACCTCGGGTCCCTGCGCACCTCCCTGTCCATCGGCTCCTTCGTGGACCTAGGCGTCATCGACGCCACCGGGCGCCAGCGCTGCTACGCCGGGCCCTACAAGCTGCTGGGCAAGAGCTACAAGGGGCAGGACTGGTTCCACCAGGTGAACCAACGGGGCATCTACATCAGCGATGTGTTCCTGGGTTTTCGCAAGTCCCCCCACTTTGTCATCGCCATTCGCCAAGAGGGCGCGGGCGGCGCGTTCATCCTCCGCGCCACAATCGACACCAAGGAGCTTTCCGAGCAGATCCTGACCATCGGCCTGCGACCCTCCAGCGACGCCTTCCTGGTCAACCGCGAGGGGGTCTTGCAAAGCACCTCCCGCAACTACGGCAAGGTGCTCGACCGCTGCCCGCTGAAGGTGCCCCACTTCACCAAGGGCGCCCTGGTGATCAAGCGCACCGACCGCAAAGGGGACGTCTTTTTGGGCTACGCCTACATCGAGAACTCACCCTTCGTCCTGATGCTGACCAAGCGCTCCGAGGAGGTGATGGGTGGCTGGACCAGCCTGCGCGCTGAAATGCTCGTGTTCCTCGGCGTCAGCGTCATCCTGATCCTGATGGTGATCTACTTCGTGTCACGGAACATGGTCCGGCGGATCCGCGAGGCGGACGTGGCCCGGGCCCAGGTTTTCCACAAGATGGAGTACAATAACAAGCTGGCCTCCGTAGGGCGGCTGGCCGCGGGCGTCGCCCACGAGATCAACAACCCCCTGGCGATCATCAACGAGAAGGCGGGCCTGCTCCAGGACCGCATCACCCTCAGCGACGACGACTTCCCCCAAGAGCAGAAGCTGCTGGCGACCATCGACTCCATCCTCAACTCGGTGCTCCGCTGCTCCACCATCACCCACCGGCTGCTCGGCTTCGCCAAGCACATGGACATCCAATTCGAGACCATCGAGCTGGATGGCCTGCTCAAGGAGGTGTTGGGCTTCCTCGACAAGGAGGCCACCTTCCGAAACATCGAGGTGGGCTTCGAGATCGACGACGACACTCCGTCCATCGAGAGCGACAGGGGGCAGCTGCAACAGGTCTTTCTCAACATCATCAACAACGCCTTCGCAGCCATGGACGACGGCGGCAGGCTCGAGATCGCCATCGGTCGCCAGGACGACACCACCGTGGCCGTGCACGTCAAGGACGACGGCATGGGCATTCCCTCAGAGAACCTGGAACGCATCTTCGAGCCGTTCTTCACCACCAAGCCCGGCATCGGCACCGGTCTGGGGTTGAGCGTGACCTACGGCATCGTGGAGAAGCTGGGGGGCGACCTGCGGGTAAAGAGCGAGGTCGGCAAGGGCACCCGCTTCATCGTGAAGCTGCCCGTGTCGAGCCCGGCCTAGGAGAGCACTGACCATGAAACCGTTGCGCGTTTTGATCGTAGATGACGAGCAGGAGCTGGTCTCGACGCTGGTGGAGCGCCTCGACATCCGAGGCATCGACGCCGAAGGGGTGGGCAACGGCGCCGCGGGCCTGGAGAAGATCAAGGAGCAGGACTTCGACGTGGTGCTGCTCGACCTCAAGATGCCTGGTATGGACGGGCTCGAGGTGATCCGGCGCATGCACGCCGAAAAGCCCGATCTGAAGATCGTCCTGCTCACCGGCCACTGCGACGCCGAGAACACCGAGAGGGGCAGGCAGGCGGGGGCTTACGACTGCCTGGTGAAACCGGTGAGCATCGACACCATGCTGCGTCTGCTCAACCAGGCAGCCGGCCGTTGAGCGGGCCCGTGGAAAAAGAGGACAGCCGCCTCCTGTGGGAGCGGGGGCTGCAGTTTCTCGGCAGACAGACCGCCGCCCAGTGCCACGAGGTCACCAACGTCTTCAACGTCATCAATGAGATGGTGGGGCTCATGGGGGACCTGGCCTGGGGCGCGCAAAACAAGGGGCGCCCGCTGGATCCCGATCGGCTGGTGGAGCTCACGGGCAAGATCGCCGCGCAGGTCCAGCGCGGCAACACGATCGTGCGCGCCATCAACCAGTTCGGCCACAGCGCCGACACGCCCCGGGCGGTCTTCGACCTGCGCGCCGTGCTCGAGCAGATCACCTTCATCGCCCGGCGACCGGCCGCCTTGAGCAAGACCGCCCTCGAGACGGACTTCCCAGACCAGACCGTCTCGCTCGAAAACAGCCCCCTCGGCTTCCAACAGGCGGTGTTCACCGCGCTGCAGATCGCGCTGTCCGCGTCGAGTGAGAGGCGCCGCATCACCATCGGGTACACCTTGGTCGACAGCGGCGCACGCATCGAGGTGGTGAGCGACGACGCGCTGGAGCATCACGACGCGGTGAGCGAGCAGGTGGTTTTCTTCCGCCTGCTGGTCCAGGCTCTCGGGGGGTGCGTGGAGCGACTCATGGAAGCCGATGATCCACACCGCATCACGATGGTCTTTCCGAAGCAGACGTCAGAAGGGTAGCTCTCCGATGTGCTACAATCCTTCCATCAGGCACAGGCAGACGAAGAGGTAGAACATGTCATCAGACAAGGTCTTGCTGGTGGACGACGAGGTCGAGTTCGTCGAGACCCTGGCCGAGCGCATGCGCGCCCGCGGGCTCCATGTGGACTACACCCACAGCGGTGACGGTGCCATCGAGAAAGTCGGAAAGAAAACCTACGACGCCATCGTGCTGGACCTGGCGATGCCCGGCATGGACGGCATGGAGACCCTGCGCCATCTCATCGACAACCACCCGGACCTGCAGGTCATCCTCCTGACCGGCCAGGGCACGATCGCCGCCGCCGTGGAGGCCACCAAGCTGGGGGCCCAGGACTTCATGCAGAAACCCACCGACATCGACAAGCTCATCGAGAAGATAAAGTCCGCCCGGGCCAAGCGCATGCAGCTCGCCGAGCAGCGCTCCGCCGCGGAAATCGAGGACATCCTCAGCCGCAAGGGTTGGTAGCAGCCGGCCGGATCGGGCATCGACAACCTCTGGGGCTACCTGACCGCCCAGGTCGAGACCCTCGGCCACATCGAAGGCGAGGGCCACTGCGACTTCTGAGCCCGCCACAGGCGCTTGACCCGCAGCACCGGGGGCACTGGTAGCAATCCATAGTCGGTGAGAACAGGCGTCTGCTGGCCAGGCGTGACGACGAAGGAATGCCCGTCGGTATTTCGAGGAGTCGCAACAACGCCACCAGGCGTCTGGGCCGGCGAATATGGGTTGTACCTTGTGGGACACGGTATTAGGTTCTCAACAGCCTGGGAGGCCTTCGTTCCCCATGATCCGTGCTCCGCAAATCCTGCTCATCGGCGCCTCCGGGCGGAACCAGGGCAAGTCCACGCTGGCCTGTGGGCTCATCGCGCGGTACGCCGCCCGGCGAAGGATCGTCGGGGTCAAGGTCACCACCATCCAGGAGCGCAACGGCGAGTGCCCGCGAGGTGGAGAAGGCTGCGGCGTCTGCGCCAGCCTGGAGGGAAACTGGGCCCTGACCGAGGAGCTCGGCGAGAACCCGCACAAGGACACCGGGCGCATGATCACCGCGGGCGCGGACCAGGTCTTCTGGCTGCGGGTGTGTCGGGAACACCTGGATGAGGGGATGCGGGCACTTTTCGACCGCGTCGGCTCGGACCGCCCCGTGGTCTGCGAGGGCAACAGCCCGCGCCTGGTGCTGCACCCGGGTCTCTTCCTGGTCACACGGGACCGCGTGGGTGCCGCGTTGAAGCCCTCGGCTGCGGCCGTCGACCACCACATGGACCAGGCGCTGGTCTTCGACGGCACGACCTTCGATCCGCCCCCCGAGCGCATCGCCCTGTCGGGGGACCGCTGGACCCTGCGACGGGACGCCACGGCTGTGGTCCTGGCCGGCGGCAGGAGCCGCCGCATGGGCCGGGACAAGTCCCTGGTCCAGGTGGGCGGCAAGCCCCTGATCGCCCACATCGTCGACCAGCTCCGGCCCCACTTCGACGAGCTCCTGGTGAGCGCGAGCGACCCGGCCAGGTACGCCTTCCTCGATCTCCCCATCGTCCCGGACCGCGTGCCCGACCAGGGCCCGCTCATGGGCATCGCCTCGGCCCTGGCGGCGGCCCACCACGACCGGGTCTTCGTCACGGCCTGCGACATCCCGGAGGTGGACGTGGACCTCATGACGACCCTGCTGCGCCGCGCCCGCCATCACGACGGGGCGGTGCCCCGCTCCGGCGAAGGCCTCTTCGAGCCCCTCTTCGCCGTGTACCGCAAGCCCTTCTCCACCACGGCCGACGCGGTCCTCGCCGCGGGCCAGCGCCGCGTCCACGCCGCCTTTGACCGGTGCGACATCGCCATGGTGGACCTCGACCCAGGGGCCGACCCCATCAACCTGAACACCCCAGAGGACCTGGCCCAGTACAAAGCCCGCCGACGTTGACAGCCCACCGACCCTTCGTTAGATCCGTTGCTGCATGCTGCACACTGTTTTCGTCCTGGCGCTTGTCGCCGCCTCCGGGAGCCCGGATCCCCGGCCCACTGCACCACCACCGAGGCGGTCCACCGCGCCCCGGTTCCAGCCCATCTTGCCGCCACCACCGGACCGCCCGCACCCGCGACCCCGCCTGCGGCGACGCCCCTGGACGAATCCGGCGGCGTCAGAGACCGAGCCCTACCAGACCGTTGTCATCGGCGGCCTCAAGCCCGCGAAGGTGCTGAACTCCCCTCGCTCGGTGGACAGCCTGGGACCGCGTGACCTGGTCGACCGGGCGCCGCGCTCCACGCCGGACCTCCTCTCCGACCTGCCCTCGGTGGTGGTGCAGCGCACCAACCACGGGGGCGGCTCTCCCTTCATCCGCGGCTTCACGGGCCAGCAGATCCTCCTGATGCTCGACGGCGTGCGGCTCAACAACGCCACCACACGCTACGGCCCCAACCAGATGCTCAACACCGTGGACCCGCACATGGTCCGTCGGGTGGAGGTTCTGCGCGGTCCGGGCTCTCTGCTGTACGGCTCGGACGCCATCGGCGGCGCGGTGGGCCTGTGGTCCCGGGAACCCTCGTACGTGCCCGGCGCCCGCTACCGCTGGGGCGGCAGCCTCACCAGCCGCTTCTCCACCGCGGACCGAAGCCAGGTGTACAACGCCTACGCCTGGGGCCAGGCCCACCGCCTGGCGGCCGGCTTCGGCGGCTCCTTCAAGGCGTTTCACACCCTGGTGGGTGGCCGCGGCATCGGTGAGCAGCGCGGCACGGGCTACCTCGAAGGGGCCTGGGACGGCGCCCTCCGGGTGAGCCTAGCCAGCCGCTGGTTCCTCAAGGTGGCCTCCTGTTCGGTCCGCCAGTACGACGTCCCCCGCACGGACAAGTTCACGCCCACGGACTTCCGCTTTTTCGAAAAGCAGTTTCGGGACCTGGCCTACCTTCAGCTCACCGGCAGCCGGGGCCACCACCTCAAGGATCTCAGGGTCACCCTCTCCTTTCAGTCCCACCGGGAGGTCCGACGCCGCTACCGCCTGGCCGACGACCGCATCGAGGTCGCCTCCGACCGGGTCACCACAGCCGGTCTCGCCTTCGACGGCCGCACCGACCTGGGCCGCTGGTCCAACCTGGTGTGGGGCGGCGATCTGTACCTGGACCGGGTGCGCTCGGACGCCCTTCACGAGTCCATCTCCACCGGCGCGATCACCTCCATGGACGCAGGTGGCTTCCGCGGCCAGTTCGTCGACCGCTCGACCATGGTCCAGGGCGGCGTGTTTCTCTACGACGAGATCCGCCCGCTGCCCTGGCTGCACCTCCACGCCGGTGGCCGGGTGGCTTTCTCCCACGTGGACATCCCCCCAGACCCCATGGCCGACGTCTACACCATTGACACCCAGCGCATCCGCAACACCCCGGTGGGCCCGGCCCTGGGCCTCTCTCTCTCCTTCATTCCGCAAACGCATCTGCGGCTCATCACCTCGGTGCACCAGGGCTTTCGCGCCCCGAACCTGGACGACTACACTCGGGTTGGCTCAGAGGGCGTGGCCTTCGACCTGCCCACGTCCCGGCTCGCCCCCGAGAAGACCACCACCTTCGAGGTCGGTGCGAAGCTCGCCTGGCGCTGGCTCTCGGCCTCGGTCTTCGGCCACTACACCTTGCTGCGTGACTTCATCGCCCGCCGATACCTCTACGACGCCGGCGGCCAACCCGTGGTCATCGACGGGGAGCCCGCCGCCCGCCGGGCCAACTCCGCCCGAGGCTACCTCGCCGGCGTGGAGGGGTTCGCCCAGGTTCGCGTGGCCCACGGCTTCGCTCTGCGGGCCTGGCTCTCCTGGACCCGAGGCGACCTCGAGTTGCCCCTGCAGGACCCGGCCACCCAGCCCATGCGCCGCGTCTCCCCCCTCCAGGGCTTTGTCGCGGTCCGCTGGCGGCGGGCGAACCGCTACTGGGCGGAGGTCGCCGTGCGCTGGTCCGCCCGCCAAGACCGCCTCAGCCCCGGTGACCTGAACGACACCCGCATCTGCCCGGCCGGCCCCGTGGGCTGCGCAGGCACCCCCGACTTCGCCATCATCAACGTCGCCGCCGGCGTCCGGATGCACCGCCACGTGAACCTTACCTTTCGCCTGGAAAACCTGGCCAACGAGGCCTACAAGTGGCACGGCTCCGGCGTCTACGGCCCCGGCCTGTCGGCCACCGCCGAGCTCCGCGTGAGATACTGAGAGGAACCCCGCCATGCGCCTGATGACCCAGTGGCTCGCCGTCACCGCCCTCGCGCTCACCCTGGGTGGGATCTCGGCGGCCGCCTGCGACGATCCGAACAACGACGTCGGCGCCCGGTGCACCCAGGCCATCGACTGCACCCCGCCCCTGGTCTGCTCCAACCGCGACGCCACCGACGTCGCCCTCGGCATCTGCGTCTACCCCGAGGCTCTCCCGGACGCCGCCACTGACGCCGCCACTGACGCCGCCGCAGACGCCGCCGCAGACGCCGACCTGTCCAGCGACGCCTCCGGAGTCTGACGCCGCGGCCGTCAGACTGGGTGCTGCTGGACCCACCCGACGCCGGAGCGGCGGGGTGTCGATCACCCAGCCTTTGGGGCGACGAGACGCTGCCGGGGCGCAACCTACCGAAAACACTTCTTTTTGGATCCTGGCAAGACGTTTGCAGTACGGCGGAGGGACTCAAACAACGACGCACGCCACTTGGCGTGCACAACAGGAGGAAGCCATGAATATCCGTAAGCCCCTCGTCTCGCTCTTCGCCGTCATGTTCCTGGCAGGTGGTCTCGGCGCCGGCTGCGCCAAGTCCCCCGAGGACGTGTGCAAGCACCTGAACAACCTCGCCGCCAAGGAGGTGGGATCCAAGATGGCCAAGGGCGCCAACAAAGGCTGCGTCAAGCGGTGGAAGCGCGCCAAGGAGATGAAGGGCTACTTCAAGTATCGCCGCATCTCCCGTTGCGTCACCTCGGCCGACTCCCTCAAAAAGGCCGTGAAGTGCAAGTAGCTCACCGCTGAGCACCCCCGTCGGCAACCACGTTTTGCCGGCACGAACGACCGACACCTCGTTCCTCCCCCGGGGCCGCCTTCCCCTTTACCAACGTTTGCCGTCCCAGACGTCTCTCGGGAAGGCGGTTCCGGTCTTCTCTCCGGCGCCGATCTCCGCCCCTCCCCATCGAACCCATGGACCCGTCAAATCCCGCCCCATCCTTGTAGCTGCGGTGGCCCACTGCTATCATTTGAGTAGGTGACATACTCGACCCCCGGCGGTACCGTTCCCGTGAAACGACAGGAGTAACCCCATGCCCACCGAGACGACCGCGCCCAGCCAGTCCCTCATTGATCGCATCGCCAACATGCAGGACGTCAAGGAGTACCAGGAGCTGAACTGGGAGGGCAGCTTCGAAGACTACCTGACCATCGTCCGCGAGGATCCGTCCGTCCTGCGCACGGCCTGGCAGCGGGTCTACGACATGATCCTCTCGGCCGGCCAGCAGGAGTACATCGATCACAAAAAGACGCTGGTGCATTACCACTTCTTCGACGATGAAAAAAACGGCGGCAAGGACGCCATCTTCGGTCTGGACATCCCGATCATGCGGCTGGTGAACGTGTTCAAGAGCGCCGCCTACCGGTACGGATCGGAGAGGCGCGTGATCCTGCTGCACGGCCCCGTGGGCAGCTCCAAGTCCACCATCGCGCGGCTGCTGAAGAAGGGCCTGGAGAACTACACCCGCACCACCGAGGGGCGGCTGTTCACCTTCACCTGGGTCCTGCCGCCGGAGCTGCAGCACATCTCCGCGGGCGCCGAACGGCACCCCTGCCCCATGCACGAAGAGCCCCTGCGGCTCATCCCCGAGGCGCACCGGGAGACCATCCTCGAGGAGCTGCTCCCCGACCAGACGCGGTACCCCGTACGCATCGAGGGGGACCTGGACCCGGCCTGCCGACAGATCTTCCGGGAGCTCATGCTGGTCTACCAGGGGGACTGGTCCAAGGTCATCAGCCACATCCGGGTCAAGCGGCTGATGCTGTCGGAGAAGGATCGCGTGGGCATCGGCACCTTCCAGCCCAAGGACGAGAAGAACCAGGACTCCACCGAGCTCACGGGTGACATCAACTACCGCAAGATCGCCGAGTACGGGTCGGACTCCGACCCGCGGGCCTTCAACTTCGACGGCGAGTTCAACATCGCCAACCGCGGCATCGTGGAGTTCATCGAGATCCTCAAGCTGGACGTGGCCTTCCTGTACGACCTGCTGGGCGCCACCCAGGAGCACAAGATCAAGCCCAAGAAGTTCGCCCAGACCGACATCGATGAGGTGATCATCGGCCACACCAACGAGGCCGAGTACAGAAAGCTGCTCAACAACGAGTTCATGGAGGCCCTGCGGGACCGCACCATCAAGGTGGACGTGCCGTACATCACGCGGGTGTCCGAGGAGTCCAAGATCTACACCAAGGACTTCAACGCCGAGAAGATCCGGGGCAAGCACATCGCGCCGCACACCCTCGAAATGGCCGCCACATGGGCGGTGCTCACCCGCTTGGAGGACCCCAAGAAGCACAGCCTGAGCCTGATTCAGAAGCTCAAGCTCTACGACGGCAAGCAGATCCCCGGCTTCACCGCCGACAACGTCAAGGAGCTGCGCAAGGAAACCGACCGTGAGGCCATGGACGGCATCTCCCCGCGGTACATCCAGGACAAGGTCTCAAACGCGCTGGTGTCCGACGCCGGCGAGAGCTGCGTCAACCCCTTCATGGTCCTAAACGAGCTGGAGAGCGGCCTGCGCCACCACAGCCTCATCAGCGCCGAGGATCAGCGCACCCACTATCGGGAGCTGCTGGCCCTGGTGAAGCAGGAGTACGAGGACGTCGTCAAGAACGAGGTCCAGCGGGCCATCAGCTCCGACGAGACGGGGCTCAAGAACCTGTTCGAGAACTACCTGGAGAACGTCCGGGCCTACATCCTCAAGGAGAAGGTGAAGGATCCCTACACCGGCGAGGACCGCGAGCCCAACGCGCGGCTCATGCGCTCCATCGAGGAGAAGATCGAGGTCTCCGACGCGCTCAAGGACGACTTCCGGCGGGAGGTCATGAACTACATCGCCGCCGCGTCCATGGACCGGCAGTCCTTCGACTATCAGTCCAACGACCGGCTGCGGCGGGCCCTGGAGCTCAAGCTCTTCGAGGACCAGAAGGACTCCATCAAGTTCTCCAGCTTTGTCTCGGCCAAGGTCACCGATCGCGACGAGCAGGCCAAGTTCGACGTCATCAAGAACCGCCTCATCCGGGACCACGGCTACTGTGAGATCTGCGCGGCCGACGTGCTCGAGTTCGTGTCGTCCATCTTCGCGCGGGGCGATGTGAAAGAGGGTTAGATGACCCAGCGCATCGACGAAAACCGCCGACGCTTCCGGCAGATCGTACGCGGGCAGGTCCGAAAGAACCTGCGCAAGTACATCAGCCGGGGCGAGCTCATGGGGCGCCAGGGAAAAAAGAAGGTGGCCATCCCCATGCCGCAGATCGAGATCCCCCGCTTCACCTTCGGGGGCAAGGACACCGGCGGCGTGGGCCAGGGCGAGGGCGAGCCGGGCGACCCCGTGGGCCAGGAAGAGGCCGACGGCCAGGGCGGCGCCGGAGAGGCTGGGGACACCCCCGGTGAGCACGCCCTGGAGGTGGAGTTCACCGTGGAGGAGCTGGCGCAGATCCTCGGCGAGGAGCTGGAGCTGCCGCGCATCGAGCCCAAGGGCACCCACAAGCTCATCACCCGCAAGGACCGATACACCGGCGTGCGGCAGACCGGCCCCGAGTCCCTGCGCCACTTCAAGCGCACCTTCAAGCAGGCCCTCAAGCGCCAGGTGGCCATGGGCGCCTACAACCCCAAGGCGCCGGTGATCATCCCCATCCGGGAGGACAAGCGCTACCGCTCCTGGAAGGAGGAGACCCTGCCGCACTCCAACGCGGTGATCATCTACATGATGGACGTCTCGGGCTCCATGGGCGAGGAGCAGAAGGAGATCGTGCGCATCGAGTCGTATTGGATCGACACCTGGCTACGCACCCAGTACGAGGGGCTGGAGTCGCGGTACATCATCCACGACGCCGCGGCCAAGGAGGTGGACGTCGAGACCTTCTTCCGCACGCGCGAGGCCGGCGGCACGATGATCTCCTCGGCCTACTCCCTGTGCCTCAAGCTGATCCAGGAGGACTACCCCGCCGGGGACTGGAACGTCTACCCCTTCCACTTCTCCGACGGAGACAACTGGTCCTCCGACGACACCGCCAAGTGCGTCAATCTCATCCGGGACGAGCTGTTTCCCCTGGTCAACGTGTTCTGCTACGGGCAGGTGCGCAGCCCCTACGGCTCAGGGCAGTTCATCCGGGACCTGACCGAGGCCTTCGGCGATGAGGAGATGCTCATCACCTCGGAGATCGCCGGGCGCGAGGCCATCATGGACTCCATCCGGGACTTTCTGGGCAAGGGCAAATAATGCATCTGCCACCCTACCTCGTCGATCTGCAGAAAATCACCGAGAAGCACGCGCGCGACTTCGGGCTGGATTTCTTCGACACCCGCTTCGAGATCGTGGACTACCTGCGCATGAACGAAGTGGCGGCCTATGGCGGCTTCCCCGTGCGCTACCCGCACTGGCGCTTCGGCATGGACTACGAGCGGCTCATCAAGAGCCACACCTACGGCCTGAGCCACATCTACGAGATGGTGATCAACAACGACCCCTGCTATGCCTACCTGCTCGAGGGCAACAGCTTGGTGGATCAGAAGCTCGTCATGTGCCACGTCCTGGCGCACAACGACTTTTTCAAGAACAACTACTACTTCTCGGTCACCAACCGCAAGATGGTCGACGAGCTGGCCAACCACGCCACCCGGGTGAGGCGCTTCATGGAGCGGTTCAGCGTCGAGGCCGTGGAGCAGTTCATCGACGTGTGCCTGTCCATCGAGAACCTCATCGACCCCATGGGGCAGTACATCGCCCGCACCGCCGGCCGACGCCGACCAATGCACGTGGGCGACGAGGTGGACACCGGGGGAGTGCCCAAGCTCGACGCCAAGGAGTACATGGAGGGGTACATCAACCCGCCGGAGTTCATCGAGAGCCAGAAGCACCGGCAGGCCGCCGAGCGGCAGCAGCGCCGCAAGTTCCCGGCCCGCCCCGAGCGGGACGTCTTCCGCTTCGTCATGGATCACGCACCGATCACCCGCTGGCAGCGCAACCTCATGGAAATCGTGCTCAAGGAGGCTGAGTACTTCATCCCCCAGCGCATCACCAAGATCATGAACGAGGGCTGGGCCACCTACTGGCACACGCGGCTGATGACCGAGCGCGTCGTGGAGTCTAGCGAGCTGGTGGACTACGCCAGGATCACCGCCGGCGTGACCGCCTCACCGCCGGGCAGCTTCAACCCATACAAGATGGGCCTGGAGCTGTTTCGCCACATCGAGGACCGCTGGAACAAGGGGCAGTTCGGCAAGCAGTGGGAAGACTGCGACGACATGACCTTGCGAGCCGCCTGGAACCACAACACAGGCCTGGGCCTGCAGAAGATCTTCGACGTGCGCAGGATCTACAACGACGTGACCTTCGTCGACGAGTTCTTCACCGAGGACTTCTGCCGCAAGCACATGTACTACACCTTCGGGTTCAACAACCGAAGGGACCGCTGGGAGGTCGAGAGCCGCGCCTTCGCCGAGATCAAGCAAAAGCTCCTCTTCTCCCTGGCCAACGGCGGACAGCCCATCATCTCCGTGGAGGACGCCAACCACGGCAACCGCGGCGAGCTGATGCTCAGACACAGACACGAGGGCTTGGACCTCCGCCCTGACTATGCCCAAGACGTGCTCCGCAACCTCTACCGCATCTGGCAGCGCCCCGTGCACATCCTCACGACCGTCGGCGACAACGAGACCATCCTGGGCTTCGACGGCGAGGAACACCACGAAAAAGCTGTGGCCTAGGGGCCGCGCCCCCCCAGCCAAAAAACAGTGGACCCACCCGAGCGCTCTGGGGTAACTTGCCTGAAAATCAGTGGCCCCAGTGGGGTCAGAAAGAAGGAACGGACCATGCCCCCACGCAGATCTGCCCTCGTCGCTTTCGTCGCGCTCTTGTCGCTGGGGGGCACCACGTCCGGGTCGGCCGCGACCACTCGCTGGCACCGAGGGCTCATGGGGCCGTCGCGCGCCGCCCCAGCGGCCGACGTGGCCCGGGACTTCGTGGCCCGCCACGCCACGAGGCTGGGTCTCGACCGTGTCGACCTTTCCCCCGACGCCCGGGTGATCCCCTGGCGAGGCCACCAGATCGTACGGTTCGGACAGGTGTACGAGGGGCTCGAGGTCTTCGACCGCGTGGTGGTGGTGCGGCTCGATCGCACAGGACGCGTGCGCACCGTGGTCACCGACGCCGCCCGCGGGGTGGACGTGGTGCCGGTGCCGCTGGTCGACGCCGACGAGGCGGCGGACCACGCCGCCGCGGCGTTCGGCGTCTATCGTCTGGGCGCCCCCACCCTGGCGCTGGGCATCGTCGACGACGGGGCCACCGGCCTGCTGGCCTGGCGCGTGGAGGCCACCTGGGACCTGCGTCGCTGGCGGATCCTCGTCGACGCGCTGACCGGGAAGGTGCTCCACCGCCGCTCCCTGGCCACCGGGGCCACGGGGCGGGTCTACGCCCAGAACCCCGTCTCCACACCCATCCCCGAGCTTCTCACACTGCCCGACCTGCCGCTGGACGCCACGACCCTCGACGGCGACTGGGTCACCGTGTACCGCTACGTGGACGGCGACAGCACCTCGGTGTCGGCCCTCGAGGATCTGACCCTGGACCAGACCGCGGTGGCGGACGCGACGGGCAACTTCGACTACCCCCCCACGACCGACGCCACGGCGGACTTCGACGACTCCTTCACCGAGGTGAACCTCTACTACCACGTCAACGACCACTACGCCTACTTCCGGGACCAGCACGGCTACTCCACGACGCGCCCCTACGTGGCCATCGCCAACCTGGGCAGCAGCGCGGGCACGCCCTACGAGAACGCCTTCTTCACCCCGGTCCAGTGGAACGGCAGCGAGGCCTACGGGGTGTTTTTGGGCCAGGCGAACACCGTGGACCTGGGCTACGACGGTGACGTCATCCGCCACGAGTTCTCCCACTCGGTGGTCCACGAGCTCACCAACATGGCCTACGGCCCCATGGCCCTGCCGGTGTACGACGTCTTCGGCGCCAACTCCGGACCCAGCGCCATCCACGAGGGCATGGCCGACTACTTCCCCTGCACCGTCACCGACGACCCCGTGATGGGGGAGTACTCCCTCGCGGCCATGGGCGCGCCCCGGACCCAACTCAACGACAAGACCTGCCCTGCCTCGATCATAGGCGAGGGACATGCCGACGGCGAGGTGTGGGGCGGCACCGTCTGGGCGATCCGCGTCGAGCTGGCCGACGCCGACCTCGCCGACTCGCTCCTCTACGGCGCCCTGGCCACGCTGACCTCCCAGGCCACCTTCCAGGACTACGCCTTCGCCATCCAGGACACGGCCGCGGCCATGGTGGGCGACGGCGACCTCACCCAGGCTCAGGCCGACGCCTTGGACGGGGTCCTCGATGAGCGCGGCATGCTCGCCTGCGGGCGGGCCCTGACCATGCAGGACGAGGAACCGCAGGTGCTGATCAACCAGTTCACCTATGGCTACATCGCGCAGATGTTCGGTCAAAGCTGCGACCAGGTGCGCGCCATGGGGTTCCCGCCGCTGCCTCTGCTGTTCCAGTTCAAGATGACCGTCCCGGCCAACGCCACGTCCCTGGACTTCAGCATCAGCTTCCAGCCGTTCACGGACCTGAACTACGACATCTACGTCCGCCGGGGCGACCTGGTGGGCTTCCAGATGGTGCCCGTGATGGGAGGTTACTTCTCCCTGCCCGAGGCCATCACCTTCGACCACCACTTCGGGCCCCTCACCACGAACTACACGAACGTTCCCCTCACGACCGACGGCAACCCGACCCTGGTGCCCGGCACGGACTACTACTTCGCCGTGGTGAACAAGAACTGCGACATCGGCACCGCGACCGTGACCACTGACGTGGAGACGGGCGTCACCCAGCCCGACGCGGGGATCCTCCCCGACTCCGGGGTGACCCCCGACGCCAGCGGCACCCCCCCCGACAACCCCAAGGACGGCTGCAGCTGCGCGCACGGCGGCACCGCGCCGCCCCCCGCCGGCCTCCTGGTGCTCCTGGTGTTACTCGGCTGGATCCGGCGCCGGCGCCGCTAACCCGCTCTGAGAGAAACGTCAGCTATTCCACCGGGTTGATGATCTTCACGTCGGCGCCGCCGGGGTAGCCGTAGGAGCCCACGTTGTAGTAGCCGTACACCGTCAGTCCCACGGGCTGGTCCGACGTGACGGTGTGCACGCCCGGGTCCATGCGGCAGGTCATCTGATCGTAGGTGACCACGCCCAGGGTGCCGATGGGCTCGAAGGTGCAGATGGTCTGGAACTCGCCCAGGGGCTGGCCGTCGATGAGGACGTTGGCGTTTGTGGGCTTGGCCAGGACCATGTAGTTGTCCTCGAAGGTGTCCAGGATCAGGTACACGTACTCCAGGCGGTGCTGCTCGGCCGGCGGGAAGATGGTGAAGGTGGAGTCGCCGTTGCCCCCGTCGGTGTAACCCTGGCTCACCAGGTACTGGCCGACCATGATCGCGCCGCCCTGCGACTCCACGACGAAGCCGGTGTTCGCCCAGAAGGTGTGGAACTCGCCCGCGTTGATCGTGAAGGTCGAGAAGTCCGCCAGGCTCGTGGTGACCGTGGTGTTGTTCTCGGTGGCCATCACCCGGTAGATGTCCCACTCCCGGTAGCCACCGATGGAGCGCACCGGGCTCCGGCTGACCACGAAGTCCCAGCCCAGGGCGGTGACCGGGAACATCTGCTGCTCGAAGTGCTCGGTGCAGCAGCTCTCGCCGTCGTGATTGGGCGGCGGCGGAGCCTCCCCCCCGGCGAGCCCCCGCTCATTGGACGAGAAGACCACCACGGGCCTCGACGACATCACGTAGGTGCCCGAGAAGTCGCCGCCCTGCTCTTCGACGAGCGACATGCACGTCATCATGTCCCCGGGGGGCGCCAGGGACTCGAGGTTGACCACGTCGTACCGATTCACCGTGAACTCCAGGACCCCCCCCCTGGGAGTCTCCGGGATGGCAAAGCCCGAGTCCCCGGCCGACGCCATGATCGCATGGGTGGTGGTCACCTGGACCGTGGTGTTGTCCTCCACGCCGATGATCGTCACCGCGGTGTGGTCCGGAATGGACGATATGGGCATGATGGGCTCACAGGGGTTCGCCGTGGGATAGCCCATCACGTAGTAGCGGCTCCCCAGGGCTTGCGTCGGGATCAGGATCGACGCGTCGTTGGAGAACTGCTGGATGATCGGATTGAACTGATACGCCACCACCGGCCCGTTGGACACGATCCGGTAGGCGTGTGGGCTCACGAAGGTGCCCGAGCCCGAGCCCAGCACATAGGGCCCGTGCTGGCCCATGCACCCGTCCACCTCCAGCTGCGGGAGATCGATCCGCTCCAGGTGTTTGGCCGGGATGGTCACGCTGGTCACCAGCGTCTCGTTCATGGGCTCCCCCACCCGCGCCGAGTTCTGGTACACCTCCACCACCACCGCGTAGTCGTTCACGTTCGCCACGCCGAGGCCGAACTGCGTCGCCGCCGCGTCGCCCGAGCCCATCAGGTCCGACGCCTCGTTGTCCAGGTCCACGGCCCAGAACTCGCATCCCACGTTGGACGGCTCGAGCACCCGGGGGTCGCACTTGGAGACGCAGTTGCCCAGGATGCACACCTCGGTGTCGGGGCACTGGTAGTCGTTGACCAGGGTCCCGTCCGCCTGGCAGATGGCCACCCAGTCGTCCTGGCAGTAGGGCGCGCCCTCGATGCAGGGCACGCAGCCCAACCCCACCTGGCAGGCCTCCATGCACTCCTCTTCGGTCCAGGTGCCGTTGGGGCCACAGATCCGCGCGGTCTGCCCCACGCACTCGATGGTCCCCCACTCGCACTCCCCGATCCAGGCGTCCCCTTGGTTGTGGTTCTGGTCTTCCCCTGGTACTGGACCGCAGGCCAACAACGTCAGCGCGCACAACGCGCCAAGTGCCAGGGATATCGCAACAAATCGCCTCGCTGGTACGTTCATGGTGTGTCTCCCTTACTTTTTTGCTCAATTGCGCGGCAATATAACACAGCGCCAGCACGGTATTACCAGAACTTTTGCTCGAGGCCGGAAACGATGGGGTCCGGAAGAAGCTGGAAACGGACGGGATCACCGACAAAAGACCGGCGATCGGCGGTCAGCGGACGGCGGTCAGCGGTCAGCGGGCGGCGGTCTGCGGTCAGCGGTCAGCGGTCAGCGGTCAGCGGTCAGCGGTCAGCGGTCAGCGGGCGGCGGTCAGCGGTCAGCGGTCAGCGGGCGGCGGTCAGCGGTCAGCGGTCAGCGGGCGGCGGTCTGCGGTCAGCGGTCAGCGGTCAGCTCGTCGATGCGGGCCAGGGCCCGCTGGACCGCGGGGGCCCGCGCCGGATCGATCCCCAGGGCGCCCTCGAAGCAGTCCCGGGCCTCGTCGAATCGCTCGAGCTCCATGTACGTCACGCCGAGATCGTGACGCGAGTCGAAGTAGTCCGGCTTGAGCTCGATGGATCGCAAAAGCATCGCGATCCCCTCGTCCGCCCGGCCCAGCTTCACCAGGCACAGGCCGAGCCCCTTGTGCGCGTAGTGGTTCTGGGGCCCGATGGCGATGGACGCCTCGCAGCACTGCCGGGCTTCGTCGAACCGCTGGACCGAGTAGTACAGAAACCCGAGCACGTCCAGGGCGTCAACGTCCTCGGGGTCCCGGCCACGCACCTTCTCGTACACCGCGATGGCGTCGGTGTACCGGCGCGCGTCCACCAGGGACCTGCCGATCTCCCTGAGGTCCCGGGTCTCCATCATGGGACCGGCAGCACGTGGAAGCCATAGACCTCGCCACCGGTGGGCACATCCTCGATACGGATGGAGGTAGGTGCCACGTCCACCGACCAGATGTTCTCCGTGAGGAAGAGCTCGGGGTCGCCATCGACCACCAGGTCGCCGCGCACGAAGATCTGCTGGCCGCTCGGCGCGAAGGCTGCCTCCACCACGTCCCGCCCGGCGTCGCCCGGCACGCCCACGAGCCGCTCCCCGCCGTTGTTCGTGGTGGGCAGCAGGTACAACGCGTAGGCGTCGTCCAGTTCGCTGGCGTCGAGGGGCCAGTCCGAGATCACGGCCAGGTAGTCGTCCTCGGGAGCCCAGACGATGGGGAAGTAGCCGTCAGGGCCGAAGAAATCCCCCGGGAAGGGCGCCGTGGAGGTCACGTTGGAGACGCGGTCCGGATCCCCCACGGCCAAGTCGATGACGTACACCTGATACAGCCCCACGGCGGGTGCGTCAGCGCTGATCGCCAGGAGGGTGCCGGCGTCGTTGAGGCCGAAGGCCGCCACGGAGGCCTCCCCGCCACCGTTGGTCAGGGCGGCGCCAGCCACCTGATCCCGGCCCGTCCCATCGAGGTTGGCCCGGAAGAGCTGGAAGGTCCCCATCTGCTCGAAGTCGCTAACGAAGTACACCCGATTGGCGTCGTCGAACCCAAGGGAAGGCTGCACGCCCAGGGCGCTGGCCTCCGCCGTGGAGACGATCTCGGTGGCCAGGGGCGAGGCCCCGGTGACCTCCACCCCCCACAGGGCGTACTGGCCGTCGGTGTCCACGTCGCCCACAAAGGCGATGTGCTGGTTGGCGCCCTGGGGCGGGGCCCAGCGGTAGTAGGTCACGTCACAGTCGGCGCCCCCTGGGGCAGGGCTCACCACCTTCGGGGTGCCGCCGCCCACGCCCACCACGTAGAGCCGAGAGGCCGCAGCGCCCTGGTCCCAGGTGAAGGCCACCCAGTTGCCGTCCGGGGAGAAGGACGGGCTGCCCATGACCTGACCCGCCGCCGTGGCCATGGCCACGGTTTGGGGCGGGCCCGTGGCGTCGGTGGTGTACAGGTTCACCACGGCCATGCCGCCGGGGTTTGCGGCCGCCACCGCCACGTGGCCGCCGTCGGGGGACACGGCCACGCCACCCAGGGCCCCGGACGTGTCGATGCCGCCCAACGTCAGGGAGGTCTTGTCCCCCCCCGGGTAGAACTGCTTGGCCACCTCGAAGGTGCCGTTGGTGTCGAAGTCGCCCCAGTACCACACCAGGAAGCAGCCCCGGTGCACGCTGGGATCGTTGTCGTTGCAGTCCGGGCCGTCCGAGCAGTTGACCCCGTGGCCGTCGTTGTCATTGTCGATGCAGGCGTTGCAGCCCTCCCAGATGGTGTCGTCGGCGTCGTCGCAGTCGGGCCCCTGGTCACAGGCATTGCCGTACCCGTCCCCGTCCGCGTCCACGCAGTTGGCGCACCCGCCCACCGACCAGTTCATGGGATCGTCGTCACACTCGTCGGTGCCCAGGGGACAAGTCGCGTCGTCGCTGCCGTCGTAGCCGTCCCCGTCGAGGTCCTCGCAGGAGGAGAGCACACACCCGCCCGCTGGGTCGGGCACGTAGCCGCCCATGATGTCACAGGTGGTGCAGTGGGTCCCCGTGTACCCGGTGTCGCAGTCACACACGCCATCGACGCATTCACCATGGCCAGCACAGTCCGCCCGCGTCTCGCAGTCGTAGACCGTATCGTCGGGACACCCGGTCAGCCCCACCACGCAAAGCGCCCCCAAAATGCACAATGTCCGTTTCATTTGCCTCTCCAAGTCTGAAGTCTATGTTTCGACTTACATAGTCACTCGCCACACGGTCACTCGCTACCCAGTCACTCTAGGACGTGTCCCGCTCGGCATCAAGACAAACCGCCGACGCCCCACCAGCGGCTCGACCGGCGGGCCGACCGGCGGCCGCGTGCAAGTTGTGTCCCTCAGAAACGACCTTATATTACTACTCGTTTAGTAGTAATATAAGGAGCCCTTCATCATGGCACGACGTAACCCTCCCCCAGCACGACGTAAAAACCTGCCCAAGACCGCTGGACACACCCTGTCCCGCCGAACCCTGATGGAGTGGCTTGGCAAGGCCGCCGTCTTCTCCCTGGGCGCCGGCGTCCTCGCCCGGTGTACCACCGACGCCGCAGGAGCCGGCGACGCGGCCGCGGACGCCGCTCCTGCGGACGCTCGCATCTGGCCCGACGCCGCCCTGCCCGAGGCCGGGGTCGACGCCGCCGGGCCCCCGGCCTGCGACGGCACCCCGGCGGACTTCCCCTTCCAGCCCGTCGACGACGCCACCGAGCTGTTCCAGCCCTGGAGCGGCTGGGCCGAGCGCACCGTGGACCCCCAGGACCTGCCCTGGATCCTGGACAAGTGGCAGGTCACCGTTGACGGCCTCGTGGCCCAGCCGGTCACCCTGACCTTCGGCCAGATCCTCGGCCTGCCCCGACTGGATCAGGTGGTCGACTTCCACTGCGTGGAGGGCTGGTCCGTGTACGACGTGCCCTGGAACGGCGTCCACCTGTCTCACCTCCTCGCCCTTGCCCAGCCCCACTCCACCGCGACCCACGTCACCTTCCACACCATCGGTGGCACCTACAACGAATCCCTCCCCCTGGACGTCGCCATCGAGCCCAAAACCCTGTTGGCCTACGGCATCAACTGCAACACGCTGCCCCTCAGCCACGGCTTCCCGCTGCGCCTGGTCATCCCACGCCTGCTCGGCTACAAGAGCGCCAAGTACGTCCACCGCATCGAGGTCACCGACGCCCCCATCAACGGCTTCTGGGTGAACCTGGGCTACCCCTACGCCGGCGAGGTCCCCGAAAGCCGCCTCCGCGAGGGCAAGTACTAGTGGGGTGGATCAGAAATCCGCGCGATAAGTTGCGTAGCAATTTGGGTTCCTGTTGAGGCACGAGGAGGGCGAATACCGGGAGTATTCAACCGACGAGAAACGAAGACAGGGGCCGAAATGGCAAGCAAATTTTGGGTCAGATTTCTGTTCCACCCCACTAGTTCTACGCCCCGGAAGTTCGTTCCGGGTTTCGCAGACTCCGAACGTCGATGGCTGCGTTGCTCCTCAGTTGAATACTCCCGGTATG
>Ga0272441_10004027_pt1 | contig 27199 bp, 26 predicted proteins | sample SSMProp6N_FD_193582 | JGI IMG/M metagenome (GOLD analysis project Ga0272441, IMG submission 193582) | Marine sediment archaeal communities from Little Sippewissett salt marsh, Falmouth, MA, United States - SSM-Prop-6N | ecosystem: Environmental > Aquatic > Marine > Wetlands > Sediment ... | reverse complement strand
CGACAAAAGGATAACGACGGCCAGCAGATACGGCACAAGATACTGCAGGTTGCGGAATAATTGGAAGAAAAAAATATGATTATACAGGAAACGGTGCACGGGCGTGGTGCTGGAGATGGTCATTAAAAATATGAAGACCGACAGTCCGGCGAACATCAACAACCGTTTCTTGATTCGATGAAAGGCCCCCAGCAGGATCAATAAATAGCAAAACATCGGGATATAAAAAAACCCGTCATTCCCGTAATGGATCTGATCGAGGTTAGAATAAAGATCCTCCAAGCTCATGCGGGCGGTCATGCCACCGGCCGAATAATATTGGGGTAAGACCACCCCTTTCGAAAAGACATCCGTGCTTTCGCCGATCGATTGCCGGTCCGGGGCCACGATCTGGTGATCACGGCTGTATTGATACGTCTGGATCGAAGGATAAGCGACGAGTCCCAGGACAACCAGGCTGATCACGACAAAAGCTGTATCCCAATGGGCGTATTCAAAAAAGAGTTTCATCGTCCGCAAGTCATACCTGGGCCACAACACAACCGCCAGCAAGATAAAGGCCATAAAAACCGTCAGGAAATAAAACGGCAGGTAAGTCGAGATGATCAGCATAAGGCTAAAGACCACCCCCCCGAAGGAATGGGCCTCCCCGTCGCGGCTGAAGCGAACGACAAAATAAAAAAACCACACCCCCGGGATGAAGATCAGCAGCATGATCAGATTCCCGAACATCGGCATGCTGACCGATGAAAACAGAAGCATAAGAAAGGCCGCATAAGCCGTTGTTTTATCCTTGAATATCTCAAAAGCCAACAGATAAAAACCGATCATGCCGATAAAAAAATAGGTAATCGTCGTTAACAGATAGGCGGCGTAAAAATGAAGGCCGACCGCGTTAAGAGCCAAGACCACGCCCCAAATCGGATTAAACGGACCGTAGGCAACGATATCGGTATGATTGACAAATCCCCACAAAACATAAGGATTCCACAACGGATAAACGCCGGTCCGGAGACTATCCAGGAAAAATTTCAGCATGGAATAATGCAGATAATTCTCTCCGAAGATCGTGGCCTGCCCGGTAAAATAAGGCCGGTAAAGAAAGAGCCATCCCCCGAAGGGAAGAATGAATTTCAAAGACAGTCCCCAGATCCTGTGTCTTAAAAACCGTTTTATCGCATCCCTCAACATGATCCTTATCCGCCTCTTTTTACACCGGCTGCAACCGACCAGAGGTAATGGCACATCGCGCCGAAACCCGTGTGCAAGACTTCATCATTCATACCAAAGATAAAAACATTGTCGAAATACTGCTCCATCAGATCTCTCAAAGATTCCGGAGATTTCAGATTGACATGATGGATCCGGCTGCTGTGACTGGCATGGGCCTGGGCCGAAATATTAGGCGTGCCCGTGACCAGGACCCCGTCTTCAGGAAGGCATTGCACGATATTTCTCATCAGAAAAGTTTCCTTTTCCGGCGGGATATGCTCCAAAAAGTCGATCGAAAAAGCGGCATCAACCTCCAGATCCAGGGGGGCCGCCGTCGGGTCCGTTTCCATAAAAGTAACATTCGTCAGGTATTTCCCCAGCCGGCGCTCGACGCTTTCGCGGGCCATGGATTCCCGGTCAACGGCATAAACATGCTCGGCCTGACCGGCAATCAAAGGCAAACCGATCCCGTCGCCGAAGCCGAGCTCGAGGACACGCCGTTTTCCTTCCAGCATACGCGCACAGAATTTGTACCGGGATAAAGCAAATACGATATGTTTGGGATCATTAATTAAACTTTGTGACGTCGGCCCGCCCAGGGCGATCTCTTCATGCCCGAAATAAAAATGTTCGGCCTTATTGAATTGTTCCTGCTCTGAATTTGACATGGCAACTCCTCAGTGAAAGGATGATCCTAAAAAATCAATGTTCTGAAGAAAAATACACCTCCCGGACCAGGATCGCGACAATCTTGACCGTGGCCCAGATATTCTTAAATTTCAAAGCCGTGGACCGACCGGTCGTGCGTTCGGCAAAAGACGCGGGTAACTCCTGATAGGAATGCCCGGACTTGATCAGCCGAATCAGGATTTCGGCCCAGATCGTCAGACCTTCGGAATAAATCGTCATCGCCTGGACCAATTCCCGGCGGTGAAAACTCGGGCCGTTATAATATCTGATCCGCAGACCAAAAAGCATGTTCATCATGGTCGTGAATCCGCGCGAGATGAAACGGCGCAGTAACGAACGGGTATCGGCCTCGGGCGTGTATACAGTAATGATATCGCTCTGGCCGAGCTTGCGGATGATCGCTCCCAGGGCCTGAGGATCCCACAGAGTATCGGCGGATATGTAACCGATATATTCACCCCGGGCCTCCCGAATGCCCCGTTGACAGGTATACCCGTAACCGCGATTGCGTTCGTTATGCAGAACGCGGACCTGCGGGTGGGAACGGGCGTATTCCTCAATCAATTCTCCGGTCCGGTCCCGGCTGCCGTCGTTAATAACAAAAATCTCATAGCGCACCTGCAACGTGTCAAATATCTTGGCCGACTCCCCGATCGTGGTCAGGATATGGGCTTGCTCGTTATACGCCGGAATAATTAAAGTGATCCGTGGTATTTCCAATCTGCCAACCTAACATTCGCAAGTTTATTCAAAGAAAATGAACGAATGGTCGCCCCGGTAACCGAACTCATGAAACAGCCATTCCCATTCCTCAGTCGAGAAAAAACACTCACACGTCAGAACCCAGTAAAAAAGATTCATCTTCTCGCTTTCGTTGCGATAAGACTCCACCACGATATATGCATCCTTCTTCTGCACGCGGTTAATCTCTTGAATGGCTTTTTTGAAATCATAAATAAACAAATTGTGTACCGTATTGATCGAGAGAACCAGATCAAAAGACTTGTCCGGGTAAGGTAATTCCTGCGCCAACCCCTGCCGGACATACGGCTTGACCTCTTCTTTGGCCCGGTCAATGGCATATTGCGAGATATCAATCCCCTGGCATTCCAGCCCCGGAAGAGCCTGCATTAAATCGTACATCAGGAAACCTTTGCCGCAGCCGACGTCCAGGACCTTCATTCCGGATTTAAGCTGATAATGTTTGATCAGCGCCTCGGCCACTGGCCGCCACCGGCCGTCATAAACGTATCCCCCATAACCGGTCTTGCGGTCTCCGTCCCAATAATCATAATCGAACTTTTTCGAACGTTCGATGCATTGCGGCTTGTCCTGCTCTAGCACCCGCTCCAGATAATTTCTTTTCGTGCGTCCGTGAACCTGAGAAATAAAATCGACATACGCCATGCTTGATCTCCTGTTTGATCGGATCCGTATGCGCTCACCGTTTCCGCTTCCGGCAAGAAAGTGGCGTGAGCGTCAATTGATAAATTTCCCCCTTATGCCGCAACTGAGCGGTTGTGTTCGGCGAAAAATCATGCGCCATGATCCGGCGGATAACACGCGCCGGATGGTCAAAATCAGCGATCTTGATCCGCCGGTCTTGATTGGTTGCCCGACGGGTATAAAAACTTTTCGGGCCCCGCTGGGCTTTCGGACGAATCTTGCCGGTCATCATTTGCGGCCAAGTTGCTTTAAATAAAGCCACGACCTCTTTCTGCAGCCTGGCATTTAGATCTTTCCCCTTGATCGGAAAACGGTAAGGAACCCTCTTCTGCGCCCATATCCCGGCGGCATCGATCTTCGCGTTCATTTCCAACAACGTCACTCCGGCGACGTCATTGTTGATGATCGTCCAGGCGGCCTGATCATTCCCCCGGTAACGGGGCAGCAAACTCGGATGAAAATTCACCCGGTGCCGGGCCAGATGCAACACCGCATTGTTCAGGATATGCGGGGACCAGGCATTGATCAACCAGTCATAACGCCGGCCGCGGCGGATCAGCCGATTCACGGTCTGTTTCGAATAGACCGCATGATCCAAATTGTTGCATTTCGCCAACCGGATCAAATCCTGTTCCTTGCGGTCAGCGATGATCAATTGTTCGATCGGATCTTTTCGGCCGATCAAATATTCAACGACCTGTTTTCCGACCGACTTGCTCGCAAAGACCAGCAATAAAGATTTCCGCGTCGGCATGGGCGTCCTCAACTCCGGTAAAGTTGCTCGGCTTCCCAGGCGATCTGTTGGGCACTGAGACCATGTTTGGATTTAAGAAAATCATGCGCACCGAAACCCGCACAAAACGTATCCGCGATGCCTAGCCGTTTGAACCGAATCCCGGACATCCCGGCTTCCGCGAGACTCACCGCAACGCTTTCTCCCAATCCTCCGATAATATTATGCTCTTCAACGGTCACTAAGGCCTTGGTCTCCCTGGCCGCCCGGGCAATGGCCTCATTGTCAAAAGGTTTGATCGTATGCATATTGATGACCCGGGTGGAAATACCCCGGCAGCCTAATTCCTGGGCAGCGGCCATGACCTCTTTTAAAATCGATCCGGCAGCAATCAACGTGATCTCCGATCCCTCCTGCATCAATTCGGCTTTTCCCAATGTAAAAATAAAATCCTCCTGGTAAATCGCCTCTTCTTTGGTCGTGCCCATGCGCAGATAAACCGGGCCGTCATAATCAAAGATCGCCTGGGTCGCCTTTGCTGTCTGGGCTGGATCAGCCGGACACACGACCGTCATGCACGGCAAGGCCTTCATGATCGTAACATCTTCAATGGCATGATGCGTCGGGCCCAGCGTGCTGTAACGCATGCCACCGCCGATCCCGATGATCTTGACATTCAATTGATGCATGCAGATATCATTGCGGATAAACTCGAACGTTCGCATGATCAGGAAAGGAATAATCGTATAGATAAAAGGTGTCTTACCACAAGCCGCGAGTCCGGCAGCCACACCGACCATGGTTGTCTCGCAGATACCGCAATTGATAAATTGCTGCGGGCATTCTTTGCGGAACTCGTCGAACACGATGGCCCCGTTGTCCGCGGTCAGGAGGACGACGTTTGGATCCTTCCGGGCGATTTCATGTAATGTTTTGATAAAGGCGTTACGCATGGTTACAATTGTGTCAAAGGTGAACGGTCAAAGGTGACGCAAGCGAGCCGAAAGTCTTTGAAGTGCGAATGGAGCGAAGCGACCTGAGCACGAAAAGATTTTCGGCGAGCCACTTTGACCTTTGACCTTTAACCTATTCTTTTTCCAATGATTCCATTCCCAATTCCTTCAAGGCAGTCTGCATTTCTTCTCCGACTGGCACACGATAATGCCAGATCGGCACGTTTTCCATAAAAGAAATACCTTTACCCTTTATTGTATGAGCGATCAGCAGGCTGGGTTTGCCTTTTTCAAAAGGAGTTTGCTGTAGAACTTTTTCCAAGCCAGCCAGGTCATGACCGTCGCATTCTTTCACCGCCCAATTAAAAGAGGCCCATTTCTCTTTAAACGGTTCCAGCCCCAGGACATCCTTGATCGGATCAATGGCCTGGAGTTTATTGTAATCAATAATCGCGGTCAAACGATCCAGCCCATGATGCGCGGCAAATAAAGCCGCTTCCCAGACACTGCCTTCCTGGCACTCTCCGTCACCCATAATGGTATAGACCCGGTAATCTTTTTGATCCATCCGGCCAGCCAAAGCGATCCCGGCGGCCAAACCCAGCCCGTGCCCCAGGGATCCGGTAGTGGCTTCAATGCCTGGGATGGCGCCGCAATCCGGGTGCCCGCCCAGCTCGCCGCCTTGCTGGCAAAACAAGTCCAAATGTTCTGCCGATGCCAATCCGGCCTGGACCAGCGTGGCGTACAAAGCCGCGCAGGCGTGACCTTTGCTTAAAATAAAACGGTCCCGGTCGGGATCAGAGGGGTTCTGCTTATCGATCTTCAATATCCGGAAATACAGTACCGTCATCAATTCTGCGATCGAAAAGGCCGGGGCAATATGCCCGCCGCCGGCTTTACAGATCATGCGGAAGATCTTGCGGCGAATCTCAAGTACGATTTCTTGAAGTTGTATAATATTGTCACTCATTTCGTTTTAGTGAACCGAAAGTCTTTGAAGTGCGAATGGGGCAAAGCGACCTGAGCACGAAAAGACTTTCGGCGAACCCTATTTAAATAAAATTAATCTGACTGTCATCCAGATCCAAATATTGGTTTATAAAAATATTGCGCTGGTCATAAACGCAATGATGCCGGCATTCCTGCCTTGCATCGAAATCCTTAAAACGTTTTTGTATTACTTCGGAAAACCAGATCTCCCGGAATGACTTTTCCTTTAAATCACCCAATTCACCCCCGGGGACATAGGCCTTGTCATGGCACATATAGACCTTGGCATCCGCGGCCACGACCGGGATGATCTGCTGGATCGCGCAACGGCAATAAGACCGCTCAAAAACCGCGTTTAAGCCCAGATCATCCTCATATTTGCTGATCACTTTAAAATACGCATCCTGCAATCCCCTGGCCCGCTCGATACTCTCAAGGACTTTGTCTTTGATCGGTCCGTGAACGGATTCCATGTCCGGATCGATCACAGCGCACATCTTGATGTGGTCCACGCCGATATCTTTGGCAAAAACCGCCATGTCATAAACCTCGTCCGCATTTTTCGGCGTAATCACGAAATTAATGCCCAGCTCGCAGGCGGGATTTTTACTCTGACTGAATTGGCGGATATTGTCAGCGATCTTATCAAACATCTCCTGCTTCACGTTACGAATCTCCCCGTAACGTTCACGCCGGCAACTGTCCATAGAGATCCGCACCCATTTCGCCTCCTTAAGAATATCAGCCCGAGCATCGTTTAAAAGAGACCCGTTGGTGATCACGGATAGATCAATCCCGTTCTCCAGAACCAAACGCATGGCCTCTTCGATATGGGGATACAATAAGGGTTCGCCCCCGCCGCTGAAGGTCACGGCCTTGACCTTCATCTGCCCCAGATCGCGGATCAGGTCACGCATGATTTGAGCATCCAGCTGATCCTTGGGACGGAATTTCGCCCGCAGCTCGGAGACATGATTCTGATAATCTTCGGGATTTCCGTAACTGCAATAATAGCAGTGATGATTGCAGGCATTGGTGGGCTTGATCCGTATATAGATAGGAGCGGTCACTTCTCCGCGGCGGATCGCATCGAGTTTTTCTTTGTGACGAAAAATCTTAATATAGCTGTAGGGATCTTTGGCGCTCATATTATTTTGAATCGCATCCGGGACCAGTCATTGGAGTTTTTTCGGGCACGAAATTTTTTGCCGTCGACTTCGGCTTACGGCTCCTGCGCTGGCCGAAAAAAGACTCGGCCGCTCCGTCGCCGTAAAACCTTGTCGACATTTGCCAAAAAATTTCTAATTGTGCCCTTCAAAAAACTCCAATGACTTACCCCATAAAAAAACTTCATGTCAATTGGACCGCCTGCATGGTTTTGATATTGTAATACCGGATATTATTCATGGAATCCACGATCAACCCCTTGTCAAACGCCGTTTTCAGATCGGCCACGGCCTGTTCGATATTGTGTTTCGGTACGAACCCGAGGTCTTCCTTGATTTTTTGCGAGGAGATGCTATAAGAGCGTTTGTCATCCGTGTCCTGAACATCAACCGGCAGTTCCGGTTGACCCAGTCCGCGTTTAACCACATCTGCCAATTCTCGCACCGTATGGTTTTCGTATCCGGCATTATAAGTCTTTCCGGCGATCTTTTCGGCCGGATACCGCAGACAGTTAACATACAGATCGGTCACATCCTCCATATGAATATTCGGGCGCTTCTGCTCCCCGCCGAATACCGTGATCCGGCCTTTATTAACCGCGTGATTGGTCAGGATATTCACGGTCAAATCCAACCGCAAACGCGGCGAATACCCGCAGACCGTTGCCGGTCGCAAAACCAAAACGGTGAAATCCAGGCCCTGATGTTTCAACAAATAATCTTCGCATAAGGCCTTATATTTCGAATAATCGGTCAACGGCTCAAGTGGCAAATCTTCGGTTACGTTTTCTTCTTTTTTAATCCCGTACACACTAGAACTGGAGGCATAAATAAACCGTTGAACACCGTTTGCTTTGGAGATATCCACCAGCGGCAAAAAGGCATCGTAATTAATGGACTTGCCCAACTCCGGATCGAGCTCGTAACTCGGGTCATTAGAGATGCAGGCCAAGTGAATGACCGCCTCCGAACCAGGGATCACTCTCTCCAAAAGCGCCCGGTCACGGATATCCCCTTTGACCACGGTCAGACCAGGATGATCTTTCACCGCGTCCAGGACATCCTCCCCGTAAATAAAAAGATCGATCACCTTGACCCGGTAGCCGGCCTTAAGAAGTTTCGGCACCAGGACCGCACCCACATAACCGCCACCGCCTGTTACCAGGACATTCTTCATTTCAATAACCTCCGGCAAAGAGCGGCCACTTTCTTCGGCTGAATATAATCCATGCAAAATTTTCGGTATTTGCACATCGGCAGATAACACGGCATATACGGGCACCGTAACGGTGAACAAATAAAATGCAAATTGTTCAATCCCTGCATCCGTTCAAAATTAGTCGGGCCGAACAGGGTAATAACCTTTTTGCCCAGGGCCTGGGCCACGGCCTGCCCCAGCGAGTCCGAACTGACGATCAAACGGCAGCTCGCGATCCAGTCAAAATACCGGTTTAAATTCTTCTGCCCTTGCTGCCAGGTGACCGTATAATCCTTCTTCAGCAACCGCTGCAGGGACTTCCATTTGTCCAGCGGCCAGGCCTTGGTCGGCCATTTGCTGCCGACCGAATAATTAAAACCGATATCGAATTTCTCCTTGACCCGGCGGGGTTTGAGGACAAGTCCTTCCCCCTTCCATTGCTGTCCCATCGTTTCATAAAGTATCTCAAAAGCCGATTTCTTTATGTCCTTTTGATTCTCCTGACCCAAAAGCAAATAACGCGTATTAACTTTTAAGCAATTGATGTTGTGCTTGCGTTCGTCAAAATAAAATCCATATCTCCGTTTGGCCTTGAGCTGATCCACCCAGGTTGAGATCCCGATATCCTTTTCCAGATTGATCAGGATATCATACTTTCGGATTTGAATTTTGCGAAAAGACACCGGACCGAAAATACAAAGCTCATCAATATAGGGATTCCCTTTGAGGATATCCCGGGCCGCCCAGGACGTCACCCAAGTAACATGATCGTTCTCAAAACGGGGCAGGATCGCGGTGCACATCAGGACATCGCCGTAACTCACGGTGGTCGAGATGCCCCGATCGAGGAATTCGGAAAACCCGGTTTTAATAATCAGGATCTTGCGTGACTTACGCTTCATCGAATTTGACGTCAATCGACGTATAACCAAATTGTTGGAGATGATTCGTCTTGATCTTCGCGTCACACGGGCTACAGGTCCCGTAATGATCGCAATCTCGATACAGAAATTCCATTTTCAAGTTCGGGTCCATAATCTGCCCGATCACCCCTCTGACATACCCGGAATAGAGATCACTGTGACAACGATAAATATCGCCGTTGGGAGCCACAGGAAAAACGGAATTTTTGCACAAAACATGGGGACGGGTAGGCTGGCCGACACAGGCATCTAAATACTTAAACTGACCGTACAATTTTCCATGCCAATCTCCCAAAAAGGCCTTAGTACGGAATTCGATCCCTGCCGCCTTGGCTTCCTCACGGATCTCTTCGGTCAAATCAGGATAATCCGGATGCTCAATATGATACAAACCGATGCTGACCACTTCCTGCAATTCCCGGATCCGTTCGATCAGCTGATGATAATCATTCTGTCCGTGATGATAGCTGACCCGGATGGTCGGATAAGGGCTCGGCCGCTGATTCCAGTCCAGGGTTTGAAGTTCCTTGAATTTCCCCGGGGTGACCTGCGATGGCAGAGCCGTCAGGATATCGATCTTGTGCCGAACATTTTCCAGCAGAGACCAAATCCCTTTGTATAAAAAAGGTTCCCCCCCTTCGAATGTCACGGGAATATCCGGGGGGAGAACCAAACGGTTGAGGCCCGCGATCCAATCTTCGGGTGATAATTCCCGGAATTGACGGGCATTGATGAATGCATTGGCTTGATTGGTAATACAGTACGGACAGGACAGAAAACATTTATTGGTCAAATAAATCCCAATATAATCTGTTTCGGTTGGCAAACAGACTTCCGATAAAGTCGATTTCATATCCGGCATGAGCCGCGCTTTCTATAAAATAGTCTAATAAAATAATATATACTAGTATTTTATAAAAGGCAAGCATGATCGAGGGAATTCCTCGTTCTAAACGGCAGTCGGATTTCTTCGAAATCCTTTGTGCCAGAACTCGGAATAAATTCGGACGAATAATTTTCGTTCGCTTCGCTCCGCAAATTATGTCCTCATTTAAAGGCAAACGCGGTCAAGAGAACTTTGAGGCTGAAGCGCCTAGGTCGAAAGGAGTATTATTTATTGAGATTCGGCCCTGTTGGGCCTTAAAAGTAGAAACAAACGAAACTAAATTTGCGGATTAATTATAAATTAGTTTAATACCACTCATGCGTCCGTGGTATTTACAGTGGAGTTGATGTCGGTTTTGGACTCGGCGATGCCGCATTGTTATAACAATCAAAATAATCAAACGTGCAATCCGAATCACAGGCCAGGGTGCCTCCATCATACCCTAAAGATTGACAGGTTTCCCCTTCCAGATCATTGCCATCACATTCTTCACCTTTCCCCGCATGACCATTACCGCAGATACTATAACAATCCCGTTTGTCAACCCGGCATGTATCCGTGCACACCAAATCCCCGGCCTCATAACCCCAGGTCTTGCAGGAAAAAGTCCCGAAGTCCGTGCCATCACAATAAAATTCATTCCCGTTCTTGATGCCGTCCCCGCAGTATTCGCATTGACTGATATCAAAAGTGCAGGCATCGTTTTCCGTACTCCCTGACGGATAACAGCCCAAAACACCTTCCCCGTATCCTAAGGAAGCACAGTCTTGCCCGTTGAAATCGGCCCCATCGCATTCTTCATTTCCGGAAAGTATTCCATCACCGCAAACAGTATCGACAGTCGGTGTATTCGTTGGCGATGGTATTGGGATCGGCGACGGGGATGACGACGGTACCGGTATCGGAGTCGGCGTCGGTTCTGATGCCGTGCCTGTAACCGTTATGCTGACCGTTGCGGAAACCGTTGCCCCTCTTCCGTCGCTTACTTCATAGGTAAAACTGTCTTTCCCCACAAAGTCTTTTTGAGGAATATAGGTCACGACCTTCACGTCCGTTTGGGAAACCTTCTCTTCAATCAAATAACCGTGATAAGGCCTGGTAAAAATGTAGGCTAGGAGGTCACCGTCCGCATCAGAAGCGTCCAGGGTGAAGGTAGCACTTTGATTCACGTTCATGCTGATTCTTTGATCCATTGCTAGCGGAGGTGTGTTTGTTTGCCCTCTGGTTTTCGATGATCCCGAGGACTCCTCATCCCTGGCCGGTTCAAACCGCACAGCGTCAACACAGGCTTGTGGCCCATGCTTCCAGTAATCCCCTGCGATCTCAACGTAAGCTTTGTCTCCTCCGTCAAAAACAAAATCTTTCATTATAACCTCTTTCCAGCCGCCACCTCCTGTCATATCAACTGTCATCTCAGTCGTGCCTCCAGCATGCCCCACCGTTACCGGGACCTCACTGTCGCGATGTTCATGTTCCGTATAATGGATCTTCACTAGATAGCGGCCGTTGGCCCGGTGACCCGCCTCGGGGACAAAACGGTAAATTGCACCGTCCGATGCCGAGAACAATGAGTTCGCGCCAAAGGGATACCTCGACTTAGAAATTTTCCATTTCCCACCCGGTTCTGGATTTTCATTATCCATGGTAAAAGCATATCTCTTATCACGACTAATATTATCCTTATCCCAAACCGCCTCGATCGTATACGCAGAACCGTTAAGGATATCATGGTTGCCGTGGACACCGATATACCAGACACCTCCTGAAGGATTATGAATAGTAATAAAATCGTCATTATTCCCATTATTCGTTGATTGATAATCCGCATCTTTCAATGTCGGATACGCCCCTCTTTTAACATATAAATCATTATTTGCGGAATTCTCTGATAAGATTATATAAAGATTATTTAATATCTTCCCGGCCGGTAAATCAATTTTATAATAGTGAAATTGATTATCCCCGACCTTTTCGATGTCGGAATTCATAATAAGAGGCGCCCCATTCATGAGGGTTTCTTTGGCCGAAGGTCCGCCGACGCCATCAAGGGCATACTTGAAAATGGCCTTCATCAGCTCTTTTTCATCCGTATCATCATCAGGATCATCTGGCCATGGCCATTCAGGGTGCGATCCCGTAACAACCATGCGGCCTGTCCCAGAACCATCCTTCCATGCCCAAACATTGGGCTTTCCTCTAATGCCGCTGAAGGCCGAGGATCCCTTCTCATAGGTTGCCAAAACCTCCGTTCCCCCAGGTGTGTGTTCTGGATCGGGATAATTACCGCCATTGTGCCGGACACCGGCGATATAATAGTATAGGATAGGACCGTCGTTCCCGTCGGTCACATGGTGAATGTTGCCAAGATCAAAATAGTCATGGAAGCCGGTATTATCCGCGAGTTTAACAACATGATGATAACCCGTACCACTTATTCCCGTCCTCTTGATTTTCCCTGGCCAAATCCCAAAGAATTCATCCTGCCCCAAACTTTGGATACGTGACCCGGCACAGCTTCCGGTATACGAACCGCCATTATTAAAAAAATCATAAAAACGGTCCCTTCCGTGTCCCGCACTCCTATTCCCTCCCATAAGACTCTTCGCATGTTCTTCAGAATCCCCTCCGTTAACATAAACAGCCCTGAACCGCGGAGCTCCGTCAGGATACAATAAACACCCGTTTAGATCATTTTCATTGGATACCAATGTTTCATATTGATCTTCCTTGTCCTTCCCCAGATAACATTCATAAATCAAACCATCTTGCTTAAATAAATCCTCAAGAGCTGGCAAGGCACAACGGTCCTGTAATCCCTTCCCCCCATCGACAAAAAGATCCATATAATAACCGCCTTCACCTTTTATCTGACCGGCTTTCACGTTCTCTGACAAAAAAGTTATTGATACAATAGTGATGATAAACAAAATCATTTCTTTTTTTGTCCCTATCATCTCAAATGCCCTCCTTTAACAAATTTTACTGGCTCACCTTGATAATTTTATGACTAGCTTATATCGTCTTCTCATGAAAACGCATAAAAAAGCCGGGTTGTTAAACCGATCGTTTTAGCAACCCGGCTGTCTTATAATTTATTATATTATAGAATTCAACTCAAGGGGATAGGTCTCGTCCCAGAAAAAAACCGACCATGCTAACACCAGGACCGTTCTTAACCCTTAAACTCCAAGATTTTATATAATAAATACTATTACTTCCTTAAAGACTTTTGAAGACCCGTGGCTTTGCGTCCCTGCCTCACGGCATGCGTCATAAATCATGACGCATCAACCAATTGTGATGGCTGAGGTTTGCTCAATTCATGTTCTAAGTTTATTATATATATAAGTATAATATATATATTCATTAGATAACAATATGATATGAACAATAAAACGCTTTCTTTAAAAATAACCAGGATGTACATCCCTAAATTTTAAAAAAATTAAAACAGTGCTCTGACTGCTCCCCGGTCAGGATGCGCAAAGAATAAACATCCGTGTCATACCTGAATTAACTTCATGCCTTTATAGATAGCACAATTAAACGAAGACTTGCTTAAGATTTGATCAAAACAGAATCATGGAGGGATCAACTGAAACAAAAATATCCGGAAGATTTCTAAGCTTGTATTGTTGGGCCTGAGACAGCACGGATCGAGCTTCTTCGCCCCGTCCCAGGGATTGTAGGATGCGTCCGAAATACTCCATGACCACCGGATCTTGCTGATAGTCAGCTAAACCCTGAGTGATCAATGCTAAGGCCTCTTGGTACCTATTCATTTCAGCTGCTGCCATCCCAGCCATGACATAAAAAAAGTTCTGATCGGTTTCCTGGATCTGCAGGGCTGCGAGGCTTTGTTCCAAAGCATCCGCATAACGACCGAGACGAAAAAGACTGACCGTTAACATCTGATAACAATCCACATACCCCTCTCGTAATAATTGATTATTTCGTAACATATGGTCACTAGCAGATAAATAGGGTCGGCGTTGAAAGATCAGGGGCGGCGATACGGTTATATAATTACGCATGGTCGATAGCGTGAAGTAAGGATTGGTTTTTAAGGCATCGGACAAAGAACGCGCGGCCGGCTCCCACTGCTGATTAGCATAATACACGGTCCCGAGATAATGATGAAACCAGAAATAAGGCGGATTAAGCTGAATCGCCTTCTGGTAGGCGGCAATGGCATTCAACGGCTGCCCAAGTTGATGAAAACAATAGCCCTGCCAGCTGTAACTATCGGCCGGATAAAAGGCAAACGCGACCTGAGCGTCAAAATAGTCCGCCCACTTTTTCAATCTCCGCCGCGAAGATGGATCCAACGGCTGCTGCTGAAGTTTCGCCAAGAAAGCCAAAGACGGCATCTGGTCATCAAGGGCACGTGCTTGGGCCTTACGATTAATCTCTACCAAGTCAGGCCAACGGTGACGCCATATCAGATGATTGGTCAGATACAGAAAAAGAACGGCAAGGTAGATCCCGGCACACCAACTCAGGCCGGCGATCAATCCCTTCCAATATTTTCGCAACAGCAAAGGCATTAATCCGTTTTCCTTTTTCTTCGCAACATCCCGTACAGCAAAAAGGGCAAGGCATATAGCGAACAGATCTTAATCAATGTCACTCCGCCAAAAACCGGGTAGCGGATAAAAATTATATTCGGTAAAATCCCGACGCCTTCAAACATGACACAGATCATATGCCATAAATAAAAAAACCCTCCCTTCAACAAAACAACAACAAGCTGCCCGGGTGCAAATAAGAACATCTCCCAAATCTCCATCTGAAACGTATTATTCCCCGGCCCCGGTACCCCAAAATACTGTTCAACACCCGAGAGCGCCAGGCTGCTCTGATTCCCCAAGAAACAAACCATGGATAAAACCGGCAACAAGGCCAGCGACAACCAAACCTTGACCGTGTGTCGCTTAAAAATCTTTTCCAACCGCTGCAGGCCCAAGGCTAAAGGATACGCGAGCAGCGGGATCATCGACGGAAAAAGGAAACGATAACCGTAATATCCGCCCTGCGTTCTCCACATGATGGCCACATAAAGATTCAGCAGCATCGGCAGCAGGCAAATGAATAAGCGCCGTCTTAACGGAAAGCGCATCGTCATGATCCCGATCAGTCCGACGATAAGGAACGGAGCCGTGTAGATGAGACCCCAGTCGATACCGGCAAGAATATGGCCCATACGGCGCAAGTAAAACATCGGACCGAATCCCTGCAACAACGTATTCCCCACCCGCGACAGGCGACTGGCCGGAATAAACAGGTTCGGCAAAATCATAAAGACGGCAACGACCAAGGCCGCCACGGCAAAAACGGCCGAAAGGCGGGCCCAAAAACCCGTTTTCTTAAAATCGCTTACCCGGGCACACAGAATCACAAACGGCCAAACAGCGGCCATAGCAAGATTATTGTATCGCGTCAAGACCATCAGCCCGATAACAACTCCTAAACCGCTCGCGAATAAATACCCCGGACGGCTCGAATCATCCCGAACCCTGTTAAACAGAAAATAAACACATAGGCTCTGCAAAAAAAACTCGAACCCGGGCGATGATACCGGCCGCCGGAAAACATATACCGGCAAACCCTGACACACCGCCATCAAAATCACCGACAAAACCGCATACCGGTCCGGAACGTAAAAGCGCACACTTTTATATAATAAAAAGCAGCCTAGACAAAAATAAAGATGGCTGGCCAGAATAAAACCGAATAGCGACCAGCTATGAACAACATTCTCAGCCGTCCGTTGCGTAACGATATCCGCCCCCGCCAGCCGGTCGAGAAGGGAAAATACAAAGACTAACGGGGAAGCCATCAGGCCCGGCCCGATGCCGGTCAAGGGCCGCGGTTCGGATCCGAAATAAACCTCCTTTTTATATGAAGGAAACTGACCGTAAACGATCGCACTGGCATGCGCAAAGTAACCGTAATCGTCGGTCGGATAAAACATCCCCGTTTGCTGCAGTTCGTGGGGACGCAGCATAAAAAAGGAACAAATAAATATGACTATGGCAAGCTTTTTCACAAGCCCTTCCTCTTTAAATATCGGCCTTGAGCGAATACCTATGTTTTATTGTTTGCATAACCGCTTCTTTAGTTGCCTTAAAGCATTTTTTTCTGCAGAAACAAAAAATCCCGATAACCCCAGGACAACTGGAAACGCGCCTACCAAAAGCATTCGGCCGACCACGAAAATTATACCATGACCGCTCAAAACAACGTTACCCAGATAATAAATAATCATTCCCGTTGAGGCAATTAATGCCACGCGCCGCCATTCATAGTCAACTTTATAAAACCGCTGGCTGGCTATATAGACACCCGTAAAGACCAACAATGCCGTTACCAGTGTGGCCAGGGCCGCGCCCATGATCCCGGCGATCGGGATCCACCAGATATTCAAAACGATATTCAATGCCGCCCCGGCAAGAAAGATGCCTGAAGCGATGTACGTCCGGCGGCTCAATCCGATTCCGACATGGACCAAACGCTCGCAGCCAAAGACAAGGTATCCCAGCGCAACCACAGGAACGACCCGTGCGGCCGTCCAAAAACCTTCCCTGGCTATCAAACGGATGACATCTGAGGAAAAAAGACTCACGACTAAAAAGAGCACAGTCCCGATCAGGAAACCGTAGGTGAACACCCGGCTGTAATATTCGCTTGCCCGGGGCTGATCCTTGACCGATAAATACATCGGCTCCCAGACGAGCCGCACCGGGGTCGCAAAAAATAAAAGCAATACCATACCGAAATGATATCCGAGCTCATATAAACCGACCTGAACAAAATCCAGATAAACCTTGATCAGATACCGGTCGAAAAAATTAATGACCAGGATGGAAAGAACGGTGACAATCGTGGGCAGACCGTAGGCCAGCATCCGCTTGGCTTCAAAAGCAGAAAATCTTCCGCGCATATCTTTCCATGTGCAGGCGCAAGATAATCCGGTCGTGATCAAGCTGCCGGCGAGTAAACCCCACACGGCTCCCATCAGTTTTAAATGAAACACGGCCATCAACAGGATCGCCAAGCCCAGATGGGCAAAAAAACCTATCGCCTCAAAGAGAATATAACGAAAGGATTCTTCCCTGGCCCTAAAGAGCGCCAGGGCAATCCGATGAAAACCAAACAATACCGCATATACAGTGATCCATATCACGTGGTACTGATAGAGGGGGTCGGCCAGGAGCCAGGCGGACAACGCGCGCGAAAAAAAGATCACAACCACAAGAAAGACCACGCTGCTGGCGGCCTGGATCAAGACCGCCGTAAAAAGCACATCCCTGCGTTTATCCTCGTTGTCATAATCAAAATAGGAGCGGAATACGGCCGATACCAAACCCAGTCCGATCACAATCCGCATCACCTGGCCAACGGCAAAAAGCAGGCCCCATCTCCCAAATTCTGCCACAGACAGATAGTTGGTGTAAATCGGGATCAACAACAATCCGACCAGGCCTTTCAATAGGCTACCCAAGCCATAGACCCCGGAATGCCGGAACGTATTTTTAATCTTTTGGCCAAGCTGGATTTCCATCATGATCCCTTAAATTTCGACCGGCCCGCGGCCGGCTGTTTCTTAATCCTGGGGTTGATCTTTCTTTATGAGAAATAAGACATGCCGTCCGTGTCGCTTTTGGAAAAAACAATCAAGATTGATTCCCAAAAATCGATATAACAAAATATTCAAATATGCCAATCCACGATATAAAATCCCGTTGGCCGGTATCTTGCTGAGTTCAATCTTACGAAAATCTAATCGACGGCCGTTGAGCATTGCATCGATCTTAAATTCGCAGTGGGCGTCCTGAAATCCGTATTTCTGGATCACGGCCGGCTTTTGAACCCGGGCTTCACGCCGGGGACTGTAAGAGGGCACGCAAATAAAAACCGCGCCATGATCCCGAGCGAGATGCATGTGTTTGAGAATCAACTGTTCCATCTGCGGTTGCCTAAAATGCTCAACGAGACCGACGCTGACAACCGCGTCAAATTTTGCAGACTCATCATAATCAAATACATCACAACAGACCGGCTTACTTTTTGGGGCTACTGCATGGGCCAGATTCAAAGCTTCCTGCGATTTATCGAGCAGGACGCATTCTTTAAAATGCCCAGTCATTTTCCGGGACAAAACCCCGGATCCCGCTCCGATCTCAAGAAAACGGTCGCATCGACTTGTATTTTTCCGGATAAAGTCTGCAATAACGCCATTCAAGACAATATTACCTTGTATCCCCAAACGCGTCCCCATGATCCTCATGGGACTGTGGTAATGACGATCCCAATGCGTCCGGCTCGGGTTATCAGCGGTCTCCTTGTTCATTATTCTATTCCCGACGCAGTCGGGCCATTCCGCTTCAAAAGAATGTAGACCCGCAGCGGTATTCTTGTCACTCGGTTGATCGCTTTCGATATCGCTATCGGGAAAGGCGCATCAAAGACCCGCCTCCCCAACGGAATAATCAAATGCGGATAGACCGCTGCTGTTTGCTCGACTTTGACAAGGTCGCATGTGTTAAAGAAACGGACAAACGTTTCCAGGTCATGCTCCATACGGGTACGACGGAGTGACAAACGGTTCGTCATCGCCGTGGTTTTCGAAAAAATAAACCAGCCGCCGTTTTTTAGGAAACGGATTATCTGCTGCATGAACGGCCGTAGGACCGATAAATCCGGCTCGTTAAAAAGTGATAAACCGCTGCATAGGATCGCATCCCAGGAACCCGGCTCGTATGATAATTCCATAACATCTCCGACCTGAAAGGTCGAATCCGGAAATCTTTTTTGCGCTAATTCGATGGCCCGCTCGCTGAGATCAATTCCCACCGCCTTCATCCCCTGCTGAGTGAGCAAATGCGTATACTTGCCAGTTCCGCATCCGATATCCAAAATCTTGGCTCCTTTGTGCAATCCCGTCTGATCAATCAAAGCCTTGATCAAGGCGGACTCGGCCCAACCGAAACGGACGAAATCCTTCCGGTTATAAAAGTCGTTGTAGCGATCCCGAATTAAATCTTTTTGATATGTTTGAAATCCCGTATCCATTTTTATTTACGGCCGCATTCCCGCTCGAACCAGTCGATCAGCCAGCGGTTGAAATCGATCTTGTCAGCCAGCATCCGTTCTTTCTTCTGCTGCCATTCTTGCCGCCTCTGATCATTGGAAAGCAGGTGCTTGATCTTGGCCAACAAAGCCTCTTCCTGCCCGGGTCGAAAACCGTAGGTTAATCCGTAGCGATGCTCCAGCTCATCCAGATACCCTATCCGCCCGACGAAGGAATTATAACGAACGGCCGGGACTCCCAGCACCGCGGCCTCGGCCGTCATGGTCTGAGAATCGGCAATAACCATCTTGGCATACGCCATGACATGATGCATATCCCAGGGCTCGATGTGATGGGATGTCTCGTTCTCCCGGGTTGTGATCATAACCGTTGGCTGTAGCAACTCCCGGATACGGTTTAACAGCTCCGGCGTCAGTCCGCGCGCCCCCACGTCGTGATGCGCCTTATGGATGTTCAGCCGAAAGATCACATACCCCCGGGGCTCAAGGTTGTACTTTTTCAAAATCCCCACATCGGGCTGAAAATGATCCGGATGGAGATACGCCAGCTCATGATAGGACTTGTAAAAAATCCTTTTCGCCGGCCAGCCCTTCCACTTCATGCAAGTCGGATTAATGATCCCGGTCGCAAAAGGATAGGATAACCATACTTGCAGGGGGATCGCGGCATCATCACTCTCCCCGATAAAATAAGATTTCACCCGCGCAAAAAACGACAGATGGGTGATCGAAATGCTGGTCCCCAGGGCGATGTCAAAGTGTTTCTGGCGGTGGAGACGCATGATCAACCAGTCCCGCCTGAATAATTCAAAGAACTTGGGAATCAAGCCCTGGGCCATGACCGTCAATGGGAGGTGGTCGATACCGTAATGATCCAGCAATTCACCGGCTACATCTTTGTCCCGGGACGTTACGGTCACGTGATGCCCGTTCTCATTCAGGTAAGAGATAAAATTTCTAAAAAGGTGCACGTGAGCCGGATGGCCAATATCGATCAGGATGTTCATGCGCCTGCTCTCAATCTTTACGGGTTTGATTCGCCCGAACGGACCAGACGGAATGATCGATCCTGATGTCCAGCCCCCAAAAATCAGCGACAATCTGCTCTAAAACGGGCGAATCAAATAACGCGTCCATGTCGATCTTTCGATAGTTGGGATTGCGTGAATATCTTTTAAAAAACCATTCATTTTTTGTGTCCGCGATCCTGGCGTATTTTTTCAGGATATCCTTGTTGAAAAAATTTTCAAAAGGGTAAAGACCGGGCTGCCAAAAAGGAATTAAATTATGCGCCACCAAACTCGGATAATGCTGTCGCGTATATCGCAAGAAAGATCGGGCAAAACTCTCCCGATTGCGGATGACATGGATGATGGCCGTTTGGTCTGAAAAAATATATTTATCGGGGATCAGCATCGAAATCAACGGATCTGTACAAATGAAATCCTTGTCCTGGGCATATCTCCTTAGGATGGCATCATAAACCGTCTGGCGAACCTTTTCACCGGATCCCGTCCAAAACAGCAAATTCCCGACGATATTAGCCATTCCGGAAACCGGCATTTGATGACGAACTTCCAAAGATGACGGGAGCTCAGCCCGCAGGACTTCGGCAATACGCTTTGTGGCGCAACGCCCGGTCGAAACAAATACCATCATCTTTCGGCCTGGCCGTTTCATGAAAGTGTCCCCCGTGTCAGTAATAAAAATCTCTTCGCCCAGGACACGGCAAAATCCGATAGACAACTCAACACGTATCCCCCCAACGAAGACGGCCAGCGTTCCGGATGCACCGCAAGGGCCAGCGGCTGATCTTTATGGGCGGCGATGAATTTGATCAGTTCGTCCGTAGACGACACCGGTGCGGTCAAACATGTTTCGGGTCGGTCGCGGAAATTCAAAGGCGTGGCTCGCCATTGACGCCCGGTGTCCGTAAAATAATAACACCGGGAATAATCAATACTCAAAAGGGCGTCTCCGGCAATATTGAAATGCCCGAAATCAATCCCCTGCAACAGGTCCCGGTTATCATAAGGCGATGCCGGACTTCCGTGCATCGATACGGTTTGGACAGGGACGACGGCACGCAATTCATCAAGATGTTTCTTGAATAAATCAAGCGCCCTGGTCAAATCTCCTTTGGCCGTGCTCAGATCCTCGTAATGATATCCGATCTCATGCCCGCACGCGGCAATCTGTCGAATGACCGCAACGGCAAATCCTTTTGGGGAACAACGAAAATAATATGTCGCGCGAACGCCGAATTCTTTTTCGGTTTGCGCCAAAGCAATCGCGTTAGCGGGTTGCCGGTCAATATCATGCCGCAAAAGAAGACCCTGCCTGGGCTGCGTGCGAATCCAATCCGCGATACCATAGACAGGGATCTGAAGCGTGCTAATGGCAGATAATAAGTCTCTATATTTCTCGAGTGTGAAATCTTTCAATTTTATCTTTTTTCAAAGATGCGATTGTCCTCCATGTCCATCCACATCGCAAAAAACAGCGATTGCAATCCGGTGATAAACAAAAAAGCGGCGAACAGAGCCGAGGTTGCGACGACCGGGCCGAAAATCATGCGTTTGAAAAGCAAATAAATGCCGAAGATCAATCCCAAGGGCATGGTCATTATCCCCAGGAGGTAAAAAAGTACTAAAGGATGAAAATTTCGAATGACGTATTTTTGAATCATCCGGCGCAGGAAGCCCCTCAGCAATAATCCCAGGATAGCCGGGATAACGGTTCCCAGACGAATGCCTGATTTCTCGCCGATGTTGTAAACCGGCTTGACCGGGACGTCCTTGACCCGAAAATTTTCGATATTGAGCCGAATGAGCATGTCATTCGGCATCCCGTATCGCCGATAAACTCGGTCCAGATCGATCCCGCCTAATGCCTTCTGATTGATCGCGGTGTATCCCGACTGAGAATCCGCCACATGCCAATATCCGGAGGCGATCTTCGTCAATAATGACAATAGTGAATTCCCCAGATAACGGTGATGCGGAATGATCTTCCAGGCCTCTCCGGAAAAAAGGCGGTTACCTTTGACATAATCAGCTTCGTCATCGACAATCGGATCCAGCAAACTCGGCAAATCGTCGGGGTTCATCTGGGCATCGCCGGCCATAACAACGGCGATATCCATCCGTTCCTCAAGAGCACGACGATAACCGCTCACGATGGCCCCGCCCACGCCCTGATTTTTATCATGCCGGATCAATTCAATCCGTTGAAATCCGCCCTCCTTCTTGGAGGAAATTATCCCGACCGAATTATCCGTGCTATTATCGTCGACCATAATGATCCGGTCCACACACGCGGGCATGGTCTCAATCACACGAGCAATCAGTCTTTCCTCGTTATAAACCGGGACAACAACGGCAACGCTTTTATCCTTGTACATACTCGCTTACCCTGTCTTGCCAAAGCACGCGCTGATCAACCGTCGGTCTGAGGTTGATCAGCGGATCCGGCTTTTTCGTCTTTGATCTTATCCAGTAAGGCATCCAGGCGTTTCATCGCATCCGACACCAACTCCAGCGGCTCATCCGTCTGAGAGGAAGAACCTAGGGCCGATAATTCCGGTTCCTGCTGATTGACACTCGCCGCCTGAGGCTGGGATTCCGATACGGCTGAGCCCTCCTCGGATTCTTTATCTAATTCATCAAGTATCGTTTTCGGATCAGCGGCTTGAGATTCCTGAGGCGCATGAGATTCCTGCTGGTCTTGCTGGTCCTGCGATTCCTGTGTCACTTGGGATTCTTCCGCTGCCTGAGCTTCTTGGCTGTCATCCTTCGTCGGCTGGTCTTGTTGAGCCTCGGACGTCTCCGGGGTCTCGGCCGGCCCAGCAGATTCTTGAGCCTGGGCTACATCTTTTTCTTCTTGGCTTGAATCTTCACTTCCGCCTTGGTTTGTCTCTTTTGCCGATTCTGAATCCGACTGAGACGGTTGCGCGGTTTCAGTGCCGTTGCCGGTATTTTCCGCAGCCTTGGCAGCATCATCACCCTGACCTTGGGATACCTGGCTTTTATCTTCCTGGGTCTCGTTCTCAGAGGCCTGAGGTGTCTTTTGCTCGTCGTCGGTCATCTTTCGTCCCTCCCCGTCTGGCATCATTCCCAGCTAAAACGATTTAGCTTCATAAAAATATATACATATAAATATTATTATAGAATGAAATCGGTCTTGTTCAATTAAAAGAATTTCTTTCCGCGTTGCCTAAAAAGATCGGCATCTCGTTTTGTCGGAAAACCAAAAAAGCTGGCCATACGAGGATCATTGGGAATACGCTGCTGATCATGGGAATTCATTTTTTCAACGGCCCGAATAAGCAAATCCGGCCCGCTCGCAGTCGTCTTAACATACAGGCCATGGAGGGTATCCTGGGGCGTGATCTCAATCCGTTCTTGCAATAGGATCGGCCCGTTATCGAGATGCTCATCCATTTCATGGATCGAAATGCCCGTTTCTTTTTCATTATTTTGCATGGCCCAAAAAAGAGGCTGTCGCCCCCGGTATTTGGGCAAAAGGGCCGTGTGATAATTGATGCAGCCCAAGCGGGGAGCGGCCAACAGTTCTTTTTTAAAGATCTGAGACGAAGCGAGCGAAATGATCAAATCAATCTGACCCCTTCGAATACGATCCACAAATTCCCGCGCATTCACCGATCCTGTCCGAATCCTTTCGATCCCGTATTTATGAATTACGTTGCTCACGGAATAGCAGCCCAACGAAGGCAAGAAAAAAGCCAGTAACGACAACAGTTTATTCCGAAGAAGGAAGGCCATCAATCTTGCGAAATCCAGGCAGCCATAATACCGATAACGGCTGACAACTTCTTCGATAATGCTCTGGTTGAATAACGGTGAAAGCACGACTATCCCGGCCACCTCATGAGTTGTATTTTTGAGGCGGCGCAAAAAGTGATCGAGGAGCTCAGCCAAATACATCGGCGCATCCTGGGTAATAATGAAAACCTTCATGCCGCGCCTTTGCTAAGAAGATCGTATAACTCTGTCATGGTCAGGAAACGGTAGCCTTGATTCCTCAACAATTCGACAAACCTCTTTAAATATTCGATGCCCGCATGCCTCCGCATGCCCCAGGCCATTCTCAAATGAAGCGGTAATTGATTATAACTGTGTTCGTTACAAAAATAATCGTGGAGATGGGAATCAAACACAACGACATCAGGAAGCCCGAAGAGACTGAAGAGCGTCTTATTCATCCCCCATCCCAATAATTTTAAATAACTCAAAGAAATAATGGTGCGCACAAACGGAACGACCGCGAAAGGCAATTCCATGATACCATTGTCCCATAAGAATGGCTCTAACGGATAAGACAAGTTATTAAACTGTCCAAACCGATAGGAAGGAAAAATACTCGAACTAAACCGAAAACCGTGTTTCTTGAGCAAGGCCACATCCCCCTCCCGCAGGATCCCATGCGGGGCGCGATAACCCATCGGTTTTTTTCCGAATGTCTTTTCGAAAGGAATAACAGTAGCTGATATTTCTGCTTCACTGTCGAAATGTTTCATGTTGTGCGTATGCGAATGGGAGTGATAATCTTGAGCCAATGATTTTATGATATCGACACTGTGGGGATAATTGATGGGGACATCTGTTCGAACAAATGCGGAAACAGGGATCGCCAGGCTGGAAAACAGACGACTCAGTTCCGTCAGACTTTTATGGTCTTGTAATATATTGAATTCCCCGATTCGGTCACCATAATCCAATTCAAAATCCAGGGTGATGCAGGCCAATCGTCCGTGTCCGGAAATTATTTTAGAAATGGAATTCATGCGCTAAGATAATCAACCCCTCAACTCCCTCCTATTCCGTTCCGTGTCTCCGCCGGGTTGCGGAGGGATCGATCGGGGATGATTTTTTTCGTTCGGTTTCATACACCATGCGAACCTGAAAACCCTTGAAAGCCCGCTTCAGCCGCTGCATGACCGCGCGGGATAACGGTTTAACAGGATTCTTACGTAAGGGTGTATTGAGTTGTATTTCATCCGGTTGAATCTCCCTTGCCAAGCCGGCCAGCGGCTGCATATCAGCCTGATTTTCATTCATCAGCATGATCTGTAAACCGAACCGGCCTTTGTATTGCCGGCGAAATTTCTTTATACCCTCGAACATTCTTTTAAAACCGATACCCGAAACCGGCCGGTTGATCCTGCGCCAGCCGGCAACGTCGGCGGCATCCAGTTTAATCAAAACAAAATCAGCCAAGGCCAGATCCCGGCGAACACCCTTCTGATAGAGCAGGGATCCGTTGGTGATCACGGCTATTTTTTCACTGCGAAAACAACGTATCGCCCGGATCATTCGCCCGAGATTACTTGCCAGTGTAGGCTCACCCCGACCGGCAAAAGTTATATATTCCACCTTTATATTCGGCAGACAACGGAGCTCCTGGATAATTAAGCTGACCGGGACAAAAACCTGCCTCCGGCGGCTCCGTTCTTGCGTCCGGCCCAGCTGACAATAGATACAATTATAATTACAGGTCTTCTTTTTAACGGAAAGCGGATCGATCCCCAGCGAAATACCCAGACGCCAGGAATAAACCGGGCCGAAGACATATTTGAACTTAGGGGGGGTGGTTTTTTGATGGGGCGACATGAAAAAAATTGCTTTCGTACATCGAGCTACGCACATCGTTAACGTCATTAGATTTTACGATATGCGAAGTATAATGTACGAAATTAAACCGTAACCTCGCCTCTGTAATTGCGCAAGACCTTCATATAATTAGCGCGCTCAAAGGCATCCGGGTTCGGGCAGGATTTCTGACTCATAATACCTTTAAGCTTCGAAACGGATTCATACCCATGCGCCCGCATCCACTGCTCGACGTCGGCGAGAATCTGAGCTGCATGCGGGATTCCTTTTGCCAACAGTGTTGAACACAGCATGGTCACATCCGCGCCGGCCATCAGCATCTTGACCACATCGCGAGCCTCCATGATACCGCTGGTGGCGGCCAGGCTGGTCTTGATCTGATCGTGCAGGATCGCGATCCATCTCAAGGGTAAACGCGTCAATCGGTAAGAACTGATATCCAAACTCGGCAGCACTTCCAGTGTTTCGATATCAATATCCGGCTGATAAAAACGGTTGAACAGCACCAGACCGTCCGCACCGGCCTCAGTCAGCTGCCGGGCCATACCCGCGATCGAACTGAAGAACGGATTCAGTTTAACCGCCACCGGGATGGTGATGTTCTTCTTAACCGATTGCAGAATTTGAAGATATCCCTGCTCAATCTCCTGACCGTCAATAGCCGCAGAGGTGGGCAGAAAATAAATGTTCAGCTCCAAGGCATCGGCGCCGGCATCCTGCATGGATTTGGCATATTCGGTCCATCCTCCGGTCGTGAATCCGTTTAAACTGGCAATCACCGGAATCTGCACGGCCTGCTTAGCCTTCTTAATCTGTTCCAGATACTGCTGAGGACCGAGGATATAGTCGTTCTGCTGGGGAAAATAATCCAGGGATTCGGCAAAGGTTTCCGTGCCCTGGGAGGTATGGTATTCCAGCTCATTGGCCTCCATACGGATCTGTTCCTCAAATAATGAGTGCATGACGATTGCCGCCATGCCCGCATCTTCGAGCTTTTTGAAATTATCAATATCCCCGGTAAGGGGTGATGCTGAAAGGACCAGCGGGTTCTTAAGTTTTAGTCCCAAATATTGTGTGGTTAAATCCATATTTTGCCTTCCTTTGTTTATGCCACGTGTTTATGCCACGTTGGCGGGCTCTTTTTTAGGGGCATACAGTGTTTTCATAGCCTCGTATATACGCCATTTTTCATCCACGTCCTGTTGGGCGGCCTTTAACAGGTCTTTGGCCCGCTCGGGATGTGTTTTGGTCAGCATTTTGAAACGGGTCTGCTGATA